>Ga0209056_10000064_pt1 | contig 104488 bp, 94 predicted proteins | sample GraSoiAngelo_114_FD_185876 | JGI IMG/M metagenome (GOLD analysis project Ga0209056, IMG submission 185876) | Grasslands soil microbial communities from the Angelo Coastal Reserve, California, USA - 14_0903_13_40cm (SPAdes) (version 2) | ecosystem: Environmental > Terrestrial > Soil >... | reverse complement strand
GCGCGGGCCTAGCGCCTGCATCCCCCGGGCCACCGCGGAGAAACTCGCCGGTCGAAGAACCGGAGGGGGCACCGTGTTGTATCAGCGCCGCTGCTGTGGGGCGTCCGCCACGTCCCGAACCCGTGAGCTTCTGGCGCTAATTCCTCCCAGTCCCCAGCCCCGAGCCCCCAACCCCGTAAGCATCCAGGGGAACCGCTCTCTCCGCATCATCGCGGGCATCCCAGAACGACCATCTGAACCAGATCACGGTCATAACAATCCAGAGCATCAGCCCGCCCAGCACCCACATCAACAAGCCGCCGATTTGCTGATCATCCAGCGGAGATAACCCGCCAACCCGTGGCGCCGTCGCATAAAACGGATAAAGCACTGAACCCGACAGCGTAATCAGCGCGCCCGTGACGGACATCGGAATGCCCAGCAGGAACAGATAGAGCATCTGCACCAGGTGCTGCGCCCTGGGGAGCTCCGGGACCGGCGAGAGCACCGGCCACCACATGATGACGGCCGTCGTCAGGAAGACGAGATGCTGGAGGATGTGGACGTTGTGATGGCGGAGCGCCGCCTCGTACAGCGCCGGCACATGCCAGATCACGATCGGCGCGGTGAAAATGGAGGCGGCCGCAAGCGGCCGAGTCACGACGCGAGCCACGGCCATCACCCAGCGGTGGCGCAGCAAAAGGCGTACGAGGTGCGCCGGAGTGCCATAGAGCAGCAGGGGTGGGAAAACCAGCGTCAGCAATAGATGCTGCGCCATGTGAGCGCTGAATAGATAGTTATCCGACAGGTTGTGCAGCGGCCCGTTCAACGCGAAAAATAGCACGACCAGCGCCGCGAAAAAGCTTGCGACCTGCCGACGTGCCGACGTGAGTCCACCCAAAAAGACGTAGAGCCCGCCCAGGAGGACGAGCCCCGCCACGACACTCGGGTGCAGATTCCATCGATTCCAATTGGAAACTTCCAACGTCCAATGTCCAATGATCAATGTCCAATGATCAATGATCATTGATCATTCGACATTGGACATTGGACATTGGACATTGGGCATTCGTCAGCTTCCCGTACGCAGCCGGAGCGCTCCATAGAAGATGAACAGGAGGCTCACGACGACCACGACGCCAAGCAGCAGCGGGCCACCGAAAAGAAACGCGAAGAAACGATTGTCGAACTTCAGATGCATGTAGAACATCACGACCAGCGTGAACTTGACCGCGGAAAGGAACAGCAGCACCGGCACGAGCACCGTCTGGAACGTCGGCACGTAGAAAATGCCCACCTCGATCAGCGTGATCATCACGAGGATCGCGGCAACCCGCAGGTAGGTGCCCGTCGTCGCGTGCGCCTGCTCGCTCATGCTCTTCCTCTCACTGAATCAGGTAGACGACCGTAAAGATCACGATCCAGACGACGTCCACGAAGTGCCAGTACAAGCCCGTGATCTCGACGGTCATCGCATTCGCCGGGCCGAGCTTCCCGCGGAGGGCCTGCACCCACAGGGTCAGCAGCCAGATCACCCCGACCGTCACGTGGGCGCCGTGAGTCCCCGTCAGCACGTAGAATGTCGAGCCGAAGAGGTTCGTCGTGAGACCCAGGCCCTCATGCACGAAGTGACTGAACTCCCAGAACTGGCCGCCGAGGAATACCAGGCCGAGCAGCGCGGTGACCAGCAACCAGAGCTTCCCCTGTTTCATGTCGCCGCGTTGGACAGCGGCGAGCGCGAGCACCATCGCGAGGCTCGACATCAGCAAGTCGAACGTGCTGAACGACGTGAACGGAATGTTCAGGATCTCATGCGGAAACGGCCCGGTGAGACTCCTTCCTTTATAGACCAAGTACGTCGAGATGAGCGAGCCGAACAGCAGGCACTCCGAGCCGATAAAAGCCCAGAACGCCATCTTGCGGCTGTCGAGCCCCATGCTCGTGCGGTGCGCTTCCTGAGTGTGCGCGGGCGTCATTTACATCTCAAAGGGCTCGTAGGCCCACCGATAAATGCCCACGATCAGCACAGCCGCTCCCACAAACACGAGCGGCAGCGTCCGGGAGATCGCGGCGATGGCGAGGATAGGAAGACCGGTGGCGGTGATCATGGGCCACCACGACCCTCCCGGCACGTGAATGGGGGCCGGCGGCCGCTCCGGCAGCGCCGGCATTGGGGCATGCCGCTCCGTGTGCCACAGCGGCATGCGGCTTTCGACCGTGGGAATTACGGTGAAGTTGTACACGGGTGGCGGCGACGGAATCGCCCATTCGAGCGTCGCGCCGCCCCACGGATTGCTGGGCGCCGTGATCGGCTGCCAGCGGGTGCGCAGCAGGTTCCAGAAGAACACCAGCGTCGCCAGACCGATCAGGAATGCGCCGATCGTGGACGCCAGATTGAATCCCGCCACGCCGAGATCGGACGAATAGGTGTAAATGCGGCGCGGCATGCCGAGCAATCCGGAAAAGTGCATGGGGAAGAAGGCGAGATTCATGCCGATCATGGTCAACCAGAAGTGCACTTTGCCCAGCGATTCCGAGAGCATGCGACCCGTCATCTTCGGCCACCAGTAGTACATCCCGGCGAACAGGCCGAGGATCGTCCCGCCGAACAGCACATAGTGGAGATGCGCGACGACATAATACGTATCGGTCTGTTGCAGGTCGGAGGGGGCGGCGGCGTGCGAGACGCCCGACAGGCCGCCGATGATGAACATCGCGATGAACCCGACTGCAAAGAGCAGTGACGTCGTGAACCGGATCTGCCCACCCCAAAGCGTCCCGATCCAGTTGAAGATCTTCACGCCGGTCGGAATGGCGATGAGCATCGTGGTACCGGCGAACACCGAGTCGGCGATAGGGCCGAGCCCGGTCGAGAACATGTGGTGACTCCACACGCTCCAGCCGAGAAACGCGATCACCACCCCCGAATACACGACGACCGTATAGCCGAACAGCGGCTTCTGCGAGAACGTCGGGAGTACTTCGGAGATGATGCCCATCGCGGGCAGAATCAGGATATAGACCTCGGGGTGCCCGAACATCCAGAACAGGTGCTGCCAGAGGATCGGATCGCCGCCGCCCTGGGGCACGAAGAAATGCGTGCCGAAGAAGCGATCGAACATCAGCAGCACGAGCGCGACGGTGATCACGGGGAACGCCGTGATGACGAGGAACTGCGTGATGAGCGTCATCCACGTGAACGGCGGCAGGCGCAGCATGCGCATCCCCGGGGCGCGCATGTTGAGGATCGTGACGATGAAATTGAAGCCCGCGGCGAGCGACGCGATGCCCAGGATCTGGAGTCCCAGCAGCCAGAAGTCGACGTTGGGACCCGGCGAGAACTGCCGGGACGTGAGATTCGCGTAGCCGAACCACCCTGCATCCGGTGCCACAGAGAGCCGATCGGCGCCGAACAGCGGTCCCGCGATGAAGCTCGCGTTCAGGAAGAGGCCGCCGAGCAGGAATGCCCAGTAACTGAACGCGTTCAGCCGCGGGAAGGCGACGTCGCGCGCGCCGATCTGCAGCGGGATGATGAAATTGAAGAACGCCGCCGACAGCGGCATGAGCGCCAGGAACACCATCGTCGTGCCGTGCATCGTGAACAGCTGGTTGAACGTCTCGGCGCTGACGCCCAGGCCCCCATCGGGCCGCGCCAGCTGCGCGCGGATGATCAACGCTTCCAATCCCCCGATCAGGAAAAACGCGAACGCCGTCCAGAAGTAGAGGAGGCCGATCCGCTTGTGGTCGGTGGTCGTGAGCCAGCTCTTCATTTCAGGCTCTGCAGATAGGCTACAACCGCGTCCAGGTCCTGCGGCGACAGATTCTGCGGGGTCATCAGCGCGCCCGGCTTGAGCGCGGGAGCATTCATGATCCAGCGGCGGAGCATCTCCGTGGTGTTCGGGAACAACGCGCCCGCGATTGTCGCCCGGCTCCCGAGGTGACTCAGATCAGGCCCGACCTTGCCCTGCGAGAGCCCTGCAATCGTGTGACAGGCGATGCACGGGCTGCGCCGGTACACCTGCTGGCCCGCCTCGGCGGCCGACCCCTTGGCGGGCGTCGCGGGGGCGGTGCGTTGCTGGTCGACCCAGCGCTGGAACACGGAGTCCGACTGCACCACGACGCGCAGCCGCATGTTCGCGTGCGAAGCGCCACAGAACTCAGCGCATTGGCCCCAGTACTCGCCCGTCGAATCGACGCGCCAGGCGATGCGATTGGTGCGGCCCTGAATGAGATCGCGCTTGCCGCCGAGCCGCGGAACCCAGAAGCTGTGAATGACGTCGGCTGACGTCATTTCGAGCTGAATTGGCGTCTGCACCGGGATGTGCAGCTCGTTGGAGGCGCTGATGTTCAGCGTCGGGTAGCGATACTCCCACCACCACTGGTGCCCGATGACTTCCACCCGCAGGGCCCCTTCCGGGGCGTGACCCGCGGTCGCGAAAATCGTGCGCATCGTGGGCACGGCGATAAACACCAGAATCAGCGCGGGCGCGAGCGTCCAGCCGATCTCGAGCACGGTATGGCCGTGCACCGGTTTGGGCGCGGCCGCGCCGGGACGCGCGCGAAAGCGCGCGAGCGCGATCAGGAGCAGCGCTTCGACGACGATGAAGACGGCGACGGCCCACCAAAAGACGGTTTTGAAAAGCCCGAAGAGGTCGGCGCTGAAATCGGACGCTGGCGTGAGCGTCGATTGGGGAAGGTGCGCGCCGCCGCAAGCGGTGAGGAGGAGCAGAACGACAAACAGGGCCAGCGGCACGGCGTGAAACTAGACACGGCTCCGCAACCCGTCAACGCGCGCGTGATCTTTTAGCGCGGCGGCCGCCCGCCGGGAAGACCGGGCATCTCCTGCGGTGTCTCGGTAATGGATGATTTGGCGTCGGTTCCCTGACCCGTCAGTTCCATCACGGCACCGTCTTTCAGGACCGCTTTCACCATCGAGAATTGCATTTCCGGCTGCACCCAGACCTCGGACACCATCTGCGACCCTGGATTCCGCATGTGCAGGGCGCGGAACTCACCCCCGGGAACCGTGACGCGCTCCCACCCTACGACCTCCATCGCCGGACACTGGCGCGCGAGATCGGCCGCCATGTTCATCCCGGGCGAGGAGTTGACCATCCGGATCATTTGCGCAGGCATCTTCATCGCAGGTTGGCCCCCGCTCTTCATCACCATGCTCCGCACGCTTCCGGTCCCCAGCCCCGGCACCAACATCTGCATGATCATCTTGTCCCTGGGCCGCTTGGGATCGCCGAGCGAAACTTCGTACCAGTAATACGTCGTGCCCTCCTGCGTTTCCTTGCCGACGACCGCCATCCGCAGGGTGCTGCCGTTGGTCCGGCCACCGGTCCAGTTGTAGGTTGCCCACGTTCCCACGGGGAGCGTGCGGTTCTGAACCAGGCTGCAGATCTTGTCCCTGTCCCGTGACGCCTGCGCGGCCGCCGGACGGGTGAAGACGGTGGCACCGAGGGCGACCGCGAGAACGGTGGAACAAACGCGCATGCGGAACATGAGGTGGCTCCAGAAGCTGGACAGGGACGACAACAGGACCCGGGAAAGATACATTTCGCATAAAGCTCGCGACCGTGGCGGAATTGGCAGACGCGCCAGCCTTAGGAGCTGGTGGGGCAACCCGTGGGGGTTCGAGTCCCTCCGGTCGCACTGGCCGCCTAGCGGCGGAGGCTATGGATGTTGGTCAAGGTCGGTGGAGGTTGTGAAGGACCGACCCGTTCAGATCCTCCACCAACCTCCACCGTCCTCCACTTCCTTCTCGGGTTAGATTATTCCCCACATGCAAGAGATTCTCGTCAAGAAGACTCGCGCCGAGCCCGGCGAAGCGTCGCTGGAAGTGACGATTCCGCCGGACAGCGTGAAGGCGGCCGAGGAGCGCGCAACGAAAGTCTATCAGCAACGGGCCCGTTTGCCGGGCTTCCGGCAAGGCAAGGTGCCTGCCGCCGTCGTGCGCAAGAAATTTGCCGATGACATCCGGCAGGAGACCCTGCGCGAGCTGGTACAGGAGAGCTGGCGCGTCGCGCAGAAGCAGGAAGAGCTCAAGCCGATCGCCGACCCGCACATTCACAATCTGAAATGGGAAGACGGCGCGCCCGTCACATTCGAGTTTCATGTCGAGCTGAAGCCAGAGCTCAAGCTCGAGCGGCTCGGCAATTTCCGGCTGACGCGGAAGGTGGCGGCGGTCACTGCCGCACAGGTGGACGCCCAGCTCAACGCGATGCGGGAGCAGCGCGCGCCCTGGACGCCGGTCTCCGGTGAAAAGCCGAAGCTCAAGGATCTCGTGGACGTGCTGATCGCGACCCGTGAGAACGGCGAGGTCAAGGATCCGCAGCCCTACCAATTCGTGCTGGGCGAGGGCCGCGCGATCCCCGACGTCGAAGAGCGCATCCTGAGCCTCACGCCGGGCGAATCGGTGGACGCGACGGTCCGCTTCCCTGACGACTTCGCCGAGGAAGCCAAGCGGGGGCAGACGCGCGACATCCAGCTCACGCTCCGCGAGGTCAAGCGTCAGGAGCTGCCGGCGCTGGATGACGCGTTCGCCCGGGAAATGGGCGACTTCGAGTCGTTGGAGGCTTTGCGCACCGCGATCGCCGAGGATCTCAAGAAGGAGGCGGAGCGGGAAGCCGATGCCCGCGTGCGGGCCGAGCTGGTCGAGCAGATCGTGCAGGCGAACAACGTCGTCGCCCCTCGGCCGCTGGTCGAGCGCGTGCTGGGGATGTACGCTCAGGCATACGAGATTCCCGAGGAGCGCTGGGAGAAGTTCGCCGAGGAGTTCCGGACCGTCGCCGAAGCGCAGGTGCGGCGCGATCTGGTGCTCGATCATGTCGTCGAGTCGCAGAAATTGCGCGCCACCGAGGCGGAGCTCGACCAGAGGATCCAGGAGCTCGCCGAGCGGCGTGGGATGAAGGCGGCGGAGCTGTATGCGTCGCTGGAGAAAGCCAAACGGCTCCGCGATGTCGCGCGGAGCATCACCGAGGAGAAGGTGTTCACCCATCTCCTGTCGCAGTCCACCGTGGAGCAAGCGTGACGAAGAGCGAAAGCCACATCTATCCGCCCTATATCATCGAGCGCTCGAGCCGTGGCGAGCGCACCTATGACATCTTCAGCCGGCTGCTGATGGATCGCATCGTCTTCCTCGGCAGCTCCATCGGCGACGATGTCGCCAACATCATCATCGCGCAGCTCCTGTTCCTGGACGCCGACAATCCGGAGCGCGACATCTACCTCTATGTCAACTCCCCGGGCGGCATCGTGTCCTCGGGCATGGCGATTTACGACACGATGCAGTTCCTGCGTGCGCCCGTGAACACGATTTGTATGGGAATGGCGGCCTCGATGGGATCGTTCCTGCTCGCCGCCGGCCGCAAGGGGAAGCGCTCGGCGCTGCCGCACGCGCGGATCATGATGCACCAGCCCTCGGGCGGCACCCAGGGCACCGCGGCGGACATCGAGATTCAGGCGAAAGAGATCCTCTTCCTGCGCCGCAAGCTCAACGAGCTCTACGCCAAGCACACTGGCAAGACAGTGGAGAGCATCGAGAAGGACATGGACCGTGATCGCTTCATGTCGGCGGAAGAGGCGAAAGAGTACGGATTGATCGATCACGTCATTTCGAACTTCGAGGAAATCAAGGAAGACGGGAAAGCGAAAAAGTCATGACTTGCGCCGCTCGGGCGCCTTTCCCATACTAGGGGAACGATGTCGCACGACAAGCATCTCCGCTGCTCATTTTGCGGCAAATCCAAGGACTCGGTCCGGAAGTTCATCTCCGGCCCGTCGGTCTACATCTGCAATGAGTGCATCGCGCTCTGCAATGAGATCCTGGCCGAGGACGAGGAGCGCGAAGTCGCGGAAGCCATCACGCAGGTCCCCACGCCCGCGGAGATAAAGGACGTCTTAGACCAGTACGTGATCGGGCAGGACCGCGCCAAGAAGACTCTCGCCGTTGCCGTCTACAACCACTACAAGCGCATCAACTCCCACTCGGGCCGCGACAACGAAGTCGAGCTCGACAAGAGCAACATCCTCCTGATCGGCCCGACGGGAGTCGGGAAGACGCTGCTGGCGCAGACGCTGGCGCGGATTCTCGACGTGCCGTTCACAATCGCCGACGCCACCACGCTGACCGAAGCCGGCTACGTCGGTGAGGACGTCGAAAACATCCTGGTGCGCCTGCTGCAAGCCGCCGACTTCAACGTCTCCGAGGCCGAGCGGGGCATCGTCTATATCGACGAGATCGACAAGATCGCGCGCAAGTCAGAGAACCCCAGCATCACGCGTGACGTCTCGGGCGAAGGTGTGCAGCAGGCGCTGCTCAAGATTCTGGAAGGCACGGTCGCGAGTGTGCCGCCGCAGGGCGGCCGCAAGCATCCGCAGCAGGAATACATCCAGGTCAATACCAAGGACATCCTCTTCGTCTGCGGCGGCGCGTTCGACGGGCTCGAGAAGATCATCGAATCCCGCACCGGCCGGCGCCAGATCGGCTTTACGAAGGAAGAGGTTGCCGAAGGCGTCGCCGCCAAGCTGAAGAAAAACCCGTTCGTCGACGTCGAGCCCGACGATCTGCTCCGCTACGGCCTCATCCCCGAGCTGGTCGGCCGCCTGCCGGTCACCGTGCCGCTCGACGCGCTCGACGAAGACGCGTTGATCCGGATCCTGACCGAGCCGAAGAACGCGCTCGCCAAGCAGTACCAGAAACTGTTCGACCTCGAGGACGTGCGCCTGACGCTCGAGAAGGATGCGCTCAAGGCGATAGCGGCGAAGGCGATGAAGCGCGGCACCGGCGCCAGAGGATTGCGCGCCATCCTCGAAGAGATGATGACCGAGATCATGTTCGAGCTGCCGAGCCGCGATGACGTGCGCGAGGTGGCGATCACCGCCGAATGCGTCACGTCCGGCCGCGCGCCGCTCCTCGTGACCGAGCGTCCCCGCCAGAAGAAAGAAGCCTGATCCGGGTAGCGTTCGTCAGTCACCAGTCGCACATGCGGATGGGTGGGCAACGCAGCATGGCGCTGCTCATCGAACACCTCGACCGACAAGTCGTAGAGCCGCTCGCGATTTGTCCGGGGCCCGGAGAGCTGACCGACCACCTCCTCGCGCTGCACTGCCCCGTCGTCCACATCCCCCTGTTTCACATCAAGCCGCGCACCCTCATCCCACTGTGGCGTTCGTCCCGCACCATCCGCCGCGTGCTCCTCGAGCGCCGCGTCGACATCATCGCCCCCGATGCCTCGCGCGACGCGCTCACCTCGGGCCTCGCGAAGCTCGGCACGCGGACCAAAATGGTCTGGTTTATCTGGCAGACGGCGCACTACAGCCTCGACCCGCTGCTCGAGCGATTGGCCGACGGGATGATCGGCGACTCCAACGACGCGGGTCGCCGCTTCTCACGCCGGGCCCGCCGGCGCGGCAAGTACGCGGTGATCCACACGGGATCGGATCTGCGGCGGTTCACGCCACCAGCCGGTGGCGATCGCCGCGCCGCGCGGAGGGCACTGGAGCTGCCTGAAGACCGCTTCATCCTTCTGTTCGTCGGCCAGATCAAACGCGGTAAGGGAGTGCTCGACATCGTGGACAGCCTGGGCCTGCTGCGTCGCGACCTTCCGAACGACCGCATGCCCTTCCTGCTGGTCATCGGTAGTCCCGAACCACCGGAGATCCTCGCAGAGATCACTCGCCGAGCGGTCGCGAGCGGGGTGACTTCAGACATCCGGGTTCTGCCGCAACAACAGCATATCGAGCGTTGGATGCAGGCGACGGACCTCCTGATGAGCGGCTCCCATCAGGACACCGAGGGCATGTCGCGCGTGCTCCACGAGGCGATGGCCTGCGGCGCGGTGCCGATCGCGACCAACATTCATGGAAACCGCGAGGCATTGACGCCCGAGACCGGCATCCTCGTGCCGGAGCGCGCGCCCGCGGAGCTGGCCCGCGCCGTGGTCGAGCTTGCCAGCGATCCTGCACGCCTCGCCCGCATGCGCGGCGCGGCGGCACAACGCGCGCGCGTCCTGTTCGACGTCAGGTCGTACGCGCGCAACGTGGAGCGCTTCTACTTGAACGTCCTCGGTCGCGCGCCCTGAGATTCGTCGGCTCGTTTCCGCGGGCCGACGTGGCCCTCGATCCACCGCTTCCCGAGGTGGCGTTCATCGGCCGCTCCAACGTCGGGAAGTCGTCGCTGCTCAACGCGCTGGTCGGGCAACGCCTTGCGAAGACCTCCGCCACGCCCGGGAAGACGCGGTTGCTGAACGTCTTTCTCACCGACGGCTCGCACTACTATCTCGACCTCCCGGGGTACGGATACGCTCGCGCGGGGAAGGCGGAGCGCAGGGCCTTCCGTGGCTTGCTCACGCACGCACTGCGACGGGAGCACTTGGCCGGCGTGGTCTGGCTGCTGGACATTCGCCATCCCCCGTCCGTTGACGATCGGGCCATGCAGGACGTCCTGGTTGAAGGCGAAACGCACGTGCTGGCCGCCCTGACGAAAGGCGACAAGCTTTCAACGGCGCAGCGGGGCGCGCGCGAACGGGAGCTCCGCGAGGAGCTGGGACTTCCTGAAGATCAGGTGATTGTGACGAGCGCCAAAACTGGCGACGGAATTGCGGAGCTGAAAGAAGCGATCGATGGCCTGGTGAGCGGGGTGGCATGATCAAAACGTCGGTTGGGCGGTTTGGCGGTTGGGCGGTTAGAACTGCCGCGTTGCTGAGCCTTCTAACCGCCCAGCCGCCCAACCGCCTAACCGCCCAGGATACGATCCCGCCTGGTTACGGAACGCTGCGCCGCGACGACATCGTCGTGCCGCTCAGTACCGGCACAATCGGGATTCAGCTGCTGCCTCTCGAGGAGCAGATGATCCGGCTGCTCGCCCCCGACACCTACCGCTCACTCCACCAGCTCCTCTCGAGCCGTGCCGCCGAAATCGCGGAGGCCGCGCAACGCGGCGGGACGGAGCATCCCACGCTCGTGATGGTCACATTTCTCGGCATCGTGCCGGAGGCGCGATTCAACCCGGAAGAAGTGAACATCACGAGTCGCGGGCGACTGTTTCGTCCCATCGGCATCGTCCCGCTCTCGCCGACGTGGAGCTCGTTCCAGTTGAACGCCCGCCAGCAGGCAGCCGCGATCTATCTGTTCGAGCCGGGTATCAGCGTCCGCGAAGAGCTGACCGTGAGCTACCAGGGGCTCTCGAGCGATGCCTGGAGCCGATCGATCCGGCTCCTCGATCAGGAGCGCGCGCGCGTCAAGGCGCGCGCACAGCTGGAAGCGAAACGCGATTCTGGAGCCCGGTAGTCCAGCGCACGCTCGCCGAATCAGCACAGACGACACCCATCTCCGGCGCGACCGCGAGCGCTCGATCGCAGCCGCCTGCCAGCGCGAGCAAGGCCGCGGCCCACGCGTTCGCCGAAAGGGCATTGGGGGCGAGCACGGTGACCGAACGCGCGCTGCCGGGGGGGGCATTCCGTCGCGACGCCGTTCGCAGCGATCCGCCCTGGAGGTCCACGACGCCCAACGTCCGCAGGGTGTTGTCCGGATCGGGAATCCCGACGGCGCGGTGGGTCGGCCGGCCCAGCCAGTAGTACTGCCCGCCCACGTCCAGCAGCGCGCTGTCCACCGCGTTCGCGACAGCCATGGCCGCGCGATCGAGGGCGTACCCATACGCGATACTGTCGATCGGAACAGCGACGCCGGTGCGTTGCCGAACCGCGCGACGCAGGGAATCGATGGGGGGAATGGACATAGGGCGTTGCAACAGCGAATCAATCCGATCGACGGAATCGTGCGCCGCTTCCAGGGCACGGAGGACGCGGTCGCTGTCCGCGCCCCAAGCGGCCACCGACATCGTCGTGCCCAGCTCCGGCCATGCCCGCGCGATCCCGGGATGCCCCTCGGCACGGCAGGCCGCGAGGATCAAGCAAAGCACAAGATTGATTCTCAAGATGGATAGTTGAAATATAGAAGACCATGAGCGCGCTGCGACAACATCTGCTGCTGTTCGCCACGATTGCCCTCGCCCTGATCGTGCTGGGGGTGGGAGTCGTGTTGTGGCGGCTGCGACAACGGTTGATGCGCTCCGAGCACGAGCGGCGCCGCGCGGCGGACGAGCTGAACCGGCGGCTGTCGGAGCTCTTCTCGCTGCAGGAGCTCTCGTACGTTCTCTCCGACTCCCTCGAGCTGGATCGCATCGTCGAGCAGGTCGTGCGGTACGCGGTGCGGTTTCTCGATGCTCAGGGCGCGCTGCTGGCGCTCGTGGGCGAGGGGCCCAACGACCCGCTGCAGGTCGCCGCGGCCGAGGGCACCCTCGCACCGCTGCGCGGCCAAACGATTCAGGGTGACGACACCGGGCTAGTCGCGCGCTCGACCGGCCGAGAGCACCTCGAGCTGATTCGGAAGTCGGGGGGAGCGGGGGAGGCGGGGCCCGGCGCCGAGCCCACCATGATCGCGAAGGGCATCCAAGCGGCCGCCGCGGCAGCCGTGCCGTTGCGGTCGCACGGCACGGTCATCGGCACGCTCATCATCACCGATCCGCGGGAAGGGGTATTCGTTCCGGAAGACATCCGTCTCCTCTCTACGCTCGCCACCCACGCCGCCGTGGTGATCGCCAACGCCCGCTTCTTCGAGATGGTGCGGCGTGCCAAGGAACAGTGGGAGACGGCGTTCGACGCGTTGAGCGAGGGCATCGCCGTCGTCGACGACGAGGGACGGGTTCGCCGCTCCAACCGGTCGCTCGCCGCCCTCCTCGGCGCGCCCCTCCCCAACGTGGTCGGCACGCCGCTCGGCGAGGCGCTCCTGGGCAAGCCGAACGCGCTGCACGAGCTGCTCGCGGCGACGCGGCGCGGCGAGCGTCCCGCACCGCTGGTCGCGCGCTCGGACCGGCTCCGGCGCACCGTGCGGGTGAACGCGGCACGCATACCGGGGGCCGCGACCGAACAAAGCATCGTCGTGATGGTGGAAGACGTGACGGAGCAGCAGGCGCTCGAGACGCAGCTCGTCCAGAGCGAGAAGCTCGCGGCGGTGGGCCAGCTCGTCTCCGGCGTCGCGCACGAGCTGAACAACCCGCTGACATCGATCGTGGGACTCTCCGAATTCCTGCTCGAGCAGAAGGAGCTCGGCAAGAAAGACCGGGGACATCTGCAGGTCATTCACGAACAGGCGGAGCGGGCGGGACGCATCGTGCGCAACCTGCTCACGTTCGCGCGCAAAGGCTCGGCGGAGCGCGTGCCGGTGGACCTGAACGACGTGATTCGCCGGACGCTCTCCCTGACGGCCTACGACCTGAAGCTCAAGGACATCACGGTGGAGCGGGAGCTGAGTGGCGCGCTCCCCGACGTCTTCGGTGACCGGCACGGATTGCAGCAGGTCGTCCTCAATCTCCTGACGAATGCCGCTCACGCGGTCGCGGAGAACCCACGCGAGCGCCCCCGTCAGATCACCGTCTCGACCTGGTTCGACGGGCAGGTGCACCTGCGCGTGGCGGACACGGGACCGGGCATTTCCGACGAGGTCGCGCAAAGCGTGTTCACGCCATTCTTCACGACGAAAGAGCCCGGCAAAGGCACGGGCCTCGGTCTGTCGATCACCTATTCGATCGTCGAAAGTCACGGCGGCCAGATCGCGCTGGAACCGCGCGGCCCGCGCGGCGGCGCCGCGTTTCGCGTGGACCTGCCGCCCGCGCCCGCCGACGCCGTGCGACCCGCGCTGACGCCCGTGCACGGCACACCCACGGTGACCGCCTCACCCACCGTGAAGCGCACGATCCTGCTCGTCGATGCCGATCCCGCCGTGCAGCGCACGATCAAGGCGCTGTTCGCGCGGGACGGTCATGACGTGGAAGTCGCCGGTGATCCGCAGCACGCGCTCGACCTCGCGCAACGGGGCAGCTTCGATCTGGTGATCACGGACGCGCGCGCGATGGCGCCTGGAAAACGCGGGACGCTGCTGGCGGAGGAGCTGGTGGCGCGAATGCCGGCCTTGCGGGAGCGCATCATCGTCGCGACGGGCGACGTTCGTCCGACGACCGAAGAGACGCTGGCGCGTCTCGGCGTGCGTTACGTACGCAAGCCTTTCAACCTGCGGGATCTTCGCGTCGAAGCGGCGCGCTTGTGGGAGGCGACGGCGCTGTCGTAGGCCTCTGCGGGCCAGCCGAACGTCGAGAGACTCACCGCACCACCCGGCGCGAACCGCACGCCTTCACGCAAGAGCAGCGCGCGCTGCAGCACCGCACTGTGATCCTGCCCTGAAAAAGAAATGCGGCCCGCCGCGTTGATGACGCGCCACCACGGCACATCGTTGTCCTCGGGAAGGGCGGAGAGCGCCCAGCCGACGGTGCGTGCGGCGCCGGGACGTCCCGCGAGCCGCGCGATGATGCCGTACGTCGCCACCCGTCCCTTGGGGATGTGACGGACCACGCGGTAGATCCGATGATAGAATGGATTCACAAGGGAGCCCTACCTCTAGCTTACGCGCAGAACGTCTTCCAGCAAGTCTGCGTCCCCACCCCCCACTATTGACAAAATGTCATCCACTGCTCTGCGCTCGCGCGGCCACGCAAACCGCTCCGCCGCGTCCCGGGGCCGCAGCCACTCGGCCCGATCGTGCTCCGGGGAGAGTGTGACCGTCACATCGGGTGCGACAAAGGCCGCGAACACCGGAATCAGAGCGACTTCGTCGCGCTTGTGCTGATAAAACGCCTCGGTGCGGCTGAGATTGTAGAATTTCGCCGGCACGAGGCCCGTTTCCTCGCGCAGCTCACGCAACGAGGCCTGCACCGGCGTTTCGCCGGGCTCGATCGTCCCGTGCACCGTCTCCCACGATCCCGGATTGCGCCCGTTTGACCCGCGGCGCAGCGCGAGGATCTCGAGGGTGCGCCCCGCGCCCCGCACCGCGTACGTGTCCACGAAGGACACTCGGATGGAAGTCAGCGACGTCTGCCGAGGACGGCTTCGAGCCGCGCGGAGAGCGCGCGGGCGCGGAACGGCTTGGTGAGAAAATCGTCCGCGCCGAGCTCGAAGACACGCACTTCGTTGTCTTCGTCGCCCTTCGCCGTCAGCACGATGACGGGAATGTTCGCGGTCGCGGGACGTGACCGCAGGTGTGACAGCACGCCATAGCCGTCGAGACCGGGCAGATTCAGATCGAGCACAATGATGTCTGGTCCGACGCGATCGACCTGATCGAGCGCCTGCACGCCGTCGCGTGCTTCCGTGACGACGTAGCCGTCGCGCTCGAGCAAGTCACGCATGACTTTGCGCAGGCTGTCCTCGTCGTCGACGAGCAGGACCTTGGAGGCCGGCTGGCCGTGCGCACCGGAGCGACGCGCCGGCGGTGCGGACTCCTCGAGCAGGTCGAAGATTGTGGAGACGGGCGCGGCGGGCTCGAGGGGAACGCCAACCGTGTTCGGCGCCCCCGTCGACCGCGGAGCCTCGGCCTCGGCGGGAATGTCCACCACGCGCGTCAGCTCATCGAGCGTAGACTCGCCGCGCGCCACGTGGGCCAGACCCGAATCCCACAGCGATTTCATCCCGCCGCGCTGCGCCGCCTCCGCGATTCGGTCCGCCGGCTCCCCGGCGGCGATCAGCCGCTCGAGCTCGGGCGTCATCGTGAGGATCTCGAGGATCGAGAAGCGGCCCCGATACCCGGTCATCGCGCAGTCGGGACAGCCCGCCGCGCGGTAGAGCGGCGTCCCCTTGGGGATCCAGCGCCGCAGCCGCTCGGGCGGCGCCTCCATCCAGACCTCTTTGCACGTCGGACAGAGCTTGCGCATCAGACGCTGCGCCACGACCCCGCGCAGCGATGCGGCGATCTTGTACGACTCGACCCCGATATCCACGAGCCGAGTGACGGCGTTGGCCGCGTCGTTCGTATGGAGCGTGGACAGGACGAGGTGGCCGGTGAGAGACGCCTGCACGGCGATCTGCGCCGTTTCCTTGTCCCGGATTTCGCCGACCAGCACGACGTTGGGGTCCTGCCGTAGAATCGACCGCAGCGCCGCCGCGAATGTCAGTCCGGCTTTCTCCTGCACCTGCACCTGGACGATTCCCTGCATCCGGTATTCGACCGGGTCTTCCACCGTCACGATGTTGACGCCTTCGCTCTTGATCTGATTGATCGCGGAGTAGAGCGTCGTCGTTTTGCCCGAACCGGTTGGTCCGGTAACCAGCAGGATACCCTCGTGGTTCTCGAGCAGTCGCTTGATCGCTTCGGCTTCACCCGGATTGAGGCCGAGCGTGTCGAGCGATTTGACCGTGCCGCGAGAATCGAGGATGCGGATCACGACTTTTTCGCCGAGCTGCGCTGGCAGCGTCGAGACGCGCAGGTCGATCGGCTGGCCGTTCACCGCGACGCGCGCGCGGCCATCCTGCGGCCGCAGGCGATCGGCGATATCGAGCGAGGACATGATCTTGATGCGCGAGATCAGCGGCAGGCCGGCCTGGCGCGGGATCTTCATCACCTGGCGCAGCACGCCGTCGATACGATAGCGCACCGCCACCCCGCCCTCTTCCGGTTCGACGTGGATATCGCTCGCGCGCGACAGGATGCCTTCAGAGATGATCATGTCCACAAGCCGCACGACCGGTTTTTGACTGGCGTCCGCCTCGGAGACGTTGAGCTCCTCGGGGTGCGGCGCATCGGGAAGCGTCGTCAGGACCTCGGCGTCGCCCATGCCCTCCAGCAGCTTGTTGATCGCGGTCTCCGACTTGTACATCTCGTCGAGCTTCTCGCGGATCTTGGAAGGCGCGAGCAGGAACAGCCGGATCTCGCGCGCGGTCGCGAAGGCCAGCGCCTTTTCGGCGTCGAGATCGAATGGGTTCGCCGTTCCCAGCTCGAGGAACGAATCGGTCAGGCGCAGGGGCAGGACGTGGTAGCGGCGTGCGAGCTGCTCGGGCACGCCGTCACGCGCCGTGAGATCGATCCTGGAAGGGTCAGCGACCTTCAGGCGGAACCGGTGGCACAACTTCTCGATAATCTGGGCATCGGTCGCGATCTTCTCGGCGACGACGCAATCCCACAGCGTGCGGCCGGACTCCGCCCTTCCCCGGAGCGCCAGCAGGCGCTCGGGCGTCAGGCCCTCAATGGATTGGGCCAGCCATTCGTCTGGGAATGCGGTTACCGGCATTAGGCTGACTCCAAGCTATTACCGAAGACGCCCGAGTCCAGTATTCCGCATCACAGGATGTCCCAAAAATCGCGTGTCACGTCGAAGGCGACATGCAGCTGACGACTCTGCACGCCGTAACCTGCTTCGAGGCGGAACAGACCCAGCCATTCAGCGCCGAGACCCAAGGTCACGCGGGTTCCGGGGGGGGTCGCCCCCCACGGCGTGAACGGCAGGGGATCCGCGGTCCAGCCCAACGCCGTATATGGCGCGAGCGTGATCGTACCGGGTGTGCGGGCCGGCCCCGCGCGCAGCCGGAAAAATGGGACGGGCGTGCGCCACTCGATGTGCACCAGCGCGGCGCGCCGTCCACCCCACTCGCGGAACGCGTCGCCTAACAGCGTCCCGCGCCCGCCCAACACGAAGGCGCGATGCGGCGGCACTTCGCTGCTCGCGGCGCCGAATTGCACGCGGGTCAACACCCGCGTCTGTCCGCGGCCGATGGGAACCAGCCAGTGCGCGACCCCACTCATGCGCGTGTAGCGCTCTCCGACTTCGAGCGACGCCTCGCCCGCGACGTCCCGCCGCACCGCGAAGCCTTCACTGCGACGCCGAATCGTCAGCGCGGCCGTGGAGTAGTCGCCGTCGCGCATGAGGGGATTGGGACGAAAGCGTCCCGTCGCGGGGCTGGCTCGCACGGCCAGCGATGCGACGCGCTCCCGCGAGATGCTGAACCGCGACTCGCCGCGCGTACCGATCCCGGCCCGCGCGCCGAACCGCACGCCGGTGGCCCGATAGTAGTCGCCAAAATCGTCACCGAACTCCTGGGCGCCGATCGAATTGAGTAGCGGCGCGATCACCGGCACGTCCGCGATGTCCCGCACCTGCCGGTAGGCGGCCAGCTCGAATCCGTCAGCCGAGGTGAGCGCGACGCTGCCCTTGCCCGCCCGGTCGGCAAATCCGTAGCTGCCGAGGCCGCGCAGCTCGAAGCCGTCGTTGGGGGTGCGCCACACGAACCCGGCGCCGACCGCGAGGCCTTCCACGCGGTCGACGTGGACCAGCTCGCTCAGCGCGCGGGCGCCGAGGCGCTGGCGTTTGAGGCCGGTGAGCGCGCGTCGTCCCGCGATGCGGCTGACTTCGGCGCGCACCCGCTGGAGATCGTTCTCGCGGACCGGCTCGGCGACGTTCTGGATCGCCGCGCTGAGTGGCGTGCGCCAGGGAAACGAGTCGCGCTGAACCTTGGGAAGCGCCGTGATCTCGTCGCCCCGGAACCAGCCGTCGGCGAGACCGAGGTTGAAACGGTACCCGTCGATCTCCCAGCGGCCGCGGATGATGCCGCGCGTCGGGATGTCGAGCCACGTCGCGCGCCGTCGAATTTCGACTTCCTGGCGAAACGGCAGCCAGAACCGGCCTTCCCACAGCGCATTGTCCAGCACGATGCTGACGTCTTCCAGCTGCGGATCGAGATAGGCTTTCGGCGTGAAATTGAACGCCATGCGCACGAGGTCCGCGGATTCGACATCGACGAACAGCGTGCCGACGATCGCGGCCTGGGCGAATGTCTTCGGCCGCACGCGCAACTCGACCACGCGGACCGCTCGTTCGGAGAGGACGATGGCGGTCGTGTCACCCAGGGCGAAGTCGTACAACTCCGTCCCACCCGGTGCGAGGGGATGGGGGACGTCGCGTACCTCGTCACCTTCGCCGAGGCGGATCGCGCGGCCGAAGTTGTTCTGCACGATGCCGAGGTGATCGCGGTGGTAGTTGATGTCGGTGGGCAGCTCGGTGCGATCACGCCAGCCGATGATGCGCTGCTTGCTGAGCGCGGGCGCCTTCCAGTACACTTCCAGCTCCAACTGGTCCGCTTTTATCAGCCGTGGCGGCTCGGTGAGCCCTTCGCCGAACTGCCCGAGGAAGAAGAGAAACCCGTGAGCCTGGGCCTTGTAGTCGCGCAGCGCGGTATCCACTGCGGCGTGCGCGCGCCGGTCGATCGCGCGCCGCGCGAGCGCCAAGGCGGAATCGCCGTTCCAGTCCTGGGCGGATCCCGTCGCGGGCAGCAGCAGCAAAAGTACGGCACACCAGCGCATCGCGGCGAAATCTAGACCATGGACCCACGCGACGCATTCCTCGAGCGCGCCAAGCCCGGCGGCATCGTTCCGGTGACGCGCGAAGTGGTCACCGACGCCGATACGCCGGTGGCCGCCTTTGCGAAGATTGCACGGCCGCCCTTTGCGTTTCTGCTCGAATCGCTGGTCGGCGGCGAGCGGTGGGCACGCTACACCTTCCTCGGCACCGAGCCGCGCGAGGCGTGGCGCTATCGTGGCCAACAGATCGAGCGGTGGACGCAGGGCTCGGGCTGGGAACCGGCCGGTCAAACCGCGGATCCGATCGCGCACCTGGCCGACACGATGCGCGCGCTCCCGACGATCTCTGTGCCGGGGCTGCCGCGCTTCAGGGGTGGGGCGGTGGGATACCTCGGCTACGATCTGGTGCGCAGTATCGAGCACCTGCCGACCGCGCCGACCGATACCCTCGGTGTTCCCGACGCCGTGGTGATGATCGCGGATTCGCTCGTGATCCTCGACAACGTGTTCGGGCGTGCGATCGTCGTGGCGAACGTCGAGGTGCCGGCGAAGGCCTCCGCGGCGCAGCGGTTGCGCTTGTACGACGCGGCGCAGGAGCGCCTGGACACGCTGATCGCTCGCCTCGGTGACACGCACCAGCTCACCCCGCTCGCGCTCGACGCCGACCGCAAGTCGGTGCGCTCCCCCTCCCCCCCCGAATCCCAGTACGCCCCCGCCGCATTCGAGCGCGACGTCACGAAGATCCGCGAGTACATCGCCGCCGGCGACGTGTTCCAGGCGGTGCTGTCCCGCCGCCAAGTGGTGCCCGGTGCGGTCGAGCCGCTGAGGTTGTACCGCTACCTGCGCGCCCTGAATCCCGCTCCCTATCTGTTCTATCTGGCTCTGGGCGACGTCACGTTCGTGGGCAGCTCCCCCGAAGTGCTGGTCCGGGTCGAGGGCAACGAAGTCACGGTCCGGCCGATCGCGGGCACTCGGCCGCGCGGGGCCACCCCCGAGGAGGATGACGCGCTGGCTGCCTCGCTGCGGGCCGATGCGAAGGAGCTCGCCGAGCATCGCATGCTCGTGGATCTAGGACGCAACGACGTCGGCCGCGTTGCGGAGTACGGCACCGTGCGCGTCACCGAATCGCTGCAAATCGAGCGCTACTCACACGTCCAGCATCTGGTGAGCGAAGTGCGCGGTCAGCTGAAAGACGGGTATGACGCCCTCGACGTGTTCCGCGCCTGTTTCCCCGCGGGGACAGTCAGCGGCGCTCCCAAGGTTCGGGCGATGGAGATTATCGACGAGCTGGAGCCGGAGCGACGTGGTCCGTATGCGGGAGCGGTCGGCTATGTCGGATGGGGTGCGACGACGATGGATACTTGCATCGCGATTCGATCGGCGCTCGTCCTCAACGATCGGGTCGTCGTGCAGGCCGGCGCCGGCATCGTCGCCGACTCCGAACCCGCGCGCGAATTCGCCGAAACGGAAGCCAAAGCCCAAGCCGTTTTGCGTGCGCTGGCGCTGGCCAAAGCTGGTGATTAGGCCCATGCGGCCTATATTCTCGGGCCTGTGTTCAAGCTCCTGAGCACGTCCGGCGAACAGTCGATCGATCTCCAGCTCGGGCGCAAGCTCGTGGTGGGGCGCGCCGTCACCAGCGACGTCCCGATCTACGATCCGACGATCTCCCGCCGCCATGCCGAAATCGTGCTGACCGAAAGTGGCGTCCGGGTCACCGACCTGGGCTCATCCAACGGCACATTCCTGAACGGCGCCAAGATCACCGAGGCCGACGCCGGTGCGAACGATGTCGTGACCTTCGGGAAAGTGGCGTTTCGCGTAAAAGAGGTGACGGCGCCCGCCCCGCGGCCACAGGTCGTGCCGCCCCCCGCCGACTTCAAGCCATCCACGAAGGGTGGCGCGGCGGGGGGCACCATCGTCCGGCAGCTGCCCGTGAGCGTCTCGGGCGGCGTCCCCGCGATCGTGATCGACGAGCCGCAGGGCGCGTCGCACCTCAAGGTCAAAGCCGACAATCTCGAAGAGCGGCGCGAGAAGAAGCTGTCGCTGCTGCTCGAGGTCTCCAAAGAGCTGTCGAAGCAGCAGGAGCTCGACCGCCTGCTCGACAAGGTCGTGGATTTCACGTTTCAGATCATGAACGTCGACCGCGTGTCGATTCTGTTGCTCGACGGCAAATCGAACGAGCTGGTGCCGAGGATCTCGAAGAGCCGCACCGGGGACGCGAGCGCGGCAAAGCACGTGCCCCAGTCGATCGCGCGGAAGGCGGTGGAGGAGCGGGTCGCGATTCTGTCGGATAACGCGGCCGCCGACGAGCGCTTCAAGGGAAAGTCGATTCTCATCCAGAGCGTGCGGAGCGCGATGTGCACCCCACTCATGGGCTCGGACTCGAAGGTCCTCGGCATCCTGTACGTCGACAACCTGACCGCGACGCACTCGTTCGCGGACGAGGATCTCGAATTCTTGATCGCGTTCGGAGGCTTGACCGCCGTTGCCATCGAGAACTCGCAGCTGTCCGAGCGGATCCGCCGCGAAGCGCTTGTCCGCTCGAACTTCGAGCGATACTTCTCGCCCAATATCGCCCAGGTGATCGCGCAACAGCAGGATGCGGGACGGTTGCCCAGTGAGAAGCGCCCCGTCGTCGTGTTCTTCTCCGACATTCGTGGTTTTACACCGATGTCCGAGACGATGAGCCCGGACGAAATCGCGCGGCTGCTCACGGAGTACTTCACCGAAATGGTGGACAAGGTCTTCGAGTTTGGCGGGACGCTCGACAAGTTCATGGGGGACGCGATCATGGCGCTATGGGGCGCGCCGATCGTCCACGAAGACGATGCCGACCGCGCCGTCCAGTGCGCGATCGCGCAGCTGGCCGAGCTCGAGAAGCTCAACCTCAAATGGAAACAGGAAGGCCGGACCGAGGTCCAGATCGGTATTGCCATCAACTTCGGTGAGGTGTTCGCCGGGAACATCGGCTCCGACCGGCGGCTCGAATACACGGTGATCGGGGACGCGGTGAACACCGCATACCGCCTCTGCGGCAAGGCTGGGCCGAACGAGATCCTGATTTCCGAGCCGTTCTATCAACAGCTGAAAAAGAAGCCCGCTGTCGAAGCGCTCGAGCCGATTCAGGTCAAAGGAAAAGCGAAGAAGGTGCCGGTCTATCGCGTGAAGCGGTAAGGCCGGCCGAATTTCGCCAGCAGGTCCAGCGCGAGCCGCAGCGGCAACCCCATCACACCAAAGAAGTCTCCTTCGACCCGCTCGATCAGCGGCGCGCCGAGTCCCTGAATCGCATAGGCGCCCGCCTTGTCGAGCGGCTCGCCGGTGGCGACGTACTCCTCGAGCGTGCGGCGATCGTTGGGACGGAACGTCACCCGCGAGACATCGAGCGCCTGTTCCAGCCGCCCGTTCTCGGCGACCGCTACCGATGTCAAGACTTCGTGCGTCCGACCTTGGAGGCGCTCCAACATGTGAACGGCGTCTTTTGGGGACTCGGGTTTGCCGAGGATCGAATGCTCGATGACTACTGTTGTATCGGCTGCCAAGACGATGTCTTGGGGGGCGAGCGAGACCACCGCCTGAGCCTTGGCGCGCGACAAGCGCGTGACGTAGGCGTCGGGCTTTTCGCCGGGCAGGACGTGCTCGTCCACGTCGGGCGCGATGACGCGGAACGGAATGCGCAGCATTTCGAGGAGCTGCTTCCGGCGGGGGGAGCCGGAGGCGAGAACGATCGGTTTCACTTCTCCAAAATCAACGTCACCGGCCCGTCGTTGACCAGTTCGACTTCCATCATGGCGCCGAACTCACCGGTCTCGACGGGGATCTTTCCGCCCGATTTCTCTGTGAGGAGCGCGACAAATCTTTCGTACAACGGGATCGCCACGTTCGGCGGGGCGGCATCGATAAAGCTCGGCCGCCGGCCTTTGCTGGCGTCTCCGTACAACGTGAACTGTGACACGACGAGCACGCCGCCGTGCGCCTCGGTGAGATCGCGGTTCATCTTACCTTCCGCATCCCCGAAGACGCGCAGGCCGAGGATTTTCTCCGCCATCCAGACGAGCTGCGCATCCGTATCCGTCGGCGCGAAGCCGGCGAGCACGAGAAAGCCGGGCCCGATGCTCCCGGTGACCCGGCTGTCGACCCGAACGACGGCGCGAGAGACTCGCTGGAGAACGACTCTCACTCCACGGTCACCGACTTGGCGAGGTTCCTGGGCTGGTCGACGTTGCACCCCCGGCGAACCGCGATGTAGTAGGCCAGCAGCTGCAACGGCACGACGCTCATGACCGGCGTCAACAGGTCGAGCGTTTCGGGAATCTCGATCCGGTGGTCCGCCAGATTGTCGAGCGCGGTGTCGCCCTCCGTCACGATCGCAATCACACGACCGCCGCGCGCCTTCACTTCCTCGATGTTGCTGATGACCTTCTGGTGCACGGCATCCTTCGGCGCGATGAACACGACCGGCATCAGATCATCGATGAGCGCGATCGGGCCGTGCTTCATCTCGGCTGCCGGATACCCCTCGGCGTGGATATAGGAGATTTCCTTGAGCTTGAGCGCGCCTTCGAGCGCCACCGGAAAGTTGTAACCGCGGCCCAGATACAGCACGTTCTGCGCGCGAATCAGACGATCGGCGAGTTGCTCGATCTCGGACGCCTTCGAGAGCACGCGCGTCACGAGGTCGGGCAGCTTGGCCAACGCGCGCACGACTTCCCTTCCCTGCAGGATCGAGAGAGCGCGCAGCCGGCCCATCTTCAACGTCAAGAGCGCCAGCGCCACGATCTGACTCGTGAACGCCTTGGTGCTCGCCACACCGATCTCGGGACCTGCGTGGAGATAGATCCCGCCGTCCACTTCGCGCGCGATCGTGCTGCCTACGACGTTGACCAGGCCCAGGGTCCGCGCGCCGCGCCGCTTCGCCTCCCGCAAGGCGGCCAGCGTGTCCGCCGTTTCACCTGACTGCGAAATCCCGATCACCAACGTCCGCTCGTCGACGATCGGATTGCGGTAGCGGAACTCCGACGCGTACTCGACTTCGGTCGGGATCCGGGCCAGCTCTTCCATCATGTATTCCCCGATCAACCCCGAATGCCACGACGTGCCGCAGGCGGTGATGACGATGCGCTGCACTTTGAGCAGCTCCTCGTCGTTGATGTTCAATCCGCCGAACCGGACGGTCCCCTCTTCTTCCAGCAGGCGCCCGCGCATCGTGTTGCGGATGCTCTCGGGCTGCTCCACGATCTCCTTGAGCATGAAGTGGGCGTAGCCGCCGCGCTCGATCGTGGCGAGATCCCACTCCACCTGCATGATCTCTTTTTCCTTCTCCGCGGCCGCGAGATCCGTGATCCGATAGTCGGCTGGTTTGACTTCCGCGATGTCGCCATCGTCCAGGTACACCACCGACCGCGTGTGCGCGAGCACGGCCGACGCGTCGGACGCGACGAAGTTTTCGCCGTTGCCGATGGCGACCAGCAACGGGGAGCCGCGGCGCGCGGCGACGATCGTATCGGGCTCGCGGCTGGAGACCACCGCGATACCGTACGTCCCCTCCACCTGGCGCAGCGCTGCGGCGGTGGCGTCCACCAGGCGCGCGCCTTTGGTGTGTGTCTCTTCGATGAGATGCGACAGGACTTCGGTGTCGGTCTGCGACCGGAACACATGCCCGCGCTTGCTGAGTGCCTGGCGCAGCGCGCCGGCGTTCTCGATGATGCCGTTGTGCACGAGCGCGATGGTGCCGCCGCAGTCCGCGTGCGGATGCGCGTTGACGGTGTTGGGCACACCATGCGTCGCCCAGCGGGTGTGCGCGAGAGCGGTGGTGCCTTCCGGGAGCTGGGTGCCGAGCTCCCGCTCCAGCACGGCGATCTTCCCGGGCGCGCGAAAGATCTGGAGCTCCCCGTCCCCGTTGACGACGGCGAGGCCGGCCGAGTCATAGCCGCGATACTCGAGGCGCTTGAGACCCTCGAGCACGACAGGCGCCGCGGGTCGCTTCCCGGTGTACCCTACGATGCCGCACATAACCGCCGCCCTTCTGCGATCAGCCGTTCCGCGTCGGCGCCGGTTGGCGCTTCCGCAATCAGTCGAATGATGGGCTCCGTACCCGAGGGCCGCACGTGCAGCCAGCGATCTGGCCACGCGAGACGCAGTCCATCCTGTAGATCAGCGCTCGCCTCCGGAAACCGGGCACGCAGCGCCGCATAGACCCCACCCATTCGTTCCGCATTCCGAATTCCGCGTTCCACTTTTGCCTTTACGATCGTGTACCGCGGTGCTCGTGCCACCACGTCGCTCACCGTGACGCGCTCCCGCGCGAGCAGCGACAGCACGAGCACGGCGGCGACCGGCGCGTCGCGTCCCACGTGCAAGGCGGGATACATCACGCCGCCGTTGCCTTCGCCACCGATCACCGCTTTCAGCTCGATGATCTTGCGCGCGACGTACGCCTCACCGACTGGCGCGCGAACGACCGTCGCACCGAACTGCTTCGCCGCATCCTCGACCACCAAACTCGTCGACAGATTGCAGACGACGCTCCTACCCTTCCCCCATCCCCCGTCCCGCTTCCCCAAGACCGCTCTAATGGCAAACGCGAGCGTGTAATCTTCACCGATCGGATTGCCGCGTTCATCGACGACCGCCAATCGATCGACGTCCGGATCAACGGCGATTCCGATATCGGCTTTTTTCCGTCGCACCAGCGCGCCCAGGGCTTTCAGATTCTCGGGCACCGGCTCCGGCGGCCGCGGAAACAGGCCGTCGGTCTCCAGGTTGATCGCCGCCACCCGACACCCGAGCCGCTCGAGCAGCTCCGGCATCACCGCCCCGCCCGCACCGCGCACGGTATCGAGCGCCACGCGGAACCGGCGGCGCCGGATCGCCCGGACGTCGACTCCCCGCAACACGAGTACGGCGGCGAGATGGCGGTCAATCGCCTCCGAATCCGCCTCGATCCCACCTATCGCCTTGAAGCCGGCTCGTGGCAGGGAGTCCGCGGCAGCCAGGTCGCGTACCCGCGTGCCCGCGGCGGTGTCGAGAAAGATGCCATCGGGACCGACGAACTTCAGCGCGTTCCATTCGATGGGATTGTGGCTGGCCGTGAGGATGATGCCGCCGGCTGCCCGATGGTGCTCCACCGCGAGTTGTACCGTAGGTGTGGCAACCAAGCCCACATCGATGACATCGCAGCCAACCGACTGCAGACCGGCCGTCGCCGCGCGCGCGAACATCGGACCCGAGGTCCGCGCATCCCTCCCCACAACGACGCGCGATCCACGCTTCCCTCTTCCCCCGTCCCCTCCCCCCCTCCCCGCTCTCGCCCACGTCCCGAACGCCGCCGCCCAGCGGGCGACGACTTCGGGGGTGAGATCGGTGCCGACGAGACCTCGAACCCCCGACACACTCACCATCAGCGTGTCGGACATGGCCTACGCGCGACGCGCTTCCATCGCCCGCGTGGGCAGGCGGAGCGGCTGCAGCTGGGGCGTGGGAATGGGTAGTGTGGTCCCTTCCGCGAACGCCCGCAGGAAGGCCTTGACGATCTCGGGATCGAATTGCACGCCTTTCCCTTCCTCCAGCTCCCGCATCGCATGTTGGACCGAGAGAGAAGGACGGTAGGGGCGCACGCTCGTCATCGCGTCGAACGCGTCCGCCACACTGACGAGGCGCGCCTCGAACGGGATCTGGTCGCCCTTTAACTGGTCGGGGGAGCCGGTGCCGTCGAGCCGCTCGTGATGGGACCGGACGATGGACAGGGCGCCAGGCGCATCCTTCATCAGGGGTCCCAGAATGCGCGCGCCGATCACCGTGTGTTCCATGATGTGGCGGTACTCGGCATCCGACAGCTTGCCGGCCTTGTGCAGGACGCTTTCGCTGACACCGATCTTGCCCACGTCGTGCAGCTCCGCGCCCAGCGCGATCGTATCGACCAGGTCGGCATCGAGTTTGAGGGCACGCGCGATCTCGACGGAGTAATTCGCGACGCGCATCGAGTGACCGCGCGTGTACGCGTCCTTTGCTTCGAGCGCGAAGACGAGGGCGTGCACCCCTTCGAGAAACAGCTCCTCGATGCGCCGGGCCTGCGCCTCGACGCGCTCCTCCAGGCTTTGCTGGTAGGTGCGGTTTTCGATGATGAGACGCCGCTTGTCGAGCGCCTGTGAGACGCGGGCCCGCACCTCGTCCAGATGAAACGGCTTCGCGACATAGTCGAGCGCGCCCATTTGGAGGCACGCGACGGCGCTCTCCACTTCCGCCACCGCCGTGACGACGATGACGGCCGTCTCGGGCCAGCGCGCGATGATTTCGCGGAGCAACGTGACGCCGTCCATTTCCGGCATCCGGAGGTCGGAAATGACGAGCGGGACGGGTCCCTTCTCGAGCTCGGCGAGGGCCTCGACGCCGGAACCCGCCTCCGCGCACGTGAACCCTTCGCCCTCGAGCAGGCGCGCGAGCACGCGGCGCAGCCGCGGCTCGTCATCCACGACGAGACATCGCATTCCAGCGAACGGTGGCATGGCCCCGCCAAAGTATAGGTCGCTTGCCCCCAAGGAAAGCCGCCCTTACGTTCCGGCCATGACGCGAGTCGCCGATCAGGACCTATCGCGCCGCTTTGCGACACGCGCAGTGCATGCCGGCTACGTAGGCGATCCCCTCAGCGGGGCTGTCATGGGCCCCATCTATCAGACGTCGACCTACATCCAGGAAGCGCTGGGGCACAACAAGGGCTACGAGTACGCCCGCACGCGCAATCCCACGCGCGAGGCGCTCGAGCGCAATGTCGCGGCCCTGGAAGGCGCGCTCCACGGATTCGCTTTCGGGTCGGGACTGGCGGCGCTGGACGCGGTGATGAAACTGCTCTCGGCCGGTGATCACGTCGTGAGCGGCGAAAATGTGTACGGCGGCTCGCACCGGCAGATGACGCACATCTGGTCGCGCATGGGCATCGCGTTCACGTTCGTGGACGGCGGTGATACGCGAGCGGTCGCCGCGGCCGTGACCCCGAATACCAAGCTGGTCTACGCGGAGACACCGACCAACCCGATGATGCGACTGTGCGATCTCGCAGCGACCGGCGAGATCGCGCGCAAAGCCAAAGCGCTGTTCGCCGTCGACAACACCTTCGCCACCCCCTTCTTCCAGCAGCCCCTGCAGTTCGGCGCCGACATCGTCCTGCACTCGACCACCAAGTACCTCAACGGCCACTCCGACATGGTCGGCGGCATGCTGGTGACGACCCGGGACGACGTCGCCGAGCGGCTTGGCTTCATTCAGAATTCGTCGGGCGCCGTGCCGGGTCCGTTCGACTGCTGGCTCGCGCTGCGCGGCACCAAGACGCTGGCACTGCGCATGCGCCAGCACGACGCCAACGCCCGCCGCATCGCGGAATGGCTGGAGAAGCACCCCAGAGTCCAGCGCGTCTACTATCCGGGACTGCGGTCGCATCCGCAGCACGACCTGGCGACGCGTCAGATGAAGGGCTTCGGCGGGATGATCAGCATCGAGCTGGGCGATACGGCCGTTGCCCGGCGCTTCGTCGGGCGGACCAAGATCTTTGCGCTCGCGGAATCGCTCGGCGGCGTGGAAAGCCTGATCGGCCATCCGGCCTCGATGACCCATGCGAGCGTGCCGGCCGACATGCGGCGCCGCATGGGGCTCACCGACAGCCTGGTGCGGTTGTCGGTCGGGATCGAGGACGTGGAGGACCTCATCGCGGATCTGGATCAGGCGCTGGGGGATGACTGACGATGTGTGTGTAGGGGCGCAGCATGCTGCGCCCCTACCGAAACACCCGCATATCGTGCGCGTATGTGTGGGAATCTCACTGCTGGAGACATAAATGACTGACGCCACATTGCCCGCGGCTCGTCCGCGCAAAATACTCACCCAGATCGCTCCCGTGTCGTGGGAGCATCCGGCGGATCGCGCCGCGCTGCAGACGCTGCGGTCCGTTCCGGGGTTCGATGAAGTCGTCAAGAAAATCGTCGGATTCTTCGGCGAGCGCGGCATCCGCCTCTTGTTCCAGGCCAATGCCGTGCGCGTCGGGCCCAATCAGTTCCCCAAGATGAACGCGCTCTATACGGATGTCTTGACCACGATGGACTGGCCGGATCGGCCGGAGCTGTTCGTGTCGCAGACACCCTTCGTCAACGCCGGCGCGTTCGGGGTCGAGCGGCCCTTCATCGTCATCAATTCCGGGGCGCTCAAGCTGCTCGACGACGACGAGATGCGCACGCTGCTCGGCCACGAGCTCGGCCACATCATGAGCGGTCACGCGTTGTACCACACGATCCTCGTCATCATCCTGTTCGTCAGCGCCAACGTGCTGCCGTTCCTGGCCGGCCTGTTCCTCGCGCCGATTCGCTTCGCGCTGCTCGAATGGTTCCGCAAGAGCGAGCTGTCGTCCGACCGCGCGGGGTTGATCGCGACGCAGGATCCGCCGGCGTCGATGCGCATGTTCTTGAAAATGGCCGGCGGCGGCGACATGAAGCAGATGGATCTGGACGCGTTCCTCGCGCAGGCCAAGGAGTACGAGGACACGGGCGGCGCCGTCGATCGCATCTTCAAGATCCTGAATACGCTCGATCAGACGCACCCCTTCAACACGCTCCGTGCGGCCGAGCTGCAGCGGTGGGTCGAAGCGGGCGCGTATGACCGAATCCTGAACGGCGAGTACACGCGCCGCGGCCCCGACGCCGAGAAACGCCCGATCGAGAACGACATCGACGAGGCGCGCGACCATTATATGAAGGAAGCGAAAGCAGTCGTGAACGACGTGGTGGATACCGCCAAGCGGGCGGCCCAGGCCTTCACGGACGCGTTCAAGAAGAGGTGAGAGTACTGGTCGTCGGAGGCGGCGGCCGCGAGCATGCCCTCTGCTGGGCACTGCACCGCGATGCCGCCGCCTCTGTTGCTGATCTAACGTTGTTCGCCGCACCCGGCAATCCCGGCACCGCGTCCCTCGCCACCAACCTTCCCATCCCCGCCACCGCCGTCGACGACCTCGTTGCCGCCGTCCGCGACCGGGATATCGACGTCACGATCATCGGGCCGGAAGCCCCGCTCGCCGCCGGGCTGGCTGACGGGCTGCGGGACGACGGCCGGGCCGTGTTCGGGCCAACGGCGGCGGCGGCGCGGCTCGAGTCGTCGAAGGCGTACGCCAAGGAGGTCATGCATCGCGCCGGCGTACCCACCGCCAAGAGTGCGGCGTTCGTCGGTATCGGGCCCGCGCTCGAGTACATCGGCAATCATCCGGAGCCGCTCGTCGTGAAGGCCTCGGGACTGGCGGCTGGGAAAGGGGCCGTCGTGTGCCAAAGTCGCATCGACGCGGCCAAGGTCGTCCGCGCGATGCTGGACGGGTCGCTGGGAGAGGCGGGCAAAGAGGTGCTGGTCGAGGAGTTCCTCGAAGGCGAGGAGCTGTCGGTCCTCGCGTTGACCGATGGCGAGCGCGTGCTGATTCTGCCGCCTGCGCAGGATCACAAGCGACTCGGCGAAGGCGACACCGGTCCGAACACCGGTGGCATGGGCGCATACTGTCCGGTCAGCCTTGCGACGGATGCGCTGGTCGCGCGCGTGCGCACGGAAATCTTCGAGCCCGTGCTGCGCGAGGTGGCGGCGCAGGGCTCGCCCTATGAAGGAGTACTGTACGCCGGACTGATGATCTTGCCCGACGGAACGCCGTCCGTGCTGGAGTTCAACGCACGATTCGGCGATCCCGAGACGCAGGCGCTGTTGCCCGCGCTGTTACCCGGATTTTCCGAACACATCGTGGCAATCGCGCAGCGCCGCTGGGACCCGCTCCCGACTCAGCAGGTCCTCGCCGTCGACCAGGCTGCGGTCACCACCGTACTGGCCGCGCGCGGCTACCCCGACAACCCAGAGAAGGGCGTCGCCATCAGGCTCCCGGACGTCAAAGAGCTGGGCGAGGATGTGATCGTCTTTCACGCCGGCACATTCCGCGACAATGAGGGGCGGCTGCGCACCAATGGGGGGCGCGTCTTGAGCGTCACCGGTCTCGGCGCGACGGTGGCGATCGCCGCGCAGGCCAGTCGTGCCGGCGCCGAGCGGATTGCGTTCGAAGGCAAGACCTGGCGGCGCGACATCGCCTGGCGCGAGATCCAGCGTGCCGGAGCTGCCTGAAGTCGAGACGATCGTCCGCGAAATCGCCCCTCGCCTCGAGGGGTGTCGCATCGCCCGAGTCGAGCTCAAGAAAACCGACGTGCTGCGCCAGGTCTCCAAACCCCGCCTGATCAAGACGCTGCGTGGCAACACCATCGAGCAGGTGTCTCGCCGCGCCAAGCACGCCGTGTTCCGCTTCTCGAGTGGCCACCGCATGATCATTCAGCCGCGCATGACCGGCTCGTTGCTCGTCTACGAGCGGCGCCTGACACCGGCCGAATTGAAGTACGCGGTCCTGATCTGCACTCTCACCGACGGACGCAAGTTCGTGTATCGCGACGTACGACGTCTGGGCACGATCTGGCTGCTGGATGAAAGAGGCTGGATCGCCTACACGGGCCGGATCGGCCCTGAGCCGCTGGAAGAGACGTTCACGCCGTTCGTGTTCGCTGACCGGCTACGGGGAACGCGAACGGCGGTCAAGAAAGCCATCATGGATCAGCGGCGCCTCGCGGGCGTGGGAAACATCTACGCCAATGAAGCGCTGTTCGACGCGCGGCTCAATCCAGCGACGCCTACCAACAAGTTGTCGCTCGAAGAATTCGCGCGGCTGCACGCCGCGATTGTAGACGTTTTGCAGCGAGCGCTCGCATCGTCGGGGACGACGTTACGAGACTATCGAACCGGCACCGGCGAGCGGGGCAAGTTTCAGTTCAAGCTGCGAGTGTATGGCCGCGGCGGTGAGAAGTGCGTGAACTGTGGAAAGAAGCTCGTGGAGACTCACACGATCGACTTGCGAACGACGACGTTTTGTCCGAAATGCCAACGGTAGGTGGAATGTGGACGGTAGGTAGGTAGGGGCGCAGCATGCTGCGCCCCTACAAACACCCTCCAACCTTCCAACCGTCCTCAGTCCACAAACGCCCACAGCAATTCCCGGCTCTGCCGGTCCAGCTTCTCCGGCGCCGCCAGGTGATACAGATCCCCAGCGAGATCGCGGATCAATAGACCACCGTGCGGCAGCGTGCGCGGCCAATCATCGAGCCGCGTCTGGAACGTTCGCGGACCCTGACGGGTCTCGACGCGCCAGTGCCGGATCTCGACCTCTTCCTCGATCTCCAGCACACGCGTCACCTCGAACACGAACCCCGCTACCGCGAGCGCCATTTCCAGCGCGGCGCGGGAGCGCGGATCGAGCTCGGCGGGATCTCTGACGAGCGCGAACTCCTCTTCGTCCGCGTCCCGCAGCGAGAGATGATGTGCGGGCTCCGACCAAGGGAAGCAGCGCCGCACCGATACCGGCCGCTCCTCATCCCCTTTCGTCGCCCACAGTGAGCCGTCGGTCCGCCATTCTAGACTGAGGCCCGCCGATTTCCTGGTGGCGCCATCATCTGAGCGCCTGACTAGCGTCGATTCCATGACAAACCTCCTGGTGTCAGGTGTCTGGTGTCGGGTTTCAGAGAACTCTGGCACCTGAAACCCGGCACCTGACACCTATGCGAGTTGCACCTGTAGATCGTAAAGCCGTCGATACGTTCCTGCGGGCCGCGCCAGCAGCTCCGCATGCGTACCGTGCTCGACCAACCGGCCGTCCTCGATCACGAACAGCCGCGACGCCTTGCGGAGCGTCGACAGGCGGTGCGCGATCGCGAACACGGTCCGCCCCGCCACCAGCCGCTCGAGCGCCTGCTGGATCTCACGCTCGGTTTCGGTATCCACGCTGCTGGTCGCCTCGTCCAGAATGAGGATGCGAGGGTCGTGCAGGATCGCCCGCGCGATCGACACGCGCTGGCGCTCGCCGCCCGAGAGCGTGTGCCCCCGCTCGCCCACCACCGTGTCGTAGCCGTGCTGCAGCTTGGTGATGAAGTCGTGGGCGTTCGCCGCCTGAGCCGCCGCAACCACCTGACTCAGCGACGCTTCCGGCAGGCCGTAGCGGATGTTCTCCACCACCGTCCCATGGAACAGGTACGGATCCTGGAGCACCATGCCGATCTGCCGCCGGTAGTGGCCCGTATCGAGGCGCCGGATATCGACGCCATCGATCCGAATCGTGCCCCCCGTCACGTCGTAGAACCGCGCGATCAGGTTCACGATTGTGGTCTTGCCGCCACCAGACGGTCCGACGAGCCCGACCAACTCGCCCGGCGCCACGTCGAAGCTCACGCCGCGCAGCACCTGCCGGACGCCGTCATAGCCGAACGTCACGTGGTCGAACGTCACGCGCCCGTGTACCGGCTCGAGCCGCACCGGCTCCACCACATCGCGGATCTCGGGTTCGGTATCGAGCACCTCGAACACACGGTGCGCCGACGTCGTCGCCCGGTTGATCGTGCGCGCCATCTGCCCGATCACCTCGATCGGTGCGCTGAACATCGTCGTGTAGAGCAGGAACGAAACGAACGTTCCCACCGGCAGCTGCGCGCCATGCCCGAGTAGCCGGGGCACGGCGAACGCCCACACCGCGACGGTCATCGCGTGAACACCGAGCATCAGCAGCGGCCAGAACTTCGTCCACGATCGGTGAATGCGGTTGAACTCCGCCGTCACGTCCTCATTGCGCTCGCCAAAGCGTTCGATCTCCCGCTGCTCCTGATTGAACGCCTTGACGACCCGAATGCCGGGAATCGTGTCCGACAGCACGTCCGTCACGCGCGACCACTTGCGCCACGCCCGGATGAACAGCCGCGTGATGTCCTCGCTGTGCCGGTAGATCAGCCAGCAGAACAACGGCACCGGCAGGGTCATCACTAAGCCGAGTCTCCAGTCGAGCGAAAGCAAGACTGTTCCAAGTCCCAAGAGCATCACGAGCGACAATGACACGTCCACGACGCCGAACGCCAGGAAGTCCCACAGCCGGTCGGTATCGGCGGACACGCGCGTGATCAGGCTGCCGGTGCGCTTGCGCGAGAAAAACGCCAGCGACAGCCGTTGGATGTGCTCGTACAGCTCGGCGCGCAGGTCGCGAGCCACCCATTCACCCAGGATCGACATCAGCCGTAGGCGCACGTGCACGGCGGCCTGGCGGATCAGATAGACGACCGCCATGGCCGCCACGGCGAGCGCGGCAATCGTCCCCGCGCGCGTCAGCGCCAAGGTTCCCGCCTGCGCCGGCCGCACCACGCGGTCGATCAGATAACCCGCGAGGTACGGCGGTATCAGGCTGAGCAGCGTGATCACCGTCGCGGCCGCCATGCCGAGCGTCAGCTGCCGGCGGTACGGCTTCAGGTAACCCAGCAGCCGCCGGATCACCGCGGTCTGCCGGCCGGAGACGAGCGCCTGGGCCTCGCGGATGGGACGCGCGACACTTTCCGCGTACAGGCAGTCCGCGTCGCTGTCCACGAGCTCCCGCGCATGCCCCTGGAGCTGCTCCTCGAGCACGAACCGGGTGTTCTCGAACGCCCGGCGCTGCCGGTGCGTGTAGCGCAGCAGCGCCAGCGCGGGGTCGCCCGGTGCGCCGAGGATCGTCAGGGTATTGGCCGACAGGCCGGGTGCCTCCCTGACCGCCTGGATGCGCGACCGTTCGAAGCTCCGGACTTCCCAGCCCTGGCTATCACGCTTGGCCACCGCGATGTGCCGCGGGCCGAGCGCAAGCCACGTCTCCGTGAGCCGCAGGCTTTGGTCGAGATCAGCGAGCGCGTAGAGCTGGACCGCCGCGCCCTGCCAGGCGTGCTCGATCTCCCGGCGCAGCTCCTGAGGAAGCCGCGTCGGCTGGGCGGTGTAGCGCGCGATGATGTGGTCGTCGAGATGCTGCAACGTGCTCATGTCCGTGATCCTCGAATCGTGTGTAACAGAACGGCCTCCCAGGTCCCATGAAGCACCCGGAAGGCCGGATCACGGCGCGAACTAGATCCGATCGACTTCTAGGGTGCTCCTCCACCTCCACCGGCGCCGGCGATGCCGGACGCAATACGCCCACGCGCGTCGACAATGGGCGCGAACCGGCAGAGCATGCCCGGCCCTCCCCAGATGCGGCGCAGCATCGGCGTAACGGTGGATTGACGAATCATTTCAGTCCGAGACCCTTTCGTGCGTAATTCGGGGGCTACTTCGAGCAAACTAAGACGACGTACGTGACCGGTCAAGCCGAAGATTCACGATCCCCCCCGAATCGGCCGTCCCGCAGCGAAATCGAACAGCGTGGCACCGCGCAGGCGATAGAGCGCCGTCCAGTATCCGCGCAGCCCCCGGACGTATTCGACCAGCGCCTGGTCCTTCTCGGCCTGGGCGATGTACAGGTTGTCGATCGTAATGCGGCCGATAACGTACCGATTGTACGCCACTTCGAACCGCTTGGCGGCGACGCTGTCCGCCTTCGCCACGAGCAGCGCGGTGCGGCGGGCCTGTGCGAGTGCGAGCGCGGCGAAACGAGCGTCGTGCGCAACCTGGGCGAGCGTAGCGTCCGAGAGGTTGGTGACGCGCTCGCGGTCGGCCTCGGCCGCCCGCACCCCTTCGTGATGCGCGCCCCACTGCCACAGGGGAACCTGCACCGAGAGTGAGAAGCGCCGAGCCTCGAGGAGATTCTGATAGGCGAGGGTGGCCTCCGGCGCGGTGGCATTGAATCCGTAGCTGGCCTGCACCGTGGCGCCGGCGCCGGTGCGAAGGCGCGCCTCCGCGACGCTCCGGCGGGCCTGTACGTCATCGAGCGCAACGGCCGACACCGCGGCCCGATTCTTCAGCGCTTCGGCCACCGCCCGCGCCGTGTCGGCCTCGAACTCCGGGACCTCCCCTGTCACCGCGACCTCGAGCGGCGTCCCGGCGGGGAGATCGAGCGCGAGGCGCAGGGCATCGGTCGCGCGTTCGTGCTCCAGCCGCGCCGACTCGAGGGCGGTGCGGGAGCGGAGCAAGGCCAGCTCGCTCTGCAGCAGGTCGTTCTCCCCGATCTTGCCGACGTCGAATCGTCCCGTGTTCAGGCGGTACAACGTGTCGTTCACCGCGGCATTGGTCACGGCGTTCGCGAGCGCGACGCGGGCGGCGTACACATCGAAGAACAGCGTCGTCGTTTGCAGAGCCACGTCCTCCATCGCCTCGAGGTACCCTCGTTCGTCCAGCTCGGCGCGCACCGCGTCCTCCTGACCGTCCCATGCGGCGGTGTTCGGACGGAAGATGTCCTGCCGCAATCCCACCGATACCGGCGTCGAAGACCACGATTGGTAGGCTGCCGGGCCGCTCACCCTGAGCCGAGCCAGCGATGAGGACACAAACAGGTCGCCGCCCGTAACCGGGATTTTCTGAGCGAGGGTGACCGTTACGCTGGCGTCGGTCTGCTGCTGGGGCACGAACTCGGTACTGCCGTCATCCCGGAGCACCGGAATGATCGACTTGTTGTACGACGGCACCGTTCCTCCGAGGGACAACTGCGGCAGCAGCCCCGAGCGGTACGCACGGTGGCGGTAGCGCCCCGACTCACGTGCCGCCCGCGCGGCGCGGGCCTGGTGCCCGCGCTGCTGCGCCAGCGCGATGGCTTCCGACAGCGTGATCGCCGGGGAGGAATCCGGAGGCGCCGTCTGGGCTACGAGCGTGGGTGACACGAACGCGCCCAAGGCGAGGGCCAGGATGCACACGCGGTTGTTCATGAGATCACTCGTAGCGGAGGCAGACGACTGGATCCTGTCGCGCGGCGCGGTAGGCGGGCACGATCCCGAACGCGAGGCCCACGGTGAACGACACGCCGAAGGCGACGAACACGGACAGGGATGACACGATCGTGGTGATTCCCGCGAACCGCTCGATGCCCATCGACAGGCCGACGCCGACGAGAATACCGGCCACGCCGCCGGCCACGCTGATCAGCACCGCTTCGCTCAGGAACTGAAAGAGGATGTCCTTCTGGGTGGCGCCCATGGCGCGGCGCACCCCGATCTCCCGGATCCGCTCCAGGACCGACGCGAGCATGATGTTCATGATCCCGATGCCGCCCACCACGAGCGAAATGGAGGCGATCGCGCCGAGCACGACGTTGAAGATTGTCTTGGTGCGCTGCTCCTGGCGGAGCAGCAGCTCCGGCACGGTGATCTCGAAGTCCACGACCGTGTTGTGCCGGCGGGCCAGCATGCGTTGCAGTACGTCGGCGACCGACGGCACGTAGCGCGATTCGGTGACGCGCACGATGATCCGGTCGAGCTGGTTGCGGTTGGTGCGCTCCTCACGTTGCTGCTCGGACTCCGTCGGCGCGTCGTTGGTGGTGACGGTGACCTCCCGGGCTGCCTGTTCGATATCGCGCTGCGTGAGCTGCGCACGGTTCCGGAACCGGATGAGCACGGTGCGCACCGGGACGTACACGTCCATGTTGGCGTCGCGGATGCCCAGGCGCTGCGCGGTTTGCTGCGTAAGGCGACGATCCTGGAGCACGCCGACGACGGTGACCCAGCTCTCGCCGACCTTGAGGGGCCGGCCGATGGGATCCTCGGTCGTGAAGAAGCGCGTGCGGACGCCGTGGCCGATGATCGCGACGGGGAGCCCGCGCTCCACCTCCAGCGGGGTGAACGTCGTCCCGGCGGCAAGCGCCAGGTTCGTGAGGCGGAAGTACGTGGTATCCACACCCACCAATTTCCCCGAGCGACGCAGGCCCTCCCGAGTGAGCGACGTATTGAGGACGACCTCCGCGCTCGTCACCTCCACGCCAGGAACCACGTGCGCGATGGCCTGGGCGTCCGCGTAGGTGAGGCCGGGCGAGAACTTCGTCACCTTCTTGTCGGGTTGGTCGTCGGCGGGGCCCTCGTGCTGCTCCACGACCGGCGTGATCATCACGTTGTTCGAGCCGAGCAGGCGCATCTGCTCGAGGATCTCACGCTCCGCGCCCTTCCCGATCGCGAGCATCGCAATGACGGATGCGACGCCGAACAGGATGCCCAGCGAGGTGAGCGAAGCCCGCAGCTTGTTGTGCTGCACGGCGTCGACAGCCGTGCGCATGCTGAATCCAAGGTGCGCGATGAACTGGCGGCGCAGCTCGGCGAGGTTCACCGCACTGGCGGTGGAACTGCGACGTTGCCTCCCCGGGGTGCGGTGTCACCGCCTGCCACCGGCAGGCTGTCGCGCACAGACGCCGGGAGACGCGTCAGCGCGATTCGGTCGTGATCCGGTGGAGGCGTCAGCAGCACCCGGTCGTTCTCCTCGAGGCCGCGAATGATCACCACCTCGTCGTCGTTCATCGGCCCGGTGATCACTTCCTGTTTCACGATGCGTCCACCGTCCTGGTGATACACGAACGGGATGCCGCCCGCGCTGCTCACCGCTTCGAGCGGCACGTATAGCGCCACGTTGAGCTTGAGGGTCTCGATCGCATTCCCGGTCGTCATCCCGGGACGCAGCGTCGTGTCCGAGCCCTGGACCGTCACCTTCACCTCGAAAACCTTCGCGTCAGCGTTGGGCCGCTGTTCACCGACGTTCGCGACACTCGCCACGGTTCCGGTGAGGTGCTTGGTAGGATCGGCATCGAGCGTGAGCGTCACGGGCTGGCCGACGGCAAGCTTGCGCACGTCGATCTCGTTGACGTAGGTGACAGATTCCATTTGCGTGAGGTCCGGTAGCGTGGCCACACCCGGCTCCCAAGCGTTCACCTGCGAGCCGGCCGTGCGCTTGCGGCCGTTCCATTCCTTCACGTAGATCACCATCCCGGGCGCCGGCGCGCGGATCGTGAACCCCGTCATCACGTCCTGCACGACCTTCAGCAGATTGCGCTGCCGCTGGAGATCGGCACCGACCTCGCGCATCTTGGCTTTGGCCTGTTCGGTCTTCGTCTGGTAGTCGGACCGCGCCTGCGTCAGGGCGCGCTCGGCTCGCTCGTAATCGATCTCCGCCTGGCGACGTACCGTGGGCGCCTCGTACACCGCCTGCTCCTTGGCGAGGCGTTTCTCCTCGAGCGCCAACTCCATCGTGCGAATGTTCTCGCGCGCCGTTGAGAGCGTCAGCGTGGAGTCGAGCATCGCCTGCTCGTACTGCGCCTCCGCTTTCTGGAGAGCGAGGCGCACCTCGTCGAACTTGTTCGCCAGGGTCGAGCGGTCGAGTTCCGCGACCACGTCACCCTGTTTTACGATCGTCCCTTCCGGCACGATGGACTGGATCTTCATCTGCCACGCGCCGGCTTGCTGCGCGCCGGCGGGTGCGGTGATTTGGACGAACTGCCGCGCCCGCAGCTCGCCGGAGGTGGTCACGGTGACGGCAAACGGACCGCGCTTGACGCGCGCGACGAGGGAATTATCCGGACCTGCGGGACCTCGCGCCAGCAGCCAAGCGCTTGGCACGAGAATGGCCACACCGATCCCGATCAGTTGCCGCCGAGTGGGACGGAACGCGCGCAACGTTGCTAGCGAGGCAAGTCGAAGCGAACGCATGGTGTCACCTCGAGGGGGAGCCGTACATTAGACACGATCCAGCCATTTTCCGTTCCGCGCCAGATGGGCCTACGAACCGCCGAGTCGCCGCGTGACGTCCCGGCTCCACGCCGCCTGGTGGTCCGCCAGGAGCCCATGGTTCGTCTCGGTATCGTAGCGGCGCTGCTCGGCCTTCTCCTCCAGGGCGAGCCGCTGCGCAACGGCGCTCAGGTCCGCATCGGTCCTGGCGCAGGGGCGGACCAAATCCCCGAATGCCCGCCGCATCCGGCGGGCGTGCACCTCCGCCAGATCGAAATGCGTCTGTTCGTGACCCAGGATGGTCCGGCGTTGCGTGCTGTCGTTCAGGACCATCGCCTTGACCCAGGACTGCCGCGGCCGGAATCCGACGATCACCCGAAACTCGAACACTTCACCTCTGCATTTCCAGCCTGAGTACAGCGTGTACGAGATTTTCGCGCCCTCCGAGCCCTCCGAGGGCGGAGACCCCTGGAAGTCGCGCCAGGCGAGCGGCCGCCCTGCGGACCACGGGAACGCCTGGTCTGCGACCAGATCGCTCTGTACCACGTCGTCCAGCGCACTCGACGCTGCGGCGGCCGGCGAGCCGCGCCGCGCGGGACTTGGGGCGGGGGCCCGAGCGGGAGGAGGGGCCGCATGACTGGTGCACCCCAGAGCCGCCACGAGCAAGAGCACAACGACGTGCTCAGTCGCTGCGGAGCGGTACAATCCGTCCCCGCGGCGGTATCCCCGGCTCGAGCTCCAGAATTCCGACACTCGGCGGAATCCCGAACCGCGGGGCTCCCGCCCCGCCCGGATTCATGACGGTGACGGTTTTATCGATGAGCTCGAGTAGCGGGCGGTGAGAATGGCCATAAATGATGATCTCGGCGTCGGGAAACGCCTCGTGCAGCTTCGCGGCGTTGGGACGGCCGAACTGATCGCCGTGCGTGACGACGACGGCGAAGCCATCCAACTCGAGCTCGGCAACCTGGGGAAGCTTGGCCCGGAGATCGAAGCCGTCGCTGTTGCCGTACACCGCCGTTACGGGCGCGAGCGCGCGCAGCTCGATGAGGAGATCCTCGCGCCCTACGTCCCCGCCATGCAGGATGTGATCGACTTCCTTGAAGATCTCGAATACCTGCGGCCGCAGCATGCCGTGCGTATCCGAGACGACGCCCAGTCTCACGGCGCCTGCGACGCCGTCACATAGAAATTCTCGTCGACGCTCAGCTCGGCCGCGCGCGGTGAAGCTTCCAGGGTCTGCCACGCTTCGGTGGGGCGCAACAGCCGGGTCCCCATTCCCGGAAGCTGCACGCGGACCGGCATGTCGAATCCCGGGACGACGTTCGCCCAGTGATAGGAGAGCGTGCTGCCCTGCACGCGGAACTCGAATACCGGGATCTTGGTGGTGCTGAGGTACTGCGCGAACAGCTTGCTGAGATCGATCCCGGCCTCGTGGCTGATGTAATCCTCGACCTGCTTGCCGGTGACCGTCTGGTGATAGAAGGTCTTGTTCAAACCGCGCAAGATGTCGCGCCACTTGGCGTCATCGTCGACGATCGCACGAATCGTGTGCAACATGTTCCCACCCTTGGGATACATGTCGCCCGAACCCTGCGCGTTCACACCGAACGTGGGCACGACGGGCCGGTCGTTGCGCACGCCGCCGCGCGCGCCGATCATGTAGGCCGCGCCGGCCATCTTCCCCAGGCGGCACTCGGTGTAGATCCCCTCGGCGTAATTCGCGAAGCTCTCGTGCAGCCACATGTCGGCGTGATCTTGCGCCGAGATGTTGTTGCCCCACCACTCGTGGGCGCTCTCGTGGACGATGATGAAGTCCCACTGGAGGCCGAGGCCCGTTCCGGACAAGTCGCGGCCCAGATAGCCATTGAGGTAATGATTCCCGTAGGCGACAGCACTCTGATGCTCCATGCCGAGGTGCGGCGTCTCGACGAGCTTATAGCCGTCGGCGTACCAGGGATACGGACCGAACCAGTGCTCGAAGCACCGGAGCAGCGGGATCGCCTGCTGAAACTGCCGGCGCGCCGTGTCGGCATGGTAGTCGAGCGGCCAGAAGTCGAGTGACAGCCGTCCCGCTTCGCCATCGAGGGTGTCACTGAAGTGCGTGTACTGACCGGCGTTGATCGTGACGTCATAGTTGTTGATCGGGCTCGTCACGAACCATTCGTACGTCGTCGTCCCGTCGCGGTTTTTGGTCGTGCTGCGCAGCCGCCCGTTCGACACGTCGATCAAGGGATCGGGCACGGTGATTGCGATGCGCTGGCTGTCGGGCTCGTCGGCTAGATAGTCCTTGTTGGGCCACCACACGCTGGCCCCGAGCCCTTCATTGGCGGTGGCGATCCACTGGCGGCCCACGCTGTCGGTGGGGAACGTGAACCCGCCATCCCAGGGCAATCGCCGTCCCACGTGCGGCTTGCCGTGATACCAGACCGTGATCGTCCCGGTCTCACCCGGGCGCTGCCGCGCCGCCAGAGTGACGAAGAAGGCGTTGCCGTCGCGTCGGTAAGTGACCTTGCGGCGGTCCTGGACCATGCTGTCAACCTCGAGCGGCACCTGAAGATCGATTTGCATCCTCTGTGAGGGCTGCAGCACGCGATAGGTGATGCCGTTCCATCCGCTGATGCTGGAATCGCGCGGGTTCACGCGCGTGTGCAGATCGTAGAACTGTACGTCCCACCAGGCGCGCGCCGGGCCATTCGAGCCGCGCAACGTGTCGGCGTGGGTGTAACGCGTCGTGTCCTGGGACGCGGGGCGGAGCAGCAGCGCTTCGAATGTCGTGTTCAGAATCGGGTACCGCGCCCAATCCCGGAAGTCGAAGTGCCACCACTCGCTCGGATTTACGGTGAAGGCTTGTCTCTCGAGCACGCGACGCAGCAGCGCACGGTGCCAGCGTTGCAATGACGTCCCGCCTGGGAAGTCGGCGTGGGCGCGCGGCGTTGCTTCGTCATACGTGGAAGGCATCTCGACGGGCGCCCCGGTCTTTAGGTCGTACAGCGTGATGTCGACCGCCGCGCCGCGGTTGTGCTTGGAGCCCTTGGCGGGATCCGCCACGAGCCAGCGCGAAGCGGCCGGCGTTGCGTCCCAGAAGACCTTCGTCACGTACCACGGCCGGTAGGCATCGTGGATCAGGAGGCCATAGCCAAGCGGCCGCAGCGTACGCGCGGCCTGCACCAGCGCCACCGCGGCGGGACGCTGCAGGAACGCGTGAGGCGACGAGTAGAACACACTGCTCAGGAAGTTGTTGGTTGTCGCGTAGCGGATGTCGAGATGGATGCTCGAATCGAGCGCCGCCGGCTCGACGAGGTCGGGGACGAGGAACGCGCCGCTTTCGGCGGGTGGCGTCAGCGCGCGGTCGACCTGCAGCAGCTCCGCGACCGGACGGACGGGCTCGAGCCGCAGTTGGCCGGCGGACCCGAGCTGAAGGCGATGCCAGGCACGGCGCTCCGCGAAGACCGCGTTTTTGCGGAACACGATCGAGCCGCCCAGCGGGCTTTCCACGGGAGCCGTGAAGACTGACTCCGACCGCTGCGCAAGCCTGGCGGGCACTGTCGAGTCCACCAGAACAAGCAGCGTGCCGCTGTTCTCGTAGACGTAGAGGGTGTCGCGGTCGGCGACGTACGCGCCGATCAGGTTGCGCCACGCGCCGGGTGGGGCCGCGGGTTTGGGCGGGACGGAGTCCGCTAACTGCAGGAAGACGGCGACGAGTGCGGCGCAGATCGGGGAAAGTATGGGCATTCCGGTCGTCTCTCTCACATGAATATGAACACGCGTTCACCCTTGAACTTCTTGATCCGCGAGTCCCAGGGGAAAAAGATCACAAGGCGAAACTCCACGTTGGCACCCGTCGGCGCGTGGGAGAGCCACCTGCCCTGCTGCGTTCCTGTGACTTGGGCTTCCTCGCACACGCCTTGCGGGCCGATCACGATCTGCTGGAGATCGAAGTGGATGTCGGGGATTGCGCCGAGGAGCTCCGTGTAGAAGCGCGTTGCCCCGCTATGTCCCTCCCAGCGCGCGCCTTCCTCACCGACGACTTCGTAGACACAGTCCGGCGTCAGCGTGGCGATGAGCCCGGCGATATCGCGACCGTCCTCAGCGATCGAATGCGCTTTCCAGAGCTCACGAATCTCGCGATACAGCTCCGGTGTGACTTCGCGGGACAGTAGCTCACGAACGTCTGTCATCACCCCTGCCATGGCTTGATGATCCGGATCTCGAGCCCCAAGTGGTCCACGATCCGCTGCACGATGAAGTCCACGAGTTGGCCGATTTCTTTTGGGCGTTGATAGAACCCCGGAGCCGCGGGAAGTATGGTCGCGCCGGCTTCCGCCGCGAGTGTCATGTTGCGCAGGTGAACGAGCGAGAGGGGCGTCTCGCGCGGCACGAGGACGAGCTTGCGCCGCTCTTTGAGCGTCACGTCCGCCGCGCGCTCGATGAGAGACCGGCTGGTCCCCTGCGCGATCGCGGCCATCGTCCCCATCGAGCACGGGCACACCACCATCCCGCGTGTCTGCACCGATCCCGACGCCGGCTCGGCGCCGCGGTCGGCGTCGTTGAAGGTGCGGACGCTTTGCCAGTCCCCTCCGGTCGCCTTCTTGAGCGCCGCTTCGTCCTTGATCCCGCACTCCTCGGCCAGCAGCCGCCATCCGTGGGTTGAGACGAGCAGCCATGTCGGCACGTGATCGTTAGCGAGAATCTCGAGCAGCCGCACGGCGTACGGCGCACCGGAAGCCCCGGTGATCGCGAAGACAACGGGAGCGGGCGGGTTTGACATGGCCCGGAAACATACCCTCTGGCTAGACGCGTCGCGCCGGCGTTACTTCGAACACCTGCCCTTTCGATGAGGCACTCCATGGCATCCCGAATTCGATCGCTCGCGCTCGCCCTCATTGGCTTTGCTCCAGGCATCATCCTGGCCCAGGCCGCTGCGACCTCCACCGCGGCAGCGACGCTCACACCACCGCTGGCCGCCGTGCGGCCCCACCGCTTCGACGAGCACGGCACCGTCCGCATCGACTCGTACTACTGGTTGAAGGAACGCAGCAACCCGGAAGTCATCAAATACCTCGAGGATGAGAACGCGTATACGCAGGCCGTCATGGCGCACACCGAAGCACTGCAGGATCGGCTCTACGAGGAGATGAAGGGGCGCGTGCTCCAGAACGACCAGTCCGTGCCGTTCCGCGAGGGCAATTACTTCTACTACACGCGGCTCGTGGAAGGGAAGAACTACCCCATCTACGCCCGCAAGCGCGGCTTGCTCAACGAGCCCGAAGAAATCATGATCGATGCGAACGTGGTCGCCGAAGGCAAGCCAACGTTCCTCATCAGAGCCTGGGACATCAGCTCCGGGGAGGACCTGCTCGCGTTTGCGGTGGATACCACGGGCGGTCGCGTCAGCTCCATTCGCTTCAAGAATCTGCGGACGGGTGAAACCCTGTCCGACCTCATTCCGCGCGCCATCGGCGGGATCGCGTGGGCCGAGGACAACCGCACGCTGTTTTACACGAAGCCCGATTCCGTCACCGTGCGGCCCTATCAAATCTACCGGCACCGGCTCGGCACACCCGCGGGGACCGATCAACTGGTTTACGAAGACAAGGATGAGACGTATTACGTCTCGGTCTTCAAGACCAAATCGCGGAGGTACATCATGGCGCAGTCGTCGCAAACAATGGCGACCGAGTATAGTTACGTCCGCGCCGACCAACCCGACGCGCCGTTCAAGGTCATCTTCCCGCGCGAACGGGGCCACGAGTATTACGCCAACCATTTCGGCGACTACTTCTATATCCTGACGAACGACCATGCCAAGAACTTCCGGCTCATGCGCACGCCTGTCGCTCGGCCGAGTCGCGCGAACTGGGAGGAAGTGATTGCGCATCGGCCGGATGTGCTGCTCGAGGACTTCGAGTTCTTCCGCGACTATCTGGTGCTGAGCGAGCGGCGGGACGGCCTGGGGCAGCTGCGGGTGCGCCCGTGGAGCGGCCAGAACGAATATTACCTCGACTTCGGCGAGCCGGCGTATCTCGCGTTCGTCAGTACCAACCGCGAGTTCGACACGTCCGTGCTGCGCTACGGATACACGTCGCTGACGACGCCATCCTCGACGTACGACTACGACATGCGGACCAGGCAGAAAACGCTGCTCAAGCGCGATCAAATCCTGGGGGGCTTCGACCCGGCCAACTACGTCACGGAACGGTTCTTCACGAACGCGCGCGACGGCGCGCGCGTGCCCGTGTCGATCGTGTATCGGAAGGGCATCGCCCGCCCCGCTCCCTTGCTGCTGACCGGCTACGGATCGTACGGGGCGAGCAGCGATCCGACGTTCTCGTCCGACCGGCTCTCACTGCTCGATCGCGGTTTCGCGTTCGCGATCGCGCACATTCGCGGCGGATCGGAAATGGGCCGTGCCTGGTATGAGAACGGCCGGCAACTGCAGAAGAAGAACACATTCAACGACTTTGTCGACGTTGCCGACGATCTGGTCCGTCGCGGCTACACCTCGCCTGATCGCCTGTTTGCGCGTGGGGCCAGCGCGGGCGGGCTGCTCATGGGCGCGGTCGTCAACATGCGGCCGGAGCTGTTCAAGGGCGTCATCGCCGGCGTGCCGTATGTCGACGTGATCACGACGATGATGGACTCCACGATTCCGTTGACGACTGGTGAATACGATGAATGGGGCAATCCCCACGACTCGACCTTCTACCGGTACATGCTCTCGTATTCACCGTATGACAACGTCGAGCGGAAGGGGTATCCGAACCTGCTCATCACGGCCGGGCTCTACGATACGCAGGTGCTTTATGTCGAGCCGGCGAAATGGACTGCCAGGCTTCGCGCCACGAAGACCGACACGAACCGCCTGATTTTGCGGACGAACATGGAGGCGGGGCACAGCGGCGCATCGGGTCGCTACAAGCGGTGGCACGATGTGGCGTTTGAATACGCGTTCCTGCTCGACCTGGCGGGGCTGGGAGACAAGCCGACTCCCTGACTTCTAGCGTCCCCGGCGGTTCGGTGTGGGGGCGCGTTTCGGGTGGCGAGGCGGACCTTTGGGGAAGGGGGACGAGGGACGGGGGATGGGTAAAACCGAGCGCTTAGGGTTCGGTGTACCCTTCCCTCTTCCCCCGTCCCCCGTCCCTTTTTTCACAGGATCCGATCCACCAACGCCCCCAGAAACACGACAATGCTCACGATCCCATTCGCCGTGAAGAACGCCGCATTGAGCTTTGAGAGATCTCCCGGCTTCACCTGCCGGTGCCCCCAACCGATCACCACCACCGCGATCGCGACACCGACGAAATACGCCAGGCCCAGCCCGGCGCCCTTGCCGAACAGGATCAGCGCGGCAATCGCGGCGCCGTGCAGCAGCTTCGCCACGATGATGGCCCACCCCTGCCCCAGCCGCACCACCAGCGAGTGGAGCCCCTCGCGGCGATCGAACACTTCGTCCTGCAGCGCGTAAAAGATGTCGAACCCCGCCACCCAGCACGCGACGGCCAGTGCGATCACGAGCAGCAGCCAGACGGGATCGCTCCACGCCCCGGTGACGGCGACATAGCCCCCAACCGGTGCGATCGCGAGCGCGGCGCCCAGCCACAGATGCGACCAGTCCGTGAACCGCTTGGTGTAGCTGTACGTCGCAATCCAGATGAGCGCGACCGGCGCCAGCGCCGCGCAGAGCGGATTCAACGCCCACGACGCCCAGAGGAAGATCACCATGGCGCCGATCACGGCCGCCCACGCCTGGCCGACAGTCAGGTGGCCCGCCGGCAGCTCGCGTCCCTGCGTGCGCGGATTCCGCGCGTCGATCCGCCGGTCGGCGATGCGGTTGAACCCCATCGCGACGAACCGCGCCGCCGTGAACGCCACGACGACCAAAATCGCCACGCGCCAGGTTGCGGGCTGTTGATACGACGCGACGATCACGCCGAGCAGCGCGAACGGGAGCGCGAAGACTGTATGAGGGAGCTTTACAAAGTTGATGTAGCGAACGAATAGCGATTCACCGGAGAAGGTCTGGCCCTCGCGCATCTCAGAGCTCAATTCCCAAATCCTTCCACATCGAGTCGACACGAGCCTTGGTCTCCGCATCCATCACGATCTTGTTCGGCCACTCTCGCGTGAACCCTTCTTCCTTCCACTTCCGCGTCGCGTCGACCCCCATCTTCGACCCGTAGGTGAAGCCGCGGCTGGAATGATCGAGCACGTCGATCGGTCCCATCGTGAAGCGCACGTCGCGCTCGGGATCGATGTGATTGAGCGCCACCCACCAAGCTTCCTTCGGATCACGCACGTTGACGTCCTTATCGACGACCACGATCATCTTGGCCAGCGACATCAGCCCCTGTCCCCACAGGCCATTCATCACCTTGTACGCCTGCCCTGGGTACTGCTTGTCGATGCTCACAAACACGAGGTTGTGAAAAATCCCCTCCGCGGGCATGTGCAGATCGACAATCTCCGGAATCGTGAGCTTGAGCAGCGGCAGAAAGATCCGCTCCGTGGCGTGGCCGAGGAAATAATCCTCCATTGGCGGGCGACCCACGATTGTGTGCGGCCAGACCGGATCGTCGCGCAGCGTCACCGCTGTGACGTGCACCTTTGGATAATAATCCGCCAGCGAGTAGAAGCCGGTGTGGTCCCCGAAGGGCCCCTCGAGCACCAGGTCCTCCCGGGGGTCGATGTATCCCTCGATCACGATCTCGGCCTCGGCGGGGACCTCGAGATCGGCGGTCACGGCCTTGGCGAGCCGCACCGGCTCACCGCGCAAGAAGCCGGCGAACAGAAACTCGTCGATCGTGGGCGGGAGCGGGGCCGAGGCCGCATAGATGCTCGCGGGATCTCCTCCGAGGGCGATGGCGACGGGCATCTTCTCACCGCGCTCCGCCATCGCGCGCCAGTGCGCCGCGCCCACCTTGTGCCGCTGCCAATGCATCGCCAGCGTGTTCTTGCTCAGCACCTGGACCCGGTACATCCCCACATTCCTGACTCCCGACTCCGGGTTCCTCGTAATGACTCCACCGAGCGTGATGTATGGCCCGCCGTCCTCGGGCCAGCAGATCGGCACCGGAAACAGCGAGAGGTCGACGTCCGAATCCTTGAGCACCGTGTCCTGGCAGGCCGGCCGGCCCACAGTCTTGGGTGGGAACTTCGCGACCTCGGCGAGCCGCGGCAGCATCGCGAGCTTGCCCAGCAGTCCTTCCGGCACCTTCAGCGCGAGGAGCTCGGCGATGCGCGCCCCGACCTGATCGAGGCAATCCACACCGAGCGCCAGCGACATGCGCTGCTCTGATCCGAACAAGTTGATCGCCACGGGATACCGCGACTTCCCGCCGCCGCGCAGCGCGGGCTCTGTGAAGAGCAGCGCCGGTCCGCCGCCGGGCGACTTCATGCAGCGATCTGCGATTTCGGTGATCTCCTTGTCGACGGACACAGGTCGCGTGACGCGCCTGAGATCCCCGGATTTCTCGATCGCGGCGATGAACTCCCGGAGATTAGCGAGTGCCATAGTGCACGGCACAGATCCCGCCCGTCAGCCGCTCGAACCCGACGTGCGAGAATCCCGCGGCCACCAGGCGCTGAGACAGCGCCTCCGGCTCCGGAAACGCGAGTACCGACTCTGGCAGGTAGGTATAGGCGTCTCTATGTTTCGACACGAGCCGGCCGATGGCGGGAAGAATCCGGCGAAAATAGAAGAGATAGATCGCGCGCAGCGGCGAGAATCGGGGCGTGGCGAATTCCAGGATGACGAATCGCGCGCCCGGCTTCAACACGCGGGCCGCCTCCCGCAATCCGCTGTCGAGGTCGGCCAGATTGCGAACGCCAAATCCCACGAGGGCGCCGTCGAACCGCGCCGCGGGAAACGGCAGCTCGAGCGCGTCGGCGGCGACGGGGACGGTGCGAGCAGCTTTGTTCTTGCCTCGCGCCAGCATCGGCACCGCGAAGTCGGCGCCGATTACCCGGCCGCGAAAGCCGTCGCGCCGCGCCAATTCGGCCGCGAGATCGAGGGTTCCGGCACAGAGGTCCAGGTACGTGCCGTCAGGCTTCGCTTCCCAGCCGAGTCGTGCGACGGCGGTGCGGCGCCACGACCGGTCCACGTTGAGACTGAGCAGGTGGTTCAGGAAGTCGTAGCGCGGGGCGATCGCCGTGAACATGCCACGGACGTAGGCTGGAGACCGACTCATAGGCGCGAAAGATAGGCCGGACCACCTGAGCGACGCCAGCGATCAGCAGGTCGTCGCGTGGGCAAAGCAGGGACACGACGCCGCTTTCCGCGAGCTGGTGCGCCGGTACGAACGTCCGGTGTTCTCGCTGCTGTACCGGATGGTACGCGATCGCGCGCTCGCCGAGGACCTCGCGCAGGAGACGTTCGTCAAAGTCCTGAACGGCATCAAATCGTACCGGCCGGAGTTCAAGTTCTCATCCTGGATTTTCAAGATCGCGAACAACGCGGCGATCGATCACCTGCGGCGCAAGAGTATCGACACGCTGTCGCTCGACGGCGCGCCGAGTGCCGAGACGCCCGAACAGGTGCGCGCGACGTCGCTGCAGTTGGGCGATCGCGCCGAGAGTCCGCTGGACGAAGTCGAGAACCGCGAGCTCGGGACCGCAATCGAGCGGGCCATCGCCCGGCTCCGCCCGGAGTACCGGTCGTGCATTTTGCTACGTCATGTGGAGGGGTATTCGTACGAGGAGATCGCCGACACGCTCGACCTCCCCCTGGGGACGGTCAAAACCTATATCCATCGGGCCCGCAATGAATTGCGTGGTTATCTGGAAGATCGCCGGGAGTGAAACCAGGGCCGAAACCGAGCCGTAGGACACCCAATGACTGACATCTCCATGCATCTCACTACTGACGAAATCGAGCTCTGGGCGCAGGGTCTTCTCCCCGCCGCCCGGGCCATGCATCTCGCCGATTGCTCTCTCTGCCGTGTCGAAGCCGAACGTGAACGGAAGGTCATTCTCGAGCTGGTGCAGCTTCCGAAGTTTGCGCCGAGCGCGGGGTTCGGTGATCGCGTGATGGCGCAGGTGAAGATTGCGACGCCTTCTGGGGACTGGACGCCCTAAATAAGAAGGCTACGCGCGAACCTCCGCGCCCACACCGACACCCAGTTTTGCAGCCGCACTCCCGTCGCGCACCGCAATCTCCACCGTTCCACCCGACCCCGTGAATGCCACGAGCGCTCCAGATGCGACATCCGCGAACGTGCGCCGCAAGGGGCCGATGTCCACTCCGTCGACATGAATGCTCACACCGGGCTTGAGAGCGGTGGGGGTAATGTTCGAGATCAGCGTCCCGAACCGATCGACGTATAGCACCTCACCCACGACCGCGTCTCCGTCTGTCGTTGGGATCGGCAACGGCAGGTCGATCGGATCGGTAATTGCGGTGCCAAGCGACTCGAGCGATCCTCCGGTCGCCAGTACTCCGGCGGCGGGCGCAAAGACGTCGCGGCCATGGAAGGTGGGCGCTGCTTCAGGAAGCACGGGGAGGGAGACGAACTTCGCGTTCATGGACAGGAAAGAGAGCAGCCCGTTGTCCGGTGCCAGAAAGTACCGACCAAATCGGGTTGCCCCGAGCACCCTTCGGTCTGTTCCAACGCCGGCATCGACGACGGCGACGTAAATCGTCCCTTCGGGAAAGAACATCCAGATCCGACTGAGGATGTACTGAGCGGCACGCACATCGCCGGGCAACACGTCATGGGTGATATCGACCAGTGTCGCCTGAGGAGCGTACGTCGAGAGCACGCCCTTCATCTCAGCGACGTAGCTGTCGGCGGTGCCGAAGTCAGTGAGCAGCGTGACAATCGTCATGGTCTAGACTCTGACGGTACGCCACCGCCCGCCTTTCCAGAAGAGGATCATGGCGATGCCGCGCGAGATCGCGGTGACGCTCAAGGCCAGCCAGATGCCAAGCAGGCCAATTCCGCGCGACCACCAGGCGGCGAGCGGAATCCGGAGCGCGGTGAGACTCGTGCTCACGATCTGCGGCCAGAAGGTATAGCCCGCCCCTGCGAGTGCCCCTTCGAGAATCAGCTCGAAGCTCTGACCGATCTGCGCGAACGCGATGACCCGCAGGTACAGCACTCCATCGGCAATCACCTGCGGATCCCGGGTGAACAGCGAGACGAGGCGACCGGGCACAAGGAGAAAGGCGATCGCAGTCGTCACGGTGACCGCGAGGCAATATTCGACCGTGAGCCGTACCGCCTCCCGCGCCCGCGCCTCCTGCCCGGCGCCGAGGTTCTGGCCCACGAGCGCGCCGGCCGCCAGCGCGAAGCCGCTGATCGCGATGAACCCCAGGCCTTCCATTTTGTGGCCGACGCCGAGCGCGGCGAGCGCTGGCGTGCCGAAGCGCGAGGTAAATCGCGTGAGCCACATGTAGATGACCGACAGCAGGACGCCCGCGAGTGACAACGGAGCGCCGATGCGGATAATCGTGGGAAGCGTGCGCCAATCCGGCGCCCCGATCCGCACGAGCCCCCGTCGTAGCGCGATGACGAGACCCAGCAAGAAACCCCCACCGCGGACCATCACGGACGCCAGGGCGGCTCCCTCCACGCCCAGCCGCGGGAACGGACCGACGCCGGCGATCAGCAGCGGATCGAGCGCGATCGAGAAGCAAACCGACCCCGCGAGCATCAAGAACGGCGTCCGGGTGTCGCCGGCCGCTCGGAACGTGGCCTCGATAGCGAAGAATCCGAACACGAGTGGCGCGCCCAGCAGCCACGTCGAGAGATAGGCACGCCCCAGCGTTGCGACTTCGGACGGGATCTTCATGACGCGGAACATCGTGCCCATCACGAGCCAGCCGGCGATGCTCACGACGAGACCTGCCAGCAGCGCGTACGCCACCGCCGCGGCGGCGGCGCGCGCCGCCTGCTCAGGGTTGCCCTCCCCATGGCGGCGCGCCGCGACCGCGATCAATCCGATCTCAACCATCTCGCCCAGACTGAGCGCCACCCAGATGTAGAATCCCGCCGTCGACACCGCCGCGAGCGCTGCCGGTCCGATGAGCCGGCCCACCCAGATGCTGTCGATCAGATTGAAGGAGAAATGGCACGCCATCATCGCGACGGCGGGAGCGGCGAGCCGCAATACGACGGGCCGCAGTGGGCCGGTCGTCAGCGAGCCAGCGACCTGCTTAGCGGGCGTAGCGTGCTACCAGCACAAGCGCGTCGTCGTTGCCCTTCACGTGCCGGGTGATGACGTGGTCGGCGATCTCCTGCGGGGTGCTCGAAAGCGCCAGCGATTCCGCGAATCCGTCCTTGATGCCGTCGGAAAACAGAATGACGGTATCGCCGAGCGCGAGCGGCACGGATCGCGTCGTGGGATGCGTCTGCTCGGCGCCGATGAATCCCGCACTCGGAAGCAGGGTGATCCGCGAGGGCCGGTTGCCGAGATCGGCGCGCAGTAGAATGCCGCCCACGTTGCCGACACCGAGCCACGTCATGGTCGCCGCCTGCGGATCGAGGTGGGCGAGGCCGAGGACGACGCCGCGCAGACCCACCACGGCTTCGTGGCAGCGGCGGACGAGATCGACAAGTGGCTCGCGGGAATACCGGTCGAGTGAACCGACGGCCGCATGGGCGGCAGACGCCGCCTCCTCGCCGTGACCCAGCCCGTCGACCACCGCGATCAGCGTTCCCTTTCCCACTCGTTTAATGAGACACAGGTCGCCCGACTCCGCCTGCCCAGGCAGGGGTAGCGTGGCGAACGCCGTGTCGATTTTCAAATGGCCCGCCGCCACTTCGTCATCGTGACGGTCGTTCCCTGCCCGGGCGTGGATTGAAGGTCGAAGTCGTCCATGAGCCGCTTGGCGCCGGGCAGGCCGGCACCGACGCCGTGGGACGTCGAGTAGCCGTACTGCATTGCGCGCTCGATGTCGGTAATGCCGGGACCCTGGTCGATGGCGACGACGGAGACGCCCTGGCGATCGCCATTCTGGACGAGACTGAGGATGATCTCACCCTTCTTGGCGTACATCAGGATGTTGCGGGCGATTTCGGAAATCGCGGCGGCAATGACCGTCTGCTCGCCGCTCGAGAATCCTGCGACGGCGGCTAGCGCGCGGCCTTGTTGACGGGCTTCAACGACATCAACGTCCGCGGCGATCGGCAGGCGCAGCTCATCACCCACGGCCGCTCGGCTTTTTGGGTTTGGTCTCGAAGGTACGTTCTTCGGTGCGGCGATTGAGGAAGGCGAGGCCTTCTTCGAGGTCCAGCACCGTCGCGACGCCTTTCAGCGTCAGCCCGAGCTGCACCATGGCGAATGCGACGTCGGGCTGAATGCCCACGATGACCGTCTCGGCGCCGCGCAGGCGAGCCATGTGCGCGATGTCGCGCAGCGTTCGCACCGCGAACGAATCCATCACGTCGAGCGCGGTGACGTCCACAATGACGCCGCGGCAGCGCGACCGCCCGACCTGGGCGATCAGCGCTTCACGGAGATGGGAGAGATCGGCGTCTGTGAGGGCGGACTGAATCGAGGCAATGAGGTATTGCCCCTGCCGCAGAATCGGTACTTCCACGGCGGCCTCCGGCTAACGCGTAGATTCTGGGGCGATTTCGCGGACCTGCGTCGTCGGCGCCGCGCGATCGGCGAGCAAGCGCTCGGCCTCTTCAATGCCTCCCTGCAGGTCACCGACCGTGGCCATTTCGCTGAGGTCGACGCCGATCGTCACGAGCGTCTGCGCGATCTCGGGCGACAGGCCCGTCACGATGACGGTGGCGCCGAGGAGGCGCGAGGCTTCAACCGTCTGCACCAAGTGATTCGCGACGCCCGAGTCCATGGCCGCCACACCGGTCACGTCGATCACGACGACTTTGGCGCGGTTGGCGCGAATGGCGCGCAGCAGCTGCTCCGTCAGCTGGCGGGCGCGCTGCGGGTCGATGACACCGATGATCGGCAGAATCAGGAGCCGCTCGCGCACCTGGAGCACGGGCGTCGACAGCTCCCGGATGGCTTCCTGTTGCTGCCGGATGATGCGCTCGCGCTCTTCCACGAATCCGACGGCCACCGTGTTCGCGATGCGGTTCGCCGCGGGCTCGTAACTGTCTAAGATCCGGTTCAACTTTTCGACGTTGTCTTGGTATTTGTTGAACAGCGAGCGGGCGAGCACGTCACGCAGGAGCAGCACGATTCCGACGACTTCGTCTGTTTCGACGCCTCGCGGAATGATTCGCTCCGACAGTCGCCGCGAGTACGCTTGCAGGGCTTCGAAGGTACCCGTCTCGAGCGCTTCCACGTAGTTGTCGTAGACGGCGGTCGCTTCGGCGAAGATTTCCTCTTCGGTCATCGCCGTGAGCAGCTCGGCGCGCGTGATGCGTCGCGCCCATTCCTCCCGCAGCTGCGTGCGGTTTTGTCGCAGGTGCGCGACCAGCTCGCGCAGCAAGCCGGCCGACGATTCGGACAGTGCCGGCGCTTCGGACGCCCGCGTCGAGACGCTCATGCCTTTACGGTTGTCGACCATGGCTCCTAACCTAGTACGGCTGGTTTAAGGAGCAAGCCCTGAGGCCCTGCTCTTACGGCGTTCCTTGGTCTCGTACAGCGCGATATCCGCTGCGTTTAGCAGGGCCTCGACCGTGTCGCCGTGCCCGGGGTAGACGGCCACCCCGACACTGATCGACAAGTTCGGCTTCTCGGCGTCCGTCGCCAACCGGTCGGACACCCCGCGCGCCACGTGCCACGCCGCCGCTTCCCCCGTCTCCGGGAGCACGAGCGCGAACTCGTCGCCGCCGAACCGGGCGGCCGTGTCGGTCGCGCGGCACGAGCCGAGCAGCGCCTCGGCCACGCGCCGGATCGCGAGGCTCCCCGCGAGGTGGCCGTGCCGATCGTTGATCTGCTTCAGGCCGTCGAGGTCGAGCAGCACCACCGCGAGCGGCTGCGCGGTGCGGCGCGAGCGCTTGATCTCGCCGTCGAGCGCCTGCACCAGCTGGCGATGATTGGCGAGTCCCGTCAGCGGATCCGTGACGGCCAGCTCCCGCCAGGTGCCCTGCAGCTCGCGCTGCGCGGCGACGACGGCCGCGAGCACGAGACTCGTGACCGCGGTGATCCCGGTCCACACCTGCAGGAGCACCAACGATTCCCCCGGCGCATACACCGAAAACGGGCCGACGCCATCCAGCGTGCGAAAGATGCCGGTGAACGAGACGATCATCATCGCCCCGGCCGCCTCACGCGGACCGAACCGGAAGGCGACCCAGATAAGCACCGGCCAGAGCAGCACGGTGAGCGGGTAATGGCGAGATGGGAAGACACCGCCGAACATCGCGAACGTGACGAGCACGGTCACGACGGTCAACGCGATCGCTTCCCACAGCTGCTGGCGAGTCCAGCGTGCCGCGGGCTTGACGCCGATCCAAAGCATCAGCGCGGGCGCGATGACGATGTCGCCGACCGCGTCGCCGAGCCACCAGGTCAGCCATACCCGCGGCACGTCGCTCCACGAGACGAGCCCGCCGAGCAGCAGAGACAGGATGCCGATGGTGGCTGAGACGACGGTGCTGACCAGCGCCGCGAGCAGTGTGAACCGGAGGATGTCGCGGACCCGATTGAAGACGCGGCCGCCGCGCGCGAACCGGTTGACGAGATACGCGCCGAGCAGTCCCTCGGCGGTATTGCCGATCGCGATGCCGATGGAAGGCAGCACGGCGCCGGTCGTCGCGAAGTTCGCGAGAAACGCGGCACCGAGAATCGCAGGCCAGACGCGATAGCCGAGCAGCACGAACGCGGCGAGGGCGATCCCGGTGGGCGGCCAGATCGTCGTGACGCTGCTGTTGATGTACGCGAACCGCAGACCGAGTTTGGCGGCGAAATAATAGACAGCAGCGAGCCCGAACAACAACGCCACACGGCGTAATGATTGGCTCATCGGGGCTAAGCTAAAAGAGCGATTCGTCATGAATCAACTTCGCCATGTCGAGCGTCGGCGCCGTGCGGAGCGTCGCAGCAACGGGACCGTCGCGAGCGTGTGCGATGTTCTCGCACGCGAGCCCGCCGATCGACTCGCAGGGGGCGCCGGCACCATGAGCGGCAGTGCCCCCTCGCGCGGCGACGTGCGCCTCACCAAGCGGGAGCAGGAAATCAAAGAGCTGATCGCGGCGGGACTCGGCAACAAAGAGATTGCGCAGTGGCTCAACATCGCGACGAACACCGTGACGAGTCATTTGCACAACATGCTCGGCAAACTCGCCGCGCTCATGCCGCCGGACCGGCGTTCCGACAATCGCCGCCGGCGCGGCACCCACCGCTCCTATCGCTTCAGCCGCTGAGGTCTTCGCGGGTACCTCCCGCAAGAACCGCTGAAATACCGGATTGCGCGGATAGCGCTCGGCGAGACCTTCGACGCAGCCGCGCGCTTCGCGCTCGAGCACCGCGCGCCCCGCCGGATCGCGCGCCGCTTCCCGCATCAAGGCGGCGGCCAGGACCCACGTGCTCTCGACCCGCGCCAGGTCGCCGTCGTGGGCGGCATGGCGCATGTACCGGATTCCCCGCTCTGCATTGCCACTGCCCAAGCCAATGATCCGCGCGACGAACCGCGCAAAGGCGCCGGCGCGCGCCAAGCCGTAGTCGTACACGCCCAGGCCCAGGTAACAGTCCGCGCAGCTGGAATCGGCTAGTAGCAGGCGACGATAAATGTCGCGCATCGCTTTCGCATCCTTCGCCGCACCGTACCCATGGCCGTGTTCCTCGCGCTGGCGCGCCCGGTACCCGAGCGCGGTCGCCAGCCAGAATTCCCCGGGCTGGCCGGCCGCGCGGGCCCGCGTCAGCGCCACACCGAGAAGCGAGTCGATGCGTTGGAGCGCAAAGTCGGCGGAATCCTTGGCCGACGCCCACCAGATGTACGCGCCCGCCTGGAAGACGACCGGCGCAGGATCCGTCGTGTCGTGCACCGCCAGCTCGGCGAAGTAGTTCGCCGCGGCTTCGAAATCCCCGCCGTACAGGGTGTCGAGGCCCGCCCGCAATGCGCGCAGCGCCTCCGGCCCTGGACCGAACCAAGGGGGGGGAGAACCGGGGAGCGCGAGAGGAGCGCTCTGCAGCAACAGCACGACTGCGACGAGCGCCTGCACGTCAGCGCGGCGCTGCGCTGATCGGAAGCGCCGGCGCCAGGCCCGCCGTGCGAGTGGCAACGGTTCGGGCCAGCTCGCGCAGCGCAATGCCCGCGGGCGAATCGGGCTGGCTCACGACGATCGGCTCGCCCCGATCGGCGAGCTCCGCCATCCCCGCCTGTAATGGAATTTGCCCGAGCAGCGGAACGCCGAGCTCCGCGGCCAAGCGGGTGCCGCCGCCGGCCAGAAAGATCTCCGATCGGGCGTGGCAGTCGGGACACACGAAATAGCTCATGTTTTCCACGATCCCCACGACGCCGACCCCGACGCGCTCGAACATCTTTGCGCCGCGGAGCGAATCGCCGACCGCCATCTCCTGTGGCGTAGTCACGATGATCGCCCCGTGCAAGCGCACGATTTGCGTCAGTGAAAGCTGGGCGTCGCCCGTGCCCGGTGGAAGATCGACCAGGAAATAGTCCAGCTCACCCCACGCCACATCGCGCAGGAATTGCGTGATGATCTTCATGATGATCGGCCCGCGCCAAATCGCGGGCGCATCCCGCTCCACGATGAAGCCGAGCGACATCAGCTTCACGCCATGCGCCTCGAGCGGCTGAATTTTGCCGCCTTGCACGTCGGGCTTCGCGTTGGCGCCGAACATGCGCGGGATGTTGGGCCCGTAGATGTCGGCATCCATGAGGGCGACCCGATGTCCGTCCTGGGCCAGTGCAGCCGCCAGGTTTGCCGAGACGGTGGACTTGCCGACCCCGCCCTTGCCGCTCGAGATCGCGAGAACCTTGCCGAGTGACGGCATTTCGTCAGGCGTCGGTGGCGCCGGAGGGGAGGGGGCGGCGGCCGGACGGCCCCCCCCGGACGGCCGGGCAGCCGGTTGGGCGCTCCCATCAGCTGAATCCACAACGTTCATTTTGACCGCGCTCACGCCCGGCACACTCTCCACCGCTTTGCGCGCCTGACGCGCCAGAGAGCCCGGATCTTCGCGGGTAAGCACGAAGGTGAACGTAACGGCCCCCGCCGCATCGACCGTGATGTCGCGCACCATCCCGGCGGACATGAGGTCGCGCCCGTGGCGGGGACTGGTAATCCCGCCCAGCATCTGCTCAACGTCCGTTTTGATCGCCTGTTCGCTCACGCGGACTTCCCGTTGGCGAGGAATGCGCGCGCGGCGTTCAGCACCTTCTCCTCCACGTCCGCCATGGTCCCCGGCAACGACGCGCCCGCCGCGCGATGATGGCCGCCGCCGCCGAATTGGTGGGCGAGCTCTGCGACGTCCACCTCGCCCATCGAGCGGAATGAGACCTTGATCCGGCCGTTGCCGATGTGCCGGAACAGGAGCGCCATGCGGACACCGGCGATCGACCGCGGGAATTCGACGATGCCGTCGAGGTCGTCCGCCGTCACCTCGTGGCGGCGCAGCGCGTCCGCCGGCACGCTCACCCACGCGAGTCCGACCTCCGGCTCCACGACCAACGTCTGCAGAACTTCGGCGAGCAGCCGTACCCGGCCCTCCGGCGCGCTGGCGTACACCGACGCGTAGATGGACTCGGGGTCGACGCCCTTCTCGAGCAAGACGGCCGCGACGCGCAGCGCGCGCGCGGTGGTATTCGAGAACCGGAATCCGCCGGTATCGGTGAGCAGCCCGACATAGAGCGCCTGCGCGACTTCGGGCGTCAGCGGCCATCCCGCCACGCTGGCAAGATCGAAGACGAGCTCGGCGGTGGCGGTCGCTTCTGGCGCGATGAGGACGGGGCCCGCAGGCAATTTCACCGGACCGACATGATGATCGATGCAGACGAGCGGAGGGGGCGGGTGTCGCTTGCTGATCACCGTCGCCAAGTTGCCGAGTCTGCTGAGGTCCCCGATGTCCACCGAGACGACGAGATCGGCGCGCTCGATCTCGCGCGCCGCCCGGTCGCTCGCATCAGCGCCATCGGGAACCAGGAAGTGGAACCGCTCGGGGATCTCCGTGGGATTGGCGATGCTGACCGAAACATCGCGGGCGCGCAACAGATACCACAGCCCGATCTCGCTCCCGACCCCGTCGCCATCGGCGTTGACATGAGTCGTCAAAACGACGTGGCGGGCACTGGTGAGCGCCGCCGCGACGTCGCGCGCCGCCTGCGCACGGGCAGGGGGAACCGGAACGCCGTTCGGGTTCATTGCGGGGAAGATAATCGCCTCGTACCCGGCGCCGATCTAGCTCCTTTGGTCGTGTTTTCGGTCGGCGCCGGTGCTGCTCCGCGTGTTTACCGGCGCGGCGGCTGGCCTCTCGGCCCCCCACCCCCCCCCCCACCCATGCTCGGCGGTGGCCCGCCCGCAGCACCCGCCAGCTCGCGCTGGAGGCGGCTGTGTTTGCGGCTGTATCCAAAGTAGATGGTGAATCCGATCAGCAGCCAGACAATCAGCCGGATCCAGGTATCGGCCGGGAGCGTCGCCATCAGCCCGAGGCAGCAGACCACGCCGGCGATCGGCACGAACGGCACCCATGGCGTCCGGAACGGCCGGTCGAGGTCGGGCCGCTTCTTGCGCAAAATCCACACGCCGGCGCACACCAGGACGAACGCGAGCAGGGTGCCGATGTTCACGAGCTGCCCGAGCAGCTGCAGCGGCAAGAGCCCGGTCGCGAGGCCCACCGCGATGCCCGTGTAGATCGTCGATAGGTATGGAGTGCGGAATTTGGGATGCACCCTTCCTGCCCAGCCGCCGAGCAGGCCGTCGCGCGACATCGAGTAGAACACACGCGACTGGCCGAGCAACATCACGAGGATCACCGAGCCGAGACCCAGCACGGCGCCGACGTCCACGGAGATCCGAACCCATTCCGGCGCGCCGACGTGCTTCATCGCGTACGCCATCGGGGCGGCGTAGTCGGGCGGCGAGGAAGTCTGCAGGGCGAGGAGTTCTTTGTAGCTGACCATGCCGGTCAGCAGCGCCGACACGATGACGTACAGCAATGTGCAGACGAAGAGCGAGCCGAGGATGCCGATCGGCATATCCTTTTGCGGATTGCGCGCCTCCTGCGCCGCCGTCGAGACGGCGTCGAATCCGATGTAGGCGAAGAACACCAGCCCCGCGCCGCGCAGGATACCGGAGATCCCGTAGGTGCCCCACTCCCCGGTGTTCGGCGGGATGAGCGGCTTCCAGTTGGCGGCGGTGATGTGGGTCAGGCCCACCGCGACGATCAGGAAGATGATAGTGAGCTTGAGCAGCACGATGAAATTGTTGACCTTCGCCGATTCCTTAATGCCGATCACCAGGATCGTGGACATCAGTGCCACGACGAACACCGCCGGCAGGTTGACGATAGCGCCTGTGAGGTTGAGCCCGGTGTGCGCGCAACCTGCGAGGCCAGCCTGGACGTTCGCGGCAGTGCACCACGTGGTCGGCGCGGCCGTGAGCCCCGCCGGAAGCTTGAGACCGAAATTCCCCAGCAGGCTCACGAAGTGGCCCGACCAGCCCACCCCCACGGTCGCGGCACCGGCGGCATACTCGAGCACGAGATCCCAGCCGATGATCCACGCGATCAGCTCACCCATCGTCGCGTACGAGTAGGTGTACGCGCTGCCCGCGACCGGCACGGCGCTCGCCATTTCGGCGTAGCAGAGGCCGGCGAAGGCGCAGGCGATGCCGACCAGGATCATGGAGATCCACACGGCGGGCCCCGCGTACTGCGCGGCGGCCTGGCCCGTGAGCACGAAGATGCCGGCGCCGATGATGGCGCCGATGCCGAGGGTAATCAGGTTGAGCGGCGTGAGCGCCCGTTTCAGCTGGTGCTCGCCCGCCTGGTCAGCCTCGGCGCGCAGCGTCGCGATGGATTTGGTAGCCCACAAATTCATGCGGGACTCCATTTAGAGGGGTGACGAATCGACGGCGCAGACCGCCCCAAGGTCCGCCGGGGGTGGCGATCTGTCAATAGAATGAAGGCTGTCAGTAGGAAAGTCTTACACGCACCGTCCAGGAGCGGGGGAGCGGGACCGTGGCGAAGTCGCCGACCATCATCGGCGTCCCCGCGCTCCGGCCGTAGCTGCCCGTTTCCGGATCGGCTCCGGAGTAGCTGGTCCAGGTCGCCAGGTCGCGGCCACCGAACATGATGCTGGCGGCGCGCGCGCCGAAATGGGCCGCGAGACGCTCGGAAACGTCGAATACGATGGCGAGCTCGCGCAGCTTCAGGTAGTCGGCAGCCTCGAAATACGCCGGCGGCATGACGGACGCCCCGAGGGCGTTGGCCTGACGTGACAGCGGCGTTGTTGGATCGTAGCGATCGCGGCATATGGGATACAGGCATCGCAGATTGGCGATCTGATTGAACAGGGTCTGCCCGGCCCGATAGTCGAGCATCGCCGAGATGTGCCACCGCGGTCCGACGCGCCACGACGAGGTGAGTGCCGCGCCTTGCGTGGGATAGGGGGTACCTGCCCAAACCTGTGAGGGCGGGGTGGTCGCGTAGGAGATCTCGTTTCCCGAGATAATCCCGTCGCCGTTGGTGTCGGCATACGTGATCGGCCAGGCCCAGTACCCGCCGGCGGGGTAGCCGGCCTGCTCGCGTTGCCCGGTATAGCGGATACCGCTCACCGCGATGGTGGCTGGATTGCCCCGGACGATACGATTCCGGTTTCCCCACAGCGAGAGCTGCGTCGTCCATCCCCAGCCCGGCCGATCGATCAGGTTTGCCGACAGCGCGGCGGTCACCCCGCGATTGCTGATGACCGCGCCCGGGGCGTAGACGAATGACGGGCCGCCGCTCGGGAGCGAGACGCCGAGGTACTGAAGGGCCTGCGACCGCAGATCGTAGAACGACACGTTCGCGTGCCACCGACCCGACAGTCCGGCGGCATCCGCGCCAACCTGCCACTCGCGCGTGCGATCGGGCTTGAGTGGCGCGGGGGTGGGCTGGAATGGCGCGACAAACACGACCTGGAGATTCTGCGGAAAGGCGTGACTCGCCTTTCCATAGGCGCCATGCATCGCCAGCCTGCCGAGCGCACCGAGCCGCTCGGTTCTGAGGATCCAGTCGACGGCGAGACTGGGGTTCGTCTGATCTCCCGGGGAATACTCGTGGAGATCGTCATGGCGCAGCGTGCCGGTCACGAAGAACCGGTCGCGAATGCCCACCCGCTCGACGCCGTATACGCTCAACCAGCGCCGGTCCAGCCACGACTGTTGCGACGTATACGCGCCACCGGACCCCTGAAAGAATGCCGCATTCTCACGGTTCTGCAGGCGCTCGACTCCAATGGCCGAGGTGAGCCGCGTCCCGCTGGAGATCCGATTTGCCGCCGTCAGTTTCAGCGCGAAGGTCCGGTCTCGCACGACACGATCGCCGGTGGTCAGGAGCGTGGACACGAGGTTCCGCTCATGTTGCCCGATGTCGTCGAGTCCGAACGTCCCCTGGATCGCGAGCCAGCGCAGAGGCGTGGCGAGGACCTGCACACTGGCGAGGGTGCGATCGAGCTTCTGCGTCCCCGGACTCTGAAAGGCCTGACCCCAGCTGAACCCGGTCGAGTCGCTCGGCCCCATCAGCGCGGCCAGCACGGGCTCGTAGATGGGAAGCCGCAGGTTGCTGGAAATCTGCGTCGCGCTCGCGCCGATCTCGACGTTGCGCCAGGGATGCAGCGTGGCGCCTCCGCCGACATTCCAGCGGTGGTAATCGTCGGACCACGTCACGGCTGGGACGTCGTAGGCGGCCGCGTCGGCGTCGAGATTGCCGGACAGCCGGAACGCACCCCAGCGCGGTCCGCCGGCGGCACTCAGGCCGAGCTGCCGTCGCGGCGCGGCACCGAACGGATTCCGGGCGACCAGCGGATTGAACGACTGCAGGCCGTCCTGCACGCATTGGCCCGCGGCTTCGACCACGAGGCTGCACCCGCCGGTCCGCAGCAGACTGTCGGGGTTATCGAGATCGACGCCGCCATAGTTCGCCGGCCAGCGCTCGGGAATGGCTCGCACGGCGCCTTCGGCAAAGCCGTGGACGCGGATCGCGCCAGTGCGCGCGGCTTTGGAGTGGATGAGGATGACGCCCGCCGCGGCCCCGGGGCCATAAATCGCCGTCGCGGCCGGTCCCTCGAGCACCTCGATCGACTGCACGTCTTCGATCGGGATATCGTCGAGACGTGAGGGGCCGGGGCCTGCGACGGTGAGCTGCGAGTCGTCCTCGTGCGCGTCGATGCGGACGGCGTCGAGCAGGATCAGCGGCGGGAGATCGGAAATGAGGGAGCGGACTCCCGCAAAGCGGACCTGTGACCCGCCACCGTTCAAGCCGCCGCCGGGAATCACGAGCAGGCCCGGCACCTGGCTCGTGAGCACCTCGCTGAGCGTGCGCGCCGCGCCGTTTTTGGTCAGCGCGTCGACGTCGAAGGTATAGCGGTCGGAGAGAGGGGCGAACGCAGGCGGCGGATACGAGCTGTCAGCCTGCTGTTGCGCAAGCAGCAGCCCCGGTGCAGCCAGCAGCACGACGAGACTACAAACTGTAGTTCGGTGCTTCTCGCGTGATGACGACATCATGCGGATGAGATTCACGCAATCCCGCGGTCGTGATCCGGATGAACTCTGTTTCCGTGTGCAGCGCAGCGATGTCACATACCCCGCAATACCCCATTCCGCTCCGCAGCCCACCGACCATCTGGAAGACGACGTCGGCAACCGGGCCGCGGTAGGGGACTCGCCCCTCTATCCCCTCCGGGACGAGCTTCTGCAGCGAGACCTCACCCTCTTGGAAATAGCGGTCGGCCGAGCCCTCTTCCATGGCGGACAGGCTGCCCATGCCGCGAATCACCTTGAAGCGCCGGCCCTCCAGGAGAAACGACTCGCCCGGACTCTCCTCCGTCCCCGCCAGCATCGACCCCATCATCACACTCTCGGCGCCGGCGGCGAGCGCCTTCACGGCGTCACCGGAGTACTTGATGCCGCCGTCGGCGATGACCGGAATGTCTCCCGCGCCGCGCACGGCGTCGACGATCGCTGTGATCTGCGGAACGCCGATCCCCGTGACGACGCGAGTCGTGCAGATCGACCCCGGCCCCACACCGACCTTGATCGCATCGACGCCGCGCTCGGCGAGGTCTCGGGCGCCCGATTCGGTTGCCACATTCCCGGCGACGAGCTGCGCGTCGGGGAAGGCGTCGCGCAAACAGGCGACCGCGTCGAGCACACCCTGGCTGTGCCCGTGGGCCGAGTCTACAACGATCACATCGCAGCCGGCGTCGAGCAGCGCCTGGGCGCGCGCGCGGACGTCGGGTGTGCCGCCCACGGCGGCGGCGACCCGCAGCCGACCGTGTTGATCCTTGTTGGCGTCGGGATATTGGCGACGCTTGAAGATGTCTTTGATGGTGATGAGGCCCTTCAACAATCCCTGCTTATCGACGACGGGAAGCTTTTCGATCCGGTGCTTGGCGAGCAGCCGCTCCGCGTCATCGAGTGTCGTACCGACGGGCGCCGTGATCAACTTCTCCTTCGTCATGACGTCGCGAATCGGCCGATCCATCTCGCGCTCAAACTGGAGATCGCGATTGGTGATGATGCCGACCAGCTTTCCCGCCCCATCGACGATCGGCACGCCCGAGATCTTGAAGCGCAGCATCAACAAACTCGCTTCGCGCAACGGCCGGTCGGGTCCCAGCGTGATCGGGTTCATGATCATGCCCGATTCGCTGCGCTTGACCCGGTCCACCTCGGCCGCCTGGCGGTCGATCGGCATGTTCTTATGGATCACGCCGATCCCCCCCAGGCGCGCCATGCCCATCGCCATCTCCGCTTCGGTGACGGTATCCATGGCGGCGGAGACGATCGGAATGTTGAGTGGAATGGCGCGAGTGAAGCGGCTGACGACGGTGACGTTGCGGGGATGCACCGTCGAGTGACGGGGCACGAGCAGGACGTCGTCAAAGGTGAGGGCGACGTCGGGTCGGAAGGTTCCCATGGCGGAAGTTACTGGGACGTCTTCGTTTCCTCAACCGGTTTTTCGGGGGGGGCCGCGTTCTTCCGCCTCGCTTCGTCCACCGCCGCCTTCCCTGCCGCCGCCAGCCCCTCAAAGAACTTCCCAGCCTTCCCTACGGCGTCCATCGTGCCCCGGATGATGGTGACGGGCACGCGGCCGGCGCGCATGGTGTCCTCCAGCGTCTCGGCCACTTTCTGAAACGCCGGGGCGCCGGCGGCGCGCTGCGAGTACTTCGACTCGAGGAATTCGATGTAGTCGAGCACCTGGTAGGCCTGCTCGTCAGGCATGACGTCGAGTTTACGGCGAATGCGTTCGTTCAGGATATCGTTCAAGGCGTTCCACCTCCTCCTTCCAGCGAAATCAGATCAACCACCGGATTGCCCAGGTAGCGGCTGCGGCCATTCCGCACGCGCGCGGTCACTTGCATCGTCACGAGCGGCGTGAGCGCCCGAAACGCCGGCAGTCTGTTCTCCGGCACTACGATGTACACGAAGCCACGTTCCGGCAGCGGCCCGCGCGCGAGGACGTAGGACGAACCGCTCGGAATGTCAGGCCGGAGATCGTCGGCCTTTTGAATCGCGATGAATTCCAGATTCCAGCGCAGCACCTGGCCGACATAGCGCTGGGGCTCGGTGCGCAGCTCGGCGGCGGTGACGCCGACTAAGACGCCCGCGGGCGCGGCCTGGAGATCGCCGCCTTTGACCCAGCCCTCGAACTGCACGCGCGTCCATTCGCCGTTGCGGCTCAGGACCCGGAGCGGCGTCTCGGTGGCGATCGTACCGGCCTCGGGGCCATCCGGCGCGCGGTAGAGGGTCGTCATGCGCATGGGCTGGGCGCGGCTCGAATCCACCCGCGCGGTGTCCGCGCCGCGGGGCGGCGGGGGCAGCCCGCCCTGAACACTGTCGCTGTCCGGCGCGACGGCGGTCCGCGTGGCGACGACGTCGGCAAGGGGAGCGAGTGTGCTGCGCAGCACCCAGCCCTCGCGCGTCACGTGCCGCCACCGCCCGCTGCTGTCCGGGGTCGCGCGCTTCAGTCCAAACCCCTCCGCAAGTTCTGCGACCAGCGGGCCGGCGGGCGCGGCGCGCAGATTTTCGTTGGGCGCGCGCGTGACCAGCAGATCGAACTCGGGCTTATCGCTTTTCCCGACGGACGTCGAGAAGATCCAGCCTTCGAGCGTCACCTGAATCCAGTCGTTGCGCGTCGCACCACCGGACAGCGTGGCGCCACGCGCCAGGCGCGCGATGCGGCGGCCGGCGACATCCTGATAGAACCAGGCGTTGTCGGCTGTGACGCGATAGCGGCCGCCGCTCTGGGCGGCCGCACCGCCTCCTCGCGGCGTCGCGAGGCTGACAACCGCTAGTAGGCTCGGAACGATCCGGCTAACTTGCATCCCCCTCAATATGACAACGACCCGTAGCACGCGCATCCCAGTCGTGCTCATCGTGCTCGACGGCTGGGGTTTTCGTCCGGGCCGCGAGGGAAACGCGATCGAGCTCGGCAGCACGCCCGTGTGGCACAAGCTGTGGCAGCGCCCCGCCCGGACACTGCTCGAAGCCTCGGGCCTCGCCGTGGGACTGCCCGACGGACAAATCGGGAACAGCGAAGTCGGACACCTGAACCTCGGCGCGGGCCGCGCCGTGCCGCAGGACATCGTCCGAATATCGCAATCGATCGAGCGCGGTGAGTTCTTTCGGATTCCAGCCCTGGTCCAGCTCGTCGAGGATACCCGGCGGCACGACGGCACGTTGCATGTGATGGGATTGATCGGCACCGGCGGCGTGCACGCGCTCGACAAGCATCTGTTCGCCGCCGTAGAGCTGGGCCGGCGCGCGGGAGTCAAGATCGCGATCCACACGTGGCTCGATGGCCGCGACACGCCGCCGAAATCGGCGCTCGGGTTCATGCGGGATCTGCTCGCGACGGTCGGACGGTCGGACGGTCGGACGGCCGTGTCCACAGTCATCGGACGATACTACGCGATGGATCGGGACAAACGGTGGGAGCGCACGAAACTCGCGTATGATGCCATGGTCAACGGTGTCGGTGTGCAGATCGCCGATCCCATCGCCGCGATCGAGCAGGCGTACGACGCCGGCGAGACGGACGAATTCGTCAAGCCGCGCGTCATCACGGGCGCACCGCTGATTCGGGACGGCGACGGCATCTTTTGCTTCAACTACAGAGCCGATCGCATGCGGCAGATCGTGCGCGCGCTCGCGGTCCCGGATTTCGACGGCTTCGACGTGAAGGGCCGCCCCGCGGTACGGCTCGTGACCATGACGCGCTACGACGAAACGCTGCCCTTCCCCGCCGCGTTCGAGCCGATGGTGTTGTCGCGGATCGTCGCCGAGGTGCTCTCGGATCATGGCAAGACGATGTTTCGCACCGCCGAGACGGAGAAGTACGCGCACGTCACCTATTTTTTTAACGGCGGATATGAGCCGCCCTACAGGGGCGAAGAGCGCTTGCTGGTGCCGTCGCAGAAGGTCGCGACCTATGACCTGATGCCCGAGATGAGCGCGCCTGGTGTGACCGATGTGCTCTGTAAGGCGATTGCCGACCAGCAACACGATTTCATTCTGTGCAACTACGCCAACGGCGACATGGTGGGTCACTCCGGTGTGCTGGCCGCGGCGGTCAAGGCGGTGGAAACCGTGGACCAATGTCTGGCGCGCGTCCTGACGACGGCTGAAAAAGTGAACGCGACGGTCCTGGTGACGGCGGATCATGGCAACTGCGAGTTGATGATCGACCCGGCGACCGGCGGCCCGCACACCGCGCACACCACGAATCCGGTGCCGTTCGTCATGGTGGGAGAAGGTGCCGGCGCGAATCACCTGCGGGCCGGTGGCTCGCTTCGCGACGTCGGACCAACGATCTTGCAGCTCATGGGTATTGAGCCTCCGAAGGAAATGACGGGACGGGACTTGAGGGAGACTGACTGATGACTGGAAGGTTGGAAGGTTGCAAGGTTGCAAGGTGGATGATTCTCGGGATGTTTCTTTCCAACATTCCAACCGTCAACCTTTCCGCCCAGGTCGGCCACAACCCCGCGACCTCACCCTACCGCGATATCGCGCTGCACCCCGGGCCGATGTTCTTTGTCGGCCATCTCGGGGCTGATCGCGGCAACGTCGGGGTCGGCACGAGCAACGCGCTCACCTATGGCGCGCGCTACGAGCTTCCCGCGGGCCGGGTCGTACAGTTCCAGTTCACCGGCGCGTACCTGCGCGGCGACCGCTTCCTCGTCAACCCCTACGCCGACTCGAATTCCGCGTCACGCCGGAGCGGTCCGGTGAAATCCGATTTGCTGCAGTTGGAAATCGGCATGCAGCTCCGCCTCACCGGCGGCAAAACGTGGCGGGGCCTCGCGCCCTTCGTCGGCACCGGCCTCGGCCTGATATCCGAGTTGAACGCTGCGGCCGACACCAGTGGCTACCGGTTCGGCACCAAGTTCACGATCGCGTTTGTTTCTGGCGTGCGGTGGTATCCGGCCCGGCGCGTGACCGTCACTGGCGATCTGCGGGCGCTCTTCTGGCGACTCAAATATCCGGTGGCGTTCCATACGCCGTTGGCGCCGGACGGTTCGCGGGTCGTTCCCTTGACCGACCGCCTCACTGACTGGACCACGCATCCCTGGATCAGCCTCGGCATCGGATGGACTTTCTAGCCGAGGGGTTTCGGCGCGCCTGGGGGCTACTGATCGCGGGTGATTCCGAAGTCTTCGGAATCGCGGCTGTAACTCTCAAAGTAGCCATCGTCGCGACGGCGATCTCCTGCGCTGCCGGACTGCCGCTCGGATACTTCCTCGCCACGCGCCGCTTCTGGGGCCGGCGCGCCGCACTCACGATGGTCAATACCGCGCTCGCCTTCCCGACCGTCGTGGTCGGACTGTTGCTGTACGGGATCTTGTCGCGCCGCGGCCCGCTCGGTGGCCTTGGCTGGCTGTACACGTGGGAGGCGATCGTCGCGGGCGACGTGCTGCTCGCCCTCCCCATTGCCGCTGCCCTGTCCGCCGCGGCGGTTCAGAGTGTCGATCCGCGCGTCCGCCGCACGGCCGAGACACTGGGCGCGGGACCGTGGCGCACGGCGTGGACTGTCGCGCGCGAAGCGCGCTTTGCGCTCGCCGCCGTCATCACCGCGGCCTTCGGACAGGTCGTCGCCGAAATCGGAGCGGCGATGATCCTCGGCGGCAACATCCGCGGCTCGACCCGCACGCTCACCACCGCGGTCGCGCTCTACACGTCCCAGGGCGACTTCGGCATGGCGCTCGCCTTGGGACTCGTCCTGATCGTCCTGGCACTGGTCGTTAACATCGCGTTACAGGTACTCCAGGGACGCGGCCATGCTTGAGCTGCGCGGCGTACGACACCGCTATGGGAAGCGCGTGGTGCTCGATCTCGAGCAGTTCACCGTTCCCCGCGGCGCAGTGGTCGCGGTCGTGGGGCACAACGGCGCGGGCAAGAGCACGTTGCTGCGGCTGCTCGCGCTGCTCGAGACTCCCACCGAAGGGCAGATCCTCCTCAACGGCGTTGCCGTGCCGCGACGTGCCTCGGCCGCGTTGCGGCGCCGGGTCACGCTCGTCGAGCAGCGGCCGATGCTGTTCCGCGGGACAGTCCGTGAAAATCTGGAATACGGCCTGCGGCTCCGGGGGATCGGGCGCACCGCGGTAACAGGGATCATTGGCCATATGGTGGAACAGCTCGGGCTTCTCCCGCTGCTCGACCGGCGCCGCGCCGAGCTCTCGGACGGCGAGGTGCAACGTGTGGCGGTCGCCCGCGCGCTCGCGTTGCGCACAGACGTGCTGCTGCTGGACGAACCGGCGAGCTCGGCCGACAGCGCCGCGGCGGGCGCACTGTATCGCGCGCTGGCCGCCGAGCGTGCCGCTCGGCCGGTGACCGTCTGCGTCGCCTCCCATCAATTGGAAGACGCCTATCGCTGGGCCGACGATATCCGCGCGCTCGCCGATGGCCGCTTGTCACCCGTGACACCCGAGAACCTGTTTCGTGTCGACCTGCCCCCAGGGGAGGGCGTGAAAAACGTGCGCGTCGGGGGGATCGAGATCGCGGTCATGACCGAGCGCACCGGTGCGGCGGTGCTCGCCGTGCCACCGACCGACATCTTCGTCAGCCGCGAGCCGCTCGCGTCGTCCGCGCGGAATGTGTTCAAGGGTCGCGTGACCGGCATGGCGATCGGGCGGCACGGCGCGGGCGTACACGTTCGGGCCGATATGGGCGCTGACGGGGGGGTCGAGCTCGTGGCGTCCGTGACCGCGGAAGCGGCGCGGGATCTGGCGCTCGCTCCAGGGGTCAGCGTCGTCTTCTCTTTCAAGGCCACAGCCGTCCAGGTATTCTAGGGAATGCCGAAAGCGTATCTCACGCGGGTCGTCGAGTTCACGGCGACCCATCGGTTTCCTGACACGCCGGAATTCTCCGGCGCGACCGACGATCACAGCCATCGCTATCGCTGTTCCGTGACGGTAAAGGGCGTGTTCGATCCCACGCGCGGTGGTGTCATGAGCCTCCCGGCGCTCAAGGCGCTGCTGCAGCGCGAAGTCGTGGCGCGTTTCGACGGCCGGCACATCAACCAGGACCTCGCTCCGCGGGTCGCGACGGGCGAGGCACTGGCCATGTTCGTCTGGGAACGCATCGCCGGCGAGCTGCCGGCCGGCGTGTCACTCCATTCCGTCCGGATCGAGGAGAGTCCCCATCTCTACTCCGAATACCGCGGCGAATCGTAAACCCGGCGATCGTTCTGGGCGCATGCGGGCCGACTCGGCCGTGGTCGAGGAGTGGCCCGTCTGGCTGGAAGTGAACGGCGAGCCCGCCGTCACATGGATGTGCACGCCCGATCAGCTCGAGGAGCTGGCTGTGGGTTGGCTGCACGGCGAGGGCTATATCGCGTCGCTTGACGACCTCGTGCAGCTCCGTCCCTGCGCCCCCGACCTCGGCTTCTGGGCGGACGTGAAACCCGAGCGGTTGGCCCAGGTGAAGGGGGAGAATCGCAAGCGGGTGCTCGCCTCGGGATGCGGTGCGGTCGCCACCATGCTCGCCGACCCCGAGACGATGAGCCGGTCCGCGCCGCTGCGCGGTGAACCGCCGGCTGCCGAAACGTTGCGCGCGTTGTTCAAGCAACTGTTTGCGGCGGGAGCGCGCTACAACGAGACGGGTGGCATTCATGCCGCCGCGCTGACCGACGGCGCGACCCTGCTGTTTCATGCCGAAGACATCGGCAGGCACAACGCGGTCGACAAGGTGATCGGCGGCGCGGTGCTCGCGCGGACTCCGATCACCGGTCGCGGGCTACTCGTCACCGGCCGCATTTCCGCCGAGCTGGCGTTCAAAGCGGCACGCGCGGGAGTCGCCTGGGTGGCGACGCCGAGCGTTCCCTCGACGCTTGCGGTGACGATCGCCGATCGCTCGGGAATGGTGCTGGTCGGTCGCGCGGTGAGCGGGACGCCGCACGTGCACAAGCGCGACGCGTGACCCCTTCCGAACAAGAGGAGCTCCGCGGCCTGCTGCAGCGGGCCCGCACGATCGCCGTCGTGGGACTGTCGCCCAACCCGATGCGGCCGAGCAACTCGGTCGCCCGCTATCTCCAGCGATCGGGCTACACGATTGTCCCGGTGAATCCCGGGCACGACGCGATTCTGGGCGAAAAGAGCTACCGGACACTCAGCGATGCAGCACGCGAGCACGCGATCGATATCGTGGATGTCTTTCGACGCAGTGAGCTCGCGGGCGCCGTCGTCGACGAAGCGATTGCGTTGCGGCCCGCACCGCAGCTGATCTGGCTGCAGCAGGGAGTCGTCGACGTAACCGCCCAGGCGCGCGCGGCCAAGGCCGGAATCCCGTTTGTGATGGACCACTGCCTCGCCATCGAACATCGCCACCTCGAGGCCTGACATCCGCGGCGTCGTGTTGGCTGGAGGCGCCGCCAGCCGCTACGGCGGTGTCCCCAAAGGCCTCCTCACGGTGGGCGGGCGGCGGATCCTGGATCGCGTGGTTGAAAGCTTGCACGCCGTGACCGGTGCGCTCCCGCTTCTGGTCGCTAACGCTCCCGACGCGGCCACCTGGCGCCCCGACGTGCAAACGATTCCCGACACGCGCCCCGGTTTCGGCAGCCTCGGCGGCATCTACACAGCGGTGACCGCGGGGGGGGCGGGGGGGAGGCCGGTGCTCTGCCTCGCGTGGGACATGCCGTTCGTGCCCGAGCCGTTGTTACGGGCGCTGGTCGAAGGCGCAGCAGCGGGCGACTATGACGCGTTTCTTCCTGAGAGCTCCGGCCGGCGCGGGCTGGAGCCGCTGTGCGCGGTGTACGGGCCGGCGTGCGGCCCCGCCATCGCCAGCCGGCTCGACAGGGGCGAGTTGCGAGCGATCTCCTTCCATGCCGACGTGCGGGTCGGTATCCTCCCCCTCGCCGAGGTCCGGAAGGTGGGTGGGGGCGATCCCGACGAGCTGTTCTTCAACGTGAATACGCCAGCGGATCTGGAGCGGGCGGAGGCGCTGTGGCGGCGACGCGGATGATCTCCATCATCGGACTCAAGAACGCGGGCAAGACGACGTTCCTCGTCGCGCTCGCGGCGGAGCTCGTGCGCCGCAAGTTCCGCGTGATGACGATCAAGCACGGCTCCCATCCCGCCGACATGGACCAGAAGGGCAAGGACACCTGGCGCCACTGGCACGAGGGAAACGCGGAACGCGTGCTGATGGAGTCACCGGGGCAGCGGGTGCTGTTCGAGCGCACGGAGCACGAATCCGATCCCATCACACTCGCGCGGCGTTATCTCGGCGAGGCTGACATCGTGCTGGTGGAAGGCTTCAAGCGCGCGCCGCTGCCGAAGATCGAAGTCTATCGCAAGATCGCGGGTCCCAAGCCGGTATTCGATCCCGCGGTGCATGATGCTGCCGACTGGGTCGCCATGGTCACGGACGATAGCCAGCTGCGCGCCCCCTTCCCCGTCTTTCGCTTCAGCGACACCGCGTGGCTCGTGACGATCGCCAATCTCGCGTGGGACCGCGCCAAGATCCTGCCTCCATGACGCCTGCCGAAGCCGCGCGGTTGATGATCAGCCATGTCCGGCCCCTTGCCGCCGAACGCCGGCCCTTGCGCGAGGCGCTCGATGCGGTGCTCGCCGAGGACGTGGTGAGTCCGATCGACCTGCCGCCGTGGGACAACTCGGCCATGGACGGCTACGCGGTGCGCAGCGAAGACCTGCGCGAGAATGGTGAAACGGAGCTCGCCGTCGTCGAAACCGTTCCCGCCGGTCAGTTTCCGAGCAAACCCATCGGCCAGGCGCAGGCGACGCGCATCTTTACCGGCGCACCGCTGCCGCAGGGCGCCGATACGGTGATCCGCCAGGAAGACACCGATCAGCCCGCGAACGGCAAAGTCAGGATCCGCAACGCTCGGGACGCGAGGAAAAACGTCCGGCGCCGCGGTGAAGACATTCGTAAGGGGACCGTCGTGCTCGCGGCTGGTACGGAGCTGGGGCCCTCGCAGCTGGGCGTGCTCGCCTCGATCGCCTGCGACCGGCCGCTCGTGCATCGAGCGCCGCGTGTGGCGTTCATGGGGTCGGGCGATGAGATCGTCGACCTCGACCGGCGCGAAGAGATCCTCGCCGGCCGGAAGATCGCGACCTCCAACTCCTACACGCTCGACGCGCTGATCCGGCGTGCGGGCGCCGTGCCGCTCGATCTCGGCGTCGCGCGCGACACGAAGGAAAGCCTGCGCGAGCACCTGCGCGGCGCGGCGAACGCCGACCTGCTGGTGACCACCGCCGGCGTCAGCGTCGGTGAGCACGATCTCGTGCGCGACGTGCTCACCGAGTCGGGTGGCGAGCTGAAACTGTGGCGGATCGCGATGCGGCCGGGCGCGCCCGTCGGATTCGGGCTGATGAACGGGATCCCATGGATTGGGCTGCCGGGAAACCCGGTCAGCACCATGGTGACGTTCGAGCTATTCGTACGGCCTGCGATTCGGCGTCTCCAGGGGCACGCGTTGCCGTTTCGGAGGACGGTGCCGGTAACCGTACGTGAGCCCATCGCGCTCGGTCCCAAACTGCGTCACTTCTTGCGCGCAATAGTAGAGGAAGGGGGAGCGCGTTTGACAGGGCCGCAGGGCTCTGGCATTCTCACCAGCATGGCGCGCGCGAACGCTCTGCTGATCGTCCCGGCCGAGATATCCTCGGTGTTCGTGGGGACCGAGCTCCAGGCGTTGATCCTGGACGATCCGCGGCACGTCGCGGAGCCTCCGTACTGATGCCCGCCCTCGCGTCACCCGCGGTGCGGCAGGCGTTGCGCCTGGCCGGCTATGTGCTCCTCACGCTGCTCGTCTACTGGGCCAACGCGCTGACCCCGTCCACGGCCAGGTTCGGGATCCTGTATACGATCCCGGTCTTGCTCGTGACGTGGACCGAGGGATTGGCGTGGGGGATCGTCTTCGCCGTGGCCACCACAGTCTTTCGGGAAGCCATCGCCTGGATCCAGATGCCGACCGATACGCCGACGTTGTGGCGGATCCTGAACGGGCTGGCCTATCTCGCCGTCCTCGGTGTCGCGATGGCCGGTCTCCAGTCATTGCGGCGCAGCCAGGCACAGCTCGCGCGCCTGGTGACTCAGGATCCGCTCACGAATGTGTTGAACGCCCGGGCGTTTGCCGATCGGCTGAGCCAGGAGCTCGACCGCAACCGTCGCTATCCGCGTCCCCTCGCGCTGATCTACATGGATCTCGATAACTTCAAGGTCATCAACGACACCCACGGCCATCAGACGGGGGATGCCGTGCTGCGGCTCGTGGCCGACGCGATGCGTTCGTCGGTCCGTCATGCGGACGTCGTCGGCAGGCTCGGGGGCGACGAGTTCGCGGTGCTCATGCCCGAGACCGACGCCCAGCTGGCAAACGCCGCGGCGAAACGGCTGATCTCCGGACTCCGCACGGTGTTCAAGGGGACGCCCAACGTTACCGCCAGCATCGGCGTGGTTTCTTGTACCGCGACGGATGCCAGCACCGACGATTTGCTGAGACGGGCAGACCAGGCCATGTACGACGCGAAGAAGTCAGGGAAGGATCGCGTTGTTCAAGTAGCGATCTAAGTTGCTCGCGGTACTTCTCGCGCTCGTCGCGCAAGATTCAGCTCCACAGCTGTCCTTCAGACTTACCGTTCCGAACGATCGCTCCGCGTATCTCGTCGAACTGCAGATCATCCATCCCCCTAACCCGAGCCGCCTCGTCATCCCGGCGTGGGCACCGGGGGCCTATGTTCTCATGAACTCGGGTGAGAACATCACCGGATTCGAGGCCTCATCCGCGGACGCTCGCCTGGCGGTTCGTCGGGATTCGCCGAACTCGTGGGTGATCGACACGCGGGGCAAGCCTTCGATCACGGTGCGCTACGCCGCCGGTCTCCGCGATTCGGTCGCGTGGCGCCGCCCGAACAATCGCTGGTTCCTGCGGACGACGTCCGGCATGGTGGACGGACCACGCACGTTCATGTACCTCGACGGCTGGAAGCAGCTGCCGGCGCGCGTCGCGTTCCAGCTCCTTCCCCGATGGCGGATCGCCACCGGGCTTGCGCCCGCCACCAGCGATAGCACGACCTACACGGCGCCAAATTACGATGTATTTATCGACTCACCCATGCTGCTCGGCCACTTCCTGTCCTATCCTTTCACTGCCGCCGGCACGCCGCACCGCGCCGTCGTCGATCTCGCCGGCGGCCGCGCCTCCGCCCCAACCGCCTTCGTGAACATGCTGCGGCGCATTTCGACGACCGCGATCGACATTTTCGGCGCCGCACCCTACCAGGACTACACCTACATCTTCGTCGGCGGCCGCGGCGGTGGACTCGAACACGCCAATTCGACGACGATCGGAGTCAAGACCGAAATCCTCGCGCGCAATCCACGCGGTGCCCAGACGGTCAGCGCGCACGAATTCTTCCACGCCTGGAATGTGAAGCGCATCCGGCCGATCGAGCTCGGCCCATTCGATTACGAGCACGAAGTGCGCACGGTCAATCTGTGGTGGAGCGAGGGCGTCACCGATTACTACGCCGACGTGATTCTCGCGCGTGCCGGGCTCAACTCACCCGCCGACTTCGCGCGCCGGCTCGCGACATCGATCGAGAATCTCCAGGGCGATCCCGCGCATCTCATGATCGCTCCGGAACGGTCGTCGTCGACCACCTGGGATGCGCCGGCCGTCAACCAGGGCGTGACGATCTCCTATTATCTCCAGGGCGAGCTGCTGGGATTTCTGCTCGATCTCGCGATCCGCGATTCCACCGACAACGCGAAGTCGCTCGACGACGTCATGCGCTATCTCCTGGAGCATTACGCAGGCGCGCACGGCTTCACGCGGGACCAGCTGCTGACGGCCGTGCGCAGCGCGACGGGATGCGACTTCGCGGAGTTCTGGCGACTGCATGTGAGCGGGGTGACCGAGATCCCGTGGAACAACTACCTGCAGGCGGCCGGCTGGCGCGTCGCGTTCACCACGGAGCCCGCCGTCGACGCGCGGATCGGCTCGCTGCCCCCTGCTGTTCAGGGCGGCCGCTGGCGCGCGGTGGCCGCGCCGGGCAGCGCCGCGTTGAGCGCCGGCCTCCGGACGGGCGATGACCTGGTTCGCATCAACGGCCGCGAGATCATCGATGGGACCGACGTCACCGCTGCCGTGCGCCCGCTCCGTCCCGGCGCCAGTGTGGTCGTGGAGGTCGTGCATGACGACCAGCCCCGCACGATCCGGTTCCGGGCGAGCAGGTATCAACGCCTGCGCGCACGGCTGCGCGATCTGCCGGCGCAAACCGCGAAGATGGGGCGCATTCGCGCGGGGCTCACGCGGGGAGGAGCGACGCGGTGAATCAGCGCGTGATGGAGCTGCTCCTCATCTTCACATCGATCCTGTTCATTGTGGATCCGTTCGCGGTCATCCCCACGTTCCTCGCGATGACCGCCCGCGACTCGCCAGAGCAGCGCCGGGTCCTCGCCCGCCGCGGCGCGTGGACCTGCGCCATCACGCTCATCGCGTTCGCGCTGGGCGGCAGCTTGATCTTCAAGATCTTTGGCATCACGATCGGTGCGTTCAAGATCGCGGGTGGCGTGCTGATCGGCCTCAACGCGCTCGACATGGTCCAGGCCCGGCGGAGCCAGCAGCGGGAAACGCCCGTCGAGAAGGCCGAGGGCATCCAGAAGGAAGACATCGGCATCATGCCGCTCGGCGTGCCGATGCTGGCAGGCCCCGGCGCGATCTCGACGGTGATGGTCCTCGCGCTCGGCGCCAAGTCGGTCGCCGCGACGGCGGCGGTGTACGTGTCCATCGTCCTGACCGCGTTGATCACCTTCCTGGTGCTCTCGGCGGCCACGATGGTCGAACGGCGCCTCGGGCAAACCGGAATGCGCATTCTGACGCGCCTCATGGGGCTTGTGCTGTGCGCCATCGCTGTCCAGTTCATCATCGACGGCATCAAGTCGAGCTTTCGCTGAGCTTCGCTCCGATGGACTAGTCCATCGGATTGAAACCGCGAACTGCAAAAATCCGCCTGAAGAAGGATTGTCGGGCTGCGGGGTCCCTCTATTGTTTCGCGGTATGCGTGTTCTCCCGGCTTTCCCTGTGACGCGATAGATGGCCGCTCCCCTCGTCCGTGACCTGCTGACCGAAGCTCCGGTGAACCGGCACTTCGCGCAGCTACACCGCGACCCGCAGGACCTCGCCGATGCCGTCACGATCTACCTGGGGACGGGCCTGCGGCGCGGCAACGGAGTTGTGGTCATCGCGACTCCGCAGCACACCGACCTCTTCCTCACGCGGCTGCGGGCGGACGATCTCGATCCCAGCATGTTCCTCAAGTCCGGGCGGCTCGAGCTGCACGATGCCGAGTTGACCCTGCGCAAGTTCTTGCGGAACGACACGCCCGATTGGCAAGATTTTCGCCACGCGCTGGCCTCCATCTTCGAGCGGCTGCGGGCGTTCGGGCGCGGGACGACGCGGGCGTATAGCGGGATGGTCGACCTGCTATGGCAGGAAGGAAAACAGGCAGCCGCCATTCGCCTCGAAGAGTACTGGAACGAGCTCGCGCGGCTGTATCCGTTCTCCTTGTTCTGCAGCTACATGCTCGACGTGCATCACGACCAAGCCTACGCCGGACCGCTCGAGGAGATCGGCCGGACCCACTCCGACATTCTCGCGACCGCCGAGGATGAGCGGTTCCGGGTGGCGTTGGATGCCGCGAGCCGCGACGTGTTCGGCGTCCCGCTCTCGGAGATGGTCGGATTCTCCCGCCGGCGCGACAGCGGCGAGCAACGCTTTCCCAGCGGCCAGCGCACTATGCTCTGGGTCAAGCGCAATCTGCCGTCAGCCAGTGGTGCGGTGCTGGAGCGGGCGCGCCGCTACTACGAAGACTCCCCCGCCGCAAAATGACCCTCCTCGTTGACGCACCGGCGGGGCGGCACTTCGCCCAGTTCCACCGCGATGCCGAAGGCCAGGATCGTCGTCGCGACACGCTCACCGATTCGGCGCTCGCATTCGTCGAAGCGGGCTTGCAGCACGGCGACAGCGTACTGGTCGTCGTGGGGGCCGATCAGCGGGACCGGCTGTTCGAACGACTGGCGGCGGGGAAATTCCGCCCACACTCGCTGCGCGATCCGGGACAACTGTCCGTCCTAGATGCTGGAGCGATCACGGCACAAATCGTTGCCGGCGGCCAGCCGGAATGGGTACCGTTTCGGAACGCGGTGGCGCCTGCCCTGTCGCGCCTCCAGCCATCGGGTCGCGACACGCGGGTCTACAGCGATTTGACGAATGCGTTGTGGCAAGCTGGGAACACCGCTGCCGCGATCCAGATCGAGGACTTCTGGAATGTCCTGGCCGCTACCTACCGATTCTCGCTCTACTGTGGCTACACGATGGATACGCAGTCCGAGTACTCGTACGCCGGCCCGCTCGAGGAGTTGGGCCGCACCCACACCGACATCCTGGGCACGCCGGATGACGAGCAGTTTGGGGTTGCGCTCGATCGGGCCAGCAAGGAGATCTTCGGCATCTCGTTGACGCAGATGGCGGGCGTGTCGCGGCAGGAGGGGGCGCGCCGCTTTCCGAGCGGCCAGCGCACGATGCTGTGGGTGAAGCGCAATCTACCGATGTCGACCGCACAGCTCGCCGAACGCGCGCGCCAGTACTTCAGGGACAACCGCGCGTAACGGCTACATCCGTTTATACCTCGGCCCACTGCCCCCCTCGCGCGGCGTCCAACGTGGTCCTAGCACATCCGTCGCTTTGCAGTCCACACAATTCGGCGCATTGATCCGCAGCCCGTTCTCCGTCGCTTCGTAGACGCCGGCCGGGCACACATGCGAGTAAAACCGCGCGACATCGCCTGAGACGTCCTGGGCCGCAATCAGATGGCTTGGGATCGAGTCTCGTGTCGAGTTTCCGGACTTGAAGACTGCGTCCACCTTGCTGACTCCACTGGGGCGCGTCGGCGCGAAGCGCAGCGTACGCGGCACATCCGCGTCCGCGTGCATCTCGTACTTGCCCCCGGGGAATCGCCCTCCCGTCAGCGTCATCAGCCCCGCCTGCAAGCCGCCGAGGTAGAAGCCGTCGCGGAAGGCGAGCCGCATGTTGCGGGTGCGATAGAGGTCGCGAGCGATGTATGATGCATTGACCAGCCGATCGTACTCCGTGAGTTTCGTGCCGTTTTTCAGATTCTGAAGGATGGCGCGGCCCGCGTAGATCCCCGATTGCATCGCGTAGTGGATCCCCTTGAGTGATGGCACATCCACGAATCCGGCAGCGTCGCCGAGCAGCACGACGCCGTCACCCGCGCGCCGCTGGGGGAGTGAATAGAACCCGCCTTCGGGGATGGTCTTGGCGCCCCATTCCACCATTTCGCCACCGGCCAGGAACTCCCGCATCAGCGGATGGTGCTTGAATTGTTGCAGCAGGACGTGCACATCGAGTGCCGCGTCGCGGTAGTCGAGGCCCACCACCAGCCCCAACGCGATGAGATTCGGCTCGAGCGGGTAGACGAAGCTCCCGCCGAACGCGTCCTTCGGAAGCGGCCATCCCAACGTGTGAATGACGCGATCGAGCGTCTGTTTGGTCTCCCACAGCTCCTTCACGCCGAGCGCGAAGATCTGGGGGTTCTCCGACGGCACGTGCTGCCACTGGCACCACGCTTGCGCGAGCAGGCCCCGCGTGCCCTCGGCCAACGCGGTAACCTTCGCGACGAGATCGTTGGGCGCTGTGCCGCCTGGTGTTGGATTGCCCTGACGGTCGAGCCCGGCCGGCGCCGTCCGCACACCCGCCACCGTCGATTCGCGCGTCAGCAGCTGCGCCGCCGGAAATCCGGTGAACACGTTGACGCCAAGCTCTTCTGCTTTGGCGCCGAGCCAGCGCACGATCTCGCACAGCGACGCGATGTAGAACGAGCGATTGTGCATCGTGGGTGGCGTCGGTAGTCGAAACTTCCCGCGCTGCGTCAGGAGATAGACGGATTCCCTCGTGACAGTCTGGCGGAATGGAAAGTCTTCGTCCTTCACGTCCGGGAACAGCTCACGAAACGCGCGCGGATTCACCACGGCGCCCGACAGCGAATGCTCGCCCAACGCCTCGGCCTTTTCGAGTACGCCGATGTTCAGCTCTGCGCCGTCCGCCTTCGCCAGCCTGGCCAGCTCGATCGCGCACGCGAGCCCGGCGGGGCCCGCGCCCACGATCAGGACGTCGAGCTCCATCCGATCCCCGGCACCTGCGGCGCCGTCCGGAATGATCAGTTTTTCGAGTGGGAGCGCTGGCTGATATTGGGCTGGGACGATCTCAGCCATGGAGCTTCCGAATCTCCTCGGTGAGCTTCGGCACGATCTCGAACAAATCCCCTACGACGCCGTAGTCGGCGACCTTGAAGATCGGCGCGTCTTTGTCCTTGTTGATTGCGACGATCACCTTTGATGTCCGCATGCCGGCGAGATGCTGGATCGCGCCGGAGATTCCGACCGCGATGTAGAGCGATGGACTCACCGTCTTGCCGGTCTGCCCCACTTGATCGGCATGGGCGCGCCATCCCGCGTCCACTACGGCGCGCGACGCCCCGACCGCCGCCCGACCGCCGAATGCGTGCGCGAGCTCTTCCAGCACCTTGAAATTGGCCGGCTCCTTCAGGCCACGCCCTCCCGAAATGATCACCTGGGCCTCGGCCACATCAAGCGTACCGGCCGGCGCGGCTTTGATCTCGCGGACAGTCACTCTGCCGGGCCCGACGTTTACCGCGACCGTTTCGCTCGCCCCTGCCTTGGGCCGCTCCACTGGTGTGAACACATTGGGTCGCAACGAGAGCACGGCGGGTTGGGACGCCACCTTCACTTTCAACAGCGCCTTGCCGGCATACACCGGCCGCGTGACGACGACAGCGTCGCCCTCCGCGTTCAGATCGGTGAGATCGCCGGCGACCGCTACCCCGAGTTTGGCCGCTACCCGTGGCGCGAGATCCTTCCCCGTCGCGCTCGCCGTGAACACGATGGCACGATACCCGCCCTGCTTCGCCCGCTCGGCCAGCGCCTGCGCGCATGCCTCGGGTGCATATCTCGCGAATGCGGGATTGGTGAGTGTAACGATCTTGTCCGCGCCGAATTTGGCGACTTGGTCGACGCCCTGAACGGTACCGGCTCCGCAGACGACGGCTTCCACCGGCTGACCGAGCCGTTGGGCACCGGTGACGACCTCGAAGGAAATCTTGCGCAGTGCGCCATCGCGCTGCTCCAGCACCGCGAGTGTCGTCACAGGACCTTGGCTTCTTCGCGCAGCAGTCGCACCAGCTCGCCAACGGCCCCCGCTCCCTCCCCGACGATCCTTCCCTCTTTCCGCGCAGGCGGTGGCGTCAGGGCGGCGATTTCGAGCGTCCCGGTCCCGGGCTGCACAGGCTTGATGTCGAGCGGCTTCTTCTTGGCCGCCATGATGCCTTTGAGCGCCGGGTAGCGCGGCTCGTTGAGTCCCTTATCGGTGGTGAGAACGGCCGGAAGGGGAAAGTCCACGACTTCGATGCCGCCTTCGATCTCGCGTTCGGCAACGCCTTTGGCCCCTTCGATGTCCAGATGCGAGACCGCGCTGACACACGGCAGGTCCAACAGCTCAGCCACGAGCGTACCGACTTGGGTGTTGTAGTCGTCAATGGCCATGCGACCGAAGAGAATCAAATCCCAGCTCGAGCTTTTCAGCTCGGCGGCGAGGACTTTGGCTGATTCGAGCGGATCGGCGGGAATCTTGTCCACCGAGAGCAGCACCCCGCGATCCGCGCCCATCGCCAGTGCCGTGCGGATCGTCTCCTGCGCGGCCGCGGGACCGAGGCAGAAGACCGCAACTTCCCCGGCGCCCGCCTGCTCCTTGCGACGCAACGCCTCTTCGACGGCAAACTCATCGTAGGGGTTCAGGACAAACTTCACCCCCGCTTCGTCGAGGCTCTTGCCGTCGGCCGCGATTTTGACGCGCGTTTCCGAATCGGGAACGCGCTTGATGCAGACTGCGATTTTCATGAGGACCGAAAGCTACGCTACGGCCTCGCCATTCGGAACACAGAGATGCCCCAACTTTCGGGATCGTCGGGTGGGTCGGCGTTCCAGTCGCGGTAGGAGTGAGAGCCGTCGGAACGGTAGCGCAACGCGTAGGTCCCGGCAGGGAGGGTGACGACGCCGTCGAACATCCGATTCTTCTCTGAGCCACCGGCTGGATCGGTCTGGTCGTACTTCATTTCCCACACCGTCTTTCCGGCCGCGTCCTCGATCCATCCGTAGTCGAACATCTCGCCATCACGGCCTTCGCCGATGACGAGCACGCGCAGCCGAGTCTGCTGCGGCAGCTGGAATGTGGTTCGGGCATCCTCTTCGTCGCCCATGTGGGTGAGCTGGGCGACGGTCGCATCGTTGCCGGCGCCGCGGGTGCGCATGAAGGGCCCGACGTCCGCGGGATTCAGGCGGCGGCTCGCCGGGAAGAGGCTCACGCCCCAATACCGCTCCTCGGCCGGGGGCGCGCCGTTCCAGTTGTTGTAAGAGTGTGAGTCGTCGCTCTTGTAGTAGACGAGGTAATTCCCGGGCGCGAGGTGGATCGTCCCGTCGAACACTCGGTTCTTCCGAGCGCCGCCGGCGTGCTCGGTGTTCGCGTAGCTCATCGACCAAATCCGCTTGTGCTGCTCCTCGTCGACGATCCACGCGTAGTCCGCCATGCGGTCGGTGAAGCCTTCGCCGATGGCATAGATGTGGACATCCATGGGCCGTCGCAGCGCAAAGCCCGCCGAGCGCATCTCGTCGTCGTGAATGCCGATGAGCGAGACGATCGTCTGACCCTGCGGCACGGGCTCGTACTCGAACGTCTTGACGGACGCTCGGGCGGTGGGATCGGCAACGCGCAGCGTGAGCCCCCAGAACTCGGGATCGGTGGCGGGCACGTTATTCCAATCGTCGGGACTGTGGCTGTCGTCGCACACAAAGTACGCGACGTAGTGGCCCGGCTTGAGCTCCAGCGTTTCGTGCGCCATGCGATTCTTGGCGGCACCCCCCGCGGGATCGGTCGTCGCGTACGTCATCGACCAGATCCGTTGCTGCGTGTCGACGTTCATGATCCAGCCATAGTCGAACTCGTCATCGAGCGACAACTCGCCGATCGCGTAGACCTCGACCCGCGTCGGGCGCGTGATCTCAAAGCCCTTTCGCGCGGTGCTGTTGCGTGCCGGCACGACGGTGGCGATCGCGGACGCCGTGTAGGCCGAGCGCGCGGCGGCGAAGTCTTCTTGAGACGCGACGCGGCCCGGACCCGTGATCTTCAACCCGAACTCCTTGTACAAGCCGGTCTCGACGTAGGGGCCGCCATACTTCGCACGCCGGCCGAGTCGAATGATGTCGTTCAGGTTGAGTTTGAGATCGCCATTGAAGGAAATAGAGGAAGCGGGATAGGACGCGTAGTGGGCCTCGTAGGTGCCCGAGGGCAGGTGCACACTGCCCGAGAAGCGCCGCAGGCCGTTCGATTCGCGACGCGTGTCGGCGGACCGCAGGTCCCAGACGACGGCCCGCGTGCGCGCATCGAGGATCCAGGCGGCTGCCGGCCACGTGGTCTGTTCGTCATCCTGCCAGTGCTCGTGATCGCGCTGCCGCGGCCGGTCGGGCCAGGGCTCGGCGCCGACGGCCGCGATCTGCACGTCTTGCGCCGCGGTCAAGACGAAGACGCTGACCTGGTGCTCGCGTGGCGTCAGATCGTGGATATCAGCGAGGATCGGGGTGGCGGGAGGACCCTGGGTTTGGGCCAACAGCAACAGCAGCACGAGAGGCATGGCTGACATAACGGGCTGCGACGAGCGGCAGTTTCTAGTTGAAGGCGCTCAGGCCCGTAATCTCCTGCCCCAGAATCAGGGTATGGACGTCGTGCGTGCCCTCGTACGTGTAGACCGATTCGAGATTGGCCAGGTGCCGCATCGCCTGGTACTCGGCGAGGATGCCGTTCGCACCGAGCAGGCGGCGCGTCTCACGCGCGATGTCGGTCGCCATGTTCACGTTGTTACGCTTGGCGAGCGAGACCTGCTGGGGCGTGGACTTGCCCTCGTCCTTCAACCGGCCCAGCTGGACGCACAGCAGCTGCGCCTTCGTGATCTCGGTCAGCATATCCGCGAGCCGTGCCTGTTGCAGCTGAAACCCGCCGATCGGCTTGTCGAACATCACCCGCTGCTTGGCATAGCTCACCGCTTCATCGTAGCACGCCATCGCGGCGCCGACGGCGCCCCAGGCGATGCCGTAGCGCGCCGCGGTCAGACACATCAACGGCGACTTGAGCCCGCCCGATTTCGGTAGGATGGCATCCTTCGGCACGTGCACGTCCTGCAGTACCAGCTCGCTGGTATCGCTGGCACGCAGGGAGAGCTTGCCCTTCTGATCCTTGGCGGAGAATCCCTTGGTGTCGGTCGGGACGATGAAGCCGCGAATGGATTCGGGTTCGTCGAGTGCGCCGGTCTTGGCCCACACGACCGCGACCTGTGCCGTCGAGCCATTCGTGATCCACATCTTGGCGCCATTCAAGACCCAGCCGTCCTTCGTGTCCTTGGCCACCGTGATCATGCCGGCCGGATTGGAGCCGTAGTCCGGCTCGGTCAGTCCGAAGCAACCGATGACCTTGCCGCTCGCCATCTGCGGCAGCCATTTCTTCCGCTGCTCTTCGGAGCCAAACGCGTAGATCGGATACATGACGAGGGCGCCCTGCACCGACGCGAACGACCGCACCCCGGAGTCGCCGCGCTCGAGCTCCTGCATGATCAGCCCGTACGCGACGTTGTTCAGTCCGGCGCAGCCGTACTCTTCCGGCAGGTTCGCACCGAAGAGGCCGAGCTCGGCCATCCCGGGAACGAGTTGCATGGGGAACTTGCCCGCGACGTACGCTTCACCGATGACGGGAATGACGTTGTCGTCCGCCCATTCGCGCACCGTGTCGCGGATGGCGCGCTCTTCCTCACTCAACAATCCGTCGGTCTGATAGAAATCCACTCCCTGGAACTTCGAAGCCATCAGTTACGAGCTCCTAGAAGAGTTGCGCAGCCGGCGAAGCAACAAGCTACACTCTACTGCGTGGCTTGGGGCTCGAGACGTGGGGCTGGCGCAGACGTACGCCGGGCAAACGCCGCCGTATCTGAAGGTTGGAATCGTCGCTTCGCCGCGTCCCACTTGAAAAACGTCACTTGCACAGCTGTTGGATCGATGGTGACGAAGTTGAATGACACTGGTCGCCCGCCGCGCGCACGCGTCGACAGCGTACCCGCCGTCGACACGGTGACCCGGCCATCGAGCAGCTCGGCACCTTCCTCATGGTCATGCCCGCAGAGGACCACCTCCGTGCCCGCTGCGACGATGCGGCGCTGCGCCTGGCGCCAGCGCGCGAGCCCCATGCGCCCCGATATTTGTCCGCGCAGCAGGTTGTGATGGATCACGAGCACCCGCGGCAGCCCGGGCTCCGCTTGGGCGAAGATCGCCTCCACGCGCTGCATTTCGCGTTTGGGAAGATGCCCCTTTACGGCGACATCGCGCAGCCGAGCCGTGAGCGAGCCCCACGCGACGCCATGCGCGGTCAGCGCCGTGGCGATGACCGCGCCACCGGGAATGGTGAGTGTCGGCGTGAGATCGGCCCCGAAATAAGTGCGGTATTTCGCGTACACGGCGTCCTTGCCGAATGGGATCAACGGCCGGCGCCACCACTGCACATCGTGGTTGCCGGGAATGACAAGGACGGGAGCGGTCTCACGACACAGATTGGCGAAGGCGCGACCGCGCTGAAACTCGCCGTGGCGCGCCCGCTGCGAGAGATCGCCGCCGATCACGATCGCATCGGGGCGGAGATCCGGCAGCATGCGCTCGAGGGCTTCGACGACGGGCATGTCGGCGAGGCCGCCGAAGTGCAGGTCCCCGATGTGGGCGATCTGGATGGTCACGACTTGGCCTCGATCGTGTAGGTCAGCTGGACGCTCCCACCGGCCGGTAGCGGAACACGGAATCGCACCTCGCCGGCAGACAGGCGCTCCGCCGGCATGCTGCTCTCGGTCACCTTCCACTCCCCTTGATGGCGCTCGATCACGTCTACCGTCACCGCATCCGCCTTCGCGTTACGGAGCGTGACCCGATACGACGCCGTCAGCTTCTGTGGGCCGGCCGCGCCCGTGATGGGCTGACGCTGGAGCGGCTCGGTGCGCCAGTCGGTCTGCAGCCACTCGCTCGTCACGTCGAACGCATCGCCCGTATACAGCCGCACGTCTGAGCCGGCCGGGGTGTGATCGATCGTCGCTTCACCGAGCAGCTGCGGGCGGCCGGCCGAATCGCTCTCGTAGACTTGCACGGACCCGGCCGGCAGCGGCCGGTCGCCGAAGGGCGACCGTGTGGGCCGCTTCAGCGTGTACCACACCTGCACCGGCACCGTGGTGGGTCCGGTTGGACCGGGGCCGTAGAACCCCTGGAAGGGAAACGCCCCGCGCGCGATGAACTCGCGCGTGAACTCCGCTCCCGTGCGTGGGAAGAGCGCCGTCGCGACCGCCACGCCACGCTCGAGTGTCAGCCGGCCGGGGAGGGTGTAGACGTGCCTCTCACCGACAGCCTCTTCTTGGGCTTCCTCTGATGCGGCGCGCGCAGCCATTGGTGCGGGCATTGCGAAAACCCCCTTTTCTGCGCGGGGCGGGCGCGTCGCGCGCACGGCGCCGGCCACGACCTGCACCTCGGCAGAGTCCACCTGGACTTGCGACGTCACGGTGGCCACCCCGGCCACCCACGCACGGCCTCGACCCAGCAGGACCTGGTAGGTCGCTTCCCAAGTGGCGCCCTGGGCCACGTATGCCACTTCCGTGCGCGGGCGCCCCCGGCTCGCCTCGAGTGTCACCATCGCCTCTTCGCCGGTCCGCACGAGCTCCGATGGAAAGAGGGGCTCACCGGGAGAGCCGAGCAACAGCCGGCCGTCGGTCAGGCGGTACTGCGGAGGGGTCACGCTCAGGACCGTTGCGCGCACCGTGTCACCCTTGGCACGCACGAACGACAGCGTTTGCCCAATCGCTCGGGCGAGCGCCTCGTCGACGGTGCTGGCCGCGCGCGTAGTTGTGGCGACGACGGAAACGGCCGTGTCGGGGGAGAAGAGCGTCGCGGGATCCAGGCCATCGAGCTTCACCGTGACGGTGTTGCGACCTTGCTGCAACGCTTGCGGCAGCGTGCGCCGCACGACGACTCGACCATCACGATAGATGGAAAGAGACGTCTGGGCAGCGAGCGGCGAACCGAGCAAGATCGCCACGCACCAGGCACCACCTATCACGCACGACGCACGACGCACGGTCTTTCTCATTTTATCCACTCCAGCGTTACGCGTTTTGCTATAAGAAACGTCAACACGTACCACAGGAGCACACTCGCCGCGCCCACCAGCCGGGCCGTCCGCTCCACAGGCAGTGACAGAGCCACATACACCGCCAGCGGCGCGGTCGTGCCGATGGCTGCCAGGCGCGCGATCCTGCTTGCTCGCCGCTCGAGCAGCCGCGTGCAGTTGGCGCACAGCCCACCGATCGCGATACCGGGCGTATCCGTGCCACATTTCGCGCACGGATGACTAGGCCCTAACCCGCTTGACCACGGCGCGGGCGAACTCGGCCGTAGAAGCACGTCCCCCCCCCAAATCCGGCGTCCGGATCTTGTCCTGCACAATCGTCGCTTCGAGCGCGCAGCGCAGGCGCTTGGCTGCCTCGAGCTCTCCCACATGATCGAGCATCATCGCCGCGGCGAGCATCTGTGCCGACGGATTGGCAACCCCCTTCCCCGCGATGTCCGGTGCCGAGCCGTGGACCGGCTCGAAGATGGCCGCATGGGTGCCGATGTTGGCGCCGGGCGCGAGGCCCAGCCCACCGATCAGCCCCGCGGCTTCGTCAGACAGAATGTCGCCGAACAGGTTCGTCGTCACGATGACGTCGAACTGCTCCGGCCTGAGCACGAGCTGCATCGCGGTGTTGTCCACGATCTTGTCGTCACACGCGATGGTCCCTGCGTACTGCTCCGCGACTCGTTTCGAGACCTCGAGGAAGAGTCCCGACGTCGCCTTCAGGATGTTGGCCTTGTGCACGATCGTCACCTTCTTGCGGCCGTGCAGCTTGGCGTACTCGAACGCGTACCGGGCGATGCGTTCACTGCCTTCGCGCGTGACGATCGACATCGCCTGCGCCATCGCCCGGCGGTCGCCGCCGATCTTGAACGTGTGGTCGAGCCCCACGTACAGCCCTTCGGTGTTCTCCCGGACAATGACGAGATCGACGTGCTCGTAGCGGCCGCCGGGGACGATCGTCTTCGTCGGACGCACGTTCGCGTACAAATCGAACTCCTGCCGCATCGCGACGTTGACGGAGCGATAGCCGCCGCCGACCGGCGTCGTCAGCGGCCCTTTCAGGCAGAGCCGGGTGCGGCGGATCGAGTCGAGGGTCGCGTTGGGGAGCGGCGTGCCGGCTTTCTCGACGGCCGCCATCCCGCCGTATTCTTCGTCCCAATCGAACTTGATGCCCAGCGCGTCGATGACCTGCAGGGTGGCCGCCGTGATCTCGGGACCGATCCCGTCGCCAGGAATCAGGGTGGCTTCGCGTACCGTCACGGCAAGCCTGGCGTGAGGCTCTTCATCGCACGCGTCAGAGCCGTCCACGCATCCGGCCCCTCACCGCGCGCGATCGTGCGCCAGCCCACTCTCCCCACGCGCGAATCGATCATGACCATGGAGAGCTCGGCGCTCACGCCCGCCGGCCGGCCGGCCGGCCCGGCAGTCGGGAGGCGGAACACAAGTCCCGCCGGAACGAGAGCATAACGGCCGCCCACCAGCCCCATGAGCGTGCGCAGCTGATAGCGCAGCGGATCGGGTACCTGGACCACGTTGCCGGCGCGCAGGAACGGCGTGCCCATCTGATCGGGATCGGCCGCAATCGGGATCGCGCGACGCGCGATGTGGCGCAGCTCAGCGGGCCCCACCCAGGTGACTTCCGGCGCCCGCGCGGCGAGCAACGTGCCAATGATGCTGTCGCACTTGTCGAGTGTGTTGCGTCGAGCCGCAACCAGCGCATCCAGGTGAAGCGTGTCTTCGGCGGCCACGAGCGCCAGGGGCGTAAGGGCGACGCGCTGGCCGGCGAGACCGGCGGTTGGCAGTGGAGCGGTAGGTTCAGGAGTCGGGGGCTGGGAGTCCTTCTTCCCACCGCAGGCCCCTGACACCAGACACCAGACACCGATGACCAAGTACTTAGTTTTCAAGCGGTTAGTCACGGCCCGAATCTAAGCGAGCGTCAGGCCGCCGTCCACCACAATCACCTGTCCGGTGATGTGTCGTGCCGCTTCGCTGCACAAAAAGAGGATAACGCGCGAGACATCTTCCGGCTCGGCCACCCGGCCGAGTACCGATTCATGCTCCGCGCGTTCGAGCACTTCGCGCGGCAGCTGCGCGAGCAGCTCGGTTTTGACGAATCCCGGCGCGACGGCGTTCACGTTGATGCCGGCCGAGCCGAGATCGACGGCCGCGGCTTTGGTGAGCCCGATCAGCGCCGCCTTGCTCGCGGCGTAGTTCGCGACGCCGAATCCCGGCCGGAACGCCTGATGGCTTGCGATGTTGACGATCTTGCCGAAGCGCTGCGCGCGCAGCTGCGATGCCACGGCATGGATGCAGTTGAACGCGCCGCCGACGTTCGTGTCGATGACTTCCTGCCAAGCCTCGGGAGTGAGTCGCCACAGCGCGCCGTCGTGAGCGACGCCCGCATTGTTGACGAGGTAGTGGATGCCGCCGAGCTTGTTCCGCACTTCCGCGACGAACTGCTCGACCGACGTCATCTTGCGGACATCACAGACACTCGAATAGCACGGCACGCCTGTCGCTTTGATCGCGGTTTCGGTGAGCAACGCCTGCGCCCCGACGTCGCGGCCGGGAAGCTCGACGTAATTGAACGCGACCGCGCAGCCGCCTTGCGCAAACTCGAGTGCGACTGCGCGCCCGAGCCCCGTCGCGCCCCCGGTCACGATGGCGACGCGTCCCCGGAGGGATTCGGCCAGGCGTTGAGGTTGGGGGCGCTCCTGGACGGCGGAGGCGGGGCCTGCTGACCGGCCCCCTCCGCTCGACGACCAGGGATAGGAACTGGAGGGGCTCAAGGAGTTCGAACCTATGTTCGAACTTGAACATCGGCAAGCGGCGCCGCAACTTACGCCGCGTGCGACCGCTTGCGATTCTCGGCTGGGGGCTGGTTTCGCTGCTGGGCGCCGCCGCGTTCGGCGTCCTCGCGCTGGCCCGCGGCGAGACGATCAGCGCCGCCTGGCTGTTGACCGCCGCGGTCTGTACCTATGCCGTCGGCTACCGGTTCTATTCGAATTTCCTCGCGAACCGCGTCTTTGGTCTCGATCCCCGCCGCGCCACACCCGCCGAGCGGTTCAACAACGGCCACGATTTCGTGCCAACGAATCGCTGGGTCCTGTTCGGTCATCATTTCGCCGCCATTGCCGGAGCGGGGCCGCTGGTGGGGCCGGTACTGGCGGCCCAGTTCGGTTTCCTGCCCGGGACGCTGTGGCTCGTCATCGGCGTGGTGCTGGGGGGAGCCGTCCAGGACTTCACGATCCTGTTCTGCTCCCTGCGGCGCGACGGCAAGTCGCTCGGCCAGATGGCAAAGGAGGAGGTCAGCAAAGTCACCGGCGTAACGGCGATGATCGCGGTCCTCGCGATCATGATCATCCTGCTCGCCGTGCTGGCGCTGATCGTCGTGAACGCGCTGCGCGCCTCGCCGTGGGGGCTGTTCACGATCGCGTGCACGATTCCGATCGCGCTGCTGATGGGGTGGTGGATGAAGCGCTGGCGCCCCGGCAGAGTGGCCGAGGCGTCGATCATCGGCGCGCTGCTCTTGCTCGTCGCTCTGGTCGCGGGCGGCAGCGTCGCGAGCCATCCTGGTCTCGCGGCGGCGTTCACGCACAGCGGCACGTCCCTCGCGGGGATGATGATCGCGTATGGCTTCATCGCGTCTGTGCTGCCCGTCTGGATGTTGCTGTGCCCGCGGGACTACCTCTCGACCTTCCTCAAAATCACGACCGTGGTTTTGCTGGGCGTCGCGATCCTGATCATCCTGCCGCCACTCCGAATGCCGGCGCTGACGCCGTTCGCCACGGCCGGCGAGGGGCCGGTCTTTGCCGGCAAGCTGTTCCCCTTCGCGTTCATCACGATCGCCTGCGGTGCCATTTCGGGCTTCCACTCGCTGGTCGCGTCGGGCACCACGCCGAAAATGATCACGCGCGAGACCGACGCGCGGCTGATCGGCTACGGCGGGATGATCATGGAATCGTTCGTGGGCATCATGGCGATGATCGCGGCCTGCACGCTCGATCCCGGCGTGTATTTCGCGATGAACACGACGCCCGCCGCGCTGGCCGGGGCATCGGATGTGCTGAACCAGGCGGGCTTCGTCGTCACGCCGCAGTACATGCAGGCGCTGGCGGCGCAGATGGGGGAGCAGACGCTGATCGCGCGGACGGGTGGCGCGCCGTCACTGGCGGTGGGCATCGCGCACATCTTCTCTGGACTGACCAGCGCCATCGGCGGCAAGACGCTGTCCGCACTCTGGTATCACTTCGCCATCATGTTCGAGGCGCTGTTCATCCTGACCACGATCGACACCGGGACGCGCGTCGGCCGGTTCATGCTCCAGGAGATCGTCGGCCACGCCTGGCCCAAGTTCGCCGGAACCTCGTGGCTGCCCAGCGTGGTGATCTCGAGCGCCGCGGTGTGCGCGGCGTGGGGGTACTTCCTGTGGCAGGGTGTGGTGGATCCCTACGGCGGCATCAATGCCCTCTGGCCCTTGTTCGGGATCGCGAATCAACTGCTGGCGGCCGTCGCGCTTTGCGTCGCCACCACCATCCTCATCAAGATGGGAAAGCAGCGGTACGCGTGGGTCACACTCGGCCCGCTGGCGTGGATCATCACGGTCACGATGACGGCGGGCACGCAGCTCGTGTTCTCTGCCGATCCCAAGCTCGGATTCTTCGCGCGCGCCGCGGTGCTGGTGGGTTCGGCCGATCCGAGCGCCGGCCTACGGATCGCGAACTTCTACCTCGACGCGGGGATCACGCTGTTCTTCATGGCCGTCGTTGCAATGCTCGTGATCACGTCGGCACGGGAGTGGTGGCTGGTGCTGTCGCGCCGCAAGCCCGCCATGGTGCATGAGGCGCCGTACATCCCCACGACATTGGTCGCAGGCGACTAGCGGTCGAATGATGTCGGTCGCGATGCATTGATTATCAAGAACGCCGAGCGTATGCTGATCCTGTCACCGGATCCTCCATGGGCTCGCGATCCCGGTGACCGTCAAGCTCTCTCACAAGTTCTACGAGAGGTTCGGAGACGACCTCACCAACGAGCTCGTGGAGTGGTTCAACCAGGTGGACGCGACGTACCGGTCCGAGCTGCGTGAGACCAGTGACCTGAACTGGGCGCGGTTTGAGTCTAGGCTGGCGCAGGCGGTTGCCGAAGTGCGAGCCGACCTTGCGCGTCTCGAGACGAAAGTGATCCGCTGGATGTTTGTCTTCTGGGTCGGGACTTTGGGTACACTAATCGCCCTCCTGAAGCTGTAGCTCGTTGCTAGACCGTCCTACCGCGTCGGCAGTTGCTCCGCCTTCGCAAGCAGCCGCGCACAGCCGGTATCACACTCCGGGAAAAGCTCCAGGAAATCGCGTTGCGCGTCACAGTACTTCTCAAAGGCCTCGCCGCCTCGATCCACGCAGAGCTTCTTGAAGCCCGTAATCGTGCTCTCGTAGACTGCTTGTCGATCGGCCCCGCGAAGATCCTGCACCATCCGGCGGCGCTCGTGCCCCTGCCATAGCAGGTAGCCGCCGACTGCGCCGAGGCTCACCACGTAGAGGGAAACCGTCCGAGTGTTCATGCAGCCTCCGTCACCCGAACAGGGAGCACCATGGCGTTGAGCCCGGCGAATTGGAGCCGGCGCTGCAGTTGGTAAGCAGTCTCGTTGTGCAGCAGCCGCTGGTACCAACGTTCCCGTTCGAAGATCAGCTTGCCGGCAAAAAAGAGGGACCGCGGGAATTCGGCGGCGATCTGTACGCACAGGTCGGCGGCGGTTGCGACAGCCTCGGTGCCCACCGCCATGCGCGAGTCCGCGGCGAGCCCGAGCCCCGTAGCGAGCTCGACGTAGCGGCGCAGATCGGCGGCAGTACGGTCGCGGACCTCGTCGACTGCCTCGACATTCACGAAGCTCGCCGAATCGATCACGCCTACCGAGACGAATACGAAGTTCTTGAAGTAGCCGGGGAACAAGCGCTGCACCGCGAGCAGTGAATGGATACCTAGCCCGCTATATCCGCCGACCAGCAGCACCGCAGTGGGCGCGGCGGGATCGTGCGACTGGGCCGGCGGCGGTGCGACGCCAGCCGGCAGAGCCGTGAGAATCCCATCGAGCCGCCGGAGCTTGTCGTGGACCCTGCGATAGTGCCGGCGAATCAGGAAACAGCCCGCGATCAATCCGCCGGTCAGCGCGAGCGTCACCCATCCCCCTTCCCCGAACTTCTCGTAGACCGTCACGGTAAGGATGAAGACGCAGAGTGTGAGGCCGGTCAGATGCACGGAGATGTGCTTCCGCCAATCGGGATGCTTCTTCCGCTCCCGCACCCAGAACCGGCACATCGCCAGCTCTGAGAGCGAGAACGTCAGAAAGACGTTGATCGAATACAGCACCACCAGGTGCGTCACGTTGCCGCCCGTATAGACGAGCGCGAGCAGCGACGCGCCACCGATCAGGAGCACGCCGTACGACATCGTCAGACGATCGGAGAGCTGGCTGAAGCGGTGCGGCATATACGAGTCGACGGCCATGTTCGCCATCACGCGCGGACCGTCGATGAATCCCGTCTGGCCCGCGACGATGAGGAGCAGCGCTTCCGACAGCAGCGCGACAAACACAAACAGGGCGCCGATCCCGGCCCAACCGCCCGCGAACTGATTTGCGAGCACGGCGTTCATCGTGCGGCCGGGAGCCGGCGTCGCATGTACGAGCAAGTAGGCCAGGATAAGCCCACCGGCGGTCACGGCGAGTGAGACGGCCATCAAAGCCATCGTCCGCTTTCCCGTCTGGACTTTCGGCTCACGCATGATCGATAGCCCGTTCGACACGGCTTCGATTCCGGTGTACGTCCCGCCGCCGAGGGCGTATGCGCGGACGAACAGCGCCATCATCCCGGCGAGACCGAGCCCGATGGGAGGCGCCTGAAGGCCCTGCGCGAATCCCCGATGCACCTCAGCGAATACGGCCGGGATATCGCCGAGCCGTCCGATGATCACGCCGCCGATGAGGATCGCGTGACTGATCAGGAAAACCATGAAGAGCGGCGCGAGCGCGATCACCGATTCCTTCACGCCCCGAAGATTCAAGAGGATGAGGAAGCCGATGGCCGCGAGCTCCACGAGCAGCTTGACCGGCAGTACGCCGAGCAGCACCGCGCTCGTCCATCCAGGCGGGAGAAAACTGAAAATCGCGTCGCCCGCCGCCGCAATCGAAATGGAGATCGTGAGCACATAGTCGACAACCAGCGCCGACCCCGACACGACGCCGGCCTTCTGCCCCAGGAGCCGCGAAGCCACGACGTAGCCGCCGCCACCGAGCGGGAACTGCTCGATGATCCTGCTATACGCGTAGGAGATGACGAGCACGGTGAACGCCGTCGCCAACGCCAAGCCAACCGCGAGGTAGGTATGTGTGCCGAGGGTTTTGAACGCCTCCTCCGGCCCATACGCGGATGATGACAGACCGTCCGCCCCGAGGCCGACCCACGCGAGCAGCGCGATGAGGGAGACTTTGTGGAATACGTTCGGCTGGAGCTCGCGCTTCCTGCCAAGCAGGACGCGCTTCATACGGGCAGTCCACGGCTCCCCGAGATCGGGGAATCCCGCGGTGGGGGACGACATCGGTCTCTCCTCCGAAGCCTACGGGGTTAGCTGACGGGCTCGGGCGGAAGAGACTGACTGCCCTGCGCCTTACGGCGCTGCGCCCCAATTACCTGGGTCCCCCGTTCCCGCTTCGGTAGCGGGACTCGGCTTGCGGCCACTACCTAACAAAAGACGCGCCCGGGATGCAAGTCCCCGGGCGCATGTCCTTGTTACTGTGCTGCGGTACTCCGTTTCAGAGCTCGACGTACGCCCCGACTTCAAACACCTGATTCGGCGGAATCTTGAAGAACGCCGTCGCGCGGAGCGCATTGCGCGACATGAAGGAGAACAGGCGCTCCCGCCACATCGCCATTCCCGGCCGATCCGAAGCAATCAGCGTTTCCCGGCCCAGAAAGAACGTCGTCCCCTCGAGGGGGATACTCAGGCCGTTCTCCTTACACGCCGCCAGCACCTCGTCGATATCGGGATCCTGCATAAACCCGTAGCGCGCCGTGACGCTGTGGAAGCCTTTGCCGCTGCGCTTCACCGTCACACGCCGCTCGGCCCCCACGTGCGGGACGTCCTCGGTGATGATCGTGAGAAACACGATCTTCTCATGCAGCACCTTGTTGTGCGTGAGATTCAGCACCAGCGCGGGCGGCGTGCCGTCGGGGCTGCCATACATGAAGACCGCCGTCCCCGGCACGCGCGTCGGCGGCTCGGCTGCCAGGTCCGCGAGCAGCAGCTTCAGCGGCACCGTCTTCTCCATCATGCGCTTGGAGAGAATCTCCCGCCCGCGCTTCCAGGTAATCATCACGAAGTACAGCGCGATCGCGATCGCCAGCGGCACCCACCCTCCGTGCCAGATTTTGAGCGCATTCGCCACGAGGAACGTCAGGTCGACGATGAGGAACGAGCCGGAAACCGCCGCCGCCTTGATAATGCTCCAGCCCCACACCTCCCGGCTCATGACGTAAAACATCACGGTGGTCAACGCCATGAGCGTCGACAGCGCGACCCCGTAGGCGCCCGCGAGGTTGCTCGAGGTTTGGAAATACAGGACCAGCGCAATCGTGAGCACCGCCAGCATCTTGTTCACCGTCGGGACGTAGATCTGCCCGATCTCGCGCGACGACGTGTGTTCGATGTCCATCCGCGGGATGTAGCCGAGCTGTACCGCCTGCCGCGTGAGCGAGAACGCGCCGGAAATGACGGCCTGGGAGGCGATGATCGCGGCTAACGTCGCCAGCGGGATGAGCGGAAGCAGCAGCTTTGCTGGGGCCAGAAGATAGAAGGGGTTGGCCGCCGCCGCGGGATTCGTCAGCAACAGGGCGCCCTGGCCGAAATAGTTGAGCAGCAGCGCAGGCAGCGGAATTGTGAACCACGCGAGTTGGATCGCCGTGTGGCCGAAGTGACCAAGGTCGGCATACAGCGCTTCGCCGCCGGTCACGACCAGAAAGACCGCCCCCAGTACGAGCAGGCCGCGTCCAGGATCCTCCGCAAGGAACCGAATGGCGTGGGTCGGTAATACCGCACCGACGACGGCGGGATTCTTGAGAATGCCGCTGACCCCCAGCACGGCGATCGTGGCGAACCAGACAAGCATGACCGGCCCGAACACCGCGCCCACCCCCGCTGTGCCGCGGCTCTGGAACATGAACAGACCGATCAGGATGGCGAGCGTAATCCAGATGACCCAGTGCTGGAGCTGGGGTGTCGCAATCTCAACACCCTCGACCGCGGAGAGCACCGAGATCGCCGGCGTCAGCGCGCCATCGGCGTACAGCAACGCCGCCCCGAAGATGCCGAGGACGATCATCAGACGCCGCGGCGTGAGTCCCCGCGCCAACCGGCTGCCGTTCACCAGCGCCATCAACGCAAGCACACCGCCTTCACCCTTGTTGTCGGCGCGTATGATCACCACGTGATACTTCACCGTCACGATGAGCAGCAGCGACCAGAAAATGAGCGACAGCACACCCAGCACGTTGAACGGCGTCACCGGAATCCCGTGCTGTCCGTGAAATGCCTCCCGCAGCGCGTACAGCGGGCTGGTCCCGATGTCGCCGTACACCACGCCGAGCGCCAGCAAGGACAGGCGCGCGAGGTACCGCCCTCGCGGATGGGCTGGCGTGGCGGTCGGATGGGGATTTTGAGGAGCGAGAGGGGCGCTCATGGCGGGGGAACCCTATGCGAGCGGCTCCAGAAAGGCCAGAGGATCACCAAACCCAAGGCGCCAGCAGCACTTACGAGAAACGCCGTCGCCCCACTGATGCGCTGAAAAACCAGGCCCAGCGCGATTCCGCCAACCAACGCCGCCACACCCGTAAGCGCATGATAGACGCCAAACCCACTACCGCGATGACCTCCCGTTGCCGCTGACACGAGCGCGCGCTCGGGACTTTCTGTCAGACCGGCGACCACCCCGAGCGCAAGAAACACGAGCCAGGCCGCGAGCGGAGTGGCCGCCAACGCCATTCCACCAGCAAGGACGACGTAGCTGAGCCAGCCGATCCACATGGTCCGCGACGGGCCGATCCGGTCCGACAACGCGCCGCCCACAAACGAGGTCGAAGAGCGGACGACGTGCAACGCCGCCCACAACAGCGGCACGACGGCGACCGCGATGCCTAATCGCTGCGCCCGAAGGATCATGAGCGTCTCGGGCATTCGGATCAGGTAGAAAATCGCGATGGCAATCACGGGCGGCGAAGGGCGGCGGAAGGCGGCGGAGGGTGGCGAACCCTCAGGCCTCAAGTCGTTCGCCGCCCCTCGCCGCCCCTCGGCGCCCCTCGCCGCCCATATCGCCAGTACCAGGACCAGGACACCTGGAATGAGGCTCGCGACGATCACTTTTCGCACGTCTGCGCCCGTGGACAGCATCCACCAGGCAATCAGCGGCCCAATCACCGCGCCCACATGATCGAGTCCCCGCTGCAGCCCGAACGCACGCCCGACCAGCGGGGCCGGGGTCACATCCCCGATCAGCGCGTCTCTCGGCGGGGTGCGCAGGCCCTTCCCAAGCCGATCGATGACGCGCAGGCCGATGACCTGCCACGCCGCGGCCGTCACCGCGATGATGGGCCGCACGGCAGCCGCGACGAAGTAGCCGATCACGATCAGTGGCCCGCGCCGCTCGGGGCGATCGGCGAGCCGACCGGCGATGAGCTTTACAAACGCGGCCGCGGCATCCGCGGCGCCATCCAGCGCGCCGAGCGCGGCCGCCCCGCCGCCCAGCACGCCGGTGACGAACGCCGGCAGCAGCGGGTACACCATCTCGCTCGCGAAGTCATTGAGAAGGGAGACTGCACCGAACAGCTTGACCTGCCTGGGGAGCCGATTACTCACCCAGGCCGAGTCCCCAGCGGATCAGCGTGACGGGGAGACCGCCGTACGGCAGGACGGCGTCGTGGAAAGCGCGCAGCGAGAAGTGGTTGCCTCTCGCCTTCCGAAAATCGTCGCGCAGCCGGAGCAGCTCGCGCCGCCCGACGGCGTAGCAGAGCTGATAGGCGGGCCAGGCGCAGTAGCGCCGTACTTCCGCCTCCGCATTGCCGCGCTCCACGTGCAGCTCGTTCACCATCTGATCGACCGCCTGCTCGCGGGTCATGCCGCGCGTATGAAGGCCGACGTCCAGCAGAATGCGCATCGCGCGCCACAGCAGGTGCACGCGCTGGAAGAACAGCTCCTGGTCGGAGGCGTAGAAGCCCTCCTCACCCATCATGTCTTCGCAGTACAGCGCCCAGCCTTCGACCGTCAGCGGCGTCCACAGGTTCTTCCTGACGTGTGACGGGAGCTCTTTCGCGATGACGAGCTGCAGATGATGGCCGGGATAACCCTCATGCAGCGCGGTGGCAGCGAGCTCGTAGCGGCAGTGATCGCGCAGAATGCGCTCCTGCTGCGCCGTGGGCAACCGCGAGTCGGGGACGGTGACGTAGAACCAGCCGGTCCGGTTGCGACTATAGGCGCCGGGGCTGTCGTAGGCGGCGTATGGAATGACCGGCCGCATGAACGCCGGTGTGGGAATCACTCCCAACGGCGCGTTCGGAATCGGCGCGAGCTTGCGCTCGGCCACGAAGTCGCGCGCGCGCGCCATCTCTTTGGAGTACGCGTCCACCAGCTCGCTCGGACCAGGATGATCGGCGCGGAGCTTGTCGACCAGCTCCGGCCAGGGCTTGCCGTCGAGCCGCGTAGCGAGCCGCACCAGATCCGCCTCGATCTCTTCCTTGAGGCGCAGGCCGTAGCGCCACAACTCCGGCGCCGTGTCGCGCAGCGCGTGCTGATAGTGCAGCAGGAAGTTGAATGCCTCTTCGCCGATCGCGAACTGCTCCGTCCCCATTTCGAGCCAACGCGCGAGATTCGTATCGAACTTGAGGAGCGCATCCCTCGCCTGCTCCGCCGCCGCCGCGAGCCGGGCGGCGTGCATCGGGGCCTGCGCGCCGAGCGCGGCGGCCATCTCCTTGATGAGCAAGCGGCCACCTTCGGTCATGCGAACCGCCGTCTCGACAAAGACGCGCACCGGTTCCTCGAGCGAGGTCTTGAGATCCTCGAGGAAATTGGGGATGTCTTCCAACCGCCCGATCGCCGCCGCCGCCTTCTCGGCAGGCGTGCGGTCGGCGGAGAGCAGCAGGTGGTGCAGTCCCCCCAGCAGATGCGAGAGCCAGAACTCCGGATTCTTGGCTTGGGGCTTGAGCTTCTCGAACCGGCGCAGCATGACGCGGACCTCGTTGAGCAGCGCCGTGCGGTCGATCTCCTCGTCCAGATCGGCCGCGTTCACCCCTTCGAGTGCCGTGGCGATGGACTTGAGCGCGGCAAGGTGGGGGGCGAGTGCGGCGGGACTGAAGCGCCCGTAGCGATCGTCATAGCCTCCGCCGGGGACGCCGGCCTGGGTCGCGGCGACCGGATCCATGTGCCAGTAGAGATCGAAAAACGACTTCTCGATGTCCCGGAAACTCATGAGCTCAGCAACCGGTGGCACTCCTCGTCGGACAACACCCGATCGGTTCGCTTCGCCGCGTCGAACAGCGTGCGGCAGGCCGCTTCGTCGTCGGGATCGTAGCCATGATGCTCGAGCCAATACTTCACGTTCGAGATGCCCGACACCGGAGAGATCTCGATGCGCTGCTCGAAGCCGAACTCCTCGGCCGGGACGGAGCTGTACACCCGATCGGCAAGCCAGGTGTGGCCCTTTTTCTTCGCCTTGATAATCGCCGCGGCGTGGACGCCGGTACCGGTCCGAAACGCATCCGTTCCGATGACCGGGTAGTTCACGGGGATCGGCACCCCAACGGCATCAGCGACCAGGCGGCAGTACTCCGGCAGCTTACGAATATCCCCCTGATGCGCGCCCAACAGCTTCAGGTTGACGATCAGGAGATCCATCTCGGCGTTGCCGACCCGCTCGCCGACGCCAAGGGCGGTGGCATGCACGCGATCCACTCCCGCCTCGATCGCCGCGAGACAGTTGATGAGCCCCATCCCCCGATCACGATGCCCATGCCAGTCTACTTTTACGTTGTTCTGTTTGACGATTTCTTTTTTGACGAAGTTCACTAACGCCTTTACGCCGTCCGGTGTCGCATGCCCGACCGTGTCGGCCAGGCAGATTCGACCCGCGCCACACTCGATCGCGGTGCTGTACAATGCCTTGAGCGTCTCAGGGCGAGCCCGCGTCGTATCTTCGGTGACATACATGACCGGCAGGCCATGCTTGACCGCATAGGTCACCGCCTCCTCGGTCGCGGCGACGATCCGGTCGAGCGTCCAGTCCTCCGTGTACTGCCGAATCGGCGAGGAGCCGATGAACGTGGCCGCTTCGATCTTGATGCCGACTTCGTCCGAGATTCGCACGATCGGCTCCACGTCCGCGAGCACGGTACGGGCGGCACAGTTCGGGGCGATCGGAAGCTTGTGATCACGGATTTCCCGCGCCAGCGCGCGCACCTGCTCGACGACCCGCGGGCCGGCACCCGGTAAGCCGATGTCTGCCGCGACGATCCCGAGGTCGGCCATCAGGTGCAGCAGCCGCTTCTTGACCTCGAGCGACGGATCCGTGACCGACGGCGACTGCAGTCCGTCGCGCAGCGTCTCGTCGTTCAGGTCAACCCGGGCTCGCGTCCAATCGAAGTGACCGTCTGTACCGCCGGCGCTGTTCCAGTCGTAGATGAGCTGCCGCTCCTCCATGGGTTTAGTGTCGCCCCCGCTACAATCCAGGTCAAGTTGCACCCGCGCCATACGACATCATAGTTTGGCACCGTGATTGCCGCGCTTCTCGCCAATGACCGGATCCGTGCAGCCCGAGCACACATCGAGCATTCGGACGAGGTGACGCTCGCCCGCCAGGCAGCGCTGTCGGCGATCCCGGCACCCACGGGTGCGGAGGCCGCACGCGGGGCGCGCGTGGCTGAAATGTTGTGCGAGGCGGGCCTGAAGAATGTCGAGATGGATGAAGTTGGGAATGTGCGGGGTTGGTATCGAACCGGTTCCAGCGACGGAGTAGGGGCGCAGCATGCTGCGCCCCTACACCACGGATGTGTCGTGGTAACCGCGCACCTCGACACCGTCTTTGGCCCCGAGCTGGACGTCTCCGTGGCGCGGCGTGGGCCACGTCTCGAAGGACCTGGCATCGCCGACAACGCGCGCGGTCTCGCGGCGCTGGTGTCGCTCGGTGAAGCACTCACCCGCGCTCGAGTGGCCACGGAACGTCCCATCCTCTTTGCAGCGACCGTGGGCGAGGAAGGATCGGGAGATCTCCGCGGCGTGCGTCACCTGCTCGACGGCCGCATTCGCCCGCATGCCTTCATCGCGCTGGACGGCGCCGGCATCGAACGCATCGTCCACCGCGCGCTCGGGGCTCGACGCTACCGGATCACGTACACGGGGCCCGGTGGACACTCGTGGGCGGCCTTTGGCGTGGCCAATCCAGCAAACGCGGTAGGACGGGCAACCGCCCTGTTGGCCGATCTCCCCGCACAACACTCACCGCGCAGTACCTGCGCCGTGACGCGCCTCGGCGGGGGCACGAGTCTCAACTCAATACCACAGGTCGCGTGGTTCGAGATCGATCTGCGCAGCGAGGATCCGCGCTCGCTCCAGCGAATCGATGAGACGCTGCAGGCGGTGGTTGCGGACGCGCGCGACGAGGAAAATCGGCACCGGCTTCCCGGTACGGCTCCACTGACGATGGAGGTCCAGCGCGTCGGCGACCGGCCCTCGGGTCTGACGCCGCGCACTCACCCGCTCGTGCAGACCGCCGTCGCCGCGACCCGAGCCGTCGGCCACGAGCATCAGCTCGCGTGCGCCTCCACCGACGCCAATATCCCGATCGCGCTCGGAGTCCCGGCTGTCGCGCTGGGAGCGGGAGGTCGAGCGGGCGATGCCCATCTGCCGACCGAGTGGTACGAAAACGACAAGGGCGCGCTCGGCATCGTGCGCGCCCTGTTGGTCACCGCGGCGATGGCTGAAGCTCGAGCAGCGTGATCTCAGCCGGCGCGCCGAGCCGGAGCGGCGGACCCCAGTAGCCGGTTCCCCGGCTCACATAGAGCCACATCGACTCCAGACGATGCAGTCCGGCGACAAACGGTTGAAACAGCCGCACGAGCAGATTGAAGGGAAAGTACTGGCCGCCGTGCGTGTGCCCTGACAGTTGCAGGTCGTAGCCCGCTGCCTGGGCGGCGAATGCGCTGCGCGGCTGGTGCGCCAGCAACACGCGCACGTCGCTCGGCGGCGCCCCAGCCACGGCACCGGCCGGATCGGACGCGGCTGAGAGGTCGGTGACGCCGGCAAGCAGCAGGCGCCCCGCCCCACGCTGCACGATCCGATGTTCATTCGAGAGAACTTCCATCCCGAGTCGCCGCAGCTCAGCGATCCAGCCGCGCACATCCCAGTAGTACTCGTGATTGCCCGTCACGAAGTACGAGCCGTACGGCGCGTGGAGGCGGCCGAGCGGGGCCACATGCTCGCGCAGCTCCGGCACGAGCCCATCGGCGACGTCGCCCGTCACCGCAACGAGATCCGGCCGTAACGCGTTTGCCCGGTCGACAACTGCGTCCACGAACCGGCGCCGGATCGTGGGTCCGATGTGCAGATCGCTGAGCTGGAGAATCCGAAATCCGGCGAGGTCGCTGGGGAGATCAGCGATCGGTACCGTCACGCGAACCACGCGCGGCCGGCGCGCAAGCACGATGCCGACGAGCGTCAGCAGCGCGGCGCCGCTCACGACGACCAGGACCACCCTGGCGCTGGCGGGCAGGCGGAGGAGATCGGTGACGAAGAAGGCCACGATCAGCAACGACGACAGCCCCATCATCGTGTAGGCCGCCCAGTCGAGCAGCCGTATCAAAGACCCGCGGTGATGACTCCCGTCGGTCTCACGACGCGCGGTCGCGAGCGCCACCAGGGGCAGCCAGGCGACTATCACCACGGCGCCCCAGGCGAGCAGGCGCGGCAGGCCG
>Ga0209056_10000061_pt1 | contig 106332 bp, 77 predicted proteins | sample GraSoiAngelo_114_FD_185876 | JGI IMG/M metagenome (GOLD analysis project Ga0209056, IMG submission 185876) | Grasslands soil microbial communities from the Angelo Coastal Reserve, California, USA - 14_0903_13_40cm (SPAdes) (version 2) | ecosystem: Environmental > Terrestrial > Soil >... | reverse complement strand
CTCCAGGAGCTGGAAGCGCGCGAGCTGGGCGGCGCGATCGAGCGGGCCATCGCGCGGTTGCGCCCCGAGTATCGGGCATGCATCCTGCTCCGCCATGTCGAAGGGTTCAGCTACGAAGAAATCGCCCAGACGCTGGACTTGCCCTTGGGCACCGTGAAAACGTATATCCACCGGGCCCGCAACGAATTGCGAGGCTACCTCGGGGACCGGCGGGAGTGAAACCTCCGCCCCGGCGGCCGCGTAGGACGGACCAATGAGCGACTTCGTCGTGCAGCACCTCACCCCCGATGAGACCGAGCAGTGGGCTCAGGGTCTCCTCCCCGCCGCGCGGGAATTGCACCTCGCGCAGTGCGGGGAATGCCGTGCGGTGGCCGACCGCGAGCGCAAGCTGTACCGCGAGCTGGCGCAGCTGCCGCGCTTCGTGCCGGAGTTTGGCTTCGCCGAGCGGGTGATGGCGAAGGTGAAGATCCCGACGCCCTCAGGCTCGCACCTCGGCCCCGACGCCGACGCCTAAAAGTCTCGCCGCGCTGCCATCCCGCACGGCGATCTCCACGGTCCCTCCACTCCCCACCAGCGCGACGAGCTGGCCCCGCGCCACGTCGCCGAACGTGCGCGCCAGTGGGCCGATTTCCGTTTCCGCAACCTTGATCCGCACTCCCGGCTCGACCTGCTCACCTGGAATGTTGGAGATGAGCGTGCCGAACCGATCGACGTACAGCACTTCGCCGACGACCGCCGTGCCGTCGTGATGGGGAGCGGGGAGTGGGGAGGCGTACGGGTCGGTGATCGTGTGACCCAGCTGCGTGAGGGACGCGCCGATCGCGAGCTGCGCCGCCGCCGGCGCGAACACGTCGCGCGCGTGGAACGTCGGCGCGGCGCCCGGCGGAATCGGCAGCGACACGAAGTGCGCGTCGCTCGGGAGGCAGGACAAGAGACCGTTGTCGGGGGCGACGAAGAAATGGCCGGCGGCGCCGGCGGCGAGGGCGCGCCGCGTGGTCCCGACGCCGGGATCGACCACGACGAGGTGCACCGTGCCTTGCGGGAAGCGATGCCACGCGCGCGCCAGGATGTACTGGCCGGCCCGGAGATCGCCGGGCGGCACCTGGTGGGTGATGTCGAACAACGCCGCGCCGTGCACGCGCGAGAGCAGCGTGCCTTTGACCTCGCCGACGTAGCTGTCCGCGGTGCCGAAGTCGGTGAGCAGCGTGATGATGGGCGGCATCGCCTTACACCGTGGCCCGTCGCCATGCGCCCGAAGCCCAGAACACGGCCATGGCGACGCCGCGCGCAATCGCCGTCACGGAGAGGGCCAACCAGATACCGAGCAACCCGATGGTGGCCGACCACCACGCCGCCAGCGGCAGGCGCAGCAGCGTCAGCCCGGTGCTCACAATCTGCGGCCAGAAGGTGTATCCCGCCCCCGCGAGTGCGCCCTCGAGAATGATCTCAAACGTCTGCCCGACCTGCGCGAGCGCGATCACGCGGAGATAGAGACTGCCGTCGGTGATGACGGCGGGATCCGGGGTGAACAACCCCACGAGCACCCGGGGGATCGTGAGGAACGCCACGGCGGTGGCCGTCGTGACGAGCAGGCAGTAACCCACCGTCATGCCCACGGCCTGACGGGCCCGCTCCTCCTGTCGGGCGCCCAGGTTCTGCCCCACGAGCGCGCTGGCCGACAGGGCGAACCCCGAGATGGCCATGAAGCCGATCCCTTCGACCTTGTGCCCCACGCCGAGCGCCGCCAGCGCGGGCGTGCCGAAGCGCGACGTGAACCGCGTCAACCACATGTAGATGAGACTCAAGAGCACGCCCGCGAGTGACAGCGGCGCGCCCACGCGGAAGATCGTGGGGACGGCGCGCCAGTCGGGAGCGCCGAGCCGGAGCAGCCCGCGCCGCAGGGCGATCACGGCCCCGATCAGGAAGCCGCCCCCCCGCACCATCACCGACGCCGTCGCCGCACCCTCCACGCCGAGCCGGGGGAACGGCCCCCATCCCGAGATGAGCAGCGGGTCGAGCCCGATCGAGAGCAGCACCGACGCGGTGAGGATGCGGAACGGCGTGCGCGTGTCGCCGGACGCGCGGAAGGTCGCCTCGACCGCGAAAAAGCCGAACACGAGCGGGCCACCCAGGAGCCAGGTGTGCAGATAGGCGTGTCCCAGGCGCGCCACCGCCGGCGGCACGGCCATGAGGCGGAACAGGTCGTCGGTGAGGGCGAGGCCGACCAGGCTCACAGCCGTGCCCGCGGCGAGGGCATACAGCACGGCCGCGCCAGCGGCGCGGGCGGCCGCGTCGGGGCGCCCCTCGCCGTGGCGTCGCGCCGCCACCGCGATCAACCCGACCTCCACCATCTCGCCGAGCGACAGCAGCACCCAGACGTAGAAGCCCGCCGTCGACACCGCCGCGAGCGCCGCCGCGCCGATCAGTCGGCCCACCCAGATCGAATCGATGAGGTTGAACGAGAAATGGCACGCCATCATGGCCACGGCGGGGAGGGCGAGCCGCAGGATCACTGGTCGCAGAGGCCCGACCGTGAGCGAGCCCGGGGTGCGGGCGACCGTCGTCAGTGCACTCTCGCCTTCGCGCGGCGCCGCGCCTTGCTGTCGTACAGCGAGCGATCCGCCGCGCTCAACAGGGTGTCCAGGGAGTCGCCATCCCGCGGATACACGGCGACTCCCACGCTCACGGAGAGAGGAGGCTTCTCGCCGTCGCGCGCCACGCGCTCGGAGATGCGCCGGGCCACGTGCCACGCCGCCGCGTCGTCCGTCTCGGGCAGCACCACGGCGAACTCATCGCCGCCGAATCGCGCGGCCGTGTCCATCGCCCGGCACGACCCGAACAGCGTCTCCGCCACGCGGCACAGCGCCAGGCTCCCCACCAGGTGGCCGTGGCTGTCGTTGATCTTCTTCAAGCCGTCCATGTCCAGCAGCACCACGGCGAACGGCCGCTCGGTCCGCTGGTAGCGCTTGATCTCCGCGTCGATCGCATAGGTGAGCTGGCGATAGTTGGCGAGGCCCGTCAACGGATCGCTCACCGCCAGCTGCCGCAGCCGCTCCTCCACCTGCGAGCGCTCGGCCACGAGGGCGGCGAGCGCGAGCGTCATCACCGACGTGACGCCCATGAACGCCTGCAGCAGGAGGAGCGACTCGTTGCGCGTCGCGCGCACGAACGGACCGAACCCGTGCAGCGTCCCCCAGATCGCGATCCCCGACAACACCACGACCGCGCTCGCGGCCTCGCGTTGCGCGAACCGGAACGCGGCCCAGATAAGGAAAGGAAAGCACAGAAACTCGAGCGGATAATTCTTGACGCGCGATGGGAACAGCCCACCGAACACCGTGAAGCCCACTACGACCACCCAGAGCAGCAGCGCCGCAGCCTCGATCCATTGGGCACGATTCCACCGCAGGCGGGGGGCCGCCGCCCACAGCACCAGCGCGGGCGCGACAACCAGGTCGCCGACTGCTTCGCCGAGCCACCAGGTCCACCAGATCGCACCATACTCGGCCCAGCGCGCGAATCCGGTGAAAGCGAGCGTGGTCACGCCCACGGTGGCGCCAACGGTCGTGCTGACGATGCCGGCGAGCACCGTGAAGGCGAACACGTCCTGCGGACGGTCGAACGCGCGGCGCCCGCGGGCGAAGCGGTTGACCAGGTACGCACCGGCCAGGCCTTCCAGGGTGTTCCCGGCCGCGATGCCGAGGGCGGTCGCCACCGAGCCGGCCGTCGTGATGTTGACGAGGAAGGAGCCGGCGAGGACCGCCGGCCAGACATCGTAGCCGAGCAGGACGAAGGCGGCGAGGGCGATGCCGGTGCAGGGCCAGACCGGGGTCGCGCTGGCGTTCTCGAAGGCAAGCTTGAGCCCGAGCTTGCCGGCGATGACGTACACCGCGGCGAGCGCGACCAGCAGCCCCACTCGTCTGAGCCAGCGCGATTGGGTCATCTAGGGCCCCCTACCTTATCACGGTTTCGCCGCCACGCCAGAGTGGCACGGTCGCAACGGCGCGGACCGCGCTTAGGGCGGTGAGTCGGGGGTCTCCCGCAGGAACCGCTGGAACACCGGATTGCCGGGATAGCGCTCGGCCAGGCGCCGCACGTAGCCCGCGGCTTCATGCTGGAGCACGACGCGGCCGCGCGGGTCGCGGGCCGCCTCGCGCACCAGCGCCGCCGCGAGCACCCAGCTGGCCTCCACGCGGGCCAGGTCGCCTTCCCGCGACACACGACGCAGGTAGCCGATGCCGAGCTCGGCGCTCCCCGACCCGAGGCCGATGAGCTTCGCCACGAAGCGCGCCAGCGCACCGGCGCGCGCCAGGCCGTACTGGTAGACGCCGAGCCCCAGGTAGCAGTCGACACATCCCGAATCCGCCTGCAGCACACGTCGGTACCCATCGCGCATCGCTTTGCCGTCTTTCGCCGCGCTCCAGGAGTGACCCTCGACGTCGCGCTGCCGCGCGCGATACCCGAGCGCGGTGGCGAGCCAGAATTCGCGCGCGGGGCCGGAAGGCTGCGCCCTGGCTCGTGCGATCGCGACGCCCAGGAGTGAGTCGATCCGGTGACCTTCGTACGCGTCGTCCTGGAGCGCGGCGGCCCACCAGACGTAGGCGCCCGCCTCGAAGATCACGGGCGCCGCGTCGGCGCTGTCGTGCGCGGCCAACGTGGCGAAGTACGCGGCGGCCGCGGGGAAGCCACCACCGTACAGCGTATCGAGCCCGGCGCGGAGCTCGGGCCGGTCACGACCGGAGAGACCGGCGCCGCTCTGCAGGAGCAGCAGCGCCGCGGCGACGAGCGGCACGTCAGGGTGCGGCGAGCTGCTCGGCCACGTGCCGGGCGATCTCCCCGAGCGCCTGCGCGGCCGGTGAGTCGGGCTCGGCCGCGACGATCGGGCGCCCTGTGTCGGCGAGGTCGGCCAGGTGAGCCTGGAGGGGCACCTGGCCGAGCAACGGCACCCCCAGCTCCCCCGCCAGCCGCTTGCCTCCGCCCGTCAGGAAGATCTCCGTGCGCTTGCCGCAGTGCGGGCAGACGAAGTCGCTCATGTTCTCGACCACCCCGATCACCGGCACGCCGACGCGCTCGAACATCTTCGCGCCGCGCAGGCTGTCGCCCACGGCCACCTCCTGCGGCGTCGTCACGATGATCGCGCCGCGGATGTGCAGCGTCTGCGCGAGCGACAGCTGCGCGTCTCCCGTCCCCGGCGGCAGGTCGACGAGGAAGTAATCGAGCTGCCCCCACTCCACGTCCCGCACAAACTGCTGGATCACTTTCATGATGATCGGCCCGCGCCAGATCGCCGGAGTGTCGCGTTCCACGATCAGCCCGAGCGACATGATCTTCACGCCGTGACTCTCGAGCGGCTGGATCTTGCCGCCCCGCACCTCGGGCTTCTGGTCCACACCCAGCATGCGCGGAATGTTCGGACCGTAGATGTCGGCGTCCATGAGCCCGACGCGCTGGCCTTGCCGCGCCAGCGCGACGGCCAAGTTGGCGGAGACGGTGGACTTCCCCACCCCACCCTTGCCGGACGAGATCGCCAGTACTTTGCCGAGATTCGGGAGCTCCACCGGGGTGGGTGGCGGGGGCACGGCTCCGGGCGCTGGACGGGTACCGAGCTGCCGGGGTGCGGCCGCCCCCGCGGCCGCGCCGGCATCGGTGAGGGTGACGCGCACGGCCGCCACACCCGCCACGCCCTGCACCGTCTTGCGTGCTTCACGGGCCAGCGTCGGTGGGTCTGCCTGGGTGAGGACGAACGTGAAGGTCACCTGCCCCCGATCATCCACGGCGAGGTCCTTCACCATCCCTGCCGAGACGACGTCCTGATTGAGGCGGGGGTTCTGGAGCTTGGCGAGCGCACGCTCGACGCGCGCGTGCAACGTGTCGGATGGCACCGGCGGAAAGGTACTCGCAAATGTGGGAGCGGTGCAACGAGTGGCGTCGCGCAGCCGACCCGCCTGTCGACGGGCATGGGGATTGCACACCTGACCGTGGGCCAAAACCACGCGCTCCATGCCCAACGACTTGAGCGCCGCGCGCCGCGCCGAGCGGTCCCGCGCGCGCTGGACGACCTATCTGCTGTTCCTCTGTGTCGCGCTCGACGCCGTCGCGGTCGCGGCCGGGCTGTCGCAGCGTCCCCTCCTCGCCCGCCTCGCGGTAGGCGTGCCGCTGCACCCGGGTGATGTCGCGGCGAACGAGGCGCGACACCGGGTCGTCGGCCTGCTGAAGCTCGCGGCGCTGCTCGGCACCGGCATCGTGTGGTTGACCTGGTTGTACCGCGCCTACGGCAACCTCGGCCTCGTCGGGTCGAAACGGTCGCGATTCTCTCAGGGCTGGGCCGTAGGCTGTTGGCTCATTCCGTTCGTCAACCTGGTGCGCGCGTATCAGACCATGAAGGACCTGTGGCTGCGCAGCGAGTCGTTGAACGATCGGGACGGGTACGACAACCTGCCGGCACCCGCGTTCCTCGCCGTGTGGTGGGGGATGTTCTGGACGTGGGCAGCCGTGGAACGCGGGTTCGGGTCCATGGCGCTGGACGCGCAGTCGCCGGGCGACCTGGCCAACTTTACCGACCTCGAGCTGCTCGTCAACGTCCTCGGAATCGTCGCGGCGCTGCTCGCGATCAAGGTGGTGCGGGAGATCGACCGCTACCAACAGCGCTTCCACGATCCAGCGGGCGTCACAGCACCGAGATATTGAACGCGGAGCTTTCCGCGCCCCGCAAGGTCGACGCCGCGGCCTGTAAGGTGTATCCGTTCCCCGACTGATCGATACTCAGATCGCCGAACCGCGCCACCCCGTTCACCGCTCGTACCGTCCTGGTGCCGGACAGCACGGCGTTCCCGAACAGGCTGGCATCGTGTCCGATCGCCACCGTGACGAACCCGCTGAAACTCGTGGCGACACGTCCCTGATCGTCGACGGCCGTTACCTCTACCGCCGGCGTGATCGTGGCTCCGGCTGACGTTCTGGTGGGCTGAACGGTGTAGACGAGCTGGGTCGCCTGGGGCGGCGGTGGCGTCGTGGTGATATCGAACGGGTCGCTCGTGGCGCCGGTCGCGCCCGAAGTAGTGGCGCGCAGCGTGTAGCCGCGGCCGACCTTGTTGACTTTCAAGTCCGAGAACGTCGCCACACCGCTTACGGCGTTCACGTCCAGCCCGCCCGACAGCGTGGCACCCACAGGGTTAGCAGCGAGCGCGACCGTCACAGGCCCGTTGAAGTTGCCGTCGGGCTGACCGGTCGAATCCTGGACGGTCACTCGGACCGCCGGCGCGATCGGTTGGCCTGCGGGCACGTCGCCCGGCTGACCGGTGAACACCAGCTGCGGTCGGGTCTGGGGCGTCGGTCCCTCGCCACTGGGGGCCTGCAGGAGCTTGTCCAGGTGGCAACCCCCGGCGAGGCCCGCCATGGCGGCGAGCAGACCGCCTACGCGAAACAGCGACAGTGGCTTCATAGCCTGTATGGCGTAGCCCGCAAAGGTCGCACCGTTTCGCCTCGGTACGGCGCTGCGGCGCAACGCGAGGATCACGCCCTCAGGTGTCGCCCGCACGCAACGGAAGTGTAGGAATGGCATTGTGCTACACGTCACGCGTGTGGTGGCAACTTGACGCCCTGCTAAGCCCGGTCCATTTTGGCTGTCCCCGGAGAGTCGCGCCGCTCTCCCAACACAGGGAGCGACGTATGATCCATCTCCGCATTTCCCGCCGCGCCGCCGTCCTCACGGTCATCGGTTTGGGTGCCAGCCTCTGGACCGGCTGTTCCGACCGCTCACCCGACACCCTCACGGGACCGTCGGCCCAGCTACAGATCAGCCGGGATCAATGGCAGCAGGACATTCAGTCCGTAATCGCCGTGCATCAACGGCGCGGCGAGGCGCTGCTGCGCATCCCGGGCGTCGTCGGTACCGCCGTGGGCTTGCTGCCGAACGGCAAGGTGGGGCTCAAGATTCTGTTGGCGAGGCACGGCGTCGTCGGGCTGCCGACGGTGCTGGACGGCATTCCCGTGACCACACAAGTGACGGGAATGTTCGTCGCGTTCAGCGACCCGACGACGCGACAGCGCCCCGCGCCCATGGGCTTTTCCGTCGGCCATCCGGCGATCACCGCTGGCTCGATCGGCGCGCGCGTTACGGACGGCGTAAACGTCTACATCCTGAGCAACAACCACGTACTCGCCAACAGCAACGACGCCAGCATCGGCGACCCAGAGCTCCAGCCGGGGGCCTACGACGGCGGCGCGGCCCCGGCCGACCAAATCGCGACGCTTGCGGCGTTCAAGGCCATCGATTTCTCGGGCGGCGGGAACCCGATCGACGCCGCGATCGCCCGCGTCACCGTACCCGGCGACCTCGCGAACACCACACCGACGGACGACGGCTACGGCGTACCGAACTCCGCGATCTTTGGCGACGCGAACGGCGACGGCGCGTTCGACAACATCAACAGCCTGCTCGGCCTCAACGTGCAGAAGTACGGCCGCACCACGAAGCTCACCCACGGGCAGATCACAGGCATCAACGCCACCGTGACGGTCTGCTACGAGGTGTTCTTCGGCTTCTGCCTCAAGGCCGCGACATTCGTCGATCAGCTCATTATCGAGCCGGGGACCTTCTCAGGGGGCGGTGACTCAGGCTCCTTGATCGTGACGGACGACGCAAGCAAGAGCCCGGTCGGACTGCTGTTCGCGGGCAGCTCCACTCAGACGATCGCAAACCGCATCGACCTGGTGCTGAGCAACTTCGGCGTGCATGTAGACGGGGGCAACTCGCCTCCGCCTACGCCGGTCACGGACGTCGCGATCACGAGCGTCGCCGGTCCGGCCTCCGTCACCCAGGGGAGTACGGTGAACGTGGCTGTGACGATCCGGAACGTGGGCAACCAGTCGGTCGGCGGCTTTGACGTGACACTCCAGGACGCGACCGACCAGGTGACAATCGGGACACAGAGCGTAGCCGGACTCATGGCGAGCGGGGGCATGACGCTCTCCTTCAGCTGGAACACGACCGGCAGGTCGCTCGGCAGCCACACGCTCACCGCGATGCACACCCTCAAGGACGACAACAACGCGGCCAACAATCAGGCCTCCACCGCCGTGACCGTGAACGACGCGTCGAACGTGATCCACATCGGCAACCTGGACGCTACAACGTCGAGCAGCGGGACCCGGTGGTCGGCCACCGTCGAGATCACGGTACATGACGCGAATCACGACCCGCTGAACGGCGCGACCGTCGTGGGGCACTGGAGCCAGCTGGGTACGAATTCCAACACCTGCACTACGGGAGACCTGGGCGGCAACGGGACGTGCATCGTGCTGTTCCCGTCGCTCAAGCGGAGCGTCACCTCGGTGAACATGACAGTGGTGAGCGTGACGCTGGCGGGCCGGACCTACGATCGGACATTGAACCATGACGTGGACGGCAGCAGCAACGGCACCACGATCAAGGTGAACCGGCCATAGTCAGGCGCACATTCAGGACGCTCCTGCTCGCCAGCCTGCTCGCCGGCTGCGCGGGCAGGAGCGCCCGCGACGCAACGAGCACGGTGGCTGCCAAGACGATCCAAGAGGTGCTCGCCGCACACACCGACTCGCTCATGGCGCTGCCGGGCGTGGTCGGCACGGCTATCGGCTTGTGTGACGGCGTCGCCTGTATCCGCGTGTTTCTCGCCGACTCGAGCGCCGCGGCTCGGGGGAGAATCCCGGCGCAGCTCGACGGCTACTCGGTGAAAGTCGAAGTCACGGGACCGATCGGTCCCCGCCGGCCGCCCCCGCCCCCCCGGCCCTAGCGCGCCCGCCACACCTCCGCCACGACGCCCGGGTACGATCGCAACAGCGCGGCCTGCCCCGAGTCGTCCAACACGGTCAGGGCGGTTGAAAGGCCGTCGGCCGTGAGCCCGTCTCCCGCCACGACCGCCGCCTGGCGCCGGCTCGTGAGTCCGACGCCGGTGTGCGGATCCACCACATGGGAATACCGCACCCCGTCCACGATGACGAATTGCTCGGTGTCGCCGGACAGCGATAACGCGGCGCGGGCCAATGCGGCGGCGCGTGCCCGCACCAGCGGGCCGGCCTCCGGCACGTCGACCCGCCACCCGGGGAGGCCGGGGGGCGGATCTCCCGCCACGATGTCTCCGCCCGCCTGGATCAGCGCCCGCGTCACACCGTAGCGGCCAAGCACCAGCAGTGCCTGATCGAGGATGTACCCCTTGGCGATGCCCCCCAAGTCGAGCTGCATGCCGGCCGTGTCGAGCCGGATCGAGCGAGTGGCCGAATCGGCATGGACTTTGCGCCACCCCACGCGCCGGGCGGCGGAGTCGAGCTGCGCGCGGTTGGGGAGGCGGCCGGTGCGACGGGCGCTGCGCCACAGCGCGACGAACGGTCCGACCGTAATATCGAAGGCGCCGTCTGACTGCCGGGCGAGCGCGAGGGCCCGAGTCAGGACGGCAAACAGCGGCTCGCTCACGGGCACCGCGATGCCCGGCTGCTCGGCGAGGCGCCGGACCTCGCTTTGGGGGCGGTAGTCGCTCATGACGTCCTCGAGCTCAGCGATCCGGGTGTAGGCGGCCCGCGCCGCCACACGCGCCGCGGCGTCGGCCGGAGCGTACAGCTCGATCCGCACCGCGACGCCCATGTGCAGCTCGGCGAATTCGCGCCGCACTTCCTGGGCGCGCGCGCCGCCCGCTGAGCACACGAGCGCCGCGACCGTGACGAGGAGCCGTCGCCGCATGCACATGGCAGCCAAGATATCGCTCCTGTTGCTGGTTCAGAACGCGCCGTATCGCGACTCGATCCCCGGGACGCTCGTCCGATTCGAGATGATGCCGGTGCCCGGAGACCGGCCATTCTGGATCGGGAAGACCGAAGTCACGTGGGACGAGTACGACATCTGGGCGTTCCGGCTCGATCTCACACCGCGAGAGCGCAGCTCCGGCGTGGACGCGACGGCTCGACCGAGCCGCCCGTACGGCGCCCCCGACCGCGGTTTCGGCCACCACGGCTACCCGGCACTGGCCATGACGTACTTCGCGGCTCAGACTTATTGTGCCTGGCTTTCAGTCAAGACCGGAAAGAAATACCGTTTGCCGACCGATGCCGAGTGGACGCGGGCCGCGCGGCTCGGCCTCGGCGGGGACTCAGGCCTGACCGCCGAGCGTCGCGACGCGCTCGCCTGGCACGCCGGCAACGCCGGCGCCAAGGCCCATCCCGCCGCCGCGAAGGCCGCCGATGCACTGGGCCTCTACGACATGCTGGGCAACGTGGCCGAGTGGGTCACCGGCACGGACTCGGGCGGGAGGCCCGTCGTGCGCGGCGGGTCGTGGAACGATCCGCCGGACCACGTGTCCCCGACCGCCCGGGCCCGGCAGACGCCCGCCTGGAACGAGACCGACCCGCAATTCCCGAAGAGCCGCTGGTGGCTCGCGGATGCGCCATTCGTCGGCTTCCGCATCGTCCGCGAACCCTGAACCGAGAGGAGCTAGGCCCATGAGCCGGAAATCCAAGCAATCATGCGATGTCACCCGTCGCGAGTTCGTCCACGCCAGCGCGGCTGCCGCCGCCGCCCTCACGCTCCCCGGCGCCCCGGCGCTGGTGGGGTGGGGGCGCGCGGACACCTTGCGGATCGGTCTGGTGGGCTGCGGCGGGCGTGGCACCGGCGCGGCGAAGGACTGCCTGACTTCGTCGGAGCGCGTAGAGCTCGTGGCCATCGGCGACCTGTTCCCGGACCGCGTCACGGAGTGCCGTGCGAACCTGGCCCGCATGGCGACCGAGGACACGAGCGGCGGGCTCAAGACGAAGATCAAGCTGGACGACGCGCACGCCTTCTCGGGCTTCGACGCCTACCAGAAGGTGATCGGGAGCAAGGTGGACGTCGTGCTACTCGCGACGCCGCCGGCGTTCCGCGCCCGACACCTCGCCGCGGCGATCGAGGCGGGCAAGCACGTCTTCATGGAGAAGCCGGTGGCGGTGGATCCGGTGGAGGTGCGCTCCGTGATCGCCTCGGCCGATCTCGCCGCCCAGAAGGGCCTCGCCATCGTGGCCGGAACACAGCGGCGCCACGACGCAGGTTACCGGGCGGCGATGCAGCGCATCCACGACGGCGCCATCGGCGACATCGTCGCGGCCCAGGTTTATTGGAACCAGGGCGGTCTGTGGATGAAGCCGCGGCAGCCGCAATGGTCCGACGTCGAGTGGCAGATCAGGAACTGGCTCTACTTCACGTGGCTGTCGGGAGACCACATCGTGGAGCAGCACATCCACAACATCGACGTGGCGAACTGGGCGCTCGGCGCGCATCCAGTGAAGGCCGTCGGCGTGGGCGGGCGTCAATGGCGCACCGATCCCGCGTACGGGCACATCTACGATCACTTCGCGATCGACTTCGAGTACGCGAACGGCGTGCACGTGCTTTCGATGTGCCGCCAGATCGACGGCACGGCGTCGCACGTCGCCGAGCGGATCGTCGGCACGCACGGCAGGTCGGACGGCCACTCGGTCATCGAGGGCGCCGCGCCGTGGAGCTGGGACGCGCAGACCCCCAGGACGAACCCGTACGTGCAGGAGCACGCCGACCTGATCGCGAGCATCCGCGCCGGCAAGCCGCTGAACGAGGGCCGGCAGGTGGCCGAAACCACGCTCAGCGCGATCATGGGGCGGGAGGCGGCCTACACCGGGAAAGAGATCACCTGGGACGAGCTGCTGAACGCCGAGCAGGACCTCGTGCCGGCGGACGTGAAGTTCGGGCCCATGCCCGTGGCGCCGGTCGCGATGCCCGGGCAGACCGTGCTGGCGCGCAGCTGGCGGAGCGCGTGAGCCATCGAACCGCGTACCCCCCGGGGCATGGCCCCGGGGGCCGGTCGATCCGCCGCCGTCCGCGAGCGGCTGGAGGCGCACTGGACCCAGCAACCCCGAGGCCTGCAAGGGCCAGCCTGACGCGTCGAACGGCTTGTAGTCGAGGCCTACGAAGTTGATATCCTCGAACACTTTCCACGGCACCCCGCGGAGATCCAAGTCGCGGATGCGGTTCGCCGAGAGGTTCGTCACTTCAATCTGTAGCTCGTTGCCCGACCGCCGCACTCGTCCCAAATCCACGTTGAACGGTCGGGCGAAGAGGATGCCCAGGTCTTCCCCGTTGAGCCGCACCCGCGCGCTCTCGGCAACCCTCCCCAGGTCCAGGAGGTAAGCGCTCGCTTCGCCGGGGGCGTCAAAGCGAATCGTGTAGCGGGCGGTGCCGGCAAACCGCCCGGCCTCCGAATCCTCGCGCTCGGTCCAGGAGACCAGGGTGTCGGTCCGGAACGAGGCAGGCAGCACCGGCCCGCCGGCGAGGAAGCTCACCGACCACGTGCCCCGCAGCTCCACCGCCGCTCCCACGGGCCGGCGGTAGCGCCAGGGAGCGCCGGCGGCCGGTCGGTCGAATGACCGGAGGATGATGGAAGCGCCCGGCTCGAGCCGCAGGTACACCTCCGCCGCTCCGTCCTTGCGCGTGCGGAGCCGCGCGATGCCGGTCCGGCCGCTCGCCGGATCCATGATCGCTACCGCCGAGGCGGACACGGCCAATGGCACCCAGCCTTCCAGGGTGGTCGAGCCGGTGTGGCTGATGAAATAGTGATGGCCGCCTTCGCGTGTCCGGCGAATCACCCGTACTCCCGGATGATCCACGATGCGCTCCCGACGGACGCCCGCGGCGCAGAGGAGTGACTCTACGCGATCGCCAACCAGCACCCGTCCCTTCTCGACGACGGCCCAGCGCACGCCGTTCCAGTCCGCCTGCCCCAATGTGAGTCGCCGCTTCGCGTCCTCGAGCCGGCGCCGCCGTTCCTGCAACTGAGCGAGACCCGGCACATCCGCCGGAAGGCGCTCTACGAAAATGACCGTGGCGCCGGCCCTCGCCAGATCGAGCAGCCTCACGAAGGTCTCTACCGGCATGTGGTCAGTGCGAGGTACGAGGATGGTGCGGCGCTCGGACGCCGACACGTTGTCCCTGAGCAACCGATCCGACACGTAATCGAAGCCGTAGCCCGCCTGCCACAGCTCCCGCGCGACCGCACCGACAGGCTTTTGGTGAAACCAACTCGGCTGGTGCACGGCGAAGCTCAAACGCAGACCGGTGGTGTCATGCCAGTTGTCATATACCGGCCAGTAGAGGAGGACGTCGTTGTCCGGCTGGCCAGATTGCAATATCGACTGGACGCGTGCGATGTATCGGTTCAAGGCCGGCAGATCGCGCCACAGGGCGTCGCGCGGATTGAGGTCGGTCGAGGCATAGAACAGCCAGCCCGGCCAAGCGGCCTCCCGTGGCGAATAGGCGGTGCCGTGATAGATCACGTGATTCACCCCGCTCACGAACAGCTGGTCGACGGCCTGCTTGAGCTGGTCCAAGGTGACCGTGAAGTGCTCTCCGAGCCACGTGCCCGTCTCGGCAGAGGTGAGCCCTCGTCCTGCGACATGCGCGGCCGAAGAGGCGAACTTGCTGATGAGCGGATCGCTGTCGGTGCCGCCCAGGGGTCCGAAGAGCTCTGTCTCCGGGATGTCGCTGGCCGCGTACAGGTCGAGCAGGTTACCGGGTGACCCGTGCGCCTGGTTCCGGCTGCGGCTGCCACGCTCGTGCGCCCACGCGGTCAACGGGCGCAGGAGATGGTCGAGTAGCATCTCGTCCATCGTCTCCCGGTAGTCCGACTTGACGCGCGCGACCACGTCAGGGTCGCCTTCCCCCAGCAGGAAGCGCAGGTAACGCCTCAAGTCGTAGCCGCGTCGCCGCCGGAACATCTCGAAGAGTTCGGCCGACCCGGTTCCCGTGTACTCGAACGAGTCGTGGAAGAAGGCGCGGATCGTGCCACTGGGGATGGCCTTGAGCCGACCGCCGTAGGCATCCAGATAATGACGCACCGCAAGGCGCGAGAAGGGATCGATGGCGTAGCCCTCGCCGCCCGGCGCCGGTCGTTTCACCTTGTCGCCCAAGGGACGAGCGTCCGCTACGTATACGCCGCGCACGGTGTCGGCCTCGATGTGCAACGACGCACTGGCGTCTTCCCGGGGAACGCTCGGGCCGCCGAGGCGCCACCCCGATCCCGGCGGCATGTCCAGGCCCATCCCGAGGCGCCGGGCCTCGGCGGCGGCATGGAGCAGCAGGTCAAGCCAGCGGTCGGACAGGTAGGGAACGAAGGCGTGCTCGTATCCCCTCACCCCGTAAATGCTCGTCACCTCCACCCCGCCGAAGCCCGCGGCGGCGAGGGTCTCCAGCTCGGCCGTGAGGTTTTCCCGATCGACCGCACTGCCCATCCACCACCAGCGCGTCCAGGGTTCGCTTTGCTGCGTTGCCTCGGGCCACGCCAAGTCCGCCGACTGCCCCAGGGCGACCTGGGCCGGGAGAACCAGCAGGGCGAGCGCCCGCGAGAGCGCCCCCATTACGGCTGTTGCCTGGTCTGCTGCATCCAAAACGGCGCGCTGACGAACCAGAGCACCGTACCGACGAGCATCAGCGCCGCGTGGGACTCCCAGCTGATGACGCGGGCGAACACCAGGAACGAGGGAACCAGCGTCAGGCCGAGGCCGGCGAGGGAGATCAGTTTGAGAAGGGTCGTCATGAGACTCTGGCCCGTTGCTGGATGGAGCTCAGACCGCAATAGAGGAGGGTGGCGATGAACCACCCGGGGAGGCCGAGAAAGAAGAGTTCCAGGCCCCAGATCGCGTTGATCGCCCAACACGCGGCGAGGGTCATGGTCCAAGACAGCGCAGCCGGCCAACTGAAGAGTAGGGTCTTCCACTCCGCGTAGCGCTGCCGCAGGCCGAGCTTTGGCAGCAGCCAGAAATCCGCGAAGATCACCGCGCCCATCGGCATCAGGATCAGCCCGTAGAGCGCCACGAAGTCGAGCAGCCGCATCATCAGGGCGGGGAAGATTGCGGCGGCCGTGGTTACCGCGCCGGCCACGAGCGTCACCTTCCAGCGCTTCCAGTTGGGAGTGATGGTCTGGAGCGCGAGGCCGGCGCGGTACAACGTGGGGTTGGCCGTGGTCCAGCTCGCGATCACCACGGTGATCGCCCCGGTCACCCCCGCCCCCAGGTAGGCGATGGGGCCGGGCGCCACCTCACCCAGCGCGGCGGCGCACAGGATACCGGAGGCGAGCCAGGCCACGAAATGCCCCACGTACATGCCGAACGCGCTCAAGAAGCCGTATTGCCACCGTTTCGCGTAGCGCAGCACGGTCATGTCGGCCATCCCGATATGCATGGCCATGTTGCAAAACCACGCGAAAAACATGACGTGCCAGAAGGTGAACTTGGATATGCCCGCCACCGGCACACCGGTCCAGATCCGCTCCTGTGCGACGCGCCAGAAGTCCCCGATGGACTCGACGCCCAGCCTGGGCAGCACCGCCACGGCCGCCGCCACGAATACCAGGAACATCCACGGCGATGCGATCTTCCCCGCAGCTGCGATCTTCTCGAACCCGAGGATCGCCAGCGCCGTGACCGCTGCGCCCACCAGGAATACCACCAGCACCCAACCCACAGAGTTGGGATACCAGTCGTGCAGCTTCGGCATCGCCATCCCGAGCGGGAGGCCCACGGCGGTGGCGGCCACGGCGATCATGCTTCCTGCCAGGAAGCAGAACATCAGCGCGTTCACGATGTTGTAGGCGAAGAGCAGGTTCGGCCCCGTGATCTTCCGCAGGTGCCAGTAGAGGTTGAGCCGGGTCCGCGTGGCGATGGGCGCTACGATGAAAGCCCAGCTCAGCACCGCGAGCAGGTTGCCCACGAGCAGCCCCAGCAGGAGATCGCGGGCGGCCACGCCGTGGGCCACGAACAGGGGCCCGATCACAAACTCGGTCCCCGCCACGTGCTCGCCAGTGTAGAGGCCGATGAAGCTGCCGGGTCCCTGAAGGCGGTCCGGCGGCACGGGCTCGCGGTCGAACTCGTTGATGGCATCGAGTCGGTCCGCCAGCGAGCCCCTGGGCGGTTCGGTCACGGCGCGTGCTTGAGGGCTGCTCATCGTCCTACACGGCCGTGTAGCCGCCATCCACCATCAGGTGGGTGCCGGTGATGAACGACGCCTCATCCGACGCCAGAAAGAGAATCGGGTACGCCACCTCGCGCGGCTGCCCGACCCGCCTCAACAGGTGCAACGGCCCTTGCTCCGCCACGAATTCCGCCAGCGACTGCCCCACCCGCTCCATGTGACGGTGCGAGGCGCTGGTGAGGATCGTGGCCGGGCAGACGCAGTTGACGCGGATGCCATGGGGCGCCAGGTCGAGCGCCATGTTGCGAGTCATCTGCACGATGGCGGCCTTGGTAGCGCTGTACGTGGTGAAGTTCGGCTGCGCGATGAAGGCGGAGATGGAAGACAGATTCACGATCGCCCCCCTGCCGAGCTTCTTCATCTCCTCTGCGGCGTACCGGACGCAGAGACAGGTCCCGATCACGTTTACGTCGAGCGACCGCCGCCACTCCTCCACGCTCGCATCGACGCCTTTGAGCACGAACGTGGCGGCGCTGTTGACCAGCACGTCGATCTTGCCGAACTCGCGCACGCAGGCGTCCCGCATCCGCCGGACGTCCTCCTCCTTGGAGACATCGGTCTTCACGAAGATCGCCCGGCCGCGACTCGCCCGGACGGAGGCAGCGCTCGTCTCGCCCGCCTGCTCGTCCACGTCGGCCACCAGGACCTGGCCCCCCTCCTCGGCGAAGAGCTGCACCGTGGCTTCGCCGATCCCCGCGCCACCGCCTGTGACGATCGCGGTCTTCCCGGTCATGCGCATGCGCGGTCTCCTGCGGTCAGTAGGTGCAGCGCCCCCCGCTCACGTCGTAGGTCTGACCCGTCACGAAGCTCGCCTTGTCGGAAGCCAGGAATGCGATGACCTCCGCGATCTCCTCCACGCGGCAGAAGCGTCCCATCGGGATCCTGCTCTTCATGTAATCGATCGCTTCCGGCGACAGGGTCTTGAGAATGTCCGTTTCCGCTGTCGCGGGCGCGACGGCGTTCACGCGGACGCCGCGCTGCGCGACCTCCTTGGCCACCGCCTTCGTGAGCCCGATGATGCCCGCCTTCGCGGTGGAGTATGGCGCCATGTTGGGGTTGCCCTCTTTGCCGGCCACGGATGCGACGTTGATGATGGCCCCGCGCTGCCGCTCGAGCATGTGCGGCAACACCGCGCGGCAGCAGAGATAGACGCTCTTGAGATCGATGCCGATCAGCGTGTCCCACTCCTGCTCCGTCACCTCGTGGAGGGGCGCAACACGCCCGGCGATCCCGGCGTTGTTCACCAGCACGTCGATTCGACCGAGCCGTTCCAACAGCGTTCGGACCATCGCCTCCACACTCGCGCGGTCGGCGACGTCGGTCGGAACGCTCAGCGCGGACCGGCCGGCCGCACGCAGACGCTCCGCTGCGTCCTCGCCCGCCCCGGGGTCGATGTCGGCGATCACGACGGCATGGCCGTCCCTGGCCAACACGTCCGCCGTCGCGTACCCGATCCCCCGCGCCCCACCCGTGATGACCGCGACCCGACACGGTTCGTGGCTCATGGTCGCTTCCGCTCGTAGGGACGGCGCAGCCGCAGCAGCGGATTGAGCTCCACGCCCCAACCCGGCGCGTCACTCAGGTCGAGGTACCCGTCCTTGGGGAGCGGCTCGTTCGTGAACAGATCACCGAAGACCGGCACCACGCGGTCCGCCGCGGGGCTCATGATCAAGATCTCCGCGATCGGGCAATTGGTGAATGCGTACTGCAGGTGATACGAGAACACGCTCGACCCGTGCGGGATCACCGGGAGATCGTACGCCGAGGCCATCGCCACGATGCGCCGCGCCTCCGTCAGCCCGCCCACCCAATTGACGTCGAGCTGCAGAATGTCGGCGCAGCGGTGGGCGATGAGCTGCCGAAAACCGTACCGCGTGTACTCGTGCTCGCCGGTGGCGACCATGGTGAAGCCACCGACGGCGGCCTTGAGCTGCGCGTAGCCCTCGTAGTCGTCGGGAGGCAGGCACTCCTCGATCCACTCGAGGCCGTACGGCTCGAGCGCCCGCGCGAGCTTGATCGCGTACGGGACCGTGAGTGCCATGTAGCAATCCAGCTTCAGGGGGAATTCGGGGCCCACCGCCTCGCGCGCCTGCCGGAATGCGTCCACGTTCTTGCGCAGCCCCTCGTGCCCCTCCGCCGGACCGTGACGGCACGGCAGCTTGGCAGCGTGAAAGCCCATCTCCTTGGCCAGGTCGGGGCGCACGGTGGTCGCATAGACGGGCAGGCGTTCCTTGGTCTTGCCGCCCAGCAACGCGTATACAGGCTCACCTCGGAGCTTGCCCAGACAGTCCCAGATCGCCAGGTCCACGGCCCCGATGGCTTGGACCGGCAGCCCTTTGCGTCCGTACGGCATGGTGGCCCGCCACATCTGATCCCACATCAGCTCCACGGCGCGCGGGTCCTGCCCTTCGACGAAGCGGCTCAAGTGATGCTCGATGATGTAGCACGCGGGCTCCCCGCCGACGCTGGCGCCGATCCCGACGGTCCCGTCCTCCAACTCCACCTGCACGAGCACCGTGCCCAGTGCGTTGATCCCCCAGCTCGTGCGCGAGGCCCGGTACTTCTCATAGACCGACATCGGATTGGCGATCGGGCTGTCCACGATCCAATGGCCCTGCTCTTGATTGTGGTAGTCCGCGCCCGCCTCGCCTGGCTCAATCACGCAGGCACGGACCTCACGGATCCGAGCAGGCCTCATGGTGCAGCGGCCGGCATCCCGCTGATCATGTGGCCGGGGTGAGAGTGGAGGTGGACGCCGCGGCCGCGATGTACGAACGCAACTGGTCCCGCAGGATGATGCTCTCGGAGACCACGTCCAGCCGATTGCAGCCCCGCCACTCCTGCCACGTGTACTCGACGCAGAGCCGACCCGCGTAGCCGGCCTGGCTCAGCCGCCGCACGATATCGGCGTAATCGATGGTGCCCTGGTCGTGCGGGGCCTGCAGCATCCCCGGCGCGCCCTGCCGGGCGTGGAAATGGCCGGCGTAGGGAATCAGGGGGTGGACGCGCTCGGGAGCGATTCCGGCGGCGATGAAGTGCGTGTAATCCAGCGTGAGCTGGAGACCCGGGACCGCCCGCACCAGCTCCAGCGCGCGTTCGGGCTGCTCAACGACCGACTCGAGGTGAGGTTCGATGCTCACCCGCAAGCCGGCGCTGCGCCCCATTTCAACGAGGTCGGTCAGCGCTTCCCGGGCCAAGGTAAGAGACTGTTCCGGCCCCAGCTCGTCCCAGATGACACCGGGCAGCAGCGTGATGCCGGGACAAGCCGCCTGCTGGCAGAACTGCACGAACGCGCGAAACCGGCGGCGATTCGCGTCGCGCGTTGCCCGGTCCGGCGAATTGGCCGCACGGTCCCTGAATCCGTGTCCAAAGGTCGGGAACAAATCCGCGATGCCCACACCCGCCGCATCGGCGGCAGTGCGCACAGCCTCGGCTTCGCGCCGAGGATCGGCTTCGATTCGATCGGGTCGCAAGTGCCTGCCCGCCGCATGCGCGCCGAGATCCACATTGGGAATGTCCAGCAGCGCGATCTGTCTCAGGCTCCGCTCGAACGAGAGCAGCGGGAACGAGAACGAGGTGCAGGTCAGTTCCATGCGCAGTCCCCTCGATGCGTCGCTGGCCGGCCGCGCTGCCGATACCGTCACATCGGGACGTAGACGAATCGGTAGTGTCCGGACCCGATTTCGACCACGCCCGTGTCCCCTGCTTGTGTCGTGCCGCGGATCCCGCCAGCCTTGCCGAGCGTCATTCCACTCTCCGTCACGCGATCCAGTTTGGCGTGAGGCAGGCGCGCCGTGGCGTAGGCGTTCGGCGGCACGCTGACCTCGAGAATGAACTGTCCATCCCGGATCTCCCACGCGGAGGCAACCGTCCCATACACCGTATTGAGGCTGGCGCGGACGCGCGTGAGGCCGCCGCCCGGCTGCGGCCGGATCAGCACGTGTTTGTAGCCAGGCTGCTCCGGATCCACGTCGATGCCGGCGACCGTGCTGTACAGCCATGCGCCCACGGCACCGTAGGCGTAATGGTTGAACGAGTTCATCCCCGGATCCTGGAAGCTCGAGTCCGGCTTCTGGCCGTCCCAGCGCTCCCAGATCGTCGTCGCACCCTGCTTGATCGGGTAGAGCCAGGACGGGTACTGGTCCCGCAGCAGCAGGGCGTAGGCGTCGTCGAGATGGCCGCTCGAGCTCAGGACAGGATTGACATAGGGAGTGCCCAGGAACCCGGTCGTCAGATGCTTGAAGCGGCGCACGTCCTCTACCAGGCGGCGCACCGCTTGCTCGCGCCACGCGTCGGGCACGAGATCGAACGCCAGTGCCAACGCGTACGCCGTCTGCGTGTTCGAGGCGAGGCGACCGGTGGCGGTGACGTACTCTCGGTCGAACGCCACTTTGATCCTCTCGAACAGCGCACGGTACTCACGGGCCTGCTCCGTTCTACCCAGGACCGCGGCCGCGCGAGCGAGCAGGCTCGTCGAGTGGGCGAAGAAGGCGGTCGCGATGAGGTCCTTATCGGTGGTCGCTCCGGGGTAGTCGGCGCGCGTTGAATGGAAGGCGAGCCAGTCCCCGTAGTGAAAGCCGCTGTCCAAGATCAGGTCGTCCCCCGCCTGCCGCCGCATGTACTCCACCCACGCGCGCATGCTCTCGTACTGGGTCTCCAAAATCCGGGTGTCGCCGTACACCAGGTAGACGGTCCATGGCACGATGACGCTGGCGTCGGCCCAGCCGGTCGAGCCGCCGCCCTCGGCCTGGCCCCGCGAGAGTACGTCCGGGATCACGTGGGGAACGCTGCCGCTCGCCTTCTGGTCCGCGGCCAGATCGGCCAGCCACTTGGTGAAGAAGCCGGCCACGTCCATGTTGAAGGCGGCGGTGCGGGAAAACACCTGCGCATCGCCCGTCCAGCCCAGACGCTCGTCGCGCTGCGGGCAGTCGGTTGGCACGTCCAGGAAGTTGCCCTTCTGGCCCCACACGATGTTGTGCTGGAGCTGGTTCAGGAGGGGGTTCGAAGTCTCGAACGTACCGGTGGGCGTCATGTCCGAGTGGATCACGATGCCGGTGATGGCGTCCAGCGTCGGCGTGCCGGGATACCCTGCGACGGCCACGTAGCGAAACCCCTGGAAGGTGAAATGAGGCTCGTAGACTTCTTCACCGCCCCCCCTGAGGGTGTACTCCACCGTCTGACGGGCAGAGCGCAGGTTGTCGGTGTAGAAATCGCCCTTCCGGTCCAGCACTTCAGCGTGCCGCAGCCGCACCGTGGCGCCCCGGGGCCCGCGCACCTTGAGGCGCACCCAGCCCACCATGTTCTGCCCCATGTCGAAGACGGTGTCACCGGCAGGGGTGACGAGCAGCTTGACCGGCTTCATCTCCTGGATGCGGCGCACGGGCGGCCCGGCGGGAGCGATGAGGATCTGCTTGGAATGGTCGAGCATGCGAACGCCGGCCCAGTTCGCATCCTTAAAGCCCGCGCGGGTCCACCCGTCCTGCTCCCGACGCGCATCGTACGACTCGCCGTCGTAGATGTCCGACCAGCGGACCGGGCCAGTCGCGGCCTTCCACCCGTTCCCCGTGCCGATCACCTGCTGACGCCCGTCCGCGTAGCGGATCACGATCTGCGCGAGGAGCGCCAGCCGCGTGCCATAGGTGCCCCGTTGCTTCCCCCACGCGAGGCGGCCGCGGTACCACCCGTCTCCGAGCGTCACGCCGACGGCGTTCGCGCCGGGCTTGAGCAACTCTGTGACGTCGTAAGTCTGGTACTGGAGACGTTTATCGTACGCCGTCCACCCCGGCGTGAAGAGCTGATCGCCCACGCGACGGCCGTTCAACTCCATCTCGTACAGGCCCAGACTGGTGACGTAGGCGCGCGCCGACGCGATGGTGCCGCCGACCATGAATTCCGAACGGAGCATGGGGCTGGGATTCGACGCGGTCGTGTCTTCCGTGAGCTCAGGGGTAATCCAGTCGGCCGTCCAGTCGGAGGGGCGCAGCAGGCCCATTTCCCAATAGGCGGGGCTGCTCCAGGCGGAGGGGCGGCCCTCCCCATCCCAGACGCGGACCTGCCAGTAGTAGCGCTGCCCGGATTCCAGCGCCGGCCCTCCATAGACCCCGTGAATCGAGGCATCGGACACCACTTTGCCGGAATCCCACAGTGGATGCCGCTGGAGCGCGCTCGGCTGCGGCGCGACGCGGATTTCGTAGGCAGTCTGGACGGTACCCCGTCGGGATGACTCGATCTTCCAGCTCAAGCGGGGAGCCCGCACGTCAAGGCCCAGCGGGCTCGCCTGGTACTCGGTGCGAAGCTCGACGAGCTGGACCGGGGTCTGCGCGTCTACGGTGCGCGTGAGGGAGGCCCATATGCCCGCCGCCACGAGGCCGCACCGGCTCAGCGTGACGGAGCCCCCGCGCATCGATCGCTCTGCCGCTGCCCGCCGCGAGTCAGCGATTCAGCCGCACGCTCGGACCGAAGTGAATGCCCCAATTTCCGTTGTAGAACGTGAAGAGGCTGTTGTCCGCGGTGTGGAACATGAAGTCGAGGTCGGCGCCCAGCCGCAGCCACAGCTGGTCCCGCACGTGAAAGCGCATTCCCAGGAGCATCGTCAGGCCCTGGTCGGCCGCGTTGTACGGCGCGCCGTACCAGTTGCGGACGTACCCGCCGCCGACCAGCGCCTCGATGCGAGAGCTGACGGACCCGTTGTATACGGCCCGCACGTGCAGCGGCGTGTACGTGACCGAGCTCTGCGATGAGCGAGCCAGGTCGACCTCCAGGGTGAGCGCGGGCTCGAGGTACACGCCCACGCGCCCGCCGATGTCCATGTCGTCGCCCATCGGAAGCGTATTGTCGAAGTCGACGTAGCGCGCGAACGCGCCGACCTCGATCGTCCCGGCCCGCTGCGCCGCGACGGGAACGGCGCAGACGAGCGAAGCGACCGCCAGCAACCGCATCACGCGTGATAGCATACTGATTCCTCCTAGCGAGCCCGTTTGGTGGTAATGACGATCACTCCGTTGGCCCCGCGCGAGCCGTATTGGCTCGCGGTACCTGCGTCCTTCAACACCTCGATCCGCGCGACGTCGTTGGGGGCGATGTCGGCGAGCGCCGCGGCGCCGGCCGTGCTCGGCACGCCGTCGATCACGATCAGTGGGTCGTCGTCGCCCGGGTTGCCACGGATGCTGCGGTGGCCCCGGATGCGGATCTGGTAGGATCCATTCGACAGGGCCGTCACTTCGAGCCCCGGCACGCCACGCAGCAGCTCTTCCACGCGACTCACGCGCGCATCGGTCTCGCTCGGGACGACAGTGGCGACTGCTCCCGTGCCCGGCGTGGTACCCTGCGGCGGCGACGACGCGGCCCGCCCACACGCGAGCCCGAACGCGACGACGAGCAGCCAGCGGCAGGCTCGCGTCATCGTGCGCTCAGTAGCCGGGATTCTGGGTGAGCAAGCCGTTCCGGTTCATTTCATTAATATGGATCGGCATGAAATACAACTTGTTGTCCCATGCCCGTGCCTGAATCGTGTCGATCACGTACCGGTAGTTCTTCCAGGTGCTCCGGTCGGTACTGCTGGTCCCCTCGACGAAGATGTTGATGCCGCCCGCGACCTTGCTTAACACTGCGGGCGCGATCATCCAGCGGCGCACGTCGAAGAAGCGCTGCTCTTCGAACACCATCTCGACGCGTCGCTCGTTGCGGTACTCGTCCCGCAGGGCCGCCTGGCCCAGCCCGGCTGAGAACGGCGGCATCCCCGCCCGGAGCCGGATCTGGTTCAGGACGTTGACCGCGTCCCCCAGCTCGTTGAGCTCTATCGAGGCCTCGGCGTAGTTCAGCAGCACCTCGGCGTACCGGAAGAAGATCCAGGGCACTTCCTGCCGGGTGAACTGAGCGTTGAGGGAGGGATCGATGAACTTCCGGAGGTAGTAGCCGGAGTAGGCGCCGTTCCAGTTCTCGACCGGGCTGTCCCGGGTGTCGAGGCCGGCCACCACGCTTCCGTCCGAGAGTTTGAGCTGCCGGAACGTCTGGATCGTGCCGGCGGGGTCGAGGTTTTTCACGTCGGTGGGACGCGCTCTCCAGGGCGCGCCATCGTGGAGGATCGACCCGTAGAAGCGGGGATCCCGGTTCTGGTAGGGCGCGGCGGCATGCGCCGGGTTGTTCCAATCGAACTTCGAGCCGTCGGCCATCCGATAGTCGTCGACCAGGTTCTGGATGGGAGTATTCCCGCCCCAGGTGTGATAGCCGTTGGGGCCGTCGTCACGGTTGGGATAGGCGCCGTCGTCCCGAGTGGTCAGGAAGAAGCGGCTCATGATGGCCTCTTGACTGGTCTTCTGCAGGAACAGGTCGGCGTAGTTCTGCGCCGCCTCCTGCGAGCTCGCCGGGGTCGGGCGGAAGAGGCCATAGCTCCCGAGATCCATCACCGCCTGGGCCGCATTCTTCGCGGCGCGCCACAGCGCAGTGCGATCCTGGGGGGTGGTGTAGCCGGTGAGGGCGTTAGCGCTCGGGTTCACGTTATAGAGATCGCTTGCCGCGTATAGCAGCACGCGCGCTTTGAGCGCGAGCGCAGCTCCTTTCGTCGCCCGGCCGACGTCGGCTCCCGTATAGGATGTCGGGAGCAGCGCGGCCGCGGAGTCGGCATTGGCGACGATGAAGTCGACCGTTTCCTTGAAGCTGTTCCGCGCGACCTTGTAGTCCTCGTTCAGGCCATAGACCTTCGTGATGAGGGGCACGCCGCCGTACATCCGCATCAGGTTGTGATAGAAGTACGCCCGCAGGAAGTACGCTTCTCCCTTCATCCGCTGCTTCCAGGCCGCGTCGAACGTGGTCGCATCGATGTGGCTGAGGAAGATGTTCGTCTGCCTGATGCGGGAGAAGTTGCTCGACCAGTTGAAGTGACTGAATCGGGGGTCATCCAGGGCGGCCCGGTAGCTCGAGGTGATGATCGACGTGACGATCTCCGACGTGTGATAGTCGTGAATGAAATGCGTCTCGTCGGATACCGAGGCCAGCATGATCTCGTAGAGACCGTGCCCCATGCCCCGATACATGTCGTTCAGAAAGGCTTGGGTGAGCTTCGGGTCGGCGAAGACCGCCGCGTCCGACAACTGATCCGTCGGGGTCAGGTCCAGGACCCCGTTACACGCCGGGACCCCCAGGAGGACGAGCACCGCAGCGCTGATACGGATGTGTGGTCTCATGGTTGTCGTCTCTGTCAGAACGTTAGGGACGCGCCGGCATTGAATACGCGCTGCTGCGGGTAGTACTGGCCCTGCGAGTCGCGCGTCTCGGCGTCCAGTATCTTGAACCTGTCCCACAGCAGCAGATTGTATCCACTGGCGTACAGCCGCACGTCGTGCACGCCCATGCGGGCCGCCATGCGACCCGGCAAGTGGTATCCGATCTCGACCGACTTGAGACGGATGAAGCTGGCATCGCGCAAGAAATAGGTGTTCGCATTCGCGACCCAGTATTCGTCGGTCCGGTTGAAGGTGCGCGGACCCGGGGCGTTGGGATTGTCCGGGGTCCAGCGATTCGCGGCGTACTCCTGGGTGAAGTTGCCGATGTCGCCCGATTCCGTCCGGAAGTACTGCACCGCGTCGAACGCGGCGTGGAAGAACACGCTCAGGTCGAAGCTCTTCACCTGGGCCGCGAGCCTGAGGCCGCCGGTGAAGGTGGGATCGCCGTTCTTATTGATCCGGATCATGTCGCGCGCGTCGATGGTGTCGTTGGCATCGACGTCCGCGAAAATGATGTCTCCGGGCCGGGCGCCGGCCCAGTGCGGGTACGCGTCGACCGCCGCCTGGTCCTTGAACACGCCGATCGCCTTGTAATACAGACCGGTGTTCATCCGGTAGCCCGTGGACCGCTGCCACGGCGGCGCTCCGGGAGTCTCGTCCCAAAACAGGATCCTGTTCTGGGCGTACCCGCCGTTGAATGTGACCTCGTAGGAGACGTCGCCGGCGAGTTGCTGACGCCAGGTGATCGAGCCGTCGTAGCCCCGGTTGGCGACCTCCCCGATGTTCTCACGCGGCAGGCTCAGACCGGCGGTCTGAGGCACCGAAGCGTTTCGAAACCACAGGATGTTGCTCCGCCGCTCGGTGAAGCGGTCGAACTCGAACGAGAGGCGGTTGTGGAGGAGGCGAGCTTCGATCCCGACGTCGAGCTGCTTCGCGACCTCCCAGGTGACGTTCGGGTTGGGTGTCCGCGTCTGAAAGATGCTGTTCACCGCCTGGTTGACGCCGAAGACGTACCCGCCGCCGATGCCGTAGGTAGCGAGGTACTGCCACTGGTCGATCCGGTCGTTACCCGTCTTGCCCCACGAGGCGCGGAGCTTCAGGTCGTCGAACAGCGGGACGTGCTTGCGGAAGAACGGCTCTTCCGAAATGCGCCATCCCGCCGAGACGCCGGGGAAGAAGCCGAAGCGCTGATCGGCCGGGAAGATGTACGAGCCGTCGTAACGCGCGACGAACTCGAGGAGGTACTTGTCTTGGAAGGCGTAGTTGAGACGAGTGAAATAGTTTTGCCGCGCCGCAACGAAGGCGCTGCCACTGTTGTTCTTCTCGGCATCACCGCCGGCGTTGATCTGGTCGATCTGATCCGTGACGTAGTTCTTCCGGAAGGCACTGACGTACTCGCTGTCCGCGGTCTGTCGCTCCACGCCGCCCAGGATCCCGACCGTGTGCGGCCCGACGTTGCGGCGGTACTCGGCGACGAGGTTCAGGAGGATACTCGTACCCCTCCGGTCATTCTGGTTGAGCTCGGGAGTGCTATATCCCCGCGAAGCGGCCAGCAGTATCGGCTGGCCGTTCGCGTCGCGCGCCTGATTGGCCCAGGTGTAGAGCGTCCAGGGCGTCCGCCACTGCTTCTCGGACCGGAAGAGGTTGTCGTAGGCCGCATTGCCACGCAGCGTCAGACCGCTGATCCCCGGCACCTTGAAGTCCACGCCCAGCGTGCCCTGGACGTAGTCTCGCTGGTCCTTGTCGTATCCCGTCGCCGGGGTCGCGATCACGACCGGGTTGTTTCCGAACTCGATGTCGGGTCCCGGCAGCCCGTTCGGCCAGTACGCGGGCAGGTTGGGCTTGCCGCGCATGAGCGCGCGAAAGATGTCGCCCGCGCTTCGGTTCGGGAAATTGCGGTCCTCGAGACGACCCGTCACGTCGAACCGCAGGCTCAGGTGGTCCGTGACCCGGCCGTCGATGTTGCTGCGGAAGCTGTACTGGTTGTACCGGGTGGCGCTGTTGCGGTAGTAGCCGTCCTCGGTCAGACCGCCCAACGAGAGGTAATACCCGATCCGCTCCCCGCTGCCCCGCAGGGCGACGTTCCCTCGAGTCTGCAGCGACACGGGCTTGATGACCGCGCCGAACCAGTCGGTGTTGGGATAGAGCCAGGGATCGGCGCCCGCCTGGGTCTTCTGAATCTGATCCGCCGTGTAGGCGGGTGGCAGGTTGCGGTACATGTTGATCTCGTTGAGCATCGTCATGTACGTCGCGGCGTCCGCCATCTGGGGAATCCGCGTGGGGTGGTTGACGCCCTGATTGATGGTCAGCGTGAGCTGCGGTGGCTGCGCGGCACCGCTACGCCCGCGCTTCGTGGTGACGAGGATGACGCCGTTGGCCGCGCGGGCGCCGTAGATCGCCGCTGAGGCGTCTTTCAGGATGCTGATGCTTTCGATGTCCTGCGGGTCGAGCCGCTCGAGGCCGCCGACCCGATCCGCTACGCCGTCGATCACGATGAGCGCGCTGTTGTCGTTCAGCGTGTGGTTGCCCCGAATCCGGATGGTCGCCCCGTCGTACCCGGGCTCGCCGCTCTGATTCACGGTCACCAGACCCGGCAGCTGGCCGGCCAGCGTGTTCGACAGGTTGACGGTGGGAACACCCTGGACTTGTTCGCCGGAGACGGCGCTGACTGAGCCCGTCAGCGTCGCTTTCCGTTGCTCCCCATAACCCACCGCCACGATCGGGTTCAGCTCGATCGCCTGCGGGACGAGCCGGAAATCGGCGGTTGCGGTCTGGCCGGCGGTGAGGACGAGACTCGCCACTTCCGCCACCGCGTACCCGATCAGCCGCGCCTGCACGCGGTACGTCCCGGGTGGCACCTCGGCGATGACGTAACGGCCGCCCGGCCCCGTCACGGCGCCGAACCGCGTGCCCACGACACTGACGCGGACGCCCGCCAGGGCGGCGCCGGTGGTGTCGGTGACGCGGCCCGTCAATGAGTCGCCCTGCGCCACTGCCGATCCAGCGCGCACGAGTATGGTCGTCCCTCGCAGCGAGACGAACGCTTCCAACCCAGTGCCTGCCAGGGCGGTGACCACCGCATCCTGGACCGTGATCTGCTCGGCCTGAAGCGACACCCGGGCCTGCGCGCGGAGCACGTCATCGCCGTACGCGATTTCGATGCCTCCGCGCCGCTCGATCTCCTGGAGCGCCTGCTTGATGCGCACGTCCTTGAGATCGAGCGCGATCGAGCGCCGCAGCGGCGCGACCGCCACGCCCCGAGTGGGAACCCAGCTCGCCGCCGCCACCAGCGTCGTCAAGCTGTCGGCGTCCGGCCCCTGCGCTGCCTCCAACGCAGCGACGGGCAAGAACGCGAGCGTCGCTCCGGAGGCCAAGGCTGTAAGGAGTCTGTGTCTCATGCGATTTGCTCCGTGAACCAAGGTGTTTGGCTCGGCATTAGCGCTCGGGCTTGGTCGGGTAGAAGGTCACGCTCCGCCCGGCGCGCTCGTACCGGGCATGCGCCAACAGCGCGATGGCGTCGAGCACCTGCGCCACCGGCTCGCCGCGCACCGACAGCGTGACGTGCCGGTCGCCCAGCGATGGCGACCCGAGCGTCAAGTCCACGTCGTACCAGCGGGCCAGCTGCGGCAGCACGTCCCGCAACGGCGCATCCTGAAATGCGAGGCGCCCCTCGGTCCACGCGAGGTAGCGTCGGGTGTCCACGCGTCTCGGCGGGCTCGCCACGCCCGTGTGATCGAGGAGGCTCAGCTCCCCGCCGTTCACCACCTGGCCCGCCGAGTCAGGGTTGCCGGCGGCGCGTACCCGCACCTTCCCATCCGCCACGACGACCTCTACCTCCGGCTCGTCCGCGTAGGCCCGCACCCCGAACCGCGTGCCCAGGTCCCAGATGACCCCTGGCCCGGCGTGTACCGCGAAGGGCTTGGCAGCGTCGTGCGCGATAGCGAAGTACGCCTCTCCTGCGAGATAGACGGCTCGCGCCGTCACGCCGTAGTCCGCCGGCACGCGGAGCTTGCTGTCCGCGCTCAGCACGATCCTCGTCCCATCGGTGAACTCGATGGCGGCGCGACGCCCTCGGGCGGTGGCGAACTCGCGCATCGCGGGCTCATGACGCACCGATTCCACGCGCCACACCGCCGCGGCGCCGGCCACGAGAGCCAGCACGGCGGCGATGCGGAATCCGGGTGAGGTCGCCCCCGGCCAGCGCCGCGGTGAGGGCTTGACCTCGTGCTGCGCGAGCGCACGCCTCACCGCCTCGATGTATTCGGCTGCAAAGGGATGGACTTCGAGCCATTCGAGGACGGCCGCTCGCTCGGGGGGACTGCATTCGCCCGCAAGGAACCGGTCGAGCAGGCCCCAGTACCGTTCATCCGTCATTACTGATGTGACGCGGACGAGGGACCGAATCCCCTATCGACGTGGAGGGGGGCCGAGCCCGACGGCTCAGCGATGCGGCGCGAGGCTCTGGTAGCTCTCTCTCAGGATGGCGAGGCCGCGGCCCACGTAGATCTCGACGGTCTTGACCGAGATGCCCATGGCGGCCGCGACTTCGGCGTAGCTCATCTGGCGCTGCCAGCGCAGCGTGAGCGCCAGGCGACAGCGCTCCGGCACCCGGTCCAGCACCCGCTCCACGGCCGCCTCCAGCTCGGCCGTTTCGAGGCGCCGCTCACCCTCGTTCTGGTCGAGCGGGGCCGCGCCAGCGGGCGCCCGCTCCCGCCACCGCCGCTCGACGAGCTCATGGCGGAGATGGCTGATCGCGAGATTGCGCACGGCGGCGTACAGATAGCTCTTGAGCCTATCGACGCTCAGTCGCCCGCGCTCTTCCCACAGCGTGGCGAAGACATCGTGCACCAGCTCCTGCGCGACGTCGCGCGAGTGCACGTAGCGGAAGGCGAATTTGCACAACGCCGGATGGTAGGTACGGAAGGCGCGCTCGAACGCCGCCGCATCGCCCGCGCGAATCCGCGCACCCCAGTCCCGCTCCTCTCCGGCGAGCGGCAGTGTCGGGGCGCGGACATCGGTCGGCACGGGCTGCGACATGTCTAGGGCGCATGGCGGCGGGCGGCCGCCTGACGGTCACCCAGTGACCGGGCAAGCCACATGCCCACCCCGGTGATGCCGCTCACGCCGGCCCACCGGTCGCAAATGCTCAGGTCAGTTCGCGAGTCTCACGTGTGGAAAAGGGGGAAAGCACTGGGCAGGATCTTCCGTGCGGCGTCCAGGCCACACCTGTTGTAGGCTCACCTCACCGTCCAGGTCCCTTCTTTGGCCATGAGCAGCTCTGCCAGGTCGGGCGTGGGGCGTCCGGCGCCGGCCGCGCCCGCCTGCGCGTGCACTAGGGCCTCGAACGAGGGCGCCGGATTGCAGTAGATCACTCCCAGCGCCACGGGGAAGCCGGGCGGCTCGAGCGCGACGAGCAGATGCGCGAGCCCGCGGTTGGTCTCGTCGTGTACCACGAGGTCGGCCGGCGTCACGCCGCCCTCGGAGAGCGTAACCACTTCGAGCTCGAGCTTCCCCGGCGTCAAGCGCAGTCCACGATCCCGTCGGGCGCCGAAGATCAGTGGCTTGCCGTGCTCGACGTGCAGCTGCGTGTCCGCCGCGCCGTCCTTCGCGGTGAAATTCTCGAACGCGCCGTCATTGAAGACCACGCAGTTCTGGAACACCTCGACGAACGAAGCGCCCCGGTGCGCGTGGGCGCGCTGCAGCACGCCGACCAGGTGCGCCTGCAGCGTGTCGACCGAGCGCGCGACGAACCGCGCTCCGGACCCGAGCGCGAACGCGCACGCCGACACGGGGTAATCAACCGAGCCGCGCGGGGTGGACGGCGATTTCGTGCCGCGCCGCGACGTGGGGGAGTACTGGCCCTTCGTGAGCCCGTAGATCTCGTTGTTGAACAAGACGATCTGGAGATCGACGTTGCGGCGCAGCACGTGAAGCATGTGGTTACCGCCGATCGACAGCCCGTCGCCGTCTCCCGTCATCACCCACACATCGAGCTCCGGATTCGCCAGCTTGATCCCCGTGGCGATTGCCGGGGCGCGCCCGTGGATCGTGTGGAAGCCGTAGGTGGACATGTAGTACGGGAACCGCGCCGCGCAGCCGATGCCGGACACGACCACGGTGCGCTCGCGCCGCGCCCCTACCTCCGCCATCGCCTTGTGCACCGCCTTGAGGATCGCATAGTCCCCGCAGCCGGGGCACCAGCGCACCTCCTGGTCGGACGCGTAATCCTTGGGCTGGAGCTCGGCGTCGGTGATGGTGGTGACGGTCATCGGATCGCCTCCGCGATCTCGGAGACTTTGAACGGCTTCCCCTGGACCTTGTTCAGCCCTTCCGCCGGCACGAGGTACGTCGCGCGCAGCAGCTGTACGAGCTGACCGTTGTTCAGCTCGGGTACGAGGACCCGGTCGAACCGCTTGAGCAGCTCTCCCAGGTTGCGCGGGAAGGGACTCAAGTAGCGCAGGTGGATGTGCGACGCGTCGACGCCGTCGTGTCGCGCCCGGCGCACCGCCTGGTGGATGGCACCGTACGTCGAGCCCCACCCGACCACGGCGACGGCGCCATGATCCGTGCCCACCGCCACGGTCTGGAGCGGGATGTCGTTCGCGATCCCGGCGATCTTCTCGGCGCGCGCGCGCGTCATACGCGCGTGGTTCTCCGGGTCATAGGAGATGTGACCCGTGTCGTAGTCCTTCTCGAGTCCGCCGATGCGGTGCTCGAGCCCCGGCGTGCCGGGGCGCGCCCACGCGCGCGCCAGCGTCTCCGGATCCCGGAGGAAGGGATGGAATCCGGCGGGCTCGGTCCGGAAGCGGACCGGAAAGCGCGGCAAACGATCCAGGTCGGGAATGCGCCACGGCTCGGCGGCGTGGGCGAGGAACGCGTCGGAGAGCAGGATCACCGGGGTCATGTACTTCGTCGCGAGGCGGACCGCCTCGATCGCGACGTCGAAGCAGTCGGTCGCGGTGGCCGCCGCCAACACCGCGAGCGGCGCGTCCGCGTTCCGCCCGTGGACCGCCTGCAGCAGATCCGATTGCTCCGCCTTCGTGGGCATGCCGGTCGAGGGACCGGCCCGCTGGGAGTTGACGACCACGAGCGGCAGCTCGGTCGCGATCGCGAGGCCCAGCATCTCGGTCTTGAGCGCCATGCCGGGGCCCGAGGTCGACGTCACGCCCAGCGCCCCGGCGTACGCCGCTCCGACGGCGGCCCCGATGGCCGAGATCTCGTCCTCGGCCTGAAAGGTGATCACGCCGTACCGTCCCAGGCCGGCGAGCGTGTGCAGCAGCACCGAGGCCGGCGTGATGGGGTAGCCCGCGAAGATCATCCGCTCGAGCCCCGCCGCGCGCAGCCCGGCGAGCAGTCCCCAGGCGATCGCTTCGGTCCCGCTCACTGTGCGGTACACACCCGCGGCCACGGGCGCGCGCCGCACGGTGTAGCCGACCCCGTACTCCGACATCTCGGCGGTCTCACCGTAGGCGTGTCCCGCGTTCAGCGCCGCCACATTCGCCTGCGCCAGCTCGGGCCGCCCGGCGAACTTCTGCTTCAGCCAGCCGACCGTGGCCTCGCGATCGCGTCCGTACATCCAGAGCATCAGCCCGAGCGCCCACATGTTGCGGCAGCGGTGCGCTTCCCGGGAATGGAGCCCGGACTCCTTGACGGCGTCGAGCGTGAGCTTCGTGACGTCGAGTTTCAGCACCTGGTATTGCGCGAGCGAGCCATCCTCCAGCGGGTTGGTCTTGAACCCCGCTTTCGCGAGGTTCCGCTCGGTGAAGGCGCCCAGGTCGACGACCACCGTGCCGCCGACGCGCAGGTCCTTCAGATCCACCTTGAGCGCCGCCGGGTTCATGGCGACGAGCACGTCCACCTGATCGCCGGGCGTCATCACGTCGACGGCGCCGAAATGGATCTGGAACGCCGATACGCCGTAGGTGGTACCTGCGGGCGCGCGGATCTCGGCCGGATAATCGGGGAACGTGGTGAGGTCGTTGCCGGCGAGCGCCGTCTCGATCGTGAAGCGGCCGCCCGTCACCTGCATGCCGTCCCCCGAGTCGCCGGCGAACCGGATCACGACGGAGTCGCGCGATTCACGCGCCGGGGACGTCGTGGTCGAAGCCATCGCACAGGAAACTAGCGCGCTGCCGTTCTCCAAGCCAGCTTGTCGCCATGGCCGACCTCCCGCGCCTGAGCGGCGCGCACTGGCCGCCGGGCGCCTACCGCCGCGCGGAGCTGCCGGAGCGCGTGCTGCAGTTCGGCACGGGGATGCTGCTGCGCGCCGTGTGCGCGGCCTCCGTGGACGCCGCGAACGTGGCCGGCGCCTTCGGTGGGCGCATCGTCGTGGTGCAGAGCACGCCGCAGGGACAGGCGTCCGCCCTCAACGCCCAGGACGGCCTGTTCACGCTGGTCGAGCGCGGGCTCGAGCACGGCGCGCCGGTCGAGCGCGCACGTCTCGTCGGCGCGATCTCGCGCGCGCTGCTGGCCGATACCCAATGGGATGCGGTGCGCGAGATCGTCGCGCGGCCGGAGCTACGGGTGATCGTGAGCAACGTGACGGAAGCCGGGTTTCGACCGGACGCACCCTTTCCCCCCCGGCTGACCGACCTGCTCTACACGCGTTTCGCGCGCCTCCCGGACAGCCCGCTGCTGTTCGTCGTCCCGACAGAGCTGGTGGACGACAATGGGCCACGCCTCGCCGCGATGGTCGACCAGCTGGCGGAGGGGCGCGAGCGTGCGCCCGCGTTTCGTGACTGGCTCCGGCGTCGCGTGCGATTTTGCTCCTCGCTCGTCGACCGCATCACGACCGGCACGCCCGCTCGAGACGTGCACGCGGCGCTCGAGCAGCGCGTGGGGTACAGCGACGCCCTCCTCACCGTCGCCGAGCCGCACTGCTTCTGGGCGATCGAAGCCGACCCCGCGGAGCTGCATGCTACGTTCGCGATCGACGCTTCCTCGGTGATCTTCGCACCAGACATCGCGTTCTACCGGGAGCGCAAGCTGCGTCTGCTGAACGGCGCGCACACGGCGACCGCACCGCTCGCGCTCCTGGCGGGCGTGCGGACCGTGCGGGAGGCCGCCGAGCAACCGCGGCTGGGCGCGTTCCTGCGGCACGTCCTGTTCGAGGAAATCCCCGCGGGAACCGAGCTCCCGGCCGACGCCGCGGCGGCATTCGCCCGGACGGTGCTCGAGCGGTTTCGCAACCCGTGGCTCGATCACGAGTGGCGAGTGATCGCCACCAACCAGACGGCCAAGCTGCGGCTCCGCGTCGCGCCCGTGATCGCGGGGTTCGCCCGCAAGCGGGGGCTCGCGCCGCAGGGGCTGACACTGGCCTGCGCGGCTTACCTCCAGTGGGCCCGCTCCTGTCCGCCGCCCCCCGGGGGAGACGTCGATCTGCCGCTGATCGAGCGGCACTGGCGAGCGACGGGTCGAGAGACCGCTTCTGGCCCCGGACTTGCAGCCGCCCTGGAGCGATTGGCCGCCAGCGCGCTCGGCGACGCGGGCCTGTGGGGGGGGAATCTCGCCGAGCTCCCCGGAATCGTCGAGGCGACGACCCGCTGGCTGCTGCTGCTCGAGCGCGAGGGCGTGGATGGCGCGGTCGACGCGCTGCGTGGCATGCCGGAGTACACGACCACCGGCCGGACCCGACCATGACCCATACGACGACGACTCGCGGGGGAGAAACGGGTGGGCTCCCGCTGCTCGAGAGTGGCGTGATCGCGGTCGTTCGCGCACCCGAAGCGGTCCGGCTGCGCGCGGTCGCACGCGCGCTTGCGGCGGGCGGCGTAGGCGCGGTGGAAATCACGTTGACGACGCCCGGCGCGATCGCGACGATCGCCGATCTCGCCGGAGACGAGGGGCTCGCCGGGTGCCTGGTGGGCGCCGGCACCGTGCTCGACGAAGTCGCGGCGCGCGCCGTCATCGACGCCGGGGCTCGCTTCGTGGTCAGCCCGACCCTCGACCACGCGGTGATCCGCGTGTGCCGAGAGCGCGACGTGCCCTGTATGCCCGGCGCGTTTACCCCGACGGAGATCCTGGATGCGTGGCGCGCCGGCGCGTCGCTCGTGAAGGTGTTTCCCGCGGCGGCGGTCGGCCCCGGCTTCATCCGGGACGTGCTCGCACCACTGCCGTTCCTGCGGCTCGTGCCCTCGGGCGGTGTGACGCTCGAGAACGCGGGCGACTGGATCCGCGCCGGCGCCGCTGCGGTGAGCGTGGGCGGCGCGCTGCTGCGGGCGGCGCTGCTCGGCCATGAGAGCCCCGCGGAGCTGACGGCGCGGGCGCGGCTGCTGGTGACCCAGGTCAGAGCGGCCCGCGCATGAGGGCGGTCACGTTCGGCGAGCTGTTGCTGCGGCTCAGCCCGCCGGGCGACGAGCGCCTGCTCGAGTCCCCCGAGCTGCACACCTGCTTCGGCGGGGCGGAGGCGAACGTCGCCGTCGCCCTCAGCCATCTCGGCGTGCGGTGCGACTACGTCACCCGCGTTCCCGACAACCCCCTCGGGGACGCCGGCGTCGAGGCGCTGAGAAAGGAAGGGGTGGGCACGCGGTGGATCGCGCGAGGGGGGAGCGGCGATCGCCTGGGGCTCTATTTCGTGGAGCCGGGCGCGGATCTGCGGGCCATGCGCGTGGTCTACGACCGCGCGGGCTCCGCGTTCGCGCGCCTCGACCCGCACAGCATCGACTGGCCCGCGGTGCTCGCCGGGGCCGACTGGTTCCACGTCTCCGGGATCACTCCCGCCCTGGGTGAAGGCCCGGTGGCGGCGCTCGCGGGCGCCATCGCGTGCGCGCGCGCCCGGGGCACCCCCGTGAGCCTCGACCTGAACTACCGCGAGGCCCTGTGGCGCAACCGCAATCCGCGGCCGCTCATCGAGCCGCTGGCTCGGCGGGCGGGCGTGCTGATCGGTAATACGGGGGCTGTGAGCGCGATGCTCGGCCTTGCGGCCGACGACGCGTCGCTCGCGACCCCCGAGCGAGCGCGCGGGCTCGCCGAGCAGCTCTCGGCGCGGTTCGAAGCGAAGCGCATCGCGCTCACGCGGCGCGAGATCCTCGGGCCCCGGGAGCACGGGTGGAGCGCCGTCCTGTACGACGCGGAGACCCGCGCGTTCGCCCAGAGCCGGCGGCACCGCGTGCACGTCGTGGACCGTGTGGGCGGCGGCGACAGCTTCGCCGCGGCGCTCATCGCCCGATTGCTCGCCGGGGACCGGCCGGCCGCGGCGCTCGAATTCGCGGTGGCGGCGAGCGCCCTCAAGCTCACCGTGCCCGGGGACTTCAGCCGCGCGAGCGTGGAGGAAGTCGAGGAGCTGCTCCGCGCGTGATTCCCAGCTTTCGCTGGTTCGGCCCGGCGGACCCGATCCCGCTCGCCCACATCCGCCAGATCCCCGGCGTGACGGGTGTCGTGAGCGCCCTGTACGATCTGCCGGTCGGCGACCCCTGGAGCCGCGAGCGGCTCGGCACGCTCAAGGCGCAGATCGACGACGCTGGGCTCCGGTTCGCCGTGGTCGAGAGCATCCCCGTGCACGAGAACATCAAGCTCGGCCGGCGCGGCCGCGATCGCCTGATCGAGAACTTCTGCCGGAGCGTGTGCAGCATGGGGGAGCTCGGCATTCCGGTGCTGTGCTACAACTTCATGCCGGTGTTCGACTGGACACGCACCGACCTCGCACTGCGCCTTCCCGACGGCTCGACGGCGCTCGCCTACGACGATGCCGCGCTCGCGAACGTGGATCTGTCGCGCGGAGCACCCGACCTGCCCGGCTGGGCCACGGCGTACCAGCCCGCCGAGCGGCAGGCGCTGATCGCCGCGTATCGCGAGGTGGGCGCGGAGCGGCTGTGGGACAATCTCGCGTACTTCCTGGAGCGTGTGGTCCCGGTGGCGCGCGAAGCGGGCGTCCGCCTGGCGATCCACCCCGACGACCCGCCATGGCCGATCTTTGGGCTGCCGCGCATCATCACGAACGCTGCCGCCCTGGAGCGGCTCGTCGCGCTGGTCGACAGCCCGGTGAACGGCGTGACCTTCTGCACGGGATCGCTCGGCGCCGATCCCGCGAACGATCTCCCCGCGATGGTGCGCCGGCTGGGCGCGCTGGGGGAGAACGGGGGGCGCATCCATTTCGCGCATTGCCGCAACGTGCTGGTCACGGGCGCGCGCCGCTTTCACGAGACGGCCCACCCGTCCGCGTGCGGCAGCGTCGACCTGTTCGAGGTGCTGCGCGCTCTGCGGGACGTGGGCTTCGCGGGCCCGATGCGTCCCGATCACGGCCGCATGATCTGGGGTGAGACCGGACGTCCCGGGTACGGCCTGTACGATCGGGCGCTCGGGGTCACCTATCTGCAGGGCCTGTGGGAAGCCCTGGTGCGGAGCGAGGGATGACCACGCGGATCGGCTACCGCTGGACGGTGTGCGCGCTGCTGTTCGTGGTCACGACCATCAACTACGTCGACCGCCAGGTGCTCGGCATTCTCGCGCCCACGCTGCAGCGCGAGCTGCACTGGACCGAATCGCAGTACGGCGACGTCGTCTCTTGGTTCAGTCTGGTGTACGCCTTCGGATTCCTCGCCGCCGGGCGCGTGTTGGATCGGGTGGGGGTGCGACGCGGCTTTGCGGTCGCGATCGTCGCCTGGAGCGTCGCGGCGATCGCCCATGCCTTCGCCCGCACCGCCGCGGGGTTCTCGGCCGCCCGCGCGCTGCTCGGGTTGGGCGAGTCCGCCAATTTCCCGGGCGCGATCAAGACCGTGGCAGAGTGGTTCCCCAAGCGCGAGCGGGCGCTGGCGACCGGGATCTTCAACGCCGGCACCAATACCGGCGCCATCATCACGCCGCTCGTCGTGCCCTGGATCGCCCTGACGTGGGGCTGGCAGTGGGCCTTCGTCGCCACCGGCTCGCTCGGCTTCCTGTGGCTCGTCGTGTGGCTCGCGCTGTACCGGAGCCCGGAGACGCACCCCCGGGTAACGCCCGCGGAGCTGACGCACATCAAGAGCGACGTCGACGAGCCGGCGGTGTTCGCCGTGCCGTGGGTCCGGCTGCTCGGGCTCAAGCAGACGTGGGCGTTCGCGGCCGGCAAGCTCTTCGCCGACCCGGTCTGGTGGTTCTATCTCTACTGGCTCCCGAAATTCCTCGATACGAAGTACGGCATCCGGCTGGCCCAGCTCGCGCTGCCGCTGATCGTGGTCTACATGATCGCCGACGTCGGCTCGGTCGGCGGCGGGTGGCTCTCGAGCGCGCTGCTCCAGCGCGGCTGGAGCGTGAACCGGGCGCGCAAGACGGCGATGCTGGCGATGGCGCTGCTGATCGTGCCGACGGCGTTCGCGCCCCTCGCCGGGAGCCTGTGGGCGGCGGTGGCGATCGTGAGCGTCGCCGCCGCGGCGCACCAAGCCTGGTCGGCCAACGTCTATACGCTGGCGAGCGACATGTTTCCGCGAGCGGCCGTGGGGTCCGTGGTTGGCATCGGCGCGTTCGCGGGCGCCATGGGCGGCGTGCTGTTTCAGCGCGTCACCGGCCGGATCCTCCAGGCGAACGGCAACGACTACACGCCCATCTTCATCGTGTGCGGGCTGGCCTACGTGTCGGCCTGGACCGTCATTCACCTCCTGGCGCCGCGGCTCGAGCCCGCGGCGGTGGAGGAGCCCGTGCGCGTGTGACGCCCGACACCTCGCTCCCCAGGCTGGCGCCCGGGGTCAGAGTGGACGCCGAGCCAAGCGCCGCGGCGCCGGACCGGCTGCGCCGCTCGCTCGCGCGCATCGGCCCGGCGCTGGTGCTGGTGCTCGTGGTGCTTGTCTTCGCGCTGCTGACGGACGCTCCGGCGCGGTATCTGTCGCCGTTCAATTTGCGCATCGTCCTGTCGCAGACCGTGATCGTCGCCCTGGGTGCGATCGGGATGACGATCATCATCGTCTCGGGCGGGATCGATCTCTCGGTCGGGGCGACGATCGCGTTGACCGGCGTCGTGGCCGCGCTGGTGGTTGGCGCGGGGTGGCCCGCGGGCGTGGCGACGTTCGCCGCCGTGCTTGCCGGCGGGCTCGTGGGACTGGCGAACGGCCTGCTCATCACTTCCTTGCGCGTCGTGCCGTTCATCGCGACGCTCGGGATGCTGGGCATCGCGCGCGGCGTCGCGAAGTGGCTGGCCCATGAGCAGACCGTCAACGTGCCGCCCACGTGGCTCAACGATCTGCTCGTCACGTTCCCTCAACCCGCCTGGATGGTGCTCCCGGCCGGGGTATGGATCACGCTCGTGCTGGCGCTCGCCGCGGCGACCGTGCTGCGTCGCACCGTGTTCGGGCGGCGCGTGTTCGCGCTCGGCTCGAACGAGCGGGCGGCGCGCGCCTGCGGCATCGCGACCGACCGGCTCAAGCTGTGGATCTACAGCGTGGGAGGCCTGCTGTTCGGGCTGGCGGGGGTGATGCAGCTGTCACGCCTCCGGCAGGGCGATCCAACGGTCGCGATCGGCACGGAGCTGGACGTGATCGCGGCGGTGGTGATCGGCGGCGGCAGCCTGAGCGGCGGCGAGGGAAGTGTGTTCGGCTCGGTCGTGGGCGCCCTCATCATGGCGTTCCTGCGCAACGGCTGCCAGCAGATGGGATGGCCGAACTACATTCAGGAAATCATCATCGGCGGGATCATCGTGCTGGCGGTCGCCTTGGACCGGTTGCGGGCAGGGTGGGCCCAGTGAAGTCGGAACGCGGAACGCGGAACGCGGAACAGCCGGGCGAGATCGGTCGCCGCCACGACGCTCGCGTTGATGTTCCGCGTTCCGACTTCCGCGTTCCGCGTTCGGTTATCGATTCCCACGTCCACTTCTGGGATCCCGCCGAGCTCCACTACCCCTGGCTCGAAGCGGTGCCGGCCCTCGACCGCGCCTTCCGGCCGGCGGATTACGCGGCCGCCACCGGGGAAGTGGCCATCACCCAGCTCGTGTTCGTCGAGGGCAACTGCCGACCCGATGAGGCGCAACGCGAGGTGCAGCTCGTCGAGCGCCTGGCCAGGGCGGAGCCGCGCATCGCCGGTATCATCGCCTTCGCCGATCTTACGCCGGAGTCGGGGGCCGGGGACCGGGGGCTGGAACAGACGCTCGATGCGCTGTCGAGCTCGCCGCGGGTCAAAGGCACCCGCCACAACATCCAGGGGCAGCCCGCCGGATTCTGCCTGCAGCCGGCATTCGTGCAGGGGGTTCAGGCGGTCGGCGGTCGCGGGCTCACCTTCGATCTCTGCGCCACGCACGACCAGTTGCGCGACGTCGCGGACCTGGTACGCCAATGTCCCGACACCCGCTTCGTGCTGGATCACTGCGGCAAGCCGGCAATTCGCACGCGACGGCTCGACCCGTGGCGCGCGGACGTCGCGCGCCTCGCCGCGCACGACAACGTGTGGTGCAAGCTCTCGGGGCTCCTGACCGAAGCGAACCCGCAGGACCTCCGTGACGACACGCTGATCCCCTACACCGCCTGGGTGGTCGAGTGCTTCGGGAGGGAGCGGGTGATGTACGGCAGCGACTGGCCCGTCCTCACCCTCGGTGGCAGCTATTGTGAGTGGTACGGATTCACGGACCGCTTCACCGCCGGGTGGAGCGCGGCGGAACGGTGCCGCTTCTACGCTGACACCGCAGCGCGCGTATACGGCCTATGAAGGAGCTCGAGCAGCGTGTCGCGATCGTGACGGGCGGCGGCTCCGGTATCGGCCGCGCGATCGCGCTGCGGTTCGCCCGGGCGGGCGCGCGCGTCGCGGTGGTGGACGTGGCCGAGCCGGCCGCGGAGCAGACGGTGCGCGAGATCGCGGCGTGCAGCGGCGGCGGCGAGGGAGGAGAATCCGTCGCCGTCCTGTGCGACGTGAGCCGGCAGGCAGACGTGGCGGCCGCGTTCGAGAAATTACGGCGGCGATACGGGACGCTGGACGTGCTCGTGAACAGCGCCGGGATTGCCCACGTCGGCAACCTCGAGCAGACGTCGGAGCAGGACTTGGATCGGCTCTATGCCGTGAACGTGAAGGGCGTCTACAATTGCATGCAGGCGGCCGTGCCGGTGATGAAGGCCCGTGGCGGCGTGATCCTGAATATCGCGTCGGTCGCGTCGAGCGTCGGCATTCCGGATCGATTCGCTTATTCGATGACCAAGGGCGCGGTGTTGACGATGACCTACTCGGTGGCCCGTGACTACGTGACCGAGAAGGTGCGCTGCAACTGCATCGCCCCGGGACGGGTCCACACGCCGTTCGTCGACGGTTTCCTGGCGAAGAGTTATCCCGGGCGGGAGCGGGAGATGTTCGAGCAGCTGTCACGGACGCAGCCGATCGGGCGCATGGGACGGCCGGAGGAGATCGCCGAGCTCGCCCTGTTTCTCTGTTCCGATGCCGCCGCCTTCATCACGGGATGCAATTACGCGATCGACGGCGGCTTCGTCACCCTCAAGATGTGAGCCATGAAACTCATCCGATTCGGTGAGCCGGGCCGCGAGCGACCCGGGCTGATCCTCTCCGACGGCCGGCGCATCGACGCGTCGGGCTTCGCGGGGGTTGGGGGGGATGCCGATTATGACGAGGCGTTCTTCGGCTCGGGAGGTCTGGAGCGGCTGGCGCGCTGGCTGGCCGACGTGGGCGGAGCGGCGCCGGTCGTGGCGACCGACGTGCGACTCGGGCCCCCGATCTGCCGGCCGAGCAAGATCGTGTGCGTCGGCCTCAATTACCGGGACCACGCCCGCGAGTCCGGCATGGCCGTCCCGGACGAGCCGGTGCTGTTCTTCAAGGCGACCACCGCCATCACCGGCCCCAACGACGACGTCATCATTCCGCGGGACGGCACCAAGGTCGACTGGGAGGTCGAGCTGGCGGTGGTGATCGGCCGCCGGGCGGTGTACGTCGAGCGGGACCGCGCGCTCGACCACGTCGCCGGCTACGTGCTCCACAACGATTACTCGGAGCGGTCGTTCCAGCTGGAGCGCGGCGGCCAGTGGGTCAAGGGCAAGAGCTGCGACACGTTCGCCCCCCTGGGACCGTTCCTCGCCACCCCGGACGAGATCCGCGACGTGCACGACCTGCGGATCTGGCTCAACGTGAACGGCGAGGCCAAGCAATGCAGCTCGACGTGCGAGCTCATCTTCGACGTGCCGACGCTCGTCAGCTACATCAGCCAGTTCATGACGCTCCTGCCCGGCGACATCATCTCCACCGGTACGCCCCCGGGCGTGGGACTAGGCCAGACGCCGCCGCGCTACTTGGTCGACGGGGATGAAGTGGAGCTCGGCATCGAGGGGCTCGGCTCGGCACGCCAGCGCCTACGTGCCTACCGCTAAGGTGAGCCTTCAGGGCAAGACGGCCGTGATCACCGGTGCGAGCACGGGCATCGGACGCGCCAGCGCGCTGCGCTTCGCGCAGGAAGGCGCGCGCCTCGTGCTGGCGGACGTACAGGACGCCGAGGGAGAGGCGCTGGCGCAGGTGATCACGCAGTCGGGTGGCGCCGCCTGCTTCGTGCACGCCGACGTGGGCCGCCGCGCCGACAACGAACGGATGATCGACGCCTGCGTCGCGCGCTACGGCCGGCTCGACATCCTGTTCTGCAACGCCGGCATCAACCTGCCGAAACTGCTCGTGGACAGCTCCGACGAGGAGATCGACGGGCTGCTCGCCGTGAACGTGAAGGGGCCGCTCTACGCCGCCCGTCACGCCATTCCGATCATGCTGCGACAGCCCGAGGGCGGCGTGCTGCTCTTCACCGCGAGCAAGACGGGGCTCGTGGCGCAGACCGATTCGCCGGTGTACTGCGCCTCGAAGGGCGCCGTCGTGCTGCTGGCCAAGGCGCTGGCGCTCGACTACGCCACCCGCGGCATACGCGTGAACGCGTTGTGTCCGGGTATCATCGACACACCGATGCTGCGCCGCTTCGCGGACGCGATGCCCGACCCGGCGGCCGCCTGGACCGAGTATCGCACCGCGCAGCCGATGAGACGCCTGGGCACGCCCGAAGAGTGCGCCGCCGCCGCGCTGTGGCTCGTGTCGCCCGAGGCCGGCTTCGTTACGGGCGTCGCGCTTCCGGTCGACGGTGGCTTCACGGCCATGTGAAGGGGTATCCTCGACCGATGCCCCGCCCCACCACGATCACTCGCGTCGACGTCCACGACATCCGGTTCCCGACTTCGCAGGAGCGGGACGGCTCGGACGCGATGAACCCGGACCCGGACTACTCGGCGGCGTACGTGGTGCTGCGCACCGACCACCGGGACGGCTCGGCGGGACACGGTCTCACCTTCACCATCGGACGGGGCAACGAGCTGTGCGTCGCCGCGGTGCACGCGCTCGCGCCGCTCGTTCAGGGGCTCACGCTGGAGCAAATCAAGACGGACATGGGACGCTTCTGGCGGCGTCTCACCGGGGACTCGCAGCTCCGCTGGGTGGGACCGGAAAAAGGCGTCGTCCACCTGGCCACCGCCGCCCTCGTGAACGCGGTGTGGGACCTCTACGCCAAAGTGGAGGGGAAGCCGCTGTGGCAGCTGCTACGCGATATGAGTCCGGAGGAATTGGTGCGCTGTATCGACTTCCGGTATTTAAGCGACGCCCTCACACCGCAAGACGCGCTCGACGTGCTGCGCGCGCACGCACCGACCCGCGCCGCCCGGGAGGCGGAGCTCCGGCGCAGCGGCTATCCCGCCTATACGACCTCGGCGGGCTGGCTCGGCTACTCAGACGAGAAGATCCGGCGCTTGTGCCACGAGGGAGTAGCGCGCGGGTGGTCGCACTTCAAGATCAAAGTCGGCCGCGACCTGGAGGACGATCTGCGGCGCGCGGCGGTCGTGCGCGGCGAGATCGGACCGGACAGGAAGCTCATGCTCGACGCCAATCAGGTGTGGGACGTGCAGGAGGCGATCGCCAGCATGCGCGAGCTGGCGCGGTTCGATCCCTGGTGGATCGAGGAGCCGACCAGTCCCGACGACGTGCTGGGCCACGCCGCGATCGCGCGGGCGATCGCGCCGATCGGGGTCGCCACCGGAGAGCAATGCCATAACCGGGTCATGTTCAAGCAGCTGATGCAGGCGGGCGCGATGCGGTTTTGCCAGATCGACAGCTGCCGGCTGGGCGGGGTCAACGAGGTGCTGGCGGTACTGCTGCTCGCCGCGAAGTTCGGGATCCCGGTCTGCCCCCACGCCGGCGGCGTGGGGCTGTGCGAGTACGTGCAGCATCTCGCGATCTTCGACTACATGTGCGTCAGCGCGTCGCTCGAGGACCGCGTCGTCGAGTACGTGGACCACTTGCACGAGCACTTCGTCGATCCCGTCGTCGTGCGGGACGGTCGCTACCTCGTGCCGACCGCCCCCGGCTACAGCATCACGATGCGGGCGGAGAGCCTGGCGCATTATGCGTACCCGAACGGGCCGGTGTGGAAGGGAGGCTAGTGGGAGGACCGATGTCGATCAGTCACCTCGTCCTGCTGGCGCTGCTGGCGCAAGCCCAAGCGCCCGAGACTCCCGCCCAGCGCAACGCCCGCATGGCGTGGTGGCGCGATGCGCAGTTCGGGATGTTCATCCACTGGGGCGCGTACGCCGTGCCCGCCGGCACCTACAACGGAGAGCGGATCCGCGGCATCGGCGAGTGGATCATGAGTCGGGCTCACATCCCGATCCCCGAATACGAGAAATACGTCCACAGCTTCAACCCCACGCGATTCGATGCCGACGAGTGGGTGCGCATCGCGAAGGACGCGGGTATGAAGTACATCATCATCACCTCCAAGCACCACGACGGCTTCGCCATCTTCGACTCGAAGGTCTCGAGCTACGACATCATGGACGCCACGCCGTACAAACGGGACGTGATCAAGGCGCTGTCGGAGGCGGCCCATCGTGCCGGCCTCAGGTTCGGGGTCTACTATTCGATCATGGATTGGCATCACCCGGATGCCCAGGGGCCCAACTACCCCGACTATAACTCGCGCACCTGGAGCAATCCCAACTTCGGGCGTTACGTCGACACGTACATGAAGCCCCAGCTCAAAGAGCTGCTCACGCAGTACCCCGCCATCGACGTGCTGTGGTTCGACGGCGAATGGATCGCGGACTGGAGCGACGAGCAGGGGCGGGATCTGTACAACTACGTCCGCGCCATCCGTCCCGGCCTGATCGTCAACAACCGTGTCGGTCACACTCGCCAGGGACTGAGCGGACTCAACAGGGAGGGTCAAATCGGGCTCGGGGACTTCGGGACCCCGGAGCAGCAGGTTCCGCCCGAGGGACTGCCCGGCGTCGATTGGGAGACGTGCATGACGATGAACGACACCTGGGGCTACAAGTCGTACGACGACGACTGGAAGGACACGCGCACGCTGTTGCGGACGCTGATCGACGTGGCATCCAAGGGCGGCAACTTCCTCCTCAACGTGGGGCCGACCGCCGAAGGGCTGATCCCCGGGGCGATCGTGTGGCGGCTGCACGAAATGGGCGACTGGATGAGGGCCAATGGCGAGGCCATCTATGCGACGACCGTGAGCCCATACGGTATGCCGGCGTGGGGCCGCTACACCGCCAAACCGGGACGGGTGTATGCCCACGTCTTCGACTGGCCCAAGGACCATCGCTTGCCGCTGACAGGTGTGAAAGAGCAGCCGCTGCGCGTCTACGTGCTGGCGGACGGGAAGCCGCTCCCCATCGAGCGCACGGACTCGGGCTTCGTGGTCGAGGTGCCGGCGGTGGCGCCGAGCACGATAGCGTCGGTGCTGGTGCTCGAAACGACCTCCCCCGTCCTGCCTTGAAGGCCGCCGTTCTCGTCGACATCGGCCGGATCGAGCTACGCGACGTCCCGTGCGTGGACCCGGGGCCGGGCGACGTGCTGGTGCGCGTCACGGCCGTCGGGCTGTGCGGCACGGACTTCCACATCTTCGCGGGGCACGCCAACTACCATTGTGACGAGCGGGGGCGGCCGATCCCGCTCGCCCGCGAGCCCCAGATCCTGGGACATGAGATCGCTGGTGTGGTGGAAGCGGTGGGGGTGAGCGTGAGCCATCTGCGTCCTGGCGAGCGGGTGGTGGTTGATCAGGGGAGGAACTGCGTGAGCGCGGCACGCTCGCCCCTGTGCGAATACTGCGCCAGCGGCGACTCACACCAGTGCGAGTCGTACAGCGAACACGGGATCACCGGGCTACCGGGCGGGTTCGCCGAGTATCTGACCATCCCGGCGGTGAACGCCGTGCGCGTCGAATCCGACCGGGACCCAGCCGTCGCCGCGCTGACCGAGCCGCTGGGCTGCGTGGTCCACTCGGCGCACGTGCTCACGGGTACCCCGGCGCGCTACGCCCTGCGGGACGGCGGAGGCGGCGGAGAACGGGCGCGCTGCGTCGTGATCTGCGGAGCAGGCCCCGCGGGTCTCCTCTGGGTGCAGTATCTCCGCAATATCCTCGGCTTCGATGGGCTGCTCCTGGTCACCGAGCCGAGCGCCGGCAAGCGCGCCCTGGCGGAGCGGTTCGGCGCCGAGACGCTAGACCCGACCGCCACCGACCCGGTGGAGGTGGTGCACGAGCGCACCCAAGGTCGCCGCGCCGAGCTGCTCATCGAGGCCACAGGGTCCGGACCGGCGTTCGCGGCCATCCCGCGGCTCGTGCGGAAGCAGGCGACGATCCTCTTGTACGGGCACGGCCACACGGGCGTAGACCTGAGCGTGCTGAGCCAGCTCCAGTTCCTCGAGCCCACCCTGCTGACGCCGGTCGGGGCGTCCGGCGGCTTCACGGACGACGGCCGACCGGCCACCTACGTCCGCGCGCTGGACCTGATCGAGCGCGGGAAGGTTGACGTCCGATCGCTGATCACACACCGGCACCCATCACTCGATTCGATCGCCCCCGCCCTCTCAGGCGAGCACGGTGCGCCTGAGTACGTCAAAGGCGTCGTCGTCCTGTGAGGCCCCCGATGCGCGTCTCCCTGTTCGTGACCTGCCTGGCCGATCAACTGTGGCCGGCGGCGGCCGTCGGCGCGGTGCGGGTGCTGCGGCGGGTGGGGTGCGACGTGCAGTTCGACGAGCGCCAGACGTGTTGCGGGCAGCCCGCGTTCAACACCGGGTATCGCCCGGACGCGTGCGCACTGGCCCGCCGGCTCATCGAGATCTTTGAATCGAGCGGCGCCGACGCCATCGTCAGCCCCTCGGGATCCTGCACCGCGATGCTGCATCACTACGAGCAGCTGTTGGAGGATGCGGGTTGGCGTGCCCGGGCGCGGGCCCTGGCGGAGCGCACGTACGAGCTCAGCTCCTTCCTCGTCAATCGATTGGGCGTGGACGACGTGGGAGCGAGCTTCGCCGGCCGCCTCACCTGGCACGACGCGTGTCACGGCCTGCGCGACTTGAAGATCAGGGAAGAGCCGCGCCGGCTGCTGCACCACGTGCGCGGCGCGGAGTTGGTCGAGCTGCCCCCCGCGAGCGCGGAGACGTGCTGCGGCTTCGGCGGCACCTTCTCGGTGAAGTATCCCGAGATCTCGGTGGCGATCCTGGATGAGAAAGTGGACGCGATCGACCGGGCGGGGGTGGATGCCGTCGTCTCGGGGGACGCGAGCTGCCTGATGCAGATCGGCGGCCGGCTGTCACGCCGCGGATCCCTCGTCCGCGCGCTGCACCTGGCGGAAGTCCTCGCGTCCACCACATGACCTTCGACCGGGACGCGCGCACGGCGCTGGCCGACGGCCAGCTGCGCGGCGCGCTGCGTCATGCCACGACTCTGTTCGGCGAGCGGCGGCGGGCGGCGATCGCCGAGGTGCCGGATTGGGAGGGCGCCCGTGACCGGGCCCGCGCCATCAAGGACGAGACGCTGCTCCGCCTGGACCGCTACCTGGAGCAGTTCGCCGCCAACGCCGAGCGCGCCGGCGCGCGGGTCCATTGGGCGCGTGACGCAGCGGAGGCATGCGAGATCATCGCCCGGATCGCCGAGCGACGGGGGGCGCGGACGATCGTCAAGAGCAAGAGTATGGCGTCCGAAGAGATCCACCTGAACGCCGCGCTGGCGCGCCGCGGCATCGAGCCGGTGGAGACCGACCTCGGCGAATACATCGTCCAGCTCGCCGGTGAAACGCCGTCGCACATCGTGGCCCCCGCCATTCACAAGACCCGGGCGCAGATCGGGGCTCTGTTCGCGGAGAAGCTCGGGACGGAGCCCTCCGACGATATCGCGACGCTCGCGGCGGCGGCCCGCCAAGCGCTGCGCCGCCGCTTCGCGGAGGCGGATCTCGGGGTCTCCGGCGTCAACTTCGCGGTTGCCGAGACGGGGACCATCCTTATCCTCGAGAACGAGGGAAACGCGCGACTCACGACCAGTCTCCCGCGCACGCACGTCGCGCTCATGGGCATCGAAAAGGTGATCCCGCGGTTCGCCGACCTGGAGGTGTTTCTGCGGCTGCTCCCCCGCTCCGGCACCGGCCAGGCGCTGACGGCGTATCAATCATTGCTCACGGGCACCAAGCGCCAACCGGCGGACGAGGGGCCGGAGGAGCTGCACATCGTGCTGCTCGACAACGGCCGCTCGCGCATGCTGGCGTCCCCGGTGACCCGTCAGACGCTCGCGTGCATCCGCTGCGGCGCGTGCCTCAACGCCTGCCCCGTGTACCGCCAGATCGGCGGCCATGCCTACGGCTCGGTGTATCCCGGTCCCATCGGCGCGGTGTTGACCCCGCAGCTGCTCGGAATGGGGGAGTCGGCCGACCTCCCCTACGCGTCCAGCCTGTGCGGCGCCTGCCGGGATGTCTGTCCCGTCAAGATCGACATCCCGGCGGTGCTGCTGCACCTGCGGGCACAGGCGGTCGCGCGGCGCGGGAGTACCGGGACGGGGACGTTGCTGGAGCGGCTCGCGTTCTCGAGTTACGCGGCCGTGATGGCGCGGCCGCGGCTGTTCGAGTGGGTGATGCGCTGGGCCCGGAGGCTGCACATCGTGCCGCCGCTGGGCGCCTGGACCAAGTGGCGGGATCTCCGTCCCCTCGCCCCGCGCAGCTTTCGCGACGAGTGGCGGGCCGGACTGCGCGACACGGCGGGATCGTGACGGACAGCGACGCCGCTCGGCGAGACATCCTGCGCGCGGTGCGCGAGAACCTGGCGCAATCGGCACCCCCTGACCCCCGCTGGGCTTTGGAGTCCTCACCCCCTGGCCCCCTCTCCGTTCCAGAGAGGGGGGACCTCGTCACGCGCTTCACAGAGCGACTGGCCGCCGTAGGCGCGCAGTGCACCGTCGTGCGCGGCGCAGCGGACGCCGCCGATGCACTGGCCCGTATCCTTAGGAGCGCGGGCGTGCGGCGGGTGGTGGGCTCTGACGCGCCCCTGGTACAGCGGCTCCTCCCGCGGTCGGGAGACAGCGTCGTGCTCGAGAGCCTCGATCGCCTCACGCGCGACGAGCTGTTCGCGTGTGAGGCCGGTGTCACCACCGCGCAGTGGGGGATCGCCGAGACCGGCACGCTGGTGCTCGAGTCGGCGCGCGAGCGCAGCCGGTTGCTGTCGCTTGTCCCGCCGATCCACGTCGCCGTGTTGTCCGCGTCGTGCATCTGTGAGTCGCTGGGCGACGCGCTCGCCCGCGTGCGACAGACCGCCAGCCACGCGATCACCCTGATCACCGGACCGTCGCGCACCTCGGATATCGAGCTCACCTTGGTCGTCGGGGTGCACGGTCCCCAGACGGTCCACGTGCTCTTGCTGGAGGAGGAGACATGAGGCTGGTGGAGGCTGGTGGAGGCTGGTGGAGCAAGATGCCCGTCGTTCTGTTCGCGGCCATGTGCATCTCCGGCTGCGGAAAATCGACGCCGCGGCAGCGCGGCTCGCGGGCCGGCTCCGACCAGTCGCTCACCATCGCGGTGATCCCCAAAGGCACGACGCACGAGTTCTGGAAGAGTATCCACGCCGGGGCGATCCAGGCGTCGGGCGAGCTGGCGACCGAGGGTGCGCCGGTCAACGTCATTTGGAAAGGACCGCTGCGTGAAGACGACCGCGAGCAGCAGATCCAGGTGGTGGAAGGCTTCATCAGCCAGCGCGTCCAGGGGATCGTGCTGGCGCCGCTCGACAGCCGGGCGCTGGTGCGCCCGGTCGAAGAGGCCCGGCGCGCCGGCGTGCCGACGGTGATCATCGATTCGCGGGTCGAGTCGGACAGCATCGTCAGCTTCGTCGCCACCGATAATCGCAAGGGCGGGCAGCTGGGCGCGGGCCGGCTGGGCGAGCTACTCGGCGGGAAGGGCAAGGTGCTGCTGCTGCGGTACGGCGAGGGATCGGCCAGCACGACCGAGCGGGAGTCCGGGTTTCTGGAGGTGTTGCGCTCCCGGTACCCGGGCATCGAGATCGTGTCGGCCGACCAGTACGCCGGACCGACGCGCGAGACGGCCAAGCGCGCCTCGGAAAACCTCCTCAACCGCTACGGCGGCTTAGTTCAGGGCATCTTCACCCCCAACGAGTCGTCGACAATCGGCATGCTGCTCGCGCTGCAGGACATCGGCCTGGCAGGGAAGGTCAAGTTCGTCGGGTTCGATGCCAGCGCCGTCCTGATCGCCGCGATCCGCGCGCACCAGCTCGACGGGCTGGTGGTGCAGAACCCGATGCGCATGGGGTACCTGGGCGTGAAGACGATGGCCGATCATCTGCGCGGCAAGCCGGTCGCGCGTCTCATCGACACCGGCGTCGCGCTCGTGACGGCGGCGAACCTCGATTCCACCGCGACCCAGGAGCTCGTGAACCCGCCGATCGCGCGCTATCTCAGCGAGCAGTGAGCGTGCTCCGGATCTCGGACCTCGCGAAGCGGTTCGGCCCGACCGTGGCGCTGAACGGCGTAGACCTGGTGCTCCGCCCCGGCGAGGTGCACGCCGTGATCGGAGAGAACGGCGCCGGCAAGAGTACGCTGATGAGCATCGTGGCCGGCGCACTGCGTCCCGACCGCGGCGCGATGCAGCTCGACGATCGGCCGTACGCCCCGCCCTCGCCGCTCGAGGCGCGGCGCTGCGGCGTCGCCTTGATCCATCAGGAGCTGTCATTGTGCCCGCACCTCTCCGTGGCCGAGAACATCCTGCTTGGGATCGAGCCGTCGCGCTGGGGGTGGCTCGACGCCGCGAGCGCCCGCCGGCGGGCGCTCGGCTTGCTGGAGCACTTTGCCCACCCGGCTCTCACGCCCGACGCCCGGTTGGGCGAGCTGCCGCTGGCGGCCCAGCAGGTGGTGGAGATCTGCCGCGCCCTGGCCGCCGACGCGCGCATCCTCCTGATGGATGAGCCGACGAGCAGTCTACAGCGCGGGGAAGTGGACCGGCTGTTCGCCTTGATCCGTCGTCTCGCCGCGCGTGGGCTCGCCGTAGTCTACATCAGCCACTTTCTGGAGGAGGTCCGCGAGATCGCCGATCGCTATACCGTCCTGCGCGACGGCCGCAGCGTCGATGCCGGGCGGCTCGCAGGCACGAGCGCCGATCATCTGATCGCGCAGATGGTGGGGCGGCCGGTCGCGGGGCTCTTCCCCGACCGCGTGCGCGCCCGGAGCGCGGAGGGAGAGGTGCTGCTCGCCGCGGACGGCGTTGCGGCCCCGCCGACGCTGCGCCACGCCAGCTTCGAGCTGCGACGCGGCGAGATCCTCGGCATCGCCGGGCTCATCGGCTCCGGGCGGACCGAGTTGGTGCGCACATTGTTCGGGCTCGAGCCCCAGGCGTCGGGACGGATCGCGTTGCGCGGCCGCGCGCTCGCCGTGCACGGCGCGAGCCCGGCGCAGCGGCTCGGCCAGGGGTTCGGGTACCTGAGCGAGGATCGGGCGCGGGAGGGCCTGGCCCTGCCGCTCGCCGTGGCCGACAACCTCACGGCGACGCGGATGTCCGCCTGTTCACCGGGCTGGGGCTGGCTCGACCTCCGCCGACAGCGCGCGGTCGCCCGAACATGGATCGAGGCGCTCCGCATCCGGGCCGCCGACCCGCAGCAGCCGGTGCGCGCCCTCTCGGGCGGGAATCAACAAAAGGTGGCGATCGGGCGGCTGCTCTACCAGGACGCGGATGTGCTCCTGCTCGACGAGCCCACGCGCGGCATCGACATCGGCAGTCGAGCACAGCTGTACGAGACCATCGCGCGCTGCGCGGATGCGGGGAAGGCGGTGCTGCTCGTGAGCTCCTACCTGCCGGAGCTGTTCGGGCTGTGCGACCGGCTGGCGGTCATGAGCCGCGGGCGCCTCTCCCCCGCGCGCCCGATCGGGCAGTGGACGCCCGAAACCGTGCTGGCGACCGCGATCGGGAAAGCAGTCCCGTCGCCCGAGACGTGAGACCGATGAAGACGATGCCGCGCGGCCGCGCGATCCGCGCGGTATTCCCCCTCCTCGCCGTGGCAGTGGGTTGGGCAGCGGGACAGGGTCCGAGAAACCTGCTGACCGGTGGCCTGAGCGAGCAGGCCCTCGCCGCTGTGTTGATTCCGGCCGCGCAGTGGCATCCGTATCCCACGATCCGGGATAGGGCAGACTGGGAGGCGGTGCCCCAGGAGATTCGGGCCGGGTTCGTCCGCGAAGCGCAGCAGTCCCTGGGCACCGCCTGGGAGCGAATCCCGGCCACCGTCACGTTGCAGTACATCCGCAACGGGAACCGGTCGCACTACGACGTGATGAACACCCGGCAGCGTGAGAAACTGACGACGCTGGTCCTTGCGGAGGTGTTCGAGAACGAGGGGCGCTTCCTGGACGAGATCGCCGATGGGATCTGGGCGATCTCCGAGCAAACCTTTTGGGGATCGACGGCGCACCTCGGGATGCAGCGAGCCGGGAACGGACTGCCGGACGTCACCGAGCCGATCGTCGACCTCTTCGCCGCGGAAACAGGCGCGTTGCTCGCGTGGACCGACTACCTGCTCGGGGACCGGCTCGACCAGGTGTCGCCACTCCTCCGCAAGCGCATCCGCGCGGAGGTCGACCGGCGCGTGCTCACGCCGGCGTTGCAACGCGACGACTTCTGGTGGATGGGGTTCGGGGAACGCAAGAACGTCAACAACTGGAATCCGTGGATCAACTCCAACTGGCTGACCGCCGTCCTGCTGCTCGAGGCTGACCCGCGGCGACGCACCGCCTCCGTCTACAAGATCATGCGCAGCCTCGACAACTTCATCAATGTCTACCCGGACGACGGGGCCTCGGACGAAGGCCCGGGGTACTGGGGACGGGCGGGGGCGTCGCTGTTCGACAACCTGGAGCTGCTCCGCAGCGCCACCAACGGCGCGGTCGACATCTACCGTTCACCGCTCGTGCGAAACATGGGGCAGTACATCTACCGGGTGTACATCAAGGACGAGTACTTCGTCCCGATGGGCGACGCCTCGGCGAAACTCAGGCCCGATGCCGAGCTGGTGTATCAATACGGGAAGCGGATCGGCGATCCGGTCATGCAGGGATTCGGAGCGCTGCTCGCGCAGCGCCGCGGGCCGTACCGACCCGGCTCTGGTTCGCCCGGGCGCGTCCTGCCGGCGCTGCTCGTCGCGCGGGAGATCGCCACGGCGCGGGCCTCCGAGCCACTGCTCGGCTCCGTCTGGCTGCCGGATCTCCAGCTCATGGCGGCGCGATCCACTCCCGACTCAGGCGCGCGTCTCTACCTCTCCGCGTGGGGCGGCCACAACGCGCAGAGCCATAACCACAACGACGTCGGCAACTTCATCGTGTATGGAGATGGTAGGCCGGTGCTGATCGACCTCGGCGTGGAGACCTACTCCGCCAAGACCTTCAGCTCGCAGCGCTACGAGATCTGGACGATGCAATCCGCCTATCATAACCTGCCGACCATCAACGGCGTCATGCAGGGGGCGGGACGGGAATTCCAGGCGAAGGGCGTGTCCTTCGAGGAGAGCGCAAATCGGGTCACGTTCTCGGCCGACATCGCCTCCGCCTATCCTGCCGAGGCGGCGGTGCAGCGCTGGCAACGTGGGGTGACGCTCGACCGCAGGACGCCGGCCGTGGAGTTGGAGGACCGGTACGAGCTGACGAAGTGGAAGGAGCCGGTGCGCCTGAACCTCATGACGCCATTGCGCGCGGATACCTCGCGGCGCGGCGAGGTACGGCTCGGCGGGCTCTATATCCTTATCTTCGACCCACGCCAGTTGCACGCCACTGTCGAGGAGATCCGGGTGTCCGACCAGCAGCTCCGCTCCGTCTGGGGCGACGCGGTCGAGCGGCTCGTGCTCACCACGCAGGGCACGGCGCTCCACGGCGGGTACCGGGTGATGCTCCGTGCGGCGAAGTGATCACTCGGGTGTCGTATCCGAATCCGGGTATAACAGCCGCGCCCGATGGGACAGGACCACGTCTCCCGGGATCTCCCGCAGCAGCGCGCCGTAGCGTGGCTCCCCGTAGGTGAGCCGGGCACGCGCCAGCAACAGCACGGCCCAATCCGGCTCGATCGGCGTGATTTCCTGCCCGGGCCACCGTGTCGCTGCCGCGGCGTAGGGCGCGACGTAGTCCAGCGCATTGCGGATGCTGCCGCCGTCCGGTGACTGGTAGGACCAGAGGTCCACGCCCACCTGCCGCCCCAGCTCCGCCAGCCGACACAGTCCTTCGAGATTCATCGCGCTGTACGCGAGCGAGCGCGTGCGCACCAGCTCGAAGGGCTGGCGGCCGTCAGGCATGACCTGCGAGCCGATGCGCTTGGTCTTGCTCGCCTCGAGCGTGGCGCGCGCGAGCGCCGTGTCACCGGTGAAGAGCGCCAGCGCCGCGACCTGCGCGTCGTACCAGGTGCCATGATTGTTCCGCGCGCTCCGCTCCTCCTTTCCGATCTCGCTGGTGCGCAGCCACTGGAGATAGGCGGACATCCATGAACGCATCCCCCCGGCGGCCGTATGCGTCCAGGCGGGGGAGCGCTCGAGCATGCCGATCGCGTCCACCAGACCCACGAGCGAGCGGGTCTCGATGATCCCCGCACCGCGGCCTTCGGCGATGCCGGGAATGCGCTGTCCGTACCGGAGGTTGGGGTTCATCCGAGTGCCGGGATCGAGGAACCACACCCGCAAGAGGCGCGCGGCGCGCTCGGCGTATTTCTCGTCGTCGCTGAAGTAGTAGGCGAGCGCCAGTGTGCCGACGGCGCTGCTCAGCGCGCCCCAGCGGGACGCGTCGTAGTCACGACGGATCTCGGGGTTTCGCTCACCGTCGCGCCGGACATACGGCAGGCCGCCCGGCTTGGTGGAGTCGGGCCACCAGTACGGGCCCATGCTCACGTAGTCGTGCTTGTCGCCGCTCGGCGGCGTGCGCTGCTTGTCCATCACGGAGAACGGCCCGGCCACGAGGGCGGCCGCGGCCTCCCGCACCAGCCGGTCGTACGCCGGCCGCAGGCTTGAGTCGCCGCTCGCGAGACGGCGCTTCGCTCGCGCGAGCGCATCCGCGCGCAGCGAGTACACTCGCAGGGGCGCGGGGGGCGCGGGGGGCGCGGGGGGCGCGACACGCGAAGCGAGCCGTGGAGCCGACGGCGCGACACCGAGGCAAAGGAGCACGAGCGCTGCGAGGCGCAGCAACACTAGCGTACTCCCGCGCCGTGCAGGTACTCGGCCGCCACAGTCGCGAACTGCGCGATCGCGACCTCCGGCTCCGCGATATCGGGGTGCCAGCGTTTCTCCCACTCGAAGCTGTAGAACCCGCGGTACCCGATTTTCACCAGGGCCTCGATCTGGCGGCGCACCGGGACCTCGCCCGTGCCGGTCAGCACGTAGCGCCGCCCTCCCGTGGTCGCCGCTGGCACCGAGTCCTTCAAGTGGGTGTGCCGGATATAGCGCCCCAGCTGCCGCACGGTGTCTTCCGGCTGCTCCTTGCCCGACACGAACGTGTGATGCGCGTCCCACAAGAGCTGCACGGCCGGCGAGTCGGCCTGCCGCAGCAGCTCGAGCAGGCTGGGCGAGTCGGTAAAGTCGCCGTGGGATTCGATCAGCACGGTGACGCCTTTCGGCTGGGCGTAGTCGCCCAGCTCGCGCAGACCGCGGGCGATGTGCGCCAGCATGTCCGCGCGCGGCACGTCCTTCACGTAGTTGTTGCCGAACACGCGCACGTACGGCGCCCCGAGCGCCTGCGCGAGGTCGATGAAGCGGCGCGCCTCGGCGAGCTGCGCGGCGTGTTTCGTGGGATCCATCTCGTGCATCTGGGCCGAGGCGCCGAGGTCAGAGACGGAGAGGCCGTGCCCGGCCAGCTGCCGCTTCGCTTCTTCTAAGCGTCCCGGCGCGAGCTCGGGGGCCTGGCTCAGATCCATCGTCGCCTGGAGCCCGCGCAGCTCGACCGCCACGTAGCCGTGCGCGGCGGCGAAATCCAAGATCTGCGGCCACGTCCATGCGGGACAGCCCAGGGTCGAGAAGCCGAGTGGGAGATGGTCCCCGCGCGGCAGCCAGCGGGTGTATCGCGTGGCGAAGGCAGCGGCGGCAGTCGCGACGAACTCACGGCGCGTCGTCATCGGTCGGCTCCTTGTCTCAGCCATAACAGCGGCTGACGGATCGGAAAATTGCGCACGACCTCATCCACCGTCGGATCGGCTGGCAGCGTCTTCCACAGGTCCAGGTAGCGTGGCTCGTGCAGGGCGAGGCCGCCGAACAAGAGAGCCGGATGGCGGACCGGCCACTGGTCGTAATACATCACGTCCGGTGGCTTCGGCCAGGCGTGCTTGTCCTTGATGAACGGGTACATGAACGCGAGCGCGCGGCGCATCCCGCGCCCGTCGGGCGTGGTGAAGGCCCACAGATCCTCTCCGGCAGTCGACAGGGCCCACGCGAGCGTTCCCATCACGTCGAGCTGGAACAGCGAGTAGCCGTAGGGCTTGGTGCGCGCCAGCTCGCGCGGGAAGCTGCCGTCGGCGGCCATTTGTTGGGGAATGAGCGTCTCGCGAAAGAAGCGCCGCATGGAGTCGAGCCGCGCCTCGTCGCCGACGAGCTGCGCGAACGCGGCCACCTGCAGCGCCCAGGCGGCTGCGTGGTTGTTGCCGCTGTTGCGCTCGTCGGTTCCGTAGGGGTGCGTGGTAATCCACTCTAGGTATTGACGGAACCAGCGCTTTGTGCCAGCGAGCGTTTCGCCTCTCAGGTATCCCATCCGCTCGAGCACCCAGGTGGCCCGCGCGACCTCGACCAGGTGAATCGTGTCGATGATGCCGGTGCCGCGCCCCGTCGCCCGCCCCTTGATCGCCTGCCCGTATCGGAGATGCGGATTCATGCGCCTGCGAGCGTCCACGAACCACGCTTCGAGATAGGCGACGGCGTGGCGGGCGTAGGCGGTGTCGCCCGTGATCTGGTAGGCGGCGACGAGGGCCGGGACGATCTGACTCAGGCGGCGCATCGCATCGCGGTGGGCGATGAAGTTGCTCGGGTTCGTCTCCCCATCACGACGGACGAACGGGCTGTCGGGGCTCCGCGGATCGGGCCACCAGTAATCGCCTTCCGAGTAGAAGTCGTGCGGCCCGCCCGCACTGCGCGGCGCGGGGAAGGCGGTGATGGTCATGGGCGCCTCACCCAGGTACCGCCGTGCGGCGGAGACGACACGCTCGCGCTCGAGCGGGACCAGCTCGCGGGGCTCGAGCTGCGCTGCGACCGGCGCGGCGAGCGCGCCGAGCACTACAACACCGTGCAGGGATCTCAGGGCTGGACGGCAAACTTGTAGATGGTGCGTGAGCGGTACTGCTCCGCCGGACGCAGGATCGTCGAGGGGAAGCCGGGCTTGTTCGGCGAGTCGGGAAAATGCTGGGTCTCCATCGCGAAGCCGTAACGGCGCCGGTAGACGACCCCCTTCTTCCCGTGCAGTGTGCCGTCCAGGAAGTTGCCCGAGTAGAACTGCAGCCCCGGCTCCGTCGTGTAGATCTCCATCACCCGGCCAGTCGCCGGCTCGTACACGCGCGCCGCGAACGTCGGCTCGTGCCCGTCGCCGCTCTTGTTGAGCACGAAGTTGTGGTCGTACCCGGGCCCGTAGCGGAGCTGCACGTCGTCTTGGTCGATGCGCGCGCCGATGGGCGTGGGTTTGCGAAAGTCGAATGGCGTGCCCGCCACACTCTTGAGCTCGCCCGTCGGGATCAATGTGGAATCGACCGGCGTGAAGCGGTCGGCGTTCAAGGTAACGACGTGCCCCAGAATGTCACCCTTGCCGTCCCCCGCCAGGTTGAAATAGCTGTGTTGCGTGAGGTTGACGGGCGTAGCCCGGTCCGTCGTGGCGGAGTAATCGAAGACCAGCTCGTTGGCGCTCGTCAGGGTGTACGTCACCGTGGTGCGCAGCGTGCCCGGGTACCCCTCTTCGTCGTTCGGGCTGGTATACCGCAGCACCAGCCCGACCGAGTCCGGGTGCTCGAAGGGTGCGACGTCCCAGACGACCTTGTCGAACCCCCGCAGGCCGCCATGGAGGTGATTGGGGCCGTTGTTCGTGGCAAGAGTGTACGTCTTGCCATCCAGGGTGAAGCGGCCGTGGGCGATGCGGTTGCCGTACCGTCCGATGAGCGCGCCGAAGTAGGGGGACGACCGCAGGTAGCCGGTCAGGGAGTCGTATCCCAGCACGACGTCGTCGAGCCGGCCGTTCTTGTCCGGGACCAGGAGGGTGAGGATGATGCCGCCGTAGTCCGTGACCCTGAGCGCCATCCCGTGGGCGTTCTTGAGTGTGAAGACGCTCACGGCCTCCCCGCAATCAGTCGTACCGAACCGCTCCCGCGTCACCCCTCCCCCCGCACAAGCCACAGTCCACGCCAGTATCATCGCCCAGCCGGACACTCTCGGGTCGAGCACGCGCTGCATGTCGGCTCCTCGCGAAAAAGTTCACACGCCCCGGCCGCGCGCGCCACTCCGGCACGGCTCGGCACAGGACTTGCCGACCGTGCACGACATGTATTCGCCACCATCGGAGGGGCGTATGACCGTCAGGCCACCCGATCGGCAGCTCGATCTAATCCATTCCTTCAGATGTTGCCGGCGCATCACTCGAGCAGGCGCGCTCTGCCTGGCGCTCTTGCCGGCGGGGGTCGTCGCGGCGCGGGCGCAGGACAGCCTGCGCGGCCGCGTGGTCAGCACCAGCGACGCATCTCCAGTGCCAGCGGCGCGCGTCCTGGTGGGCGGCACCACCCAGGGCACACTGACCGACGACAAAGGCGAGTACCGGCTCAGTCTGCCGGCGGGGGCTCGCACGCTGGTGTTCCGCGCCATCGGGTACCGCACCTTGGAGGTGGCGATCGAGGGGCGCGCGGTCATCGATGTGTCGCTCGAGCCCGCCCCCCTGACGCTGCCGGCCCAGGTGGTGTTGGGCTACACCACCCAACAGCGGCGGGACGTGTCGGACGCGACGGCGGGGGTCACGGGCGAGGAGATCCGCAGTCAGCAGGTCGCCACCCTCGAGGAAGCGCTGCGCGGGCGGGTGGCCGGCGTGCAGATCGCCGCCTCGGGCGAGCCAGGGCGGCCGGCCCAGGTCGTCATCCGCGGTCAGAACTTCCTCGGCAATACGACCCCGCTGTACGTCGTCGACGGGATGTACGTGGGGGAGAACCCCAACCTCGATCCGGACGACATCGAATCGATGGAGGTGTTGAAGGACGCCTCGGCCGCGGCGCAGTACGGCGCGCAGGCGGCGAACGGCGTCGTCGTGATCCGCACGCGCCGCGGGCGCGGCGACACGCGCGTCGACCTGCGGTCCTCCTACGGCTTCCAGGCGATCCCCAAGCGCGTCCCCATGATGAACACGGCGGGGTGGGCCGCGGTCGCGCGCCAGGCGTACCAGAACGCGGGTCAAGCGGTGATCCCGGGCGCCGCGAATCCGCCGCCGATCAGCACCGACTGGCAGGACGCGGTATTCACGACCGGCGCCATCCAGGACCACGGCCTGACCGTGTCGGGCGCCACCGCCAACGCCAGTTACCTGATCTCGGGCGGCTACCTCCAGCAAGACGGCGCCATCATCCAGACCGGGTTCCACCGCTACAACTTTCGCATCAACTCCCAGCTGCAGCGCGGCCGCCTGACGCTCGGGGAGAATGTGGCGCTCTCGAGCACGCGGCGGCAGGGCCTGAACGGCTTTCCGCTCATCGACGTAGTCCGATTCCCGCCGGCCATCCCCGTGTATGACAGCACCACCACGAGCGGCTTTGCCTTCGGGAGCGATGCCGTCCCGACGTTCGGCACCAACCCGGTAGGCGAGCTGCGGATGCAGGACAACTGGGTGCGCTCCAATCAGGTGATCGGAACCACGTTCGCCGAGCTGCAACTGCTGTCGAGCCTGCGCTACCGCTTCAACCTCGGCGTCAATCTGGAAGGCTTCACTCAGCAGAACTTCATCCGCCAGGGACAGCTGCGCTTTCGGGATCCGCTCCTCCCCGCGCGCCTCACGCGCACGCAGAACGAGCAGACCTCGCTCCTCTTCGAGAACCTGCTCACCTTCGACCAGAGCTACGGGGCGGGCGCGCACCGCCTCAACGCGGTCGCCGGCTACACGGAGCAGCGGCAGAGCCTGGACCAGTTGGTCGCGTACCGTGAGGGCTTCACCGACCAGGACCTGCAGGTCATCGACGCGGGCCAGCGCAGCAACCTGAATAACGCGGGGTCCCGGTTCGAGAACGCGCTGCGCGCGCTCCTGGTGCGTGCCAACTACGCCTACAGGGACCGCTACCTCTTCACCGGGAGCGTCCGCCGTGACGGCTCGTCGCGCTTCGGCCCGAGCAACCGCTCCGGCACGTTCGGAGCGGCGTCGCTGGGTTGGGTCATGAGTCAGGAGGGGTTCTACCCGTCGATCCCCCTGCTCGGCCGCGGGGTGGACTACTTCAAGCTGCGGGCGAGCTACGGCGTGCTGGGGAATCAGGACATCGGCGACTACCAGTTCTCGGCGCCGATCGTGCAGGGACTCAACTACTTGTTGGGATCCAACGTGGTCGCAAACGGCGCCACCCAGATCACTCTGGCCAATCCGAACATCCGGTGGCAGAGCAACCGCGAGACCAACATCGGCGTCGACCTGGGCCTCTTGAACGACCGGCTCAGCGTCACGGCCGACTACTACGTGTCGACGTCGAGCGGGCTACTCGTCGCAGCGCCGATTCCCTGGAGCCTGGGCGTCGTGGGCGTCCCCGTCGTGAACGCGGGTACGATCCGCAACACCGGCTTCGAGCTCGCCGCTACGCACCGCTTCGAGCGCGGCGACTTCCAGCTCAACACGAGCCTTACGCTGATGACCACCAGGAACCGGGTGGTCGCGCTCGGCAACGGCGGCCAGCCGATCTTCGCCGGGCCGTTCGGCGTCGCGCGTACAGCCGACGGCCTACCGATCGGGACGTTCTGGGTGCTCAAGACGGACGGCATCTTCCAGAGCGCGGCGGAGGTCCAGGCCAGCGCTCAACCCGACGCAAAGCCCGGCGATGTGCGCTACGTGGACCTGAACGGCGACGGCCGCATCACCGATGCCGACCGCTACGACGCCGGGAGTGCGGTTCCCGACGTGACCGGCGGCCTCTTTCTGGACGGCCACTATCACCGGTTCGACTTCACGCTCAACCTGCGCGGTTCCGCCGGGGGCAAGATCTTCAACGTGGCGCGCTACTGGACCGACCGCATGGACGACATCTCCAACTTCCGTGCAGGGCTCGCGCCGTGGTCGCCGACCAACCCGAGCACCACCACGCCGCGCGCCGTCATCGGTCCCGAGGGCGCCATGAACGCCAATCCGCTGTCGGATCGGTGGATCGAAAGCGGCTCGTTCCTGCGGATCCAGAACATCTCGCTGGGCTATCGCGTCCCGAGCGACGTGGTGCGGTGGCTGGGCGTGTCCGCCGTGGAGCCGAAGATCTACGTCAACGTGCAGAACCTCTACACGTTCACGGGCTTTTCGAACTGGGACCCCGAGACGCTCGGGTTTGCCGATCCGCTGGCGCGCGGCATCGACGACGGCCTCATCTATCCCAATCCCCGGACGATCAGCTTTGGACTCGATCTGCGTCTGTGACTCTCACGGGAGCGCAACTATGAGACTCCGCAGACTTCTCGCCTCCTTGCTCCTCGGGGCGACGTTGGCGGGCTGCACGAATCTCGACCTGCAGGACCCCAACGGGCCGAGCACCGGCACGTTCTGGCAGACTGCGGGGGACGCCCTCGCCGGCGTCAACGCCGCGTACAACGCCCTGCAGAACAACGGCACGTACGGGCGGTGGCTGGTGTTCGCCACCGACCTGCGCTCGGACATCGGCATGATTCTCAGTCCGTGGACCGACCTCTCGAACTTCACCAAGTTCACGTTCACGAGCTACGATTTCGAGGTGAACCGGGAGATCTGGCAGCATCATTACCAGGCCATCTTCCGGGCCAACCAGGTCATCGCCCGCGTGCCCGCGATCCCCATGGATGCGACGCTGCGGGACCGCATCGTCGGGGAAGCGAAGTTCATCCGGGCACTGATGTATCTCAACCTGGTGACTCTGTACGGCAACGTCCCCTTGATCACGACGCCGCCCCAGCCCACGGATCGTCCCGCGACGGTCGGGCCGCCGGAGCTGTGGGCACAGATCGAGCAGGACCTGACCCAGGCGCGCCCCGTGCTGCCGCGGTCCTACAGCGGTAACGACCTGGGCCGGGCGACCTGGGGCGCGGCGACGGCGCTGCTCGGCAAAGCCTACATGCAGCAGGGCAAGTGGAGTCAAGCAGACGCAGCGCTCGCCGAGGTGATCGGCTCGGGGCTGTACGACCTCATGCCGAACTACGCGGATAATTTCACCGACCGGTTCGAGAACAACGTCGAGTCGCTGTTCGAGGTCCAGTTCGGCGACCGCTCGTTCCTGAGCGCCGGAACACGCGGACTCAACATCTCCCGCATGGTGGGACCGTGCGGGCCGAGCTACTGCGACGGCCGGCCGACGCGCTGGTACGTCGAGCAGTTCCTCAAAGACACGACGGTCGGCGGCCGGGTGGACCCCCGCCTCGACCTGACCATCTATTACAACAAGGCGGGCGGAATGGATGTGTACGGCACGCCGTTCGCCGTCCGCTACGCGGCCGATACTACCCAGCTGTTCTTCAAGAAGTACGGCGAGTACTACCTCGGCCTCCCTGATCAGGACTGGGATGCCGCCATCAATTTTCGCGTCATCCGCTACGCCGACGTGCTGCTGCTCGATGCCGAGGCTCTGAACGAGCTGGGGCGCACCGCGGAGGCATACCCCTTAGTCGACCGGGTGCGGGCGCGAGTCACGCTCCCGCCCCTGCCGGCCGGTCTGAGCGCCGACTCGTTGCGGGAGCGGATCCTGCGCGAGCGCATGTTCGAGCTTGGCCTCGAGGGGCAACGCTGGGCCGACCTCGAGCGGCACGCCCGAATCACGCCGGCGCTTCAGGCGGAAGATCCCGAATTTCAGTTCTTCGTCGCCGGCAAGTCGGAGCTGTTGCCGATCCCGCAGACCGAGAGAGATCTCAACCCCAACGTCAAGCAAAACCCGGGATGGTGAAACCTTCGCTCAGCGGCGGCTGGGTCGCGGCGTTGCCGCTGCTGGCTGCGTGCGCCAACTACGCGACCGGCACGGCGCGCGTCGATCCCTCGGCACAGGACTGTCGCTTCGCCAATCCGGTGACCGCGGGCGCCGATCCCTGGGTCGTGCGCCGCGACAGCTCGTACTATTTCGTCCAGTCGCAGGACCGCACGATTTGGGTCTACCGATCCGACCGGCTGACCGAGCCGACCAAGAACGGCGTCCCCGTGTGGACGGCGCCGCATAACGGATGGAACCGCAGCAACGTCTGGGCGCCCGAGCTCCACTACATCGACGGTCGCTGGTACATCTATTACGCCGCCGGAAGGTCGGGCCCGCCGTTCCTGTACCAGCGGAGCGGCGTGCTCCAGTCTGCCGGCGACGATCCCCAGGGACGCTACATCGACAAGGGCATGCTCTACACGGGCAACGACGTCCGGAAGGGCACGGACGACATCTGGGCGATCGATCTCACGGTGACGCGTCTGGGGAGCCAGTTGTACGCGGTATGGTCTGGCTGGGACACGAACAGCACGACCGACCGAACGCCGCAGCATCTGTACATCGCTCGCATGTCCGATCCTTGGACGATCAGTAGTGACCGCGTGCGGATCTCCTCCCCCACCGAGAGCTGGGAGCGGGGCACGGAGCTGGACCTGAACGAGGGACCGGAATTCCTCGAGCGCGGCGCCGACGTGTTCATCATCTACTCCACGCGGGAATCCTGGCTCAAGGACTACCGCCTGGGGCAACTCAAGCTCACGAGCCTGGATGCTGACCCGATGGATCCGGGTAACTGGACCAAGAGCGGGCCGGTATTTACGGGCACGGCGACCGTGTACGGCGTGGGGCACGCCAGCTTCACGGTCTCGCCTGACGGCACGGAGGACTGGATCGTGTACCACTCCAAGGTCGACACGCTGCCGGGCTGGGATCGCGCCATCCGGATGCAGAAATTCGGCTGGCGTCCCGACGGGTCCCCCGACTTCGGCACTCCCGCTGCGACCGGATCGCCCATTCGGGTGCCGTCGGGTCAGTGCCGCTGACTTCATTTCGTAACCGAGCAACGTGGGCGACGATGGTAGTTGTCGTCGCGACGCTGGTTCCTCTACCGACAAGGTCCTCGCCCCTTGACCCCCCGAGCATCCCCCTCCCCGAGCATCCCCGGCCCGACTTCGAGCGGGCGCTGTGGCAGAACCTGAACGGGCCGTGGCAGTTCGAGTTCGACGGTCAGGACGTGGGCGAGTCTCAACGATGGTATCGCACCGGCCCACCCACGGCTCGCCCGATCGTCGTGCCGTTCCCCTGGGGGAGCCCCCTGTCGGGCGTGCCCGACAGCGCCCCGATCGGCTGGTACGCCCGGACGATCGACGTGCCGGCCGCGTGGAGTGGACGGCGCGTCTTCCTCGTGATCGGCGCCGCCGACTGGCGTACTACGGCGTGGCTCGACGGCCAGAAGCTCGGGCTCCACGACGGCGGCTACATCCCGTTCGAGTTCGAGCTCACGCAGCAGCTGAAGCCTGGGCAGCCACAGCTGCTCGTGCTCCGGGTCGACGACGCACCGCGCGTCTTCAAGCTCGAAGGCAAACAGGGGTACGGCAATGCGCGCGGCATCTGGCAAACGCCCTACCTGGAGGCCCGCGGCGCGGTGCCCCTCCGCCTGCTCCACTTCTCGCCCGACGTCGACCGGAAACGGGTCGGCGTCACGGCCGCCCTGCTCGAGAAGGCGCCGCGGGAGCTCACGCTGACGCTGCGCTTCAAAAACGCGGCGCTGCCGGGCGTGACCCGACGCGTGCCTCGCGGGGCAGACCAGGTGACCTTCGAGGTTCCGATCCCGAACGCCCACCTGTGGTCGCTCGCGGACCCGTTCCTGTACGAGGTCGACGCCAGCGTGGGCGACGATCGGGTGCAGAGCTACTTCGGAATGCGAAAGATCTCCGTCGTGGACCTGCCCGGGACGGAGTACCGCTACGTGGCCCTGAACGACGAGCCGCTCTACCTGCAGCTCACGCTCGACCAGGCGTTCCACCCCGAGGGGTTCTACACCTTCCCCAGCGACTCCTTCGTGCGCGCCGAAATTCTGCGCGCCAAGCAGATCGGCCTGACCGGGCTGCGCGAACACGTGAAAGTCGAGTCGCCGCGCAAGCTCTATTGGGCCGACCGGCTGGGGCTCCTGATCATGGCGGACGTGCCCAACTCGTGGGGTGAGCCCGACTCGTCCATGCGCCGGGAGGCGGAGTCGACGCTCCAGGGGATGGTGGCACGCGATTACAACCATCCGGCCATCTTCGCCTGGGTGCTGTTCAACGAGACATGGGGCCTGCTCACGAAAGAGGGGCAGAGGCAGGTGTATCGCCCCGAGACGCAAAGCTGGGTCGCGTCGGTGTATCGCGAGGCGAAAGCGCTCGATTCGACGCGGCTGGTGGAGGACAACTCGCCGTGCTGCGGCCGCGGCCACACCGAGACCGACATCAACTCGTGGCACTCCTACCTGCCGGGGTGGGCCTGGGAGGAACACGACCGCCTGGTGAGCGACAGCACCCGCCCGGGCTCGTCGTGGAACTTCGAGACGGGCTACCGCCAGGCGCGCCAGCCGAACATCAACAGCGAGTTCGGCAACGTGTGGGGATACGAGGGCAGTACGGGCGACGTCGACTGGAGCTGGGACTACCACCGTGCGGTGAACGCGTTCCGCCGCCACCCGCGGATCGCCGGCTGGCTGTACACCGAGCTGCACGATGTCATCAACGAGTGGAACGGGTACTGGCGCTACGACCGCTCCGAGAAAGAAACGGGGCTGGGCGAGCTGGTCCCTGGGATGACGCTCCGGGACCTGCACGCGCCGGTGTACGTCGCGGTGGGCGACGAGCTGAGCCAGAGCGTGCCCGCGGGAGCCAAGGTGCGCGTGCCGTTGTATGCCTCCTTCCTGACCTCGAGCACGGCGCTGGGCGACAGCCTCACCCTGCGCGCCGAGCTGTACGGCTGGAACGCACTCGCCCAACGGCGGACCTACTCCGAGACCGCGCGCCGGATACCGTACCATCCCTGGATGACGGCGGCGCTCGAGCCGCTCCTCGTCCCGATGCCCGACGAGCCCGCCGTGCTCGTGCTCGCCGTGCGGCTCGAAGATGCCACGGGCGCGGTGTTGCATCGCAACTTTTGCACGTTTGTCGTGGAGGGCGCGCCCCCGCAGGAGGTGCGGCTGGACGGCGGCCGGCGCGTCCGGCTACTGACAATCGACCCGGCCGGCTTCCACGCGGCGGCCTGGTCGCTCAAGCAGTGGAACGTGATGGACGGGTTGAAAGTGAACGGCGCCGGCTCGGGGTTCTTCGAGTATCGGGTCGCCTGGCCCCAGGGAGTGCGCCCCGCCGAGCTGGAGAGCGCCGCGTTCCTGGCGGAAGTCTCCGCCAAAGAGCTGTTCGGCAAGGACCGTGAGGACGCCGGGCGGATGGAGGGCGACTACATGCGCGGCCGGGGCACCAACGACCCGACCTTGAACCCCAACGCCTACCCCATGACCGATGGGCAGCGTTTCCCGAGCGCCGTGACCGTGCGCATCAACGACGTGGTGGCGGGCCGCGAGATGCTCGACGACGACCCGGCTGATCACCGCGGCATCCTGTCCTGGCACTACCAGAAGCGCGACCGGCGCCTGCGCGAGGCGGGCTCCTACGGCACGCTGCTGCGGGTGACCGTGCCGCGCGACGCGCTCGAGCGGGCCGCCGCGCTCGGGCAGCTGGTCATCCGGTTGGAGGTCGATGCCGCGTTGCCCGGCGGGCTCGCCATCTACGGCCGCCGCTTCGGCCGGTATCCGCTCGACCCGACGGTCGTGTTCGTGCCGAGACCTTAGCAGGGAGCTGAGAAATCGCAATCGTGTGACGGTGACAGTGGTGCGATGGCTGGGACGGTACGGTGTTCGATGGGGTTATTAGGGACTCAAGTCCCATCTCGGCTCGAGGGCGTCCTCAAGGACGCTTGCGCATGCGCCTTTCAAGACGCGCCGCCGCCGAGTGGGGACTTCAGTCCCTCATAACTGACCGGACGGACTTGAGCGACCCCTAGAAACGGGCGACGCAACCGCCGCCGGGGCGTAGGTCGATCTTGAGCGCATCTTGCCGGTGCAGGGTCGGGTGTTCCACCACGACGGCGGCAGGGTCGTCCTCCCGATCGCGCACCACCAGCGCCTGGTGAGACCCGCCGCCCAGGAACGAGAGCGGGACCTCGACCGACCGAGCGCTCGGGCCGTTCGCAATCACCAGGAACCACTGCTTCCCATGCCGGCGAGCGAACGCCGCGATCTCGCCGATCTCGCTCTGCGGCAGCACGCGCGTCTCATCCCACACGGTCGGGATGCTCTTGATCAGCTCGACCGCCGGGTTGTCGAGCATCGCCTGCGGGTGCGCGCCGTAGACCAGCAGCGGAGCCGTGAACAGGGCGGCAGTAGCGATCTGGTGCGCCCAGGAGGTCTCCCGGCGACGCTCGCCGAACAGCATCGGTGTGAAGTCCAGATGCCCCGCCAGCATCCGCGTGAAGGGAATCGTCGTGTCGTGCTGGGACCACGCCTGCATGCTCCGCCGCTCCATCCCGGATACCGCCTCGCGGTTCAGCTCGTTCGGCCAGGTGCGGGATTCGCCGGTCGGCTTGTTCGCGCCGTGGAAGTCGACCATGAGCCGGTGCGCGGCCGCGCCTTCAAGTGCCGCTTGATACAGCTCGATGATTTCCTTGGCTTCGTGGTCGAAGAAGTCGAGCTTCACGCCCACCGCGCCCACGTCCTGCGCGTGCTGAAAGAACGCCGCCCGGGCCTCGGGATCGCGGATGTCCCGGCTGTGCTTCCACAGCCAGATCCCCACGTTGCGCGCTCGCGAGTAGTCGATCAGCTCCCGCAGCTCGCTCTCATTCCAGCGCTGCCAGAACCCCTCCACCAGGTTGTACTCGAAGCCCAACTCGCCGGCCAGCCGTGAGAACTGCTTCATGGTCTCGAGCGTGTTCTCTCCGCCCCCGTCGAGATACTTCCAGACGGCACGCCCCGGCTTGATCCAGTCGGTGTGGAGTCCCTGCGGGAAGAACCGCGGGTCCGGCGGCGGAGCGAGGTTGGACACGATGTCGCAGTTCACGAGCGTGTTGAGGTCTGGCCCGATCATCACGACGCGCCATGGGGTCGTGATGGTGCCCGAGATGGCCGCCGGCTGCGCCAGACGGGCGGCCTCCGCGTCCCCGTAGCGCAGCGTGAACGGGTAGCTGGCCGGAGGAGCGTGCCCGAGGCGGGCGCGGAAGGCACCCTGTCCGTCAGCCTGCAGCACCATGCCCGCGAAATGGATCACGGCAGCCTCGGTGATCGCCGCGTATCCCGCCGCGTCGGGGAGCTTGACGGTGAGCGGCGGGGCCGCCCAATCGCCCGCCGCCACGTCGGCGATGCTCTTCTTGGTGTGGACGCCTTCGTAGTGTCCGTGCAGATCGTGATACCACACCGTAGCGCCGGCCGGGAGCGCGAAGGCCGTGGCCTCGTCCGCCACCCGGCTCCCTTTCCCGGGCACGATGTAGCGGAACGCGATCCCGTCGTCGAAGACGCGCACGTCGAGGACGGAGTCGGTTCCGCTTGCCGAGTGCCGCAGCGCAATGCGCGCCCCGTTGAACCGATTGGTCGCCTGGGAATGCACGCCGCGCGAGGCGTAGTCCTCATTCGCGCCGTAGGACTCGACCTTGCCCGCCTCCACGCCCTGCCCCAAGTCCACGCCATCGACGAGGATACCGAGAGGCGAGGCCTCGATCACCGGCCGGTTCCGGAAGGTGACACCGTAGGTCAAGCGAGACCCGTCGGCAGGGAGCAGCGCGATCTCGATGGCGCCATTCGGGCTGGTAACCCGAATGGCATCGCTCGACGCGGGCGGCCGCAGCAGCCGGGCCAGATCTCGCGCCAGCGGGGGCGTGCTGAGCGCCGCGGCGACGAACGTTCGGCGTCGCATCAGCGCATCCCGCGGCGCGGTCCTACCACCCTGTGTTCTGTCCCAGCCCGGGGTCGAGATCGATCTCCCGCTGCGGGATCGGGAGGAACACCATGAAGGGCTGAAGGCCGATCTTCGCTACGGGGTCCTGGCTCAGCACGGCGTAGAAGCTGCCCCAGCGCTTCAGGTCGAACAACCGCTTCGACTCGAAGGCCAGCTCCCAGCTGCGCTCCCGGTGCACCGAATCCCGGAACTGGTCCTGACTCAGACCGGCCAGCGGCGCCAGCTTGGCACGAGCCCGCACCTGATTGATCGCGCCGTACGCGTCGGGCGTCGGCCCGTTGGCCTCGTTCTCCGCCTCGGCGAACATCAGCAGCACGTCGGCGTAGCGATAGATCGGCCAGTTCAGGTCGGTGCGCCCATTGTTGTTGGCGATCGAGCCGTTGGCGTCGTAGAACTTGCCGTAGTACGGCATCGGTTTCGGAAAGCGCGGCCGCTTGTCGCCGAAGAAACCGGGTAGCGTGTCGTACCGGTATGTCGTGGTGCCGACCGTCACCTGCGTGAGGAAGGTGGTCTTCTTGCGCGCGTCGGAGTCGGAGAACGTGGCCATGAAGTCGGGGGTCGAGTACCAGTAGTTGATGCCCGACTCCACCCCGATTCCTGAGGGCCGCGACTGGCTCGTGAAGAGGTTGCGTTTGAGCCCGCCGAACTGGATCGAGTAGATGTGCTCGGGGCCGTTCTTGTTCTTGATCAGCCACAGGTCGGCAAAGTTGGGGACGAGGGTGTACGCCTTGCTGTCGATCACCGCCTTGGCCGCGGCGGCGGCCTCCGCCCAGTGGTTCTGCTGGACGATGGCCCCCGACATGTTCAGGTAGACGTCCGCCAGCATCGCAGTCGCGGCGCCGCGGGTGGGCCGGCCGTCATCCGGGGTCGACGAGTCGGGCCAGCGGAGGGGCAGCAGGGTGGCCGCGTCCGCGAGATCCCGCGCGATCGAATCGTAGATCTCCGCGGTCGGCGCCCGGGTGATCTGCGTGGCCGTGGCGAACTCCGCGGTCGGCCGCATCATCAGGGGGACGCTGCCCCAGACCCGCACCGCGTTGAAGTGGTTGAACGCGCGATGGAATTTGACGGCGCCCAGGTAGCGGTCCCTCACGCTCTGCGACACCTGATCCATCTGGGGGATGCGCGCGATGAGCACGTTCGCCTGGTTGATGGCGCCGTAGATCTGTCGCCAGACGCGCCACAGCCATTCGTTCGAGGCGTTCAGGGTGTAGCTGTCCTGAGCGTAGCGCGAGTCGCTCGCGCTTTGCGCCACGGTCTGGTCCGACGGCACCTCGGTGATCATCGGCCAGCCACGGTGGAAGTACGCCTGACTCTGGCCGCCCGTGTACCAGTCGTCGATCCCGCCAAGGGCGATCTTCAGGTCGGCCTCGGTGGTGGGAAAATCGTCCGGCGTGAAAAAGCTCTGGGGCTCCTCCACGAGCCAGCCGCGGCAGCCTCCGAGCGTCAGGGCGATCACAGCGAGCGAGAGTGTCCTAAGGATCATGCGCCCTCCTAGAAGCCGACGCTGGCGCCGACGGTGACGGTCTTCGTGCCGGGATAGTTGGAGTCGTCCCAACCGAGCGTGAGGTCGCTCGTCCCGCGTGAGCTCACCTCGGGGTCGTACCACGAGTAGCGGCTGGCGGTGAGGAGGTTTTGCCCGCTCAGGTAGAGGCGGAGCCGCCGCACCCCCACGCGCGCGCCGAGCCGCTCCGGCACGTCCCATTGCACGGTGACGTTCTGGAGGCGGACGAACGAGCCGTCCTCGACCCAGCGCGAGGTCAATCCGTCGAACGGCGAGACGTTGAGCGCCGTCATCGAGTTGCTCGGGTTGGTCGTCGTCCAGTAGCCCAGCACCGACGTGAGCATGTTGCTCGAGCCACCGGGCGTTTCCATCCCCGCGCGGCTCACGTTGACCACCTGGAAGTCGAGGGCCCCGCGCACCAGGACGCTGAGCGAGAATCGATCGTAGGTTACGGAGCCGGTAAGGCCGAACAGATAGCGCGGCTGTGCATTGCCGAGGATGGTTTGGTCGTTGCTGTCGATCTTTCGGTCGCCGTTCACGTCTCTCAACTTGTCGCCTCCGACGACCGCGCCCGCCTGGCCGCTGGCGGCAGCCTCGGCCGAGCTCTGGAAGATTCCGTCCCACACGTAGCCGTAAAAATTGCCGAGGGGCTGACCCACCTGCACGATCACGTCGTTCTCCCACCTCGGGAGTGAGGTGTTCGACCCCGTGAGGAAGAACTGCCGGTCTCCTCCCAGATCGAGCACTTTGCTGCGATTGAGCGACACATTGCCGCCCAGGCGCACCTCGAGACCACGGCTGGCGGAACGTGTGTCGACCGCGAGCTCCAGGCCGCGGTTCCGCACTCTCCCGATGTTGGTGACGTAGCTCGCGAACCCCAGGAGGTACGGCACCTGCTTCGCGTACAGCAGGTCCTTGGTCGTCTTGTCGTACGCGTCGGCCGTGACGGTCAGCTGGTTGCCGAACAGGCCGAGGTCCACGCCCGCGTCGTATTGAACCGTCGTTTCCCAACGCAGGTTGGGGTTGGTGATGCGGCTGAGGGTGGCGCCGTTGAAGAACGCCGTCGGGCCGATCGCATAGGGCGCACCCACGTTCCACGCGGCCAGGGACTGGTACGTCGGGATGGCGTTGCTCCCGGTGCTACCCGCGCTCAGGCGCAGCTTCAGCTCGCTCACGGCGGGGATGAGCCGGCGCAGGAACGGCTCGTCGCTGAGGCGCCACGCCACCGCGGCAGAGGGGAAGACCGCCCACTTGTTGTTCGCCGCGAACTTGGAGGAGCCGTCGGCCCGGACCGTGCCCGTCACCAGGTACTTTCCCGCCAGGCTGTAGTTCACGCGACCGAGGTACGAGAGCACCCGTTGGCGCGTCGCGTTCGAGCTCCCGGTCACCTGGTCCGCGAGGTTCAACCGCCGGTAGCCCAGCAAGTCGCTCGTGAAGCCGACACCTTGCGCGCTGTTCGCCCCGTTGTCCGTCTGTTGCGCCGTGAAGCCGCCCAGCAGCGTGAGGTCGTGCTGCCTCCCCAGCGCGCGATGCAACGTCGCCGTGTTCTCGACCAACCACGTGGTAGCGGTGTTGTCGTCGATGTTCGCCTGCCCCAGGTTCAGGGAGGCCTGCAGCTTGCGGGAGACGTACTGCTGCTCGAGGACATCGCTGGAGGTGTACGACAGGCTGGTTCGCAAGGTGAGGCCCGGCAGCGGGTCGTATTCCCCGAACAGGGTCCCGATCCCGTACCCGGTGGTGGTGTTGTCCTGGCGCAGCTCAATGATCGCCATCGGGTTGTCGTTCGCGCTGGGCAGGAGCGGGCCGCTGAAGTTGCCGGTGGAATCGCGCACCGGGATCGTGGGCGCGAAGCGGAGTGCCTGCATCGTCACGGGTCCGCCACCCGAGCCATACCCGCTGTTGACCCGAGCCTGGCTCCCTACCGTACGCGTGTAGGTCACACGCGTTCCCAGCCGAAATCGCGCGCCCAGGCCCTGGTCGAGGTTGAAGCGCAACGACCCGCGCGTGAGGTCGGAGCCGAGCAACACCCCCTGCTGGTCGAACCAGTTGGCGGAGAGCAACAGGCTGCTGGCGCCGCTCGAGCCGCTGACTTGGATCTGGTGGTTTTGAATCGGGGCGGATCGATAGACCACGTCCTGCCAGTCCGTGGTCGATAGGTGGGTCAGCGTGTCCAGCTTGACGCTCTTGTCGTGGTTCGGGTTGCGCATGTACAGCAGCGCGAACTGATCGGCGTTGAGGACGGCGATGTGCTTGCTCACGTCCTGCGCGCCGATGTACGTGGAGTAGTCGAAGTGGAACGGTCCCTGACCCCGCTTGGTCGTCACGAGGATGACGCCGTTGGCCCCGCGTGCGCCGTAGATTGCCGTGGCCGAGGCGTCCTTCAGGACGTCGAACGTCTCGATGTCACTCGGATTGATCAGGCTCAAGTCCGCGCCGATGACGCCGTCGATCACGACGAGCGGCGAGTTGTCCCCCGACAGCGAATTCCCCCCGCGCAGTCGGATGCGCAGCTCTGAGCCGGGCTGTGCGTTCGTGGTCTGCACCTGCATCCCGGGCACCCGACCGGCGAGGGCTTGGTCGGCCCGGTCTACCGGATTCGTCGCGATTTCCGGCCCGGTGACCGAGGAGACCGAGCCCGTCAGGTCCGCTTTCCGCTGCGTGCCGTAGCCCACGGCCACCACCGGGTTCAACTCGATCGCGCTCGGTTGGAGCCGGAAGTCGGCGCTGACCCGTTGCCCGACCTGCACGACGATCGTCGTGTCTCCGGCGGCATAACCCAGGAGCCGAGCCCGGAGGTGGTAGGTCCCCGGCGGCACGGCGGAAATGGTATACCGGCCCTCCCCGTCGGACTCAGCGGTGAGGCGCGTCCCGACCACGCTGACGCCGACACGGGCCACCGGGGTCCCCGTATCGCGCGCCCGCACCACGCCCGCGATCGCGCCGCTGGAATCCTGGGCCGTGGCGCCCCCGGCCGCCGCGAGCAACGCGGCGCAGCCGATCAGACAGACACGAATTGTTCTCATGCGCAACGCTCCGAATGGGTCCGAGGCGCGGCCACAACAGATGCGGCGTGCGCGCGATGGTGAGCGGAGGACGACGCGCTCAGCGGCGCCGACAGTTCGCTACGGGCAACCCGTTCCTGTCCAACGCACGCGCTTACCTCTCTTGTTCGTCGATCGAACTAAAGTCCCGGCGGCACCCCCGATGCGTGCGCAAGGTGCGCGCCAAGGTGGGGCAAGAACGCCACACCGCGACCCGGAGCCGAGCCAGACCATCGTGAGAACGATCAACACGCGGGACTTCAGCCGCGCCACACGCTCCACGTCCCGACAGATCAACCGGCTGATTCTGCTGAATCTCGTGCGCGAGCTGCAGCCGATCTCGCGGGCCGATCTCGCCCGCCGCATGGCGGTGGGACGTGGCATGGTGACCACTCTGGTCAAGGAGCTGCTGGCAGAAGGCGCGGTCTACGAGGGCGCGCTCGCCGATGTCCCACGGGGTCGCAGGCCGAAGATGCTGCACGTGCGGACCCGGGATCGGCTTGTCGTGGCGATCGACATCCGTTTCAGCCGGACGTATGTGTTGCTCTCGGACTTCGGCGGGAACGAGATGGCGCTCGAGAGCTTTGCGACCATCTTCAACCCGGACCAGCTCCTGGACGAACTCGCGATCCGGGTTCGCCGCCTGCTCCGAACCCGGGCGACGGGGGGACACTGCGAGGGGATTGGGATGGTCGTCCCCGGGATGGTAGACCGGCGCGGTCGGGTGCTGAACGCCCCCCAGCTAGGCTGGCGCGACGTGCAGATCCGCAGCGGCCTGGCGGAGCGCACCGGGCTGCCGGTGCACGTCGAGAATTCCGGGGCGGCCTGCGCGCTCGCGCACATCTGGCTCGGCCCGGGAGAGGGGGGGAACGGGGTCCGCGATTTCGTCTATGTGACGGTGTCGGACGGCGTGGGCACAGGGGTGGTGGTGAACGGTGAGCTGGTTCGGGGTCACGGTCACACGGCGGGCGAGTTCGGGCACATCCCCATCGGCCCCGACGGCCCGCGCTGCGTGTGCGGAGCGCAGGGCTGTCTCGAGGCCCACACTTCGAACCTCGCCACGGTCGCGCGCTACGTCGGGCACGAGCAATCGCCTGCCGTCGCCCCGCCGCTGTTCCCACAAGACGGCATCACCATGGATGACGTCATCGTCCGCGCCGGCGCCGGCGATGAGCGGGCCCGCGCCGCACTGACGGAAACGGGCCGTTATCTCGGGCTCGGCCTCGCGGCGATCGTCAACGCGCTCAATCCCGCGCAGATCGTCATCGGCGGCGAGATCACCGGCGCCTGGGATCTCGTCGAGCCCGCCATCCGGGCCGAAATCGCGAGACGGGCACTCACCCGCGAGGCCGCGGGTACGCCGGTGGTCCCTGAACCGGCGGGGAGCTTGCCCCGTCTGCGCGGGGCCATCGCGCTCGTCGCGGCGCCGGTCTACGCCGCTCCGGAAGTGGGCTGAGGGTCGGCGATTACCGCGCGGCGCTGCTGTCCGCCCTGAGCGCCGGCCACGGGTTGTGATCGGATGGCGGCAGCGGGACAGGGCTGACGTCGGGTAGCGATGTCCTGACGTCGGGCGCGAGCACCACCGATGCGCCCTTGCGCAGGTCGATGACGAACTCGCCCGCGGTCCGCTTCGTCAGCTGCGGAGCCGGACCCGGACCCGCGTGGGCGCGCACCACCGCAGCATCCCAATCGGCCACGACGAGCCGGCACGGCTGACCCGCGAGACTCTCGATGCGAACCCACGCGGTCCGGCCGCCGCGCCGCACCGCGCTGACGAGAAACGCCCCGTCCGCCCGCAGCCGGTCGAAGGCGGCGTCTGACCACGCGCCCGGGACCGCAGGGAAGACGCGCAGCGCACCGCCCCAATCCTGTAAGAACAGCTCCTGAATCGACGCGGCGGCCGAGAGCGGCGTCTCGATGACAGGACCCGCCTCCGCGTAGAAGGTGTTCGGCTCCATGTAGCGTGGCGCATCGAGATACTGGTTCAGACGCGTCACGGCGACGTCGCCGTGGCCGAGCAGCGCGTGCATCGCCGCGCCGCCCGTGAACGAGTAGCCGCGGAACAGCGAGATGTCGCGCTCCCAGGTTGCAAGCGATGTCTCGATCAGTGCCCGCTCATCGGGACGGTCGGGCGTGATGAGGCGCAGCGGGTAGATCGCCAGCAGGTGCGAGTAGTGGCGGTGCGATTGCTGCCACGGCCGGCCACGCCCGACCATCAGCCCCGCGGAGTCCGTGGGAAACGGCGCGAGGTTGGCGAGCACATCGCGCCAGCGAGGCAGCAGCGGTTCGGCGGGCCCGAAGCGCTCGGCGCTGGCGATCAATGTCTCGAGTCCCCACTTGAGCAGCGCGAGATCGTAATTCGCGTCCGACACCGTGGCCAGCTCGGGTGAGTGCGTCGGCGGCAGATGCCAGCGCCCATCGTCGCCGCGCTCGACGTACGCGAGGTAATTCCCGATCGCCAGTTTGAGCAGCGGATAGACGCGCTCGCGGAGTAGGCGATCGTCCATCTGGTAGCGGTAATGGAGCCAGTAGTAGTACAGAGTCCACGGCAGGTCCCCCATCTCGTGGGCGGCGTCGCTCTGCGCCGTGGCCAGGTCGACGGGTCGGACCAGGTCGGGGCCCGAACTGCGACCGATCGCCGCCGCCGCGTCGCGCAGCCGCTCGGGGACGTTGTCGATGAGGGCTTGCCGATTCCGATCGAGATGGCGGAACAGCGATTCGGCGAGGTCAAGCCGATTCGCGCGGAACAACGGCGAGTAGGTGAGCTGGATGTTGAGATTCCACCAGATGGCGGGCCACGGCGTGGCGTTGAACCAGGGACCGTTCAGGTCCAGGATCGGCCCATCCGGTCGCATCGCGGAGCCGAGCTTGTAGATCTGAATCCAGTAGTACGCCTCGAGGCGGGCGTCCGGGAACGTGAGGAAGCTCGCCGGATAGTAGGCGTGCCACCACTTGCGGTGCGCCGCAGTCAGTCTCGCGACTCCCAGCCGGGCCGCCTCGCTCGTCGCCGCGCGAGCCTCGGCGAGCGCTTCGCGGTCGGTGCGGCCCTGACCGATGCTGATGTAGAACACCCCCCCGCTGGTTCGCCTGATCGACTCGGCGTGGGCACCACCGCCGATGAACGTCTGCACGCTCGTGAGGCCCGTCGGCGAGCGAGTGACGGTCGGCGGCGGGTGCAGGTCCTCCGGTGCGAAGGCTTCCTTGCGGGCCACCTTGCGCGGCGGCCGAGCCTCGGCCGGCGCCCAGTCCAGGTCCACGTCGCCCCCGCGCTCGCCGCCCCGTGCCTCGAGCACCAGGACGATCACCGACGGCTGAGCCGTGGTGAAGCTGCGCCAGCGCACCTCGCCCCGGTCCGTGGTGACCGTCCCGCTCGCCTCGGCGTCCCACAGCGTCAAGCGCGCGTCGCCCCTCTGCACCGTTCCGGTCGTCTTCACCACAACGCGCCCGATCGGGAACCGTGATTGGTCGTGCACGAAGTCCGTGCGGTTGATGGTCCAGCCGAGCACCCCTCCTGGCGCGTCGATCGTGGCACCGAGGCGCCCGTTGCCGATGAACGCGCTCTCGCCCCATCGCGTGGGGAGACGGTCCCACACTAGATCGTGGCGCGCGAGAAACACGGGCCAATCGACCCGGGCCACGGGAGCCGCGCGTGCCGCAGGCGTCTGCAGCGTGAGGAGCGTGAGACACAGGATCATGGGTCAGATCGCGTGGTCCGGGGTCACATTCTCGCCACGCCAGGCCTTCCGGGCCGTCCAGTCCGCGGGGGCAGCCGTCCAGAACTCGTCCGTCGCAGGCAGTCCGAGCGGGAGCAGGCCGGCCGCGCAGAGGTATGCGCTCCCGGTCGAGATGTAGCCTTCGCCGATGCTCGGCTGGTGCCCGCAGAAGCCGATGGTGAGCCACCCCTGGGCGTCGAACGTGCCGGGCGCCTCGATCATCCGGTGTATCACCGCCGTCAATCCGCTGCGCACCTGCGCCGGAGTCACGCCCTCGGGCAACTGGCGCCGCAACGCCATCTGGCCGAGCAGCTGGAACGCCCCGAAGCGGTAGGCGAGGGAGCGACCGATCGGTGGGAACGTGCCTTCGGGCGAGATCATGCGCTCCTGAATGGCGGCATAGCGGCGCGCTCGCTGCAGCACCGGGTCGATGAGTCTCTGCCACGCCGGGGTCGTGGGCCCAACCAGGCGGAGCACGTCGAGCAGCATCGGCTGGATCACGAAGCTGTTGTAGTAGTCCCAGTGAAACGTCGGCCCGTCCCCGTACACCCCGTCCCCCTTGTACCACTGCTCGTGCTGGGTGAGGGCATAGTCCACGCGCGTGCGGTCCCACTCCTCCCCCATCATGCTCAGCGCGGCTTCGATCATCGCGCTGAACATCAGCCAGTTGGAGAGCGACGGCCGGATGCCATGCGTCGAGTTGAGCGCGGCGACCACATTGCGCTGCGTCTCACCATCGAGCCGTTGCCACAGCTCGCGCGGCGCGCGAACGATCGCGTGCGCCAGGAACGCCGCGTCGACGAGCGGCTGCCGGCCGCGGGCGAAGTTCAGAAAGTCGGGAGAGCGCGGGTCGGTTGCCGCACGGAGGCCGCGCCGCGCCAGGTCGGCGTACTGCCGCCGCTGCTCGCCCTCGGGCGACGGGTCGCTGCCCAGCTCCAGCCACGGCGCGATCCCCGTGAAGAGCCGCCCCACGGCCTCGAGATGCGTGTACTCACCGCGCTCCGGCTTGCCGGCGGGCGCGATTTCCACCGGCATCCGCTGGCGCAGCCGTCCTTCCGCGAGGTTCGTCAGCACCGGCTGCGCCAGGCGCGTCAGCACGTCGAGCCAATACTGGCGATCGGTTGGCTCCGGGGACACGCCCGTTATCCGTAGGGGCGCAGCATGCTGCGCCCCTACAATGCGCCACGACCCCGGGGGTGCCGCCAGCACGGCCAAGCGGCGGAGAAAGTCTCGTCTACCAGCCATCAGACCGGCGCTACACGCACGAGAGGTATCGCTCCTTCACCCGCGGCATCAGCGTGTCGAGCGGCGTGTTCCACACCACCTCGTTGAAGATCTCGACCTCGATCGGGCCCACATAGCCGGCGCGCTCGATTGCACCGCGGATGCGTCGCAGCTCGATCACGCCGTCGCCCATCATCCCACGGTTCATCAGCACCTCTTGCGCTGGGACCAGCCAGTCGGAGACGTGGAACCCGATGAGCCGCCCGGCGGCCCGGGCGAGCTCCTCGTAGAGGTCGGGGTCCCACCAGATGTGATAGACGTCAGCCACGACGCCGACGGTCGCGGGGTCGAACCGCTGCGCCAGGCAGCGCCCCTCGGCGAGCGTCGTGATGCAAGAGCGCTCGGCCGCGAACGCGGGATGCATCGGCTCGATCCCGAGCCGCACGCGGCGCTCGGCCGCGTAAGGGGCGAGCTGGGCGATGCCGTCCGCGACCATGCGGCGCGCCGCCGCGATGTCTCGGTCGGGCGCCGCCCCGCATACCAGGACGAGGACCTCCGCACCCAGCGCCGCCGCTTCGTCCACCGCCCGCCGATTGTCCTCGATCCGCGCCTCCCGCTCCGCGGGGCTCGCCGCCGGAAACATCCCTCCGCGACACACGCTCGACACGCGCAGCCCGGCATCGCGCACCAGGCGCACCGCGCGATCGAGTCCTGTTTCCGCGAGCTTGTTCCGCCACACGGCGATGTACGGCACGCCGTGGCGGGCGCAGGCGTCGACGGCCTCCGCGAGACTCGCCCGCTCGGCGGTGATCTGGTTGAAGCTGAGCCGGGCGATCGCTGGGGGCCCCGGGGTCAGACCTCCCGGGGGCGTCACTCCACCCCTGCCATGGCCAGCACCGGCCGCATCCGCTCCGCCGCGCGCTCCGGATCGAGCAGCAGCCCGGCGCAATCGGCGAGCCGAAACAGCTCGGCGAGATGCAGCACCGAACGCGCGGTCTCCGCTGCGCCGATCATCCGAAAGTGCCGCTGGTGGCCGTTCAGGTACGCCAGAAACACGATCCCTGTCTTGTACGCGTGCGTGGGGGGCTGGAAGATGTGACGCGACAGCGCCACGGTGGGCGCCAGCGCCCGGCGGTAACCGGCCGCGTCGCCCCGGTCCAACGCCTGCAGCGCAGCCGACGCGGCCGGCGCGATCGCGTCGAAGATCCCCAGCAGCGCGTCGCTGTGTCGCTGCCCGTCCCCCAGGATCAGCCGGTCGTAGTTAAAGTCGTCGCCCGTGTACATGCGCACGCCCTCGGGCAGAAGCGCGCGCATCTCGACTTCGCGCTCCGCGTCCAGGAGCGAGATCTTGATCCCGTCGATCTGGGTACGATGCTCGCGGATGATCCCGAGGCACGCGTGCATGGCCTGGTCCAAGTCCCGCGTCCCCCAGTAGCCGGCGAGCTCGGGGTCGAACATGTCGCCGAGCCAGTGCAGTATGACGGGTCGGCTCACCTGCCGCAGGATGGTCCCGTACACCCGTCGATAGTCGTCGGGGGAGCGCGCCGCGCGCGCCAGCGCCCGGCTCGCCATCAGGATGACCCGGCCGCCATGCCGCTCGACGTAGCCGACCTGCTCCTCGTACGCCTGCTCGACGTCGTCCAAGGTCACGCGCTCGCCCGGCGTCAACTGGTCGGTGCCGGCGCCGCACGCGATCATCCCGCCCGTCGCCCGCGCCTCCGCCAGGGAGCGCCGGATCAAGTCACGCGCCGCCGGCCAACCGAGTCCCATGCCGCGCTGCGCCGTGTCCATCGCCTCGGCGACGGCCAGGCCGAGCGACCAGAGATAGCGGCGGTACCCGAGCGTGGCATCCCAGTCGAGCCGGGCGTCCGACAGCGGATCGCAGGTGGCGTGCGGGTCGCTCACGACGTGCGCCGCGGCGTAGGCGATGCGACTGCGGATCGGTCCCGCCGGCGCGCTCCAGGCAACGGCTTGCCGCATCGTGTACGGCTCGAGCGCACCGTCGAGGCGTGGGAGGCGGATGACCGGCGGCATGCCTCAGCCTCCGACCTCACGCCCCGGCGCGAGGTCCGGAACGTCGATCCACCGACGCTCGCGCCACGACTGGAGCGCCAACTCCGCGAGCTGTGCGCCCTTCGCGCCTTCGCAGAAGTCGTGGGGGAACGGCTCGTCCGCCGCCACGTGACGCAGGAACATTTCCCACTCGACCTTGAAGGCGTTGTCGAGCCATCCCTCGTCGGGAACGTCCTGCCACTGCGCGTAGTAGTCGACGGCGCTTGGCACGTCGGGGGTCCATACCGCCCGCGGTGTCTGGCTGCGGCGCTGCGTCCGGCACTCCCGTAGGCCGGCGACCGCACTCCCCGCCGTGCCGTCCACCTGGACCTGCAACAGGTCGTCACGGTAGACCCGCACGGCCCACGAGGAGTTGAACTGCGCGACGATGTCGCCGTCGGGACCGGCCAGCACGAACGTGGCGTACGCGGCGTCGTCCGCCGTCGCCGCGTAGCGCCGGCCGCGCTCGTCCACGCGCTCGGGGATGTGCGTGGTGGCGGTGCATTGCACGGCCTTGACCGCGCCGAAGGTGTGGTCCAGCAGATAGCGCCAATGGGCGAACATGTCGACGACGATCCCGCCGCCATCCTCCGTGCGGTAGTTCCACGACGGGCGCTGCGCCGGCGGGTCGTCCCCCTCGAACACCCAGTAGCCGAACTCGCCGCGCACGCTCAGGATGCGGCCGAAGAAGCCGCGGTCGACCAGCCGCTTGAGCTTGCGGACGCCGGGGAGGAAGAGCTTGTCCTGCACCACACCATGCTTCACGCCGCGCTGCTCGGCCCGACGCGCCAGATCGAGCGCCTCGGCGAGCGTGCCCGCCAGCGGCTTTTCGCAGTAGACGTGCTTCCCGGCAGCGATCGCCCGCCGCACGTTGTCGGCGCGCAAGCTCGTCAACGTTGCATCGAAGTAGACCGAATCCGCCGGGTTCGCGAGGCACGCATCCAGATCGATCGAGACGCGCTCGATACCGTGCGCGCGGGCGACGTCCCAGAGCTTCGCCTCGTTCCTTCCTACCAGGATCGGGTCCGGGACCACCCGCCCGCCGTCGGGCAACGGCACCCCGCCCTGCTGCCGGATGGCGACGATGGACCGAATCAGGTGCTGATTCAGGCCCATGCGTCCCGTCACGCCGTTCATGACGATGCCGATCGGTCGCGTGGTCATCAGCCCGCCCGTGGGGGCGCGTGTAGGGGCGCAGCATGCTGCGCCCCTACAAAGGCGGGCTCAGGGGCAACGGACCGCGGCAGGAACGCCACCGCGATCGCGCCCGCGATCGCGAAGCCGATCACGGCCGCGAAACCGGTGGCGTAGCTCCCGGTGACGTCGTGCATCCGTCCGACCAGCACCGGCGCGAGCGCTTCCGCGACGCCGTCGCCCGTGAGGACGACGCCCATCGCGCGCCCCAGCACCGGCACGCCGAACAGTTCGGCGGCCATGAGCGGAATCACCATGTACTCGCCGCCCAGCCCGATGCCGAAGACCACGGCGAAGAGGTAGATCGCGCCGCGCAGCTCCGTCAGGAAGAGCAGCGGGATCGACGCAGCGACGAGCAGGTAGATCAACAGCATCACGTACTTCTTGGGGATCCGGTCCGCCAGCCATCCCATCCCCAGACGACCCGCGAGGCTCGACACCAGCACCAGCGACGCGATCTGCGCCGCGGCCCCTTGGGAGTAGCCGTGGTCCAGGCTCAGGAAGAGCTTCAGGTGCTGATTCGTGCCGCCCACCGCGGCGATCGAGCACATGCTGCCGGCGAGGAGGAGATAGAAGGCCGGGGAGCGAACGACTGTGCGGATGGAGGCGGGGCTGGGGGCCCGGGGTTCGGGGCTCGGTGCGCCTGCCGGCGCGGGCGGCGCCTCCCGGACGACCAGCGCGAGCGGCAGGGCCGCCAAGACGATCAGCAGACCGAGCCCTTGCAGCGCACCGCGCCACCCAACCTCCTGCGTGAGCCACAGCGCCAGAAACGGCACGATCGCGCCGCCGATCCCGATGCCTAAGTACGCGACGCCCATCGCGCGGCCGCGCGCCGCCGTGAACCAGCGGGACAAGAGTACCTGGTTCGGCAGCGGGCCGCCGCAGAAGTTCCCGAGCGCGTTGAAGAGATAAAAGAAGTAAAACCCCGCGAGCGTGCGGATCGCACCGAGCCCGACGAGGGCGATGCCCGCCATCAGGATGCCGGCGATCATCAGGCGGCGCGGGCCGAACCGGTCCACCAGCCAGCCGGCGAGGAAGCCGAACAGTGGACCGACCAGGAGCTTCGAGATCGCGTTCCCGGACGTGACCTGGGCGCGCGACCACCCGAATTCCCGCACCATGAAGTCGTAGAAGAACGGGAGCCCATACAGCGCGATCCCCACGATCGCGAACAGCGCCAGGAACGACGTCGCCGCCACCTGGATCTGCGCGGCGCGGGGCGCAGCGGGCGCACTCACAGGTTGCGACGCCTGAGCTCGCTCACCGCGAAGTCCACGGCCCGCGCCGTGAGCGCCATATAGGTGAGCGACGGGTTCACGCACGACGAGCTGGCCATGCAGGCGCCGTCGGTGACGAACAGGTTCGGCACGTCGTGCGACTGGTTGTGCGCGTTCAAGACCGACGTGCGCGGGTCCCGACCCATGCGCGCCGTTCCCATCTCGTGCACGCTGAACCCCGGCGGGCCGTCTTCGTCGTACGTCTCGACGCTGGTGCACCCGGCGGCCTCGAGCATTTCGGCCGACTGCGCCTTGACGTCTTCCCGGATCGCGCGCTCGTTCTCACTCCAGGCGCAATGCACGCGCGGCAAGGGGATCCCCCATTGGTCCGTCCGCTCCGGGTCCAGGTCGACGTAGTTCTCGTGGCGCGGCAGGCACTCCCCGTACCCTTGCAGCGTCATGCCCCACGGCCCCGGCTCGCGCAGCCGCTGCTTCAACTCGACACCCAGGCCGGGGGCGTCCGCGCCGCGGCCCCACCCCTGCCGCCCCGAGCCCGCCTGAATCCCATAGCCGCGCAGGAACCCGACCTTCGCCTCCCCCGGCGTGCCGAGGTTGCGAAAGCGCGGGATGTAGCTCCCCGTGGGCCGCCGCCCGTACACGTATTTGTCCTCCAAGCCGGGGACGGTCCCGTGCGCGCCCGCCTTGGAGATGTGGTCCATCAGGTTGTGGCCCAGCTCGCCGCTCGAGTTGGCCAGCCCGGTCGGGAAGCGCGCGCTGCGCGAGCTCAACAGGATCTGCGCGGTGCCGAGCGTCGAGGCGCACAGGAAGATGAGCCGCCCGAAGTACTCGCGCGCGGCCTTGGTGTGCGCGTCGATCACGCGCACGCCCGCGGCGCGGTCCGTCCGCTCGTCATAGATGACGCTGTGGACGATCGCGTCGGTGACGAGCGTCAGCCGCCCGGTGTTGCGGGCCGCGGGGAGCGTCGCGCTGAGGCTCGAGAAGTAACCCCCGAAGCTGCAGCCGCGCGCGCACTGGTTGCGCGCCTGGCAGGGGCCGCGGCCGTTGTGCGCCCGGGTCAGGTTCGCGACGCGCGTAATCGTCAGGTGCCGCCCGCGAAACGCGCGCTCGATCCCCCGTTGGACGATGCGCTCGGCGCACGTCAGATCCCACGGCGGCAGGAATTCGCCGTCCGGTAGGTGCCCGAGGCCTAACCGCTCACCGCTCACGCCCACGAACCGCTCGACGTAGTCGTACCAAGGCGCCAGATCCTTGTACCGGATCGGCCAGTCGACGCCGTGGCCGTCGCGCAGGTTGGCGGTGAAATCGAGGTCGCTCCACCGCCAGCACGCCCGGCCCCAAATCAGGCTGCGCCCGCCGAGCTGATAGCCTCGGATCCAGCGGAACGGCTTGGCGTCGGGAGTGACGTACGGGTGCTCTCGATCGTTCACGAAGAAGTGCCGCGTCGCCTCGCCAAAGGCGTAGTTCTTGCTCTGGATCGGGTAGTCGCGCTCGTACAGCCGCTCTTCGCCCCGGCCGCGGTGGGCGAGCTGCCAGGGCTGCCACCACTCGGTGACGTAGTCCTTGCCGTGCTCCACGTGGCGGCCGCGCTCGAGCACGAGCGTCCGCAGCCCCTTTTCGCAGAGCTCCTTGGCGGCCCAGCCACCCGTGATACCGGAGCCCACGACGATGGCGTCGTACGGTTCGATCACACAGCCCACGCCCGGCCGATCTGATCGAGCGGGACGCACCCCTCGAAACGGCCGGGGACCGGGGCGTGGCGCAGCTCGCGTACGGCACCGGCCTCGGACGTGTAGTACCCGACGAGCGTCAGCTCCTTCATCGCACGGAAGAACGGCGTCGCGGCGCGGTCGAGCGCGGCGGCGAACGCCTCGCGATCGAGTTGATCGAGCAGCGAGCGTTGCTCGTGCGTCGCGCACCGCAGAAAGCCACGCCCGTGGCTGCGCTGCGCCCGGGCGTCTACGTCCGCGAGGCCGGCCAGAAAACGCCGTCGCTCCTCGTCCGGCGAGGAGTCCGCGAGCATGGCGTCGATGAAGCGGTGCACGCCCACGGCGCGGGCGCCGGGCGTATCGGTCTCGGGAAGAATGTGCTCGGCGATGGTCGCGACGAGATCCAGCTGGTCCACGGTGAGCGCACGGGGCGTCCACGCGCCGTCCGGCGTGCGGCGCGCCTCACACCCCGCGAGCACGCCGGCGATGGTGGACGTAGAGAGCGCGCCGCCGAGCACAAGGGCTGCCCGCCGCAGCGCCTCGCGCCGGTCGATCCCGCGTTGCGCGTCGTTCGAGGTCTGCGTCATGGTGGGGTCGCGCGCCCTCCCTCATCGATTGGCGGTTGCAAGACATGCGCCAGCGTCCGGCGGGAGCGCCGCATGACCGTTCGCATCGGCATCCTGGGCGGGGGCAATATCAGCGACACGCACGCCCGCGCGGCTCGCGAGACGGCGGGCGTCGAGCTGGTGGCGTACTGGGCGCGCGATCCGGAGAAGGCGCGCCACATGGCCCGTCGGTACGGCGGGACCGCCTTCCAGGTCCTCGAGGAGATGCTCGCGCACCGTCCCCTGGATGCCGTCATCGTCGGCACGCCATCGGGCCTGCACGCCGAGCACGCGCGCGCCGCCGCGCGGCGGGGCCTGCACGTGCTGGTGGAGAAACCGCTCGACATCACGACCGAGCGCATCGACGCCCTGATCGACGAGTGTGACCGCGCTCGGGTGACGCTGGGCGTGATCTTTCAAGACCGCGCCGCGCCTCACCTCCAGTGGCTCAAGCAGCTCGTCGCGGCAGGAGCGCTCGGCAAGCCGATCCTCGTGTCCGCGCGCGTCAAGTGGTACCGTCCGCCGGAATATTACGCCCGCTCCGAGTGGCGCGGAACGTGGGCCCTGGACGGGGGCGGGGCGCTCATGAACCAGGGGATTCACTCGATCGACCTATTGCTGTGGCTGCTCGGCGACGTGGAGCGTGTCTATGCCACCGCGCGCACCGCACTGCACGCCATCGAGGCGGAGGACACGGCCGTCGCGTGTCTGGAATTCGCGGGCGGCGCAATCGGCACCTTCGACGTCGCCACGTCGGCGTTCCCAGGCTTCCCGCGCCGCGTCGAGCTCACCGGGTCGGAGGGAACCATCGTGGTGGAGCGAGACCAGGTCGTGTGCGTCGAGCTACGGACGCCGCGGGCGCCGCCTCCGCCGGACGAGGGCGGGGCGAACGCCAGCGCGACGTCGCCCGTTGTGTCGGACGCGCGGGGGCATCGCAGGGTGCTCGAGAACTTTGTCTCCGCGTTGCGCACCGGCGCGGCACTGCTGTGTGACGGCCGCGACGGCCGCCGCAGCGTCGAGCTGGCCCAAGCTCTATATCGGTCGGCCCGGACGGGCGCCGCCGTGAGCCTGCGGGAGCACGCGGGGCGCTGAGCGGCCGCAGCACCAGTCGCGTCCACGCGACATACTGTGGACAACGGTCGACGCCCGCGACCCGCGTTGTGCGCCGTCCTTCCTCGCTCGCCAACGAATGTCCAACAAATAGTTCGTACGCGGGACAATCGTCGCGTGACGCGAGTCACGGGAAAAGGCACGACCCTTGCGGCCTGCGGAGGAAGCCCTGGGGTTCCACGCCGTCGGAGGGTCCCATGTCGAAGCGTCGCCGTCAAGCCGCTTTGGGGCATCCCTGCTTGCCCCAACCCGCCCTCGCCTTGCCTGCGGCCGGATCTCCCGGTCGCACCTCACCCTGCATGCTGTTCGGTCTCTCCCTGCTCCTTGCGCTGTCGCCGCTGTGTACAGCCTTAGGTCAGGCCGGAGGCGGGCGCGAGAACACGACGAAGGGGCCGACGACCGGGACGATCGCCGGCCTCGTCACGGCCCAGGAGACGGGCACACCGCTGCCGGGCACCCGGGTGACGGTGGCGGGCACGGAGCTCGGCGCCGATGCCGCCACCGACGGCCGCTACACCATCGCGTCGGTGCCACCGGGGACGTACCGCTTGCGCGCGCGGCTCATCGGGCACGCCCTGATGGAGATGACGGACGTCGTCGTCGCCGCCGGGGACACCGCCAGGGCGGACTTCCGGCTCACACCATTGGCCGTCACGCTCTCGGAAGTCGTGGTGGTGGGCTACGGAACGCAGGCCCGCAGAGACGTGACCGGGTCGGTGGCCTCGGTATCGGGCGAAGATGTGCACGCGGTGCCCAAGGCGAACGCCATCGAGGCGATCAAGGGGCGCGTGCCCGGCGTCGATATCGTCACCAGCGGCAACAACCCCGGGGACGGCATCAGCATCCGCATCCGCGGCACGCGCTCGCTCACGGCGTCCAACGATCCGCTCTACGTGCTGGACGGAATCCCGATGGCCGGCGGGATCGGCGACTTGAACCCGAACGACATCGAGTCGATCGAGATCCTGAAGGACGCCTCGGCCACGGCGATCTACGGTGCGCGCGGCGCGAGCGGCGTGGTGCTCATCACCACGAAGCAGGGCAAGGCCGGGAAGACGAGCGTTACGTACGACACCTATGCCGGGACGCAGCAGGCGGTGCGCCGCATGCCGATGATGAACGGCCCGCAGTGGGCCCAGTTCAAGCGCGACGCCGCGAGAAACAGCAACACGGGGTACCAGTGCCCCGCGAGCGTCGCCGCCTGCGCGCACGGCGACTCGATTCTCTTCTGGCCCCAGGACCTCCAGGCGCTCACCGCCGGGCGCTGGACGGACTGGCAGGACCTCGTGCTGCATCCGGGGACGCAGCTGAGCAACGAGGTGCGGGTTACAGGCGGTGACGAGAAGACCCGCTTCGCGCTCAGTGGGGGCCAGCTCAATCAGCGGGGCATCGTCAAAGGGATGGACTTCGTGCGTCGGTCGGTGCGGTTCAACTTCGACCATCGCCCCAATGCCCGTCTGCGCGTCGGCACCTCGACCTCGGTGATCCAGAGCGACCAGCACCTGGGCCGCGGCGACGGCGTGTACAGTGAAGCACTCGGGAATGACCCTCTGGGGATGCCCTACGACAGCGCGGGCAACCTGCTGTTCAAGCCCACGCCCGACGGGCAGCGCGTCAACCCGCTCTCCGACATCGCGAACCAGAAGGACGACCGGGCCCGCGCGCGCGCGTTCGGGACCCTGTTCGCCGATTACAACCTGAGCGCCGCGCTCAATTGGCGGGTGAACTTCGGGGCGGACTTGACGTTCTTTCGTCGCGGGCAGTTCTGGGGCTCCCAAACTCAGGCGCAGCAAGGCAGCCCCGCCAACGCGAACCTGGAGCAGCAGCGCACGCTCGCCTACACGCTCGATAACATCCTGACCTACAAGCGCAGCCTGGGCGTGGCTCATCGCATCGACGCTACACTCGTGTACAGCCTCCAGACGCAGCGGACTGAAGATCAGGTCACGTCCGTGATCGGGCTGCCGTACGAGCAAGACCAGTACTTCGACCTGGGGGCGGCGGCGCGGGTCGACGCGCCCTCGAGCTACGTGTCGCAGTGGGCCCTGGCCTCCTTCATGGCGCGCCTCAACTACGCGCTCAAGGACCGCTACCTCCTCACGCTCACCAGCCGCGACGACTGCTCCTCGCGCTTGGCGCCGGGACACAAGTGTCAGGTATTTCCCTCGGCCGCGATCGCCTGGCGCCTCTCCGAGGAAGGCTTCATCCAACAGACGGGGCTCTTTTCCGACCTGAAGCTGCGGATCAGCCATGGGCGAACGGGGAACACCGCGATCAATCCCTATCAGACCGAGGGGTCGCTCACCCGGACCATCTACTCGTTTGGCGACCAGCCGGCGGTCGGGTACCGTCCGGGCAGCTTTGTCAACAGCACGTTGTCGTGGGAGCGGACGACCCAGACAGATGTCGGGCTCGAATTCACCGCGCGGAGTGGCCGCATCTCGGGCTCCGTCGACGTCTATCGCGCGTCGACGAGCGACCTTCTCATGAACCGGCAGCTGTCCGGCATCAACGGCCGTTCCAGCATTTTGCAGAACGTCGGGGCGACCCGGAACAGCGGCGTCGAGGTGGCCCTCTCCACCCAAATCCTGCGGGATTGGCACGACCTCGCCTGGAGCACGCAGCTCAACTGGTCGATGAACCGTAACCGCATCGTCAGCCTGTTCGGCGCCAACAAGGACGACGTCGGGAACAGGTGGTTCATCGGCCAGCCCATCTCGGTCTACTACGACTACCAGTTCGGCGGCATCTGGCAGATCGCCGACTCCGTGGAAATAAAGCGCTACGGTCGCAAGCCGGGGGACATTCGCATCGTCGACCAGAACAATGATGGCAAGATCGACGCGAACGATCGCGTCATTCTGGGTAGCCCGTACCCCAAGTGGACCGGGAGCCTCACGAGCCGCCTCGATTGGAAGGGTCTGGACCTGACGGTCATGGCGCACGCCCGCTGGGGCCAGACGATGGACGACGCGTTCCGCAGGGACCAGAACGTGCTGGCCGGCCGATATAACAATCTCGCCGTCAACTACTGGACGCCGACCAACCCCAGCAACACCGATCCTCGCCCGAATCTCGATTCGGAACATCCAGACAACAACAACGCGCTGGGATTCGAGGACGGCTCCTTCGTCCGGATCCGCAGCATCACGCTCGGCTATACCGTTCCCGGCGCGCGGCTCGGCCCGTTCCGCGGCCGCTCGCTGCGGTTCTACATGACGGCGCTCGATCCGCTGCTGTTCACCGACTTTCAGGGCCTGGACCCCGAGTCCGCCACCAACGCCGGAACGCCCAGCTACTCGACGCTGATGATGGGCGTGACCGTGGGCCTCTAACCACAGGAAGGAACGATGACCAAGCGAACCGTCGTACTTGCTGTGGTGCTGGTGACCAGCCTCCCGGGTTGCGTGGACCTGAACGAAGATGTCGTCACCGGGTTGACCCCAGGAGCGTACGGCAGCCAGGCGGTATTTCAGGCGCTCGTGAACGCCACGTACGAACCGCTGCGCAGCTTCTGGGCGCAGGAGCGGGGGTTCACGCTGACCGAATTCGGCACGGACATCTTCTACAAGGGCGCCGACGGCAGCTATAAGTTCGTCAACGATTACACCACGCAGCTGAACCCGACGCTCGACTACATCACGAACACCTGGAACGACTTCTACCGGGCGATCAACACCGCCAACACGGCGCTCGACCAGGCGGCGATCGTGCAGATGGACTCGAGCGTCAGGGCGAAGCGGGTGGGTGAGCTGCGGTTCCTCCGGGCCCTGTACTATTTCTACCTGGTGCAGATGTTCGGGCCCCTGCACATCACGGTGCACCAGATCACGGACCCCACTACGGAGGCACACCGTTCCCCCGTCGACAGTGTGTACGACGGTGTGATCATCCCCGACCTGCAGTACGCCGAGGCCAACCTGCCCAGTGTGCAGCAGGACTACGGGCGCGCCACGAAGGGCGCCGTCCAGCACCTGCTCGCCAAAGTGTACTTGACGCGCCTGCGTGTCCCCGACGACTCCGTCGCCGACGAGGCCGCCAAGCGACAGGCGGGGGATTTCGCCAACGCCGCCGACTACGCGCAGCGCGTGATCAAGTCCGGCGTCTACCAGCTGCTGCCGCGGTTCGCCGACGTGTTCGACTTCCACAACGAGCGCAACGCCGAGGTGATCTGGTCGGTGCAGTACACCGGCGATCCGCTGACTACCGGCCCCGGCAACACCGGGCACCTCTACTTCCTCATGGAGTACGACGTGCTGCCCGGGATGCTGCGCGACATCGCCAACGGGCGCCCCTTCAAGCGCTTCCGGCCGACCAGGTTCTTCCTGAGCCTGTACGACCGCACCAAGGACGGGCGCTACGATGCCCAGTTCAAGCGTGTGTGGTACGCGAACAACATCGGGACGATCCCGCGGGACTCGACCGGCGCGCTCAAGTTTCAGCTGGGGGACACGGCGGTATACGTCTCGACCACGAACGACGACACCGTGCCCCGGCGGTACCGGGTGTACACGCCGAAGACGTACAGCAGCAGGATTTTCCCGTCTCTGAACAAGTTCGAGGATCCGTTCCGGCTCGCCGTCAACGACACGCGCGGCTCGCGGGACTACCTGCTCTTCCGGCTGGCCGAGACGTACTTGATCGCGGCCGAGGCGCTGATGCGCGACGGCCGGCCGGCGGAGGGGCTCCCCTACATCAACGCCGTGCGGCGGCGTGCCGCCATCCCGGGGCACGAGGCCGAGATGGAGCTGACGGTGGGTCAGCTCACTCTGGACGAGGTCTTGAACGAGCGCGCCCGCGAGCTCGCGGGCGAGACGATGCGGTGGTTCGACCTGGTGCGCACCCACACCCTGCTGTCGCGCGTCAAGACGTACAACTGGCAAGACGCAACCGGCAAGACCAGCATCCAGCCATATCACGTGTTGCGGCCGATCCCGCAGACTCAGATCGACCGGACCACCACTCCCTTCCCACAGAACCCCGGGTACTGAGCATGGCCGACGGCAAGGTGCCGCGTCGGACGTTCCTGACAGCCGGCGTCGCGGGCGTGGCGAGCGCCGCGCTCGGGACCGCGCGCTTCGTCCCCGACTCCGCCATGGGGTCCTCACCCCCTGACCCCCTCTCCCTCCGGGAGAGGGGGAACTCGGGCGAGACTCTACAGCTCGGCGTGGCGAGCTACTCCCTGCGCAACTTTCCGCGGGACAAAGCCATCGCCATGGTGCAAGCGCTGGGCGCGCGCTACATCAACCTCAAGTCCGTGCATCTGCCGTTCGAGCTGTCCCCCGCCGAGCTGGCGGCGGCGCGCCAGGGGATCGAGGCGGCCGGCCTCGTGATCGTGGGCGGCGGTGTGATCACCTTCGAGCACGACACCGACGCGGACGTCGAGAAGTACTTCGCGTACGCCAAGGGCGCCGGCATGCCGCTCATCACCGTGCATGCCGCGCCGGCCCTGCTCCCGCGCATCGAGCGGTTCGCCAAACAGTACGACATCAAAGTGGCGATCCACAACCACGGGCCCGAGGACAAGAACTTCCCGTCCCCCTACGACGCCCTGAAGCACATCCGGAACATGGATCGTCATATCGGGCTGTGCATCGACATCGGGCACACCGTACGCACCGGCACCGACGTCGTCCGGGCGGTCGCCGACGCGGGCCCACGAGTGCTCGACCTGCACCTGAAGGACCTGCGCGATCTCACGGCCAAGGGCAGCCAATGCATCGTCGGGGAGGGCGCCATCCCCATCCCGCAGATCTTCCAGCAGCTCGAGGCGATCGGGTTCGGGGGCTATGCCAACCTCGAGTACGAGATCGACGCCGACGACCCGCTGCCGGGGATGAAGCAGTCGTTCGCCTACATGCGCGGTGCGCTCGCCGGGCTGTCGGCCGCCGGCCGCGCGCGCCCACACTCTTGACCCGAGGAGGGGAGATGTCCAAGAAGACGAAGATGCGCCGCCGCGAGTTCCTGCAGGTGGCCGCCGCCGCGCTGCCGGCGGCGCGGTACGCGCGGATCCTCGGCGCCAACGACCGCGTGCGGGTCGGGATCGTCGGCTTCTCCGACCGGTTCCGCCAGGCCCTGCTCCCCGCGTTCGGGAAGGTCGGCAAGGAGCTCAACTTCGAGATCGTCGCCGTCTCCGACATCTGGAATCGGCGGCGGGAGGAAGGCATCGCCGGCATCGAGAAAGTGACCGGCGCCAAGCCGCGGCCGTTCCGCAACAACGAGGAGATGTACGACGCGAAGGCCACCGACGCGGTGATGATCTCGACCCCGGACTTCCTGCACGCCTACCACGGCGTCGAGGCGATGCACGCCGGGCAGGACGCCTATATCGAGAAGCCGCTGGCGCACACCATGGAGATGGCCGTGGCGATCCGCGACGCCGTCAAGCAGTCGAACCGCGTCGTGCAGATCGGTACGCAGCGCCGCAGCGCCAAGAACTACCAGCTCGCCAACGAGTTCCTCCGCTCCGGCAAGTTCGGCGACATCGTCATGGCCGAGATGACCTGGAACGTGAACCAGCCGGGACGGTGGCGCCGCCCCCAGCTCGTCGCCGCGATCAAGGAGCAGGACACCGATTGGAAGCGGTTCCTGGCGTATCTCCCCTACGAACCGTGGGATCCCCGGAAATACCTCGAGTATCGCCTGTTCTGGCCGTATTCGTCCGGCATCCCGGACCAGTGGATGGTGCACCAGATCGACACCGTGCATTGGTTCACCGACCTGCCGCGCCCCCGCAGCGTCGTCGCCAACGGCGGCGTGTACCTGTGGAAGGACGGGCGCAAAAACTGGGACACCGCCACGATCGTGTTCGACTACGGGCCGCTCAACGATCCCAGCAGGGGGTTCCAAGTGGTGTACTCGTCGCGCATGACCAACTCGGCGGGCGGCACGAAGGAGCTGTACTACTCGAACGCCGGGATGTTAAACCTCGACACCAATGAGATCACGCCGACGGGCGGCCTGAACGAGCGGGCGGCGGCTGAGATGGAGATGAAGCCGAACCAGCTGGCGACGACCAAGCTCTCCGATCTGGCCCCGGCGGAGACCGCGGCGGACACCGGCGCCGACTCGTCCACCACCGCCAACGTGCGGAACTGGATGGAGTGCGTGCGCTCGCGCAAGCAGCCCAATGCCAACATCGACGCCGGCTACAACCACGCCGTGGCGCTGTGCATGACCGTCGCCGCGATTCACAGCGGCCGGAAGGTGATGTTCGACGACACCAAGCGCGATATCGTGATGGGTTGAGGAACGGAAAAAACATGCAGAAGGCTTGGTTGCTGCTGGGGCTGGGTCTGCCCGCCCTGGGGCAGGCCCAGAGCGGGGCGCCCCGTGTCGACGTCATCCCGCACGCGGCCGACCGCCGCGTCGACGTGCTGGTCGATGGGAAGCCGTTCACCGCGTACATCTACCCGACCTCGACGACGCTCAAGAAGCCGACGCTCTATCCGCTGCGGACCGCGTCCGGGAAACTGGTGACCCGCGGCTGGCCGCTCGAGCCTCGGCCGGGCGAGCGCGTGGACCACCCGCATCACGTCGGCCTGTGGTTCACCTACAGTGACGTGAACGGCCTCGACTTCTGGAACAACTCGGACGCGATCCCGGCGGCGCGCGCGCCCAAGATGGGCACGATCGTGCATCGCGCGGTGCGCCGCGCTGAGGGGGGAGCGGGTCAGGGCGTGCTCGAGGTGACGGCGGAATGGGTGGATCACGAAGGCAAAGCGCTGCTGCGTGAAGACACGCGGTTTGTGTTCCGCGCCGCGGAGGGCATGCGCGGCGTGGACCGGATCACGACACTCACGGCGCTCAGCCAACCCGTGACCTTCACGGACGAGAAGGACGGGCTCCTCGGGCTTCGGGTGGCCCGCGCGCTCGAGCAACCCTCCCAGACGGCGGAGGTATTTACCGACGCGAACGGCCACGCGACCACCGTACCGATGCTGAACAACGAAGGCGTCACCGGCCGCTACAAGAGCTCCGAGGGCCTCGAGGGCGACTCGGTGTGGGGCACGCGCGGCCGCTGGACGATGCTGTCCGGGGTGGCGGACGGGGAGCCGGTCACGCTCGCAATTCTGGACCATCCCAAGAACGTCGGATTCCCGACTTTTTGGCACGCGCGCGGCTACGGCCTGTTCGCGGCCAACCCACTGGGCCGCAAGGCGTTTACGAACGGGAAGGAGCAGCTGAACTTCCGGCTCGCGCCGGGGGAGTCGAGCACGTTCCGCCACCGGATCCTGATCCTGTCCGGGACCGCCACGCCACAGCAGATCGAGACGTACTACCGGGACTTCACGCGGTGACGGCAGCGCCCCAAGCGGTCAGAATCCACCCGACCGACAACGTCGTGGTGGCAGTTCGGCCGCTGGCGGCGGGGACTGAGGTCGTCGTCGAGGACACGAATGTCGTGCTGCAAGACGACGTGCCGGCGGGCCACAAGATCGCCGTGCGGGCGATCGAGCCGGGCGAGCCCGTGGTGAAGTACGGCTTCCCGATCGGTGCGGCGACGGCGGCCATCGCGCCCGGCGCGTGGGTGCATAGCCACAACCTGAAGACCTGCCTCGAGGGGGTCGTAGAGTACCGCTACGAGCCCGCGCGCGTAGGGGCGCGGCATGCCGCGCCCCTACCTCCGGGAGCCCCCGACGATCAGCGGGCGACGCCTACGTTCGCGGGTTACCGCCGTCGCAATGGGCGCGTCGGCACGCGCAACGAGGTGTGGATACTCAACACGGTGGGCTGCGTGAACCACGCCGCCGAGCAGATCGGGCGCACGGGAGCGGCGCGGTTCGCCGGTCGGATCGACGGCGTCTTCAGCTTCGCGCACCCGTACGGCTGCAGCCAGCTCGGGGACGACCTGGAGAATACCCAGCGCATCCTGGCCGGCCTGCTGCGCCATCCCAACGCGGGCGGCGTCCTGGTGCTGGGCCTGGGCTGCGAGAACAACCAGCTCGACGAGCTGCTGCGCATCGCCGGCGACGTGGACCGCGAGCGGCTGCGGTTCTTCAATTCGCAGGACGTATCCGACGAGATCGAGGCCGGCCTCTCAAGCCTGGCGGAGCTGGTCGAGCTCGTGGAACGCGACAAGCGGGAGGTGTGCCCGGCCTCGGACCTCGTCCTGGGTCATAAGTGCGGCGGGTCGGACGGGTTGAGCGGGATCACCGCCAACCCGCTCGTCGGGCGTATCGCCGACCGGCTGACCGGCTGCGGGGGTCGCGTCATTCTCACCGAAGTACCGGAGATGTTCGGGGCCGAGCGGCTGCTCATGAACCGGGCCGTTGGGGAGGCGGTCTTCCGGGATACCGTGGCGTTGGTGAACGATTTCAAGACGTATCTGCTCCGTCACAAGCGGCCGATCTACGAGAACCCGTCGCCCGGCAACACGGCGGGCGGGCTGACGACGCTCGAGGAAAAGTCGCTGGGAGCCGTCCAGAAGGGCGGCACGGCCCCGGTGACGGAGGTGCTGCGCTATGGTGAGGTGGCGTTGTCGGGGGGAGGCGGGACGCGGAACGGAGCGGGCCTGTCCCTGCTCGAGTCCCCGGGGAATGACGGGGTATCATCGACGGCGCTCGTCGCGAGCGGGGCTACCCTGCTGCTCTTCACGACCGGACGCGGCACGCCGCTCGGTTTCCCCGTGCCCACGCTCAAGATCTCGTCCAATAGCGAGATCGCGGTCAAGAAGCCGCACTGGATCGACTTCAACGCGGGTCTGCTGCTCGACGGTACCGCCACCATGGACCGGCTCGAAGAGGATCTGTTCGCGCTGATCCTCGACGTGGCCTCCGGACGGGCCCTCGCGAACAACGAGAAGTACGGCTACCGTGAGATAGCCATCTGGAAGGAAGGGGTCACCCTGTGAGCCGTAACACGATCAGTCGCCGTCGCGCCCTGCAACAGGTGGCGCTGCTCCTGGGCGGCGCAATTTCCGCTCCCACCGTGGCGGGCGTCTTCAGCACGGCGACGCGGCGCGCGTGGGCGGCGTCGCCCGCGTGGGCGCCGCGGACGCTGAGTGCGGCCCAGCTCGAGCTCGTCGCCACCCTCGCCGAGCACATCGTTCCGCAGACGGAGACACCGGGCGCGCGCGCGGCCGGCGTGCACCGCTTCGTCGATACGCTCCTCACCGACCATTACCCGGCCGCGGAGCGCGACCGCTTCCTCACAGGCCTCGCGGGCGTCGACGCCCAGGCGCAGTCCCATTATGGGAAGCGGTTCGCGGAGTCGGCCGCCGCGCAACAGGTGGCACTGCTCCGCGAGCTGGACGCGGCGGCATACGCGGCGACCAGAGGAGAGGATGCGTGGTTCTTCCGCCGCATGAAGGAGCTGACGCTGGTGGGCTATTACACATCGGAGATCGGCGCCATGCAGGAGCTGCGGGTGAGCCCCTTCGGGACGTACCGCGGGGACATCCCCTACACCTCAATCGGGCGGGCCTGGGCATGATCACCTACGACGCGATCGTGATCGGGTCCGGCATCACGGGCGGCTGGGCCGCGAAGGAGCTCACCGAGAAGGGGCTCGCGACGCTGGTGATCGAGCGCGGGCGCAACGTCGAGCACCGCAAGGACTACATCACCGAGCACAAGCCGAGCTGGGAGCTCCCGTTACGCAACGCGCGGCTGGCGGTGGGAACCCGCGGCGCGGAGGAGTATCCGATCCAGGCCCGTACGGGCCAATTCCACGAATCGGTCAAGCACTTCTTCATCAAGGACCACCGCAATCCCTACATCGAGGACAAGCCGTTCACCTGGATTCAGGGAGACCAGGTGGGCGGAAAGTCGCTGATCTGGGGGCGGCAGGTGTACCGGTGGAGCGACCTCGATTTCGAGGCGAATCTGCGGGACGGGCATGGCGTCGACTGGCCGATTCGCTACGCCGACGTGGCGCCCTGGTACAGCTACGTGGAACGCTTCATCGGCGTGAGCGGGGAGAAGCTGGGCCTGCCGCAGCTCCCGGACGGGGAGTTCCAGCCGCCGATGGAGATGAACGCGGGCGAGAAGTTCGTGAAGGCGGGGCTCGAGCGCGCCTTTCCCGACCGGCGGTTCACCATCGGCCGCGTGGCGATCCTCACCCAGCCCTTGAACGACCGCCTGCCGTGCCACTACTGCGGCCCCTGCGAGCGGGGCTGCTCCACCGGGTCGTATTTCTCGAGCCAGGCCTCCACGCTCCCCGCCGCGCGGGCGACGGGGCGGCTCACCATCGTCCCCGACAGCGTGGTGCATTCGCTCATCTACGACGCGGCCAAGAGCCGGGTCACCGGCGTGCGCGTCGTGGACACGACGACGAAACAGACGCGCGAGTACTCCGGCCGTCTGGTCTTCCTCTGCGCCTCGACGCTCGCGACCACCCGCGTCCTGCTCAACTCCAAGTCGCCCAGCTTCCCGAACGGCCTCGCCAACTCGAGTGGGGTGCTCGGGCACTATCTGATGGACCATCACTTCCGCGCTGGTGCGAGCGGGACGATCGAGGGCCTGCTGGACCACTACTACCAGGGGAACCGCCCCAACGGCATCTACGTGCCGCGGTTCCGCAACCTGGGCGATGAGGCGTCGCGCCGCGGCGACTACGTGCGCGGGTTCGGCTATCAGGGCGGCGCGAGCCGCCAGAACTGGGCGCGCGGCGCCGGGGAGCCCGGGTTCGGCGTGGAGCTCAAACGCAAGCTGCACGACCCGGGCCGCTGGACCATGGGCATGACCGGGTTCGGTGAGTGCCTGCCCCGTGCCGACAACCACGTCGAGCTGGCCGAACAGACCGACGAGTTCGGGATCCCCGTGCTCCGCATCCATTGCACCTGGGGCGAGAACGAGCTGGCGATGCGCAAGGACATGGCCGCCTCGGCGGCCGAGATGCTGGAGGCGGCCGGCTGCAAGGACGTACGCACCAACGACGCCTATCGAGAAGGCGGGCTCGGCGCGGAGCCCGGGCTCGGGATCCACGAAATGGGCACGGCCCGCATGGGACGCGACCCGCGAACCTCGGTCCTCAATGGCCATAACCAGGCGCACGACGTCCCCAACCTGTTCGTCACCGATGGCGCGTGCATGGCCAGCTCGTCGTGCGTCAACCCGTCCATCACGTACATGGCGCTCACCGCGCGCGCCTGCGACTACGCCGTGGCAGAATCGAAGCGCGGCAACCTGTGACGCTTTTCGGAGTGAGCATGATCAACCATCGATGGTGGCTCCTCGCGCTCGGGGCCTGCACCTCCGCGCTCGGCGCCCAGACGCGCCCCACGACGTTCGGCGCGACCGAGACACGGCCGAACCAGCTCACCGACGCCGAGCGCGTCGCCGGCTGGCGCCTTTTGTTCGACGGCCGTACGCTCGCCGGATGGCGCGGCCTGGGCTACGACACCGTGCCGACGGCGCACTGGAAGATCGTGGATGGCACGATCAAGAAGATCGCGAGCGGCAAGGTGCCCCGCGTTCCGGACGGGCGGCCGCTGAACGGCGGCGACCTGATGACCGTGGAGACGTTCGGGGATTTCGAGCTGAGCTGGGAGTGGAAGGTCACGCCGGGCGCGAACAGCGGCGTCAAGTACAACGTCTCCGAGGAGCTGTCCCAAGCCCAGGGCGGGGCGATGACCCCCGCGGCGGTCGCCCAGGGCAGCATCGCGCCGAATCACTCCGCGCTGGGGTTCGAGTACCAGATGCTGGATGACGATCACCACCCCGACGGCCAGCTGCCGACGCACCGAGCCGGCGCGCTGTACGATCTGGTGGCGCCGAGCGGCGCGAAACATCTCCGCCCCGTGGGCGAGTGGAACCAGTCGCGGGTGGTGTTCCGCGGCAACCACGGCGAGCACTGGCTCAACGGCGAGAAGATCGTGGAGTTCGAGCTCGGCACCGCGCGCATGGACTCGGCGCTCGCCGCGAGCAAGTACCACTCCATCCCGGGCTTCGCGGAGCGGCGCAAGGGGCACATCGTCTTGCAGGATCACGGGGACGAGGTGTATTTCCGCAGCATCAAGGTGAGGGTGCTATGAAACGGCGCAACTTCCTGAAGACCGCTTCCGCCGCGGGGCTCGGACTGGTCGCTCCGCGGGGGTTAGCGTCCCTGGTGTCGCGGCCCAGCGAGCAGGTCGTCGTCGCAGTCATGGGCTTGAACGGCCGCGGCGCGGTGCTGGGCCGGACGTTCGCCCGCACGCCCAACGCCCTCGTGGCCTACGTGTGCGACGTGGATGCACAAGTGCTGGCCAAGGGCGTGACGCAGGTGGGCGAGGCGCAGTCGCGGCCTCCGAAAGGGTTGGGCGACTTCCGCCGGGCCCTCGAGGACAAGAGCGTGGACGCGCTCGTCATCGCGGCGCCCGACCACTGGCACACGCCGGCCGCGCTCCTCGCCATGCAGGCGGGGAAGCACGTCTACGTCGAGAAGCCGTGCGGGCACAACGCGCGCGAAGGCGAGCTGCTGGTCGAGGCGCAGCGCAAGCACCAGCGCGTGGTGCAGATGGGGACGCAGCAGCGCTCCGCGCCGCGCTCCATCGAGGTCGTGCAGGCAATTAAAGAAGGAGCGATCGGACAGCCCTACCTGGCGCGCGCCTGGTACGCCAACACCCGCGCCACGATTGGACGCGGCAAGCCCGCGCCCGTGCCGGCCAACCTCGATTACGAGCTGTGGCAGGGCCCGGCGCCCCACACCCCGTACCGCGACAACGTCATCCACTACAACTGGCATTGGTTCCGGCGGTGGGGCACGGGCGAGATCTGCAACAACGGCACGCACGAGATCGACGTCGCGCGCTGGGCCCTGGGCGTGGACTACCCCATCCGCGTCACTTCGGTCGGCGGCCGCTATCACTTCGACGATGACTGGGAGTTCCCCGACACCCAGGAAGCCTGCTTCGAGTTCGCGGGGGGCAAAACCATCATCTGGCAGGGCCAGAGCTGCAACGGCCTGACTACGTACGGTCGCGAGCGCGGCACCGCCATCCTCGGCACCACGGGCAGCGTGGTCATGGACCGCGACGGCTACACCGTGTACGACGTCAAGGGCAAAGTCGTGAAGCAATCCCTCGCCGCGCAAGCCGGAGACGGCCTCAATACGCATGCCGACGACGACATGACCGTCCTGCACATCGCGAATTTCGTCGACGCGATCCGCACCGGCGCTGCGCTACATCAACCGATCGAGGAAGGGGCGAAGAGCGTGCTGCTGGGCCACCTCGGCAACATCGCGCAATCGACCGGGCGCGCGCTCCGCACCGACCCCAAGTCGGGCCACATCGTCGGGGACGACGAAGCGATGAGATTCTGGCAGCGGGAGTACGCCCGGGGCTGGGCGCCCGTCGTGTAGTGGCGGACGCGCTCGTCCTCCACGAGGACCGCTGCTTCGATCCTGACCCCGCAGTCCGGCGCGTCGCGCGCACGCTGTACGACGAGACGCGGCGGCTGCCCATCATCGCCCCGCACGGACACGTGGACCCGCGGATTCTGGCCACCAATGAGCCGTTCGCGGAGCCCGCGGCACTGATCGTCCAGCCCGACCATTACATCCTGCGCCTCCTGTACGCGCGCGGCGTGCCGCTCGAGACGCTGCTGGACGGCGACGCGCGCAAAGTGTGGCAGCTGTTCGCCGAGCACTATTTCCTGTTTCGTGGCACGCCTACCGGCGCCTGGCTCGACCACGAGCTCCACGACGTGTTCGGCATCGAGCAGCAGCTCACGGGGGAGACTGCCCGATCGATCTACGACGCGATCGCAGAGCGGCTCTGCTCCCTTGAGTTCCGGCCGCGGGCGCTGTTCGAGCGGTTCAACATCGAGGTCCTCGCCACCACCGACATGGCGAGCGACCCGCTCGACCACCATCGGGCGATCCGCGAGTCAGGGTGGCAGGGCAAGGTCATCCCCTGCTTCCGCCCCGATGCCGTGTTCAAGATCGCGGCGCCCGGCTGGCCCGCCGAGCTCGAGGCGCTCGGCCGCGAGCACGGCGCGCCGCTCGTGGACTACGCCGAGTTCGTGCACGCGCTCGAGGATCGCCGCGCGTTTTTCAAGCGCATGGGGGCCACGGCCACCGATCACGCGGTGCTTGAGCCTTACACGGCGTGGCTCCCCCCGGACGAGGCCGAGGTGCTGTTTCAGCAGGCGCGGCAAGGGGAGGCGAGCCGGACCGACGAGCGCCGCTTCGAGGCGCATCTGCTCCTCGAGATGGCGCGCATGTCGCTCGAAGACGGGCTGGTGATGCAGCTCCACCCGGGGGCGTTCCGGAACCACAACCAAACGCTGTTCGAGCGGTTCGGGCCCGATCGCGGCGGGGACATTCCGGTAGCGACCGAGTTCACGCGCAACCTGCGGCCGCTGCTCAATGCGTACGGCAACGATCCGCGATTCACGCTGGTGCTGTTCACGCTGGACGAATCCACGTACAGCCGCGAGCTGGCGCCGCTGGCGGGCCACTATCCGGCGGTGCGGCTCGGGCCGCCGTGGTGGTTCCATGACTCGCTCGAAGGGATGACGCGGTTCCGCGAGCGCACCACCGAGACGGCGAGCATCTACAAGACCGCCGGGTTTAACGACGACACGCGGGCCTTCTGCTCCATCCCGGCGCGGCACGACCTGGCGCGGCGCGTGGACGCGAACTACCTCGCGCGGCTCGTCGCGCGGCACGTCGTCGAGATGGACGATGCGCGCCGCATGGCGCGCGCGCTGGCGTACGATCTGGCGAAGGAGACGTACAAGCTCTGAGGGAGAGACACATGGATCGCCGCGTGTTCCTGGAGACGTCCACGCTCGTCGCGGGAGGCGCCGTCCTCGGCCGGGCAACCCGCCGCACGGCATCCGCCGAGCCGCCGATGGTCGGGATTCAGGTAGGAGCCGTGTCGTTCGTGGACGAAGGCACCGACAAGGTGCTGGACGGCTTCCAGGAAATGGCCGGGATTAACACGCTCTTCCTCGCCACATTCACCTACGGTCGCGGCATCGCCGGCCGGCAGCTGCGCGGCCAGCCGCTCCCCGATCACGGCAAGCAGGAATACGACGACAATTTCCGCGGCGGCAACTTCGCGACGCCCCATCCGCAATACTACCGCCACACGAGCATCGCCCCCGAGAAAGCGCCCGATCATCCCAGCTACGACGTGATCGCCGACGTGCTCCCGGCGGCACACCGCCGCGGCATGAAGGTGATCTGCTGGTTCGAGGACGTGTTCCGCCGCGACGTGCCGGGCTTCGACCAGGCGGCGGAGATCGACCTCCACGACAAGCCGACCGGCCTCACCTGCCACCGCAATCCCAACGCGCGCAACTTCTGGCTCGGCCTCACCGAGGATTACCTGCGGTCCTACGACGTGGACGGCCTGATGTGGGGGAGCGAGCGCCAGGGCCCGCTCGACAACGCCCTGGGCGCGAGCCACGGCAGCTCGAGCGCGGGCGGCGTGATCGCCTGCTTCTGTCCCCACTGTCTCGCTGCCGCGCGTCAGGAAGGGATCAACATCGAGCGCGCGCGGGACGGCTATCTGGCACTGGAGCGCTGGGCCGCGGCGCTGCGCGCCGGGCAGCGACCCGCCGACGGCGCGTTCGTGACGTTCTGGCGTCTGCTGGTCAAGTATCCGGAGCTGCTCGCGTGGGAGCGACTGTGGAACGAGGGGCTCAGCGACACCTACCGGGACCTGTATCGGCTCGCGAAGAGTGTCGCCCCGGCGAAGGGTGTCGGCTGGCATATCTGGCACAACAATGCGTTCTCACCGCTCTACCGCGCGGAGCAGGATTACGCCGAGTTCGGCAACTATTCGGACTTCCTGAAGGTGGTGATGTACAACAACTGCGGCGGCCCGCGCCTTGCGCAATACATTCGAAACATCCATGCGACGCTGCTCGCGGACCTGACACCCGAACAGGCCCTGGACTTCACCTACGGCGTCCAGCAATATCACGAGCAGCGGCTCGATCGCATCGTCGAACAGGGCCTCTCGGCCGACTACGTGCTGCGCGAGACGAAGCGCGCGGTCGCGGGCGGCGGGCCGCGCGTCAAGATCTGGCCAGGGATCGACATCGACATCCCTACGGGGCCGGCCGAGAAGAAGACCCAGCCCGAGGACGTGTACCAGGCGGTGCGCGCGGCGTTCCAGGGGGGCGCTCACGGCGTGCTGCTGTCGCGGAAGTACTCGGAGATGAAGCTCGCGAACATCCGCGCCGCGGGGCGGGCGGTGCGCGAGCTGAAACCGGGATGACCATCGACAGTCAGCTGTTGTTGCGATCACGCCACAGCGGCAATGCTTCGCAACGAAACTGATCCCGGCGGTGTCTAACAGTGGCTTGTCGCACCGTCCGGCCCCTGCCTCGAGAGGAGCTCACATGCGCTTCCTTCCCACACGCCGGCACCGCATCGCTGCAGCCGTACTGACGCTCGTACTGCCCAGCGCCTGGCTCCTCGGGGGTGAGCGCCGCGGCACGGATACGGTGATAGTGGCACCCGTGAAGCGCGGGCCGTTCACGGTAGTCGTCACCACGGCGGGCGAGCTGCGCGCGCGCCAATTCGTGCAGGTCACTGCGCCGCCCGGCGGGCAGCAGGCCGGCGTCTTCCAGATGAAGATCTCTTCGATCGTGCCCGAAGGCACCGTGGTGAAGCAGGGGGACGTCGTCGCCGAGCTCGACCGGACCACCGTCGCCCCGAAACTCCAGGAAGTGTCCCTCGCCCTGCAGAAGGCGGAGGCGCAGTACGAGCAGGCGATGCTCGACTCGACGCTCAACCTTTCCACGGCGCGGGAGAACATTCGCACGATGGAGCTCGGGCTCGAGGAGAAGCGGCTCGCCAAGGAACAGGCCGTCTACGAGGCGCCCACTGTCAAGCGCCAGGCGGAGATCGATTACGAGAAGGCCCAGCGCGCGCTGGCGCAGGCCAAGGCGGACTACGAGACGAAGACCGAGCAGGCGAAGGCCAAGATGCGCGAAGTCGGAGCGGAAGTTTCCCGGCAGCGCGGCTTGCTCAAGGCGGTGCAGGATTTCATGGCCGGGTTCACCATCAAGGCGCCCGCGCCAGGCATGGTCATCTATGCGAAAGAATGGAACGGCAAGAAACGGACGACCGGTTCCCAGGTGAACGCCTGGGATCCCGGGGTCGCCCAGCTTCCCGACCTCACCCACATGGAGTCGGTGACGTATGTCAACGAGATCGACGTCCGCAAGGTGGCGGTGGGGCAGCCCGTGGGGATCACGCTGGACGCCGATCCCACCAAGCGCCTCACCGGTAAGGTGACAAGCGTCGCGAATGTAGGCGAGCAACGCCCCAACGCCGACGCGAAGGTGTTCGAGGTGAAGGTACAGGTGGAGCAGTCGGACTCGACGCTGCGCCCCGGCATGACCACCGGAAACGCGATCGAGACGCTCAAGGTCGCCGATGCGCTGTTCGTGCCGCTCGAGGCCCTGGGCTCAGAAGGCGGCGTGTCGTTCGTGTACAAGCAGGCGCGCGGGC
>Ga0209056_10000060_pt1 | contig 106438 bp, 107 predicted proteins | sample GraSoiAngelo_114_FD_185876 | JGI IMG/M metagenome (GOLD analysis project Ga0209056, IMG submission 185876) | Grasslands soil microbial communities from the Angelo Coastal Reserve, California, USA - 14_0903_13_40cm (SPAdes) (version 2) | ecosystem: Environmental > Terrestrial > Soil >... | reverse complement strand
CCATCCACCCGACGGCCCGGCGCCCAAGCCGAACCCCCATTGAGGACCGGACCAGAGCAGCTCGGCGATCCCGTGCGCGGCGGTGGTCCACCCGCTGTCGGTTCGCGTCGTTCCGGCGAGAATCACTTCCGCGCCGAGCCGGAAGCCGTCCCCGAGGGGCGGCGTCGCGCCCCACACGTCCGCCCGGCCCTGGATGGACCACCGGCCGCTGTCCAGGGATGCCGCCGAGCCGAACACGTCCGTGGCCCAGCGGGGAGACGACGCGTGGAACGCCGGCGAGAACGTGGCCGAGCTGAAGCTGGTGCCGCCCGCGTACCGAACGGTCCCCACACCGACGCCGAAGGACGCTTCCGTCTGGGCAGCCGCCGGCGACGCGCCGGTCGTCCCGGCGATCAGTAATGCGAGCACCCCTCGATTCACGGGGGAAAAGCTACCCGGGACTAGGAAGCAGGGACAGCCGGAAAAATGAAGGGGCGCAGCACGCTGCGCCCCTACGCTGATTCCCCGAAATGCCTTCTCGTCAGTTCACGGCCGGTGAGTACCCGCTTGGCTGCCCGGGTTGGTCGGTTTCTGAGGCGGCTGCGCCGGCAGCGCCGCACGCGGCACGGTGCCCGTGGGCGGTGCGGCGGGCGCCGCCCGGCCGACCGGCGGTTGCGCGATCCACGAAGGCCGGTTGTCGAGGCCCACGACCTCGCCCTGACGCCTGGCGGCACGATGGGCGGGCACTTGCGCCGCCAATAGCGCCGGCAACGCGAGCGTCACCGCGACCCCGAGAAGCTTGCGAATCATGCAACCTCCAAGTCATGTATTCGGTTCTCTGGCCCCCGCACGGGGGCGAGTCGCGCGGGCCACTCCCGCGCCAGCAGCAGACCGCGGGCGCGGCTGCGGGCGATCTCGGTGAGCCAGGTTAACACCGAGCCGGACGCGCGCTCGAGGAAACGGGCGGCTGCGCGCCGCGCCTGCTCGAACGTTTCGGCCACGACGTCGTCGGCTTCGCCCCGGTCGACGAGGATGCCGTAGGCCAGGGCATACACCGTCCGCCCATGCCGTCGCATGAGCTCTCCCAGGGCCTCGATATCTCCCTGGGCGATCTCGGTAACCACGCTCCGGTCGGGCGCTAAGCGGGCCTTGGAGCTCATGCGTGACCCTCCGCGGTTCGCCATGAAAGATTGCCCCCCGGGGGCGGTGGTAACGCCCCGGCCCGGAAGTCCCGACGGTGCACCGCGTTACCGGCGTTGCGGTGGGAGACTCTTTACCCCATGAAGGCCGTTGCCCGCGCCGCCTGCCGGACCTAGCATCTCAGGATGGGCTTGCGGGACGGGGCGACGGACGGCGAGATCGTGCGTGCGGTCTTGGCGGGCGACGTGGAACGATTCGCGGTGCTCGTGTGCCGCTACCGTGATCGCTACGCGCGCTACGCCACCCGGATGTTGGGCTCGGGCGACGCCGCGGAGGACGCGGTGCAAGACGCTCTGGTGCGGGCGTTCGATCATCTGGCGGACTGCCGCGAGCCGGACAAGTTTGCGGGGTGGCTGTTCCTGATTCTGCGGAACCGCTGTTTCGCCGAGCGGCGACGCCGGACTCGCATGGAGCGACCGCTGGAGCTGGCGGACGAGGCGTTCGCAGCGTCGGGGCGCCCCGATGGAGAGCTGGAGCAGGCCGAGCGCTCGCAGGCGCTCACGGCGGCGCTGCAGCACCTGACCGCCGAACAGCGTGAAGTGTTCGTGTTGAAGCATGTGGAAGGGTTGCCGTACGACGACATCGCCCGACTGACGGGCGCGACCGTCGCGTCACTCAAGATGCGGATGCATCGGGCGTACGACCGGTTGCGGGAATTGCTACAGGAGCACGCATGAGCGCACAGTACCATCCTTTGGTGAAGCGGCTGTTGGACGGCGAGCTGTCGCTCGCCGAACTGCCCGCCGAGCTGCGCGCCGAAGGCGAGCAGGCGCTGCGGCTGATCCGCGGCGTCGATCGCGCGCCGGTGACGCTGCCGGCGACGCTCGACGCGCGCGTGATGGCGACCGTGCGCCGTCACGCAGCGTCGCCCGTGCGGCGTGCCTGGCGCCGGCTCACCGCGCCGCGCGACGTGGAGCTGCGGCTGCGCGTGCGGCCCTGGACGGTGTGGGCCGGCGCGCTCGCGGCCGCGGCCGCCGTCGTCCTGCTCGTGAGTCGCGCACCCGCGCCTTCCTCTCCACCCCGCGACGCCGGCCTGCCGGCGCGCGTCGCGTCGCACGACAGCGTGTATGTGCGGTTCGTGTTGTATGCCCCGGGCGCCCAACGCGTCACGGTCGCCGGCACCTTCAATCAGTGGGACCAGAACGCCGCGCCGCTCCGGCCGGCGGGCACGAACGGCGTCTGGGCGACGACCCTTGCGGTGCCCATCGGGCAACACCAGTATGCGTTCATCGTGGACGGCGAGCGGTGGGTGGCCGATCCCCGGGCGCCCGCGGTGGACGACGGCTTCGGACGCCGCAACAGCGTGGTCGCCGTGATCGCGCAAGGGGCGCGGACACTGTGACGGGGCTCAGATCCGCGCTGCTCGCGGCGGTCGCGGCCGCGGTTCCCCTGGTGCTCGCGGGACAGGGAGGGGGGGGGAGCGGCGTGGCCGCGCGGCTCGACGGCCGCGTGCCGCCCGAAGTGGTGCGTGCCGTTCAGGGCATCGCGGCGGCTACGGCGGCGCGCGGTCTGCCGATCGAGCCGTTGATCGATAAGGCGATCGAGGGCGGCGCGAAGCACGTGCCGGCCGACCGAGTGATCGCGGCGGTGCGCGCGCTCGCCGCCCGGCTCGACGAGGCTCGGCTGGCGTTGCACCAGGGGGGGATCGAGACCCCCGGGGCCGACGTGGTGGAAGGCGGCGCCTATGCGCTGAGCGCGGGACTCAGCCGCCGCCAGACAAGCGACTTGGTGCGCGTCAGCCGGCCGCCCTACGATCCGACGCTCACCCTCCGCGTCGCGGCGACGCTCGCGGCACTGGGCGTTCCGCCGCAGCAGACGCTCGATCTGATGGAGAGCATGATCAGCGCGGGCCGCGCGCCCGGTGATCTGCTCGATCTACCAAGCGGCGTGCAGGCAGGCGTGGACCAGGGCGCTACGCCGGCGCAGGCGGCCAACGGGCTGGCGCGCGGGGTGGCGCAGGCTCCGGGTCAGAATCCCACCTTCGTGCCGCCAGGGCAGGCAAAGCCGCACCCCCACAAACCCTAGGCGCGCCGCACGGCGCTGCCGCCCACGCGCCGGGCCGACTCGGTCGACCCGGCGCCGGTGTTTTCGGCCCACTCCCCACGCCTCCTTCCCTGGGTAGATTCCCTTCCCTATGCCGATTGCCCACAATCTCGGCTTCCCTCCCCTCGGAGCCGGGCGCGAGTTGAAGCGCGCTACCGAGAGCTACTGGAACGGGAAGGTCGCGCGCGACGCCCTGCTCAAGACCGGCGCCGAGCTGCGCGCCCGGCACTGGCGGCTGCAGCAGGCCGCGGGGCTCGACCTCGTTCCCTCGAACGATTTCTCCTACTACGACCGGATGCTGGATATCTGCGCGCTCGTGGGCGCGGTCCCCAAGCGATACGGCTGGGTGGGCGGGCCGGTGGATCTCGACACCTACTTCGCCATGGCGCGAGGCGCGCAGCAGGGCGGTCGCGACGTCACCGCGATGGAAATGACGAAGTGGTTTGACACCAATTACCACTACATCGTGCCCGAGTTCGAGCCGGCGCAGGCGTTTCGCCTGTCCTCCTCGAAGCCGGTGGACGAGTTCCAGGAAGCGAAGGCGCTGGGCATCCACACCAAGCCCGTGCTGATCGGCCCCGTGACCTTCCTGTTGCTGGGGAAGGCGCGCACCGCGCGCTTCGACCGGCTGTCGCTGCTCGACGCGCTGCTCCCGGTGTACGCCGACGCGCTGTCGCGCCTGGGCGCGGCCGGGGCGACCTGGGTGCAGCTGGACGAGCCGTGTCTGGCGCTCGACCGTACGCCGGCGGAGCGCGCCGCCTTCGGGCGGGCCTATCGCTTTCTCGCCGACCGCGTGTCCAAGGTGAAGCTGCTCGTCGCCACGTACTTCGCGGGGCTGGACGACAACGTGCCTACGGCGCTCGAGCTGCCGGTGGCGGGGCTGCACGTCGACGCCACGCGGGCTCCCGGGCAGCTGGACGCGTTCCTCAAGGCCTGGCCCGCGGGCGGCGGCCGCGAGGGTAAAGTCCTGTCGCTCGGCGTGATCGACGGGCGCAACATCTGGAAGGCCGATCTCAACGCCGCCCTGCGCCAGTTGGAGGAGGCCCTGGAGCGCGCCGGCGCGGCGCAACTGTGGGTGGCGCCGTCGTGCTCGCTGCTCCACGTGCCGATCGACCTCGACCTCGAGAAGCGGCTCGACGCCGAGCTCAAGGGGTGGCTGGCGTTCGCCAAGCAGAAGCTCGCGGAGGTCGCGATCCTGACGCGCGCGCTGCGCGACGGGCGGGACAGCGTGGCGGCGGAGCTGGACGGCAACGCGCGCGCGCTCGCGGTGCGGCGCCAGTCGCGCCGCATTCACGACCCCGCGGTCAGGCAGCGGGTGCGGGGCGCGACGGAGCGCGACATGCGGCGGGCGTCGCCCTACCCCGAGCGGCGCAAGAAGCAGCTGCGGCTGCCGCTCTTCCCCACCACGACGATCGGCTCCTTCCCGCAGACCGCCGAGGTGCGGGCCGCGCGGAAGAAACTGCACGAGGGGACGTTGCCGGCCTCGGACTACGAGGCGTTCATCGCCGATCAGATCACGCGCACCCTCAAGCTCCAGGAGGAGCTGGGGCTCGACGTGCTGGTGCACGGGGAGTTCGAGCGCAACGACATGGTGGAGTACTTCGGCGAGCAGCTGCAGGGGTTCGCGTTCACGGAGCACGCCTGGGTGCAGTCGTACGGCACGCGCTACGTCAAGCCGCCGATCATCTACGGGGACGTCTCGCGGCCGCGACCGATGACGGTGCGCTGGAGCACGTTCGCGCAGTCCAAGACCGCGCGGCCCGTGAAGGGGATGCTCACCGGGCCGGTCACCATCCTGCAGTGGTCGTTCGTGCGTGACGACCAGCCGCGCGCCGATACCGCCAAGCAGCTGGCGCTCGCGATTCGGGACGAGGTGAAGGACCTGGAGGCGGCGGGGATCCGCGTGATTCAGATCGACGAGCCGGCGCTGCGCGAGGGGCTGCCGCTGCGCCGGGCGGAGTGGCCCGGATATCTCGAGTGGGCGGTGAACGCCTTCCGGCTGGCGACGGCCGGCGTGTCGGACGCGACCCAGATCCACACGCACATGTGCTACAGCGAGTTCAACGACGTGCTCCGCGTGATCGAGAAGATGGACGCCGACGTCATCTCCATCGAGAACGCCCGCTCGGGCTCGGAGCTGCTCGAGGGATTGAAGGAATACAAGTACCCCAACGAGATCGGGCCGGGCGTCTACGACATCCACTCGCCCCGGGTGCCGAGCACCCCGGAGATCGTCCAGGCGCTCAAGCGCATGCGGGAGGTGCTGGACGACCGCCAGATCTGGGTCAATCCCGACTGCGGGCTCAAAACGCGCGGCTGGGAGGAGACGCTGCCCTCGCTCCGGAACATGGTGCAGGCGGCGCGGCAGCTGCGCCCCGCCCCCGCGCACGCCGCCGCGGACCGCGTATGAGCGCCGGGAGTTCCCCCGGGCTTGCGTCCGGGGTTAGGTTCCCCTCATGACGCCGCCCGAGATCCGGATCAGCGCCGAGCCGGTCGACATCGGCCGCTGCAAGTTCCTGGTGAGCGAGCCCGTGCACGCGGGCGGCGTGCGGCGGTTCGCGTCGCCTGAAGAGGCCAAGGGTTCGCCGCTCGTGGAGGCCATCTTTGCGATCCCGGGCGCCGACGTCGCCGAGGTGATCGTGTCGGGCGGGCTCGTCACGGTGGCGAAGCGGAGCCCCACGCCGTGGCAGGTCGTGGGCAAGGCGGTGGGTCAGGCGATCCGCGCGGCGCTCGCGAGCGGGCGGCCCGCAGTGGCAGCCAAGCTCGCCACCTCTGGCGGGGGGGGGGCCGACGACGACGCGCTGTACGAGCGGGTGGCCGACCTATTCGAGCATCAGGTGAATCCGATGGTCGCCCGCCACGGCGGCCGCGTCGAGCTGATCGACGTGCAGGACGCCGTGGTGATGCTGCGCCTGGGCGGCGGGTGCCAGGGCTGCGGGATGGCGGACGTGACCCTGCGCCAGGGCATCGAGGCGATGTTGCACGAGCACGTTCCCGACGTGAAAGGGGTGGTCGATATCACGGACCACGCGGCAGGCTCGAACCCCTACTTCGCCGCCGCCAAGAAGTAGGGGCACCGTAGTGCCGTGCCCCTACGGCACGGCAATCCCGCACCGCTCGATGCCCCGCCTGCTCCTGCTCCTGCCCACGGCGACGTATCGAGCGGCGGCGTTCGTGGAGGCGGCCCGCCGGCTCAGCGTCGACCTGACGGTCGCCTCCGAACAACCCAGCACCTTCGCGCAAGCTCAGCCCGACCGGCTTTTGACCCTCGACTTCCGGCTTCCCGAGCAGGCAGCCGCCCAGGCCCGGGCGTTCGCCGAGCAGGTTCCCGTGCACGGCGTCGTCGGCGTGGACGACGACACGGCCGTGGTCGCTGCCGCCGTCGCGGCGAAGCTGCGGCTGCGCGGTAATCCGGTCGGGGCGGCAACGGCGGCGCGCGACAAGTACCGGCAACGCGTGCTGCTCGCCGAGGCCCGCGTGCCCGTCCCCCGGTTCGCGCGCCATCGCACCACGGAAGACCCGCACGCCGTCGCCGCCGCGGCGCGCTACCCCTGCGTGCTCAAGCCGCTGCGGCTCGCGGCGTCGCGCGGCGTCATCCGCGCCGACGACCCTGCGGGGCTCGTGGCGGCGTTCGGCAGGCTCAGGGCCATCCTCGAGGAGCCGGATGTGGCGCGCTGCGGCGACTGGGCCGGGCAGGTCCTCGTGGAAGACTTCATCCCGGGCCCGGAGGTGGCGCTCGAAGGGCTCGTCACCGGGGGTCGGCTCCGCACGCTCGCGCTGTTCGACAAGCCCGACCCCCTCGACGGCCCCTTCTTCGAGGAGACGATTTACGTCACGCCCTCCGCCCTGCCGGCGAACGCGCAGCAGAAGATCGCCGACTGCGCGCAGCAGGCGGTTACTGCGCTGGGCCTGTGGGAGGGACCCGTGCATGCCGAGCTGCGCTACAACGACCGGGGGCCCTGGCTCATCGAGCTCGCGGCGCGACCGATCGGGGGAAGGTGCAGTGGGGCGCTACGATTCGGGAGCAGGGAGCAGGGAGCCGGGAGCAGCTGGGTCTCGCTGGAAGAGGTCGTCCTGCGAAACGCCCTTGGGATGCCGCTGCCGGCACTGGAGCGCGAGCGGCTCGCGTCGGGTGTCATGATGATTCCGGTGCCGCGGGGCGGCGTGCTGCGCGAGGTGCGGGGACTGGCGGAAGCGCGCGCCGTGCCGCTGGTCGAGGAGGTCGCGATCACGGCGCACCCGGGACAGACTCTGGTCCCGTGGCCCGAGGGGTCGCGCTACCCGGGATTTATCTTCGCGCGGGGGGAAACGCCTGAGGCCGTGGTCGCGGCGCTACGAGAGGCGCATCGACGCCTGGAGTTCGTGTTGGCGTAGGCTACGCCGCCGTGGCGACGCACTCCAGCCAGTTGCGCGGCACCGTGCGCACGCCCGTCTCGTCCATCGCCCGATCGAGTCCCTTTTCCAGCGCCGCCGCGCCTTCTTCGAGCGGCACACCCGGCAGCGCCCCCTCGATGAAGAGCGAGAACCGGCCGATGTCACGCATGCTCTCGGGTGTCATCTCGATGCGGACCAGGTCGATCGTCGGCGGCGAGAAGCCCGCCTGCACGCACAGGTTGGAGTACTCGGCCGCCGTGAGGAACTGCCGCGCGACTGCGTGTGCGTGTGCGCTGTGTTGTACTTCGAACCCGCGCTCACGCAGCACCTGCACGGCGCGCACGACCCAGCGACGCCAGAAGGCGGCCGTCCCCTCGACGTAGGCACCGTTGAAGAACGTCGTGTTGAAGGCAAACACGCCGTCCTGCTTCAGGGTTTTGCGGATCTCGCCGATGACCTGCGCCTTGTCGGGCACGAGGTGGATGGCATTGAGGAACACGACCGCGTCAGCCGAAGAAACGAGGCGGGAGACCCACTCGGCGCTGCCCTGAATGAACTCGACCACCTTGGAGTGGATGGCGTCGCGCGCCTTCTGCAGCGCGGAAGCGGAGGGATCGATCCCGATCACGGTCGCGTTGCGGGCGTCGCCCAACCGCTCGAGAATCAGCTTGGTGACGGCGCCGGGGCCGCATCCCAGGTCGACGATCTTACGACGGCCGGGGCAGATGACCCGCTCCACGATCCACCGGTTGACGTCGGTGAAGAAGGGGTGGCGGGTGAACGCCTCGAACGAAAACCGCTCCTCTTCACAATCGCTACAATCGCTGTGAACTGGCATCAGACCCCCAGCGTTGTCCTGCTCATCCACCCCGGGCGCCCGGATGAGCCACCAAGATACATCGAAACGGCTAAATTCGCCCCTCGATCGGTGCTCTTACAGGAATCTAATACAGGAATCTAAGTGACCCAGCTAAAACGTCTTAGTCAAGAGGCAGAGCGCTCTTTGGTGCGGCGCCTCAAGGCCGGAGACGAGCGGGCCCTGGGGGAGCTGTACGATGTCCTTGCACCGTGGGTGCTCGGTCTCGCGTTTCGCATCCTGCAAGATCTAGACGAGGCCGAGGAGGTGGTGGGGGACGTGTTCGTGCAGGTGTGGCGGCGGATTGATCAGCACGACTCGCGCCGCGGCCCGCTCGTGCCATGGATACTGTCGATCGCGCGCAACAGGTCGCTCGACGCCTTGCGGCGGCGGCGGCGGTGGTGGCGCAAGGTGGAACGGTGGGAGCGGGCCCGCGGGGCGGGGGGGGCGGGGGCGGGGGGGGCTGGGGGCGACGTGGAGCCCGCCCCCGCGCCGCACGAGGCGTCGGTCCCGGGATGGCCGGTGCACCGCGAAGTGCACGCGGCGCTCGAGGCCCTCCCGGAGGAGCAGCGCGGAGTCGTATTGCTCGCGTATTTCGAAGGGCTGACCCACAGCGAGATCGCCCGGCGCCTGGGCCAGCCGCTCGGCACCGTGAAGACGCGGTTGCGGATCGCCCAGGCGAAGCTGGCGGAGGCGTTGGCGCACGTAAAGGACTGGCTGGCATGACTGACTGGCTGGGGATGGCGGCGCACCCGCGGCCCCCGCGCCCCGAGCTGAAGGGGCGGGTGGTGGCCCGCGCCCTCGCGTCGCGCCGGCGGGGGGCGTGGCTCGGGGCAGCGGCGGTGCTCGCGTTCCTGGTGGGCGGCGGGGGAGCGTTCTGGGCGTACCGCACCATCGGTGCGCTGACCGCCGAGCGGGACCGGCTCGCGGCGCAGGTGGAGGCGCTGCACGACACCGTGGCGACGTTCATCCACGGCCCTGCCACCCGGCTCATCCAGATCCCGGTGTCGACCGGTGGTCGGGTCGGCGCGGTGACGATCTTCGCGGACAGCCTGCGGCACCGCTGGCTGGTGCGCTGCGACGGTCTCGCGCCCAACGCGCCCGACCAGGCCTACCAGTTGTGGTTCATCACCAGGGACGGGATGAAAAGCGCCGCGCTCATGCCGATGGACACGGACCAGCCCATGGTGATGGCGCTCGACATGCCGCGGTGGAGGGCGTGATGGGTGCCGCGCTCACCATCGAGCCGCGGGCCGGATCGACCGCGCCCCGCGGCCCGATGGTGTTTCACCTGCTGCTGTAGGGGCACGGCATGCCGTGCCCCTACTTGTTGGCGAGGTCGTGCACCGTCTTGAGCACCACGATCTTGAGCCGCCGCGTGCCCGCCGGCAGCGAGATCGCCACCGTCTGCCCCACCCTGCCGCCAAGTAGCGCCTTACCGAGGGGCGAGGCCATCGAGACCGACATCTCATCGCCGTCATCGTCTCCCTCGACGAACTCGCCCAGCGTCAGCGCATAGGTCTCCTTCCGTTTGGTCTCGGCGTCCTGCACGGTGACGCGAGAGCCGAATCCCACCCGGTCGCGAGGGATGTCGGACTCGTGGACGCTCGACAGCTTGGAGAGCCGCAGCCGCAGGTGGCTCAGGCGGGACGTGACGAACTGCTGGCGCTCGAGCGCTGCCTTGTACTCCGAGTTCTCGCGCAGATCCCCGTGCGCGCGCGCCTTCTCGATCTCCTTCGGGAGTACGAAGTTGATCTCGTGATTCAGGCGCTCGACCTCGGCCTGGAGTCGTCGCTTCAGCTCTTCGAGCATAAGGGCACAAATCTAGGCGGATAGGCGGATAGGCGGATAGGTACCGATTGACGTGGCCTCTATCCGCCTATCCGTCTATCCGCCTGTCCGCCTATCTTTGCTCCGTGCCCCTCAACTTCCGCACCTACCACGAGCTGACCGACCCCGATCGCTCGGGACTCCCCGAGCAGATCGGCGCCCAACGGCGCCGCGTCGCGGAGCGGGTCGCCGGAGTGCGGCAGGTGGTGGCCGTGCTCTCCGGCAAAGGTGGGGTCGGGAAGAGCTACGTGACCGCCGGGCTGTCTCGGGCGGTCGCCCGGCGGGGCCGGCCCGTCGGCGTGCTCGACGCCGATCTGAACGGCCCCACGGCCCCCCGGCTGCTCCACCTCCCCGTGGCACGCTGCACGTTGCGCGGCGATGCGATCGAGCCTGTCGTGAACGCCGAGGGCGTGAAGTGCTTTTCGATGGGGCTGCTCGTCGAGGACGGCCGGCCGCTCGCCTTCCGGGGACCGGAGGCGGAAAGTCACGTGTGGCGGGGCGCGCTCGAGGCCGCCGCGCTGCGCGAGTTCCTCGCCGACGTGGCCTGGGGCCCCCTCGACCTGCTGCTGGTGGACCTGCCGCCCGGGATCCAGCGCTTCCAGGAGCTCGCCGATCTCTTGCCCGCGCCGCCGGCGGTGCTCGTGGTGACCATCCCGACCCCGGAGTCCGCGGACGCGGTGCGACGCGCGCTCCGGGCGGTCCACGATCGCGGCGCGCCCTGCCTCGGCGTAATCGAGAACATGACGGGCGGACCGTTTGCGGGCGACGCGGGCGACAGCCTGGCACGCGAATTCGACACTCCCCTGCTCGCCCGTCTCCCGTTCCATCCGGGCGTGCACGCCTGGGATGCGCTGGCACAGCGCCTCGGGAGCGCGTCATGAATTCCGCGTTATGAAGTTTCTCTGCGTCGAGTGCGATCGGCAGATGGCGTTCGAGGAGCGGCGGCTGCCGGGCGACGGGACGCTCGCGGCGGCGTTCAAGTGCCCCGGGTGCGGCCGTGTGGTCGCGCTGCTCACGAACCCGATGGAGACGCAGCTCGTGGCGTCGCTCGGCGTGAAAATCGGCGGGACCACGATCACGGCCCAGCCGTTGGAGACGGTTCGCGGGATGGTGACGACGGGACGGGACGACGCCTTTACGGACGACGGACAACGGACGACGGAAGGCGCTCCCGCCTGGTCCGCGGCGGCGCAGGAGCGGCTCGGCCGCGTCCCGGGGTTCGTGCGCGGGATGGTAAAGAAGATCTACGCCGATTACGCCCGCGAGCGTGGCATCGCGGAGATCACGCCGGCGGTGATGGACACGGCGCGCGCCGAGCTGGGGCTCGAGGGCATGTGAGCCGGCTCGATGAGCGAGTCGTGGCCGGACTGCGGATCGTGATCGATCGCGACCAGTGCGTGGGCTTCGGGGACTGCGTGAAGGAAGCCCCCGAGGGTTTCAAGTTGGACGACGACACGGTGGCGGTCTTCGTCCGGCCGGAGGCCGTGGAGCGCGAGCGCCTGCTGCGCGCCTGCGACGCCTGTCCCGTGGACGCCATCACCGTCTGGGATTCAGACGGCAGGCAATTGGTGCCAGGACAGTTTCCCATTCCCTAAGTTACTTGACAGCCCATTCGGTGGCTCACATACTCGCCCCGCCCTAAAGGGGGAGGTGCCGGTGTATCGCGAGATCTTCGTCCCCGTCGACAACTCACCGCACTCCGACTGGGCCGTCGACCGGGCGATCGAGCTGTGCCGCCAGGCCGACGGTCGCGTCACCGGCAACCACGTCTACGCCGCCCGACTCCACGACGTCCGCTTCCGCCAGCTCGAGACCGGTCTCCCCGCGCGCTTCCAGACCCCCGAGGAGATCAAGAAGCAGCGCAAGATCCATGACAAGTTGATCGAGAAGGGGCTGCAGCTCATCGCCGACAGCTTCCTCGATCAGCTGGGCAAGCGGTGCGACGCGGCCGGTGTGCGACTCACGCGCCAGCTGCTCGAAGGCATCAATTACGAAGAGATCGCGAACGAGGTGAACCGCGGCGCCGGGCGGCTGCCGGGGCTCATCGGCTTCGATCCCAATCGCGCCGCCGGCTACGACGGCGGCGACAAGGTCCGCTCCGACGTGCGGGTGGGCGAGAACGGGCGGCTGGTGGCCGAAGACGAGGATCGGGCGGCGCGGCTCGTCGGGTCCTCGGGCCGGGCGTACGACCTGCTCGCGATCGGAGCGCACGGGCTCGGCCGGCAGCCCTACTCGCAGCTGGGCGGCGTGGTCGCGCGGGTGCTGCGGGGGGTCGAGAAGGACGTGCTGGTGGTGCGCGACGATCGCCCGTTCGCGGCAGGCCGATTGCTCGTCTGCGTGGACGGCTCGTCGTACGGCTACAGGGCGATGCGCGTCGCGCTCGAGCTGGCGCAGGCGTTCGGCGGATCGCTCTACGTGTGCAGCGCCTTCGACGTGGAGTACCACCACGTCGTGTTCCACAACATCAAGGACGTGCTGTCGTACCAGGCCTCGAAGGTCTTCAAGTTCGAGGAACAGGAGGAACTGCACAACAACATCATCGACAAGGGACTCCTCAAGCTGTGCCAGGCGAACTTGAAGCGCGCCGAAGTGATGGCGCGCGAGTTCCCCGCGGTCCCGCTCAAGACGCAAATCCTCATCGGCAAGCCGTTCCAGGTGATCATGCAGTGGGCCGAGGAGATCAAACCGTCGCTGGTCGTGCTCGCCCGCCACGGCGCGCACCGCATCGAGGGGACCCAATTGGGGTCCCAGGCCGAAAACCTCGTGCGACTTGCAACGTGCAACGTGCTTGTTGCGGGGACAGTAGGCATCCGTCCCGAGGACATCCCCTGGATCGAGGAGGACGGCGTCGCGGGACTGCCCTGGGCCCCGGAGGCCGAGGTGCGGATCCTGCGCGTGCCGCCGTTCGCGCAGGGGATCGCGCGCCGGGCGGTGGAGGAGTACGTGCTGGAGCAGACGCACGGCGAGCCCGCGACGGTGACGAACCGGTGGCTCGACGAGGCGATCAAGAAGCTCCTGCCCACGCACATGCAGCTCATCATGGGGATCGGCACGGCGGAGGAGCTCGCCCTCGCGGAGGTGAAGGCGCAGGAGCAGCTGAAGGCCACGAAGGTTCAGGGACACGATGCCGATCCCGAGCCCGCGACCATGGAAGTCGAGGTCAAGTGCCCGGTCACCGGTGCGGTGAGCCGGCGGGCGCGCACTGCCGCCGACGCGATCGTGTGGACCGAGGAGTCGTGGCAGCGGCTCGGGCTGGTGCCGCTCATCGCGCGGCCGCTCGCCCGCAACACCGTCGAGCGCTTCTCCCGGAGCCACGGCATCTGGCGCGTGACGACGCGCGTGATGGACGACAACAAGCAGGCCATGATCGCCGCCGACGAGTTCGACGTCGACACCATGATGGTGATGTTCACCGAGCTGCGGGCCAAGCAGATCCGCGGCGAGGGCAATTCGCTGCAGGCGTTCATCGAAGAAGCAAAGGCGCAGGGGATCACGCGCTGTCCCATCCGCGACATCGAAGAGAAGATGGGCAAGTGCCCGGTGGACTTTAAAGGCCTCACGCCGGAAGAAGCGAAGGCGGCGGTGGAGAAGCTGCTGCCGTGAACTTCGTCCCGCACGTGATTGCCTGGAACCTGACGCGGCGCTGCAACCTCGAATGCGCCCACTGCTACATCGCCGCCGGGCCAGGCCAGTCCGCCGCCGGGGAGCTCGACACGGCGGAGTGCCGGCGCATCCTCGAGGGCATCCTCGAGGTGAACCCGTCGCCGATGATCATCCTGTCGGGCGGCGAGCCGCTGCTGCGCGAGGATCTCACCGCGATCGCGCGCGCCGCGTCCGACGGGGGCGCCACGGTGGTCGTGGGGACGAACGGGACCCACCTCACGGACGGGCGCATTGCGGCGCTGGTGGCCGCCGGCGTGCGGGGGGTGGCGGTGAGCGTGGATTCGCTGCGTCCCTCCTACCACGACAACTTCCGGCACGGGAAGGGCTCGCTCGCCGACACGCTAGCCGCGCTCGCGCGGCTGCGCGCGCACCGGCTCGATTTCATCGTGCAGACGACCGTGACAAAGGGCAACCGCGCGGAGCTCGCGCGCCTGGTCGCGTGGGCGGCGGACGAGGGGGCGGTGTCGTTCAACTGCTATTTCTTGGTCGCGACGGGGCGCGGCGCGTCGCTCACGGACCTGTCGCCGGCGGACTACGAGGCCGTGCTCGCCGATCTCACGCGCTGGCAGCGCGAGTACCGCGGCCGCATGCTGGTGCGGGCGAAATGCGCGCCGCACTTCATGCGTCACGTGCACCAGGCCGACCCCGACTCCCCCATCCTCAACTACGAGACCCGCTGTCCCTGCGGCACGCAGTACTGCCGCATCACCCCGGACGGGAAGCTCACGCCGTGCCCGTACATGCCCGAGGTCGCGGGCGACCTGCGCACGCAGAGCTTCGCCGAGCTGTGGCGCGCCGCACCGCTGTTCCGCCGGCTCCGCGAGGGCGAGCTGGGCGGCAAGTGCGGCCGGTGCGAATACCGCCGGTTGTGCGGTGGGTGCCGCGCACGCGCCCTCGCGCTCGAGGGGGACGTGCTCGCCGCCGATCCGTCGTGTGCCTATCAACCGACGGGCGGCACGCCCCCCCTCGAGCGCGCGCGCGACATCGCCTACGGCGACGACTTCACGCCGGCACTCGTGTGGGCCGACGCGGCCCGCGCGCGCATGGACCGCATTCCCTCCTTCGTACGCGGCGTCGTCATGCAGCGGGTGGAGGACTACGCCCGCCGCCAGGGCCGCCGGGAAGTGACGGTCGAGCTGCTCGCGGAAGTGCGCAGCGCCATGCCGATCGACTTCTCGAAGAAGCGACCCTTCTTCATCGAGACTGATAGCTGATGACTGACGGCTTCGTGCTGCTCCAAGCCGCCGCCGACACCACGCGCGCCTACGGCGAGTTTCCGCTGATCGGCGCGCGGGCCGCGGTGTGGATCGCGGCCGAGGTGCACCTCATGTTCGCCGCCTTCGTGCTGGGCGTGCCGATGTTCGCCGTGGTGGCGGAGGCGATCGGGATCTTCGGTGGGGACGCCCGCTACGACCGGCTGGCGAAGGAGTTCACGCGCCTGCTGCTCGTGGCCTACAGTGCGACCGCGATCTGGGGCGCGGTGCTCGTGTTCTTCCTCGCCACGTTGTACCCCCGATTCTGGGCCTACCTCACGGCGGTGTTCGGCCCCTCGATGTGGGCGTACGCGGCGCTGTTCTTCCTCGAGTCGTTCACGCTGTACTTGTATTACTACGGCTGGGACCGCTGGAAGCATGCCCGGGCCAAGTGGGCGCACTGGGGGCTGGGGCTGCTGCTGAACGTGTGGGGCACGATCGTGATGTTCATTGCGAACTCGTGGCTCACCTACATGATGACCCCGCCACGCGACATCACACCAGCCACCGATCCCGCCACGATCAAGCTGTGGCACGCGATCGCCAACGCCACCTGGATGCCGATCAACGTGCACCGGCTGATCGCGAACGTGGTGTTCGGCGGCGCGATCGTGGCGGCGTACGCGAGCTACCGCTTCCTCGCCTCCCGGACGGACGAGGAGCGGGCCCACTACGACTGGATGGGCTACGTCGGCAACTTCATCGCCATCTCGGCGCTCATCGTGCTGCCGTTCGCGGGCTACTGGCTGGGTCGCGAGATCTACCAGTACGACCAGTCGATGGGGATCACCATGATGGGCGGCTTCATGAGCTGGTTGTGGGTGATCCAGGCGTTCCTCATCGCCGTGCTGTTCCTGACGGGCAACTACTACCTCTGGGTCGGGATGGAGCGCATCCCCGGCGCCGAGCGCTTCCGGCCCTACACCAAGTACCTGCTGCTCGTGCTTGTGCTTGGCGCCATCGTGTGGGGCACGCCGCACACGATGATCGCGGACTCGAAAGAGCTCGCGGCGATGGGAGGCTCGCACCACCCGTTCCTCGGCGCCCTCGGCGTCATGAGCGCCAAGAATACCGCCGTGAATCTGATGATCCTCACCACGTTCCTGTCGTTCCTGCTGTACCGTCGCGCCAACACGCGGCCGGTGGTGCCGTGGGCCAAGACCGGCACGCAGATCCAGGCGGCGATGTTCGCGATCGCGGCCACGATCGTGCTGTTCTACGGGATCCGCGGCTATTTCGTGGACGCGATCGTCCGCATCGGCTTCAGTGTGTACCAGGTGCTGGCAGTACTCTCGTGCATCGTGTTCGTGACGGTGATCGACATCCTGCTGGGCCGCGGTGCCCGGTCGCTGGGCGCGATCCAGTGGGGCAGGATGCCGGCGCGCTCCCAGTACGCACTGTTCGTGCTCGCCGTCACCTTCACCTGGTTGATGGGGTTGATGGGGTTCGCGCGCTCCGGGGTTCGCCAGTACTGGCACGTGTGGCAGGTGGTGCAGGACACGAGCAAGTACGCCGCGACGCCGGCGCTCGGTTACGCCTCGAAGATGATCAGCCTGTGCGTCCTGATCTTCCTGTCGCTCGTCGCGTTCGTGTTCTGGCTCGGCGGCCTCGCGGAAAAGTCGACGTTCGTCGCGCCGGGCGGCCGGGAGGGGGTGGGGGGGGCCAAGCGTGTGGGTCACTAACGCGAAGGTCGTCGCGATCGTGCTCGGGACGCTGGCGCTCTATACCCTGATCGCCAACAAGATCCCGCAGGTCCAGTCGGAGGTCCCGCAGACCCTCACCCTCGGCGCCAACGTGACGTCCGAGCAGCTGGTGGCGGCCGGAGAGAAGGTGTTCAACGGGATCGGCGGCTGCACGACCTGCCACGGGCTCGGCACGCGCGCTCCGAACCTCCTCACCGACGAGCAGGGCACCGGGCCGATCGGCGCGCGCTGTGGCAAGCGCGAAGCCGGCAAGAGCTGCAAACAGTATCTGTATGAGTCGCTCGACAACCCCACGGCGTACATCGTCTCCGGTTATCAGCCGATCATGCCGGTGATGACGCGGCAGCTCTCCCCGGAGCAAATCTGGGCCGTGATCGCCTACCTCGAGTCACAGGGTGGCATCGTCGACGTGACGGGCTCGGACATTCCTGCCGCCGCTGCCGCCCCTGCCGCCTCTACCGCCCCGGGGGGAGGGGCAGCAGGAGGGGGAGGCGGGCTGGCGGGCGGCAGCACCGATCCCAAGGCCATCATCCAGGCAGCGGGGTGTCTCGCCTGCCATAAGCTCGATGGCCAGGGGCAAGTCATCGCGCCCGACCTGACGCACGTGGGTTCGCGGCGCGACGCGGAGTCGATCCGCAAGAAGATTCTCGATCCGACGTCTTCGATCGCACCGGGGTACGAGAAGCTCGCGGGCATCATGCCGAAGACCTTCGGGGCGATGATGAATGCGTCCCAGCTGGAAGCGCTGGCCCAATACCTGGCGGCGCACAAATGATGCTCCCACCCGCCGTCCGGCGTTACGCCGCGCACCCGTTCTGGCAGGCGGTGGGGATCCTGGTGCTCGCCTACGTCGTGGTCGTATACGTCGTGCCGCTGCTGCCCGGCAGCGCCCTCGTCCCGAAGAGCGTGGTGCTGCAGTACATGGCGACCGTGTTCGTAGGTGTGCTCATCTACGTGAGCGACAGCGAGGAGCGGTGGACGCGCTTCAAGCAACCGATCCGCGCCGTGCTGGTCGAGCGGCGCCTGCGCGTGCTACGCACCGCGCTGCTCGGGGTGGTGACCCTCGTCGTCGGCTGGATCACCTTCGGTCAGGCGCGCACCACCGTGGCCGCGCCGCCCAACCTGCGCTCGATCCATCCCGCCCCGCCGAGTGAGATCACGTTCCGCGGCCGGTCGCTGACGCTGACGGGGCTCGAGAACCCGCTGCGCCAGCATCCGGAGTCGCTCGCCGCCTACAGCGCCGACGGCAAGCGTGTCTACTACCGGAACTGCCTCCCCTGCCACGGCGATCACCTGGACGGCCAGGGGCATTTCGCCGCCGGGTTCAATCCGATCCCGGCGAACTTTCAGGACAACGGCACGATCGCGCAGCTCACGGAGAGCTTCGTCTTCTGGCGCGTGGCGAAGGGCGGCCCGGGGCTGCCGCGCGAGGGCACGCCGTGGAATTCCGCCATGCCGCGGTGGGAGGACTTCCTGACGGAGCGGGAGATCTGGTCGGTGATCGTGTTTCTGTACGATCAGACAGGGTGGAAGCCGCGCACCTGGGAGAAGACGGAGAGCGGAGGCGCGAAGTGAAGGCGGATAGGACTGCGCTGCTCGCCGCGGTCCTGCTATCCGTCTATCCGGCTATCCGGCTATCCGCCCAAGACACCACCGCCGGCAAGAACGTCTACGTGAAATGGTGCGCCGGCTGTCACGGCGAGACCGGCGCCGGCGACGGTCCTGCCGCGTCGACGATGTTGCCGCGCCCCCGCAACTTCACCGGAGCGGTCTACAAGGTGCGCACCACGGCGAGCGGCCAGCTGCCGACCGACGCGGACCTGATGCGCGCGATCGACGACGGGCTCCCCGGCAGCGCGATGCCGGCCTGGAAGGGCCGGCTCTCGGATGGCGAGCGGCGTGACGTGATGGCGTACCTCAAGACCTTCTCGTCGTTCTTCGCCGATACGAGCCAGCACATCGCGGCGCTGACGTTCTCGAAGGAGCCGGGAGGGGGCGCCGGCGCCGCTGCCCTGAAGGAGGGGCGGCTGTTTTACGATTCCATCGGCTGCCGCAAATGCCATGGCGACCAGGGGCACGGCGACGGACCGTCCGCGCCGACGCTCAAGGATGACGCCGGCTTCCCGATCTACGCCGCCGACCTCCACCAGAGCTGGCGGTTCCGCGGCGGTCCGACGGCCGCGGACATCTACCGCCGGCTGCGCACCGGCCTCGACGGGACGCCGATGCCCTCCTTCTCCGATCTGATCGACCAGAAATTCCTGACCGACGAGCAGCTGTGGCGGCTCGCGCAGTACGTGCGCTCTCTCTCGCCCGCCGAGACGCCGGAGGTGCGGGACGTGATCCACGCCGCGCAGATCGCCGGCGCGCTGCCGGCCGCGCCGGACGATTCGGCGTGGGCGCGGCTGGACCGCTACTGGTTCCCGCTCGTGGGCCAGGTGATCAGAAAGCCGCGTTGGTTCGCGCCCGCCGTTTCCGGGGTGTGGGTGCAGGCGGTGCACAACGGCCGGGAGCTGGCGCTGCGCGTGAGCTGGGACGACCGCTCCCAGAGCCCCGACACCGCGTGGCTCGCGTTCGAGCGGCGCGTGCTCGAGACGATGGCGAGCGACGACTCGTCGCCCCCGCCCTCCGCGGCGGAGCCCTGGCCCGATCAGCTGGCCGTGCAGTTCCCGCGCCATATCCCGGACGGGATGGAGCGGCCCTACTTCCTGATGGGCGCGGCCACGGATCCCGTGTACCAGTGGCGCTGGACGAGCCAGCCGCGACGCGCCGTGGCCGGGCTGGCGCGGGGGATCGATCAGTTCGACGCGCTCCCGTCGGCGCCGGCCGCCCAGGCGGTCTACGATCACGGCGAGTGGCGGGTCGTGTTCACGCGCGCTCTTGCCACGCCCGACACGGCTAACGATGTTCAGCTTGCGACCGGTCGCGCGATCCCCGTGGCGTTCTTTGCGTGGGACGGTTCCGACGGGGAACACGGTTCCCGCATGGCCGTGAGCACGTGGTATTTCCTCGCGCTCGACCGGCCCACACCGGCGAGCGTGGTCGTGTCGCCGCTGATCGCGATGGTGGTAACGCTCGGGCTGGGAATGCTGGTGATCGTCCGCGCGCAGCGGCGAGGGGGGCAGGAGGGGCGGGGGGCAGGCAGGCGCTCTGGGGTATAGGGTGCAGGACCCTTATCGAGGAGGCAGGATGGGCAAGCTCGGTTCTGTTGCGGCGGTGGCGGGGGGCATCGGGCTGGTGGCGCTGGCCCTGGCGGGCTGGACGCGGCAGCCGGCGGTACAGGGAGGCGCCAGCGTCACCGGGAAGGTGAAGTTCACCGGCAAGGCGCCGGCGAACCCGGTGATCGACATGACCGAAGAGCCCAAGTGCAAGGCGAAATACACCGCGCCGGCGCGCGAGCAGATCGTGGAGGTAAACCCCAACGGCACCCTCGCCGACGTGTTCGTCTATGTGAAGTCGGGCCTCCCCGCGAGCTACAAGGCGCCGGCGCCCACGGGGCCCGTGACGCTCGACCAGGACGGGTGCCGCTACCATCCCCACGTGTTCGGGATTCTCGTGGGCCAGACCCTGGCCATCAAGAACTCGGACGGCATCCTGCACAACATCAAGGCCAAGGGGACGAAGAACCGGCCCTTCAACATCAGCCAGCCTACGACCATGACGTCGGAGCGCACGTTCACGGCGTCCGAGGTGATGGTGCCGCTCGAGTGCAACGTGCACGGCTGGATGCACGCCTGGGTGGGCGTGTTGCCGCACCCCTTCTTCGGCGTGAGCGGCACCGACGGGAGCTACGCCATCCGCGGGCTGCCGCCCGGGACGTACACGATCGAGGCGTGGCACGAGAAGTACGGCACGCAGACCGCCACCGTGACCGTGACGGGCAGCGAGACGAAGACGGGGGACTTCAGCTTCGCGGCCAAGTGAACTAAACGAGGAGCGCTCCATGCATTGGTGGCTGCCGCCCAAGGGTTCGACGTTCGCCGGGCCGATCGACGGCCTCTTCATCGCGATCCTGATCATCACGGGCATCGCGTTCGTGGTGGTGGAGTCGGGCTTGATCTGGTTCATCGTCCGTTACCGGGGGCGTCCTGGCCGGAAGGCGTTCTACACACACGGCAACACCCGCGCCGAGGTGATCTGGACCGCGATTCCGGCGGTGACGATGGTGGCGCTGGGGATCATCAGCAACCACTACTGGGTCGAGATCAAGGGGAGGAACAGCGTCCCGCCCAATGCGTATCCCATCGGGATCCACGCGAAGCAGTTCGAGTGGCAGGTCACCTATCCAGGCCCGGACGGCCAGCTCGGCACGGCAGACGACTTCACGGTCCGCAACCAGTTGCACGTGCCGGTGGGACGGCCCATCGTGGTCCACCTCTCATCGGAAGACGTGATCCACTCCTTTTACGTCCCGCAGTTCCGCGTGCGGCAGGACATCGTGCCGGGCATGGACATCAGGGCCTGGTTCCAGCCGACGGTCCCCGGCACGTATGAGTTGGGCTGCTCCCAGCTCTGTGGGCTCGGCCACTACCGAATGCGGGCGCAGGTATTCGTGCACACCCAGGAGGAGTTCGCCGCCTGGATGAAGCAGGCTGCCCAGGAGGCCACGCAATGACGACCGTTGCCGCGACGGCCCACGGCGCGCACGCGCATCACGACGACCGGCCGTTCATCCGCAAGTACATCTTCTCGACCGATCACAAGATCATCGGGATCCAGTTCCTGTTCGTCAGCCTGTTCTTCCTGCTGGTGGGCGGGCTGCTCGCGATGCAGATGCGCTGGCAGCTGGGCTTCCCGGGGAAGCCGATGCCGGGCGGCGGGATTCTCCCCGAGACGATGGCGCCCGGGGGCGTGATCCTCCCCGAGTACTACATCCAGCTGGTGACGATGCACGGCACGTTCATGGTGTTTTTCGCCATCATGCCGCTGCTCGTGGGCGTGTACGCGAACTTCCTGATCCCGCTCAAGATCGGGACGCACGACATGGCGTTCCCGCGCATCAACATGTGGTCGTTCTGGTCGTTCTTCGCGGCGGGGCTGGTGATGCTCGCGAGCCTGTTCGTGCCGGACGGCGCCGCGCGCGCCGGCTGGACGATGTACGTGCCCCTCTCGGCGCGGCACGATTTGTCGGGCGCGTCGCTCGGCCAGGAGCTCTGGTCCGTTTCGATCATCCTGGTGGGCCTCTCCTCGATTCTCGGGTCGCTCAACTACATCAGCACGATCATCAACAACCGCGCCCCCGGCATGACCTGGTTCCGGCTGCCGCTGTCGGTGTGGTCGCTGTTCATCACCGCGATCCTCGGCTTGCTGGCCCTCCCTGTGCTCTCAGGCGCGGCGATCATGCTGCTGTTCGACCAGGTGTTGAACACGCACTTCTTCGATCCCGCGGCGGGCGGCCAGGCGCTGTTGTGGCAGCATCTGTTCTGGTTCTTCGGCCACCCGGAGGTCTACATCCTCATCCTGCCGGCGATGGGGATGGTGTCGGACATCATCGCCAACGGCAGCCGCAAGCCGATCTTCGGCTACCACTCGATGGTGTTCGCGATCGTCGCGATCGGGTTTCTCGGCTGGATCGTGTGGGGCCACCACATGTTCGTGAGCGGGATGAACCCGACGCTCGGGTCCTCGTTCATGGTGTCGACGCTGATCATCGCCGTGCCGTCGGCGGTGAAAGTGTTCAACTGGATGGGGACGATGTGGCGGGGGAACCTGAAGTTCACCGTCCCGATGCTCAACGCCACGGCGTTCGTGGCGATGTTCGTGATCGGCGGCCTGTCGGGCATCTACATGGCCGCGACGCCGGTGGACATGTTCATCCACGACACCTACTTCATCGTGGCGCACATCCACTACGTGCTGTTCGGCGGCAGTCTGTTCGCCCTGTTCGGCGCGATCGTCTACTGGTATCCGAAGATGTTCGGCCGGATGATGAGCGAGCGTTGGGGCAAGGTGCACTTCTGGCTCACGTTCATCTTCTACAATTGCACCTTCTTCCCGATGCACATCACGGGGATGGCCGGGGAGATGCGACGGCTCTACGACCCGAACCAGTACACCTTCTTGCAGCCCTACCAGCCGATGCGGGAGTTCATCTCGATCAGCGCGTTCCTGCTGTTCGCGACGCAGCTCATCTTCTTCGTGAACTTCTGGTGGAGCCTGTTCAAGGGGAAGAAGGCCGAGCAGAACCCGTGGCATGACAACGGACTCGAGTGGTCGCTGCCCGCGCCCGCACCGCACGGCAACTGGGAGAAGGTGCCGAACGTGTATCGCGGGCCCTATGAGTTTAGCCACCCGCAGGCCAGGGAGGACTACCTGCCGCAGTACGTGAAGCTCCCGACCGACCGCGAGCCGGCCAGCGCGCCGGCCGCGGCTCACTAGCGCGCTAGGGGGAAACGACCGATGACGCACGCCAGCGCCACCGTCGACATGATGCAGCCGCCGTACCCCGCCGAGCGAGGGCTGGACGTCTACAACACGAAGCTCGGCATGTGGGTGTTCCTCGCGTCGGAAGTGATGTTCTTCGCCGCTTTGATCGGGACCTACGTCATCCTGCGGTTCGGAGCTCCGGGCGAGTGGGCCAGGCCGGGGATCGTCCTCAACATCAAGGTCACCGCGTTCAATACGTTCCTGCTGATTTGCTCGAGCGTATCGATGGTGAAAGCATACGCCTCGATCCAGGACGGCGACCGGCAGAAGATGCGCTTCTGGCTGCTGATGACGATCCTCGGGGGCGCGACGTTCGTCGGCATCCAGGTGTACGAGTACACCCATCTGGTGGAGCGGGGCTTCCTGCCGAGCGGGGTGCGGGAAGGCAGTGAGCTGGCGGAGCTCGTGGCGCAGGGCACCCTCCCCGCGGCCACGATGGGCTTGTACGGCTCGACGTTCTACACGATGACCGGATTCCACGGCTTCCACGTCACCTGCGGCGTGATCTCGATGACGTACCTGTTCTTCACCAAGGCGCTCCCCGGCAAGTACACGAGACAGGACTATCGCGGCATCGAGACGGTTGGGCTGTATTGGCACTTCGTCGACCTGGTGTGGATCATCCTGTTCACCATCGTCTACCTGATCTGAGGGCCCCCCTCCATGGAGACCGCGCACAAGCGTCCCAACTACATCCTGATCTGGGTGTACCTGGCGGTGCTCACGGCCGCCGAGCTGGCCCTCGCGTTCGAGTTGCCGATCTCGCGCAACCTGAAGCTGGTGTTGCTGCTGTTCCTGGCCGTCTGGAAGGCGCTGCTCGTGGCGCTGTTCTTCATGCACCTGAAGTTCGAGCGCTGGAACCTACGGATCATGGCGATCATCCCTCTGCCGCTGGCCCTGATCTTCCTCTTCGCCGCGATGTCGGAGCACGTCTGGTAGCCCTCCTGGAGCTGACCAAGCCGCGCATCACGCAGCTGGTGCTGCTCACCGCCGCGGCTGGGTTCTATCTCGGCTCGGGTGCGCACGTGGACGTCCGGCTGCTCGCGCACACGCTGCTCGGCGTGGCGCTCGTCGCCGCCGGCACCAACGCGTTCAATCAGGTGTTGGAGCGCGACGTCGACAGGCGGATGCGCCGGACCGAGCGGCGCCCGCTGCCCTCGGGGCGGATCGGCGCCCGGGCGGCCGGGCTGTTCGCCGGCGTCATCTCGCTCGCGGGCGTGGCCTACCTCGCGCTCGCGGTCAATCTGCTGACGGCGGCGCTCGCCGGGCTCACGCTCGCGAGCTACGTGCTGCTGTATACGCCGCTCAAGCGGAAAACGACGCTCAACACGCTGATCGGCGCGGTGCCGGGTGCGCTGCCGATCGTCGGCGGATGGACGGCCGCGGGGGGCGCGCTCGGCTCCGCGGTGGCGGCGCTGTTCTGGATCCTGTTCCTGTGGCAGCTGCCGCACTTCCTGGCGCTGGCGTGGATCTACCGCGAGGATTACCGGCGCGGCGGGCTGGCCATGCTGTCGGTCGACGACTCCGAGGGTCGCCACACCGGACGGATGGTGCTGCTCTACGCCGCCGCCCTGCTGCCGGTGAGCCTGCTGCCGACCCTGTTGGGGGTGACCGGGGCCTTTTACTTCTTCGGCGCGCTCGGCCTGGGGCTCGCGTATGCCGGAGCCTCGATCGCGATGACGCTGGCCGCGACCGATCCCCGCGCGTGGCGCCTCTTCCTCGTGTCGATCGTGTACCTGCCGGCGCTCCTCACGCTGATGGTGCTGGACAAGGCATGATCCCGTTTCACCGCGTGTTGATTTCCACCGCGATCGTGTTCTGCGCCGGGTTCGCCGCGTGGGCGGCGTGGGACTGGCGGCAGTCGGGGGAGGGCCTGACACTCGCCATGGCGCTCGTGTTCGCCGTGGCGGCCGCGGCCCTCACCTACTACCTCCGCAACCTCAAGCGCTTCCTCGGCCGATGAACCACGGCGACCTAGATCTCGTCTACTTCTGGGCTGCGATCCTGATCGTCCTGACTCCGGTGCTCATCTTCGGGAGCATCGGTTGGCTGGTCGTGCGTAAGGCGTGGAAGGAGCACCGCGGAAGGCAAAACGCGGACCGCGGAACAGAAGCCTGAGCATCCGTTCCGCGTTCCGACTTCCGCGTTCCGCGTTAGATTTGGTGCCATGAGTGCTCAGCGCGAACGCCGCCAGGTCGTCCGCTTCGCGTTCTACAAGCTCGACAACGCGTGGCGCCGGCTCTCGGCCGAGCGACAGGCGAGCTCGAAGCTCGAGTTCGGGGAGACGATCGAGCGGTTCGCCGGGCACCTGCTGCTGCGCCCCTACGGCCTGGTGGGCATCCGCGGCGACTGCGACTTCCTCCTCTGGCAGGTGGCCGAAGACCTCGACTCCCTCGTGGCCCTGCAGACCGCGCTCAACCGGACGGACCTGGGTGGGTACCTCACGCTGCCGTACAGCTACCTGGCGATGACGCGGCGCTCCATCTACGAGTTCCCGGAGGACCCGAGCCAGCCGTCCCGGCTGGTGATCCGGCCGAGCGAGGCGCGCTACCTGTTCGTCTATCCGTTCACCAAAACGCGCCCCTGGTACATGCTGCCGAAGGCGGAGCGGCAGACCATGATGGACGAGCACGTGCGCATCGGCCGTCAATATCCGTCCATCCGGCTGAACACGACCTACTCGTACGGGCTCGACGACCAGGAGTTCATCGTCGCGTTCGAGGGCGACAACCCCTCCGATTTCCTCGATCTCGTGATGGAGTTGCGCGAGAGCAAGGCCTCCTCCTACACGCTGCGCGACACCCCGACCTTCACGTGCGTGCAGATGTCGCTGTGGGACATGCTCGACACGCTGGGCGGGGCGGGCGCGGCGGAGGCGCTGGCGCGGCGACCGGCGCGCGCCGACGGCTACACGCCCGTGGCGACGCTCGCGGAGCTGGCGCCGGGGTTGGGCCGCCGCGTGTACGCGGCGGGCGAAGCCGTGGCGCTCTTCAACGTCAACGGCACCGTGTACGCGATCGCGAACCGCTGCACCCACGCCCGCGCCTCGCTCTCCGAGGGCGCGGTCGATCCGGCGCGGTGCGCCGTGACGTGCCCGTGGCACGAGGGCGTGTTCTCGCTCGAGACGGGCCAGGTGCTGGGCGGGCCGCCGTCGCTCCCGATCGCCGTTTACCGGGTGAAGCTCGAGGGGGACACGGTGCTCATCGCGCCCGCCGAGGCGCGCGAGCCGACGGTTGCCCCCCGCTCCTCCTGACAGCCGGTTCCTGAAGGCCTGCCGCTCGGAGCCCACCGACGTCACGCCGGTGTGGTTCATGCGGCAGGCGGGGCGCTACCTCCCGGAGTACCGCGAGCTTCGCCGCAAGCACTCCCTCCTCGAGCTGTGCCACAAGCCGGACCTCGCCGCGCAGGTGACGCTGCAGCCGGTCGAGCGGTTGCGCGTGGACGCGGCGATCCTGTTCGCCGACATCCTGCTGCCGTTCGAGCCGCTGGGGCTGGGGCTCACGTTCGCGGCGGTCGAAGGACCGCAGATCACGCGCCCGATCCGCGAGGCGGCGCAAGTGCTCGACCTGCCGCCCGTGGATCCGGCCACGGACCTGGGCTATGTCCTCGAGGCCGTGCGGCTGGTGGTGCGGGCGCTGCCGGCCCACGTCCCGCTCATCGGCTTCGCCGGCGCGCCGTTCACACTCGCGAGCTACGCGATCGAAGGGGGCGGCACGCGGGACTTCATGCTCACCAAGCGGTTCATGTATGCGGAGCCGCGAGCGTGGCACGAGCTGATGCGCCGGCTCGCCGAGCTCGTGGGCAACTACCTCGCGGCGCAGGCCCGCGCGGGCGCCCGGGCGCTGCAGCTGTTCGACAGCTGGGTCGGCTGCCTCTCCCCCGCCGACTACGCCACCTACGTGTTTCCCCACAGCCAGCGCGCGTTGCAGCTCGCCGCAGCGGCCGGCGTCCCGGTCATCCACTTCGGCACCGGCACGGCGACATTCCTCGAGGACTTCGCGCGCGCCGGGGGCGACGTGATCGGCGTGGACTGGCGCATTCCGCTCGACGTCGCCTGGGAGCGGCTGGGTGCGGACAGCAAGCGTGCCATCCAGGGGAATCTGGACCCCGTGGCCCTGCTCGCCCCGCGTCCCGAGCTCGAGCGACGCGTGCGGGACATTCTCGCCCGCGCCGCCGGGCGGCCTGGTCACATCTTCAACCTCGGACACGGCGTGCTGCCCGAGACTCCGGTGGATGCGGTGCAGGCCGTGGTGGACTGGGTGCATGGCGGGTGATCGGGTCGCCGTCCTGCTGATGGCGTACGGCGGACCGGCGAGCCTCGACGAGGTCGAGCCGTACCTGCTCGACGTGCGCGGCGGGCGCCCCGTCACGCCCGAGTTCCTCGCGGAGATCACGTCGCGCTACGCCCGCATCGGCGGCCGCTCGCCGATTCGCGAGCTCACCGAGGCGCAGGCCGCTGCCGTGGGGCGGCGGCTCGGCGCGGGGTTTCCCGTCTACGTGGGGATGCGCCACTGGCACCCCTACATCAGGGACGCGGTGGATCGCATCGCCGCGGACGGGCACCGCCGCGTGGTCGGGATCGTGCTCGCCCCGCACTACTCCGCGATGTCCGTCGGCGTTTACCAGAAGCGGCTGCTCGAGGCCGCGCGAGGCCGGCTCGAGACCGCGTTGGTGCGGAGCTGGGCCGATCATCCGAAGTTCCTCGCGGCCGTCGCCGAGCGGGTGACGCAGGCGCTGCAGCGCTTCCCCGCGCCGCAGGCGGTGCAGGTGCTGTTTACCGCCCACAGCCTTCCCGAGCGCATTCTCGCGATGGCCGACCCCTATCCCGAGGAGCTCAAGGCCAGCGCCGCGGCGGTGGCGAAGCTCGCCGGACTGTCCGACTGGCGCGTCGCCTACCAGAGCGCCGGGGCGACGCCCGAGCCGTGGCTCGGCCCCGAGGCGGGCGCGCTGCTCACCGAGCTTGCCGCCCGGGGTCATCGGGCGTTCCTCATCGTCCCGTTCGGGTTCGTGTGCGACCACGTGGAGATCCTGTACGACGTCGACGTGACGTACCGGGCGCTCGCGGCGCGGCTCGGCGTCCAGCTCGAGCGCACCGCGTCCCTGAACGACGATCCACTGCTCGTGGAAGCGCTCTCGGGTCTCGCGCGGAAGGCGGCCGCCGAGCGGGGGTGGACGTGAGGTGCGTCGTGGTGGGCGCGGGGCTCGCCGGGCTGGCGGCCGCATGGGAGCTCGAGAAGGGCGGAGTCGACGTGATCGTCCTGGAGGCCGGGCGGCGCCCCGGTGGCGTGATCGTCACGGAGCGCCGGGACGGCTTCATCGTCGAGGGTGGTCCTGACGGCTTCCTCGCCGCGGAGCGCGACATCCAGGACCTGGCACGCGAGCTCGGCGTCGGCGATCGGCTGGTGAGCCCGCTCGCCAAGGGATCGATGCTCTGGACCGGGGAGCGGCTCGAGCCGCTCGGGGAGGGGCGCGCGGCCGAGCTGCTCGGGATCCAGATCGCCTTGCAGAGCGAGCTCGCTCAGGGGTTCAAGACCTTCGCGGGCGGCATGGCGGACTTCGTCGAGGCGCTCGTTGCCTCCCTGGGCAGCGCCGTGCGCATGAACCAGGGGGTCACCGCCCTCGCGCCGGCAGCACGTGGCTGGCGGCTCGCCGTGACCGGCGGATCGACGCACGAGGCGGAAGGTGTGATTCTCGCAGTCCCGGCGTGGAGCACGGCGCGGTTCCTCGCCGCGCTGGGCGTGACGGCCGGGCGGGAGCTCGAGGAGGTCGTCTACCATCCGAGCATCACGGTGTCGCTCGCCTATCGGACGGACCAGGTTCCGGCCGGGCTCGCGGGCACGGGGTTCGTTGTCGATCCCGATGCTGTAGGGGCACGGCATGCCGTGCCCCTACACGTCCGGGCGTGTACCTACTCATCGTCGAAGTATCCCGACCGCGCGCCGCCTGGGTACGCGTTGTTGCGGGCGTTCGTAGGCCCTGGGGTGGGGGAGGGCGACCCCGGCGCGGTGACGCACGCCGAGCTGGTGACGATTCTCAGGCTGGAGGGCGGGCCACTCTGGACCCGGGTGTTCCACTGGCCGCGCGGCCTCCCGCGCTACAAGCCGGGGCACGCGGAGCGGGTCGCCCACATTCGCCGCCGGCTCGCGCCGCTGGCGCCGCTCGAGATCGCGGGGGCCGCCGTGGACGGCGCGGGCGTGTCGGCGTGCGTGAGGTCTGGGAGAGAAGCAGCGCGGGGACTGATAAGGCGGTTAGCCGGATAGACGGATAGCCGGATAGTGATCCGTCACTACTATCCGCCTATCCGGCTATCCGCCTAGTAGTTCTTTCGCCTTCCGTACCACGTTTTCCACCGTCAGCCCCAACTCCTGGTAGATCCGCTGATACGGCGCGGACGCCCCGAAGCGCTCGATGCCGAGCACCGCGCCGCGATCGCCGACCCAGCGGTACCACGGCTGCGGGGCGGCCGCCTCCACCGCGAGCCGCGCACGCACCGCCGGCGGCAGCACCGCGTCGCGATACTCCTGCGGTTGTCGCGCGAACAGCTCCAGCGACGGCACGCTCAGGGCTCGCGCCGCGATCCTCTCGGCCACGAGCCGTTCGTAAGCGCCGAGGATGAGCTCGACTTCGGAGCCGCTCGCCATGAGGATAATCGCCGGCTTGCCGCCCTTGCCGCCCTTACCCTCGTCCGCCAGCACGTAGGCGCCGAGCCGCAGGCCGTTCGGCGGGGCGTATCTCGCGCGGTCGATCACCGCGACCTTCTGTCGCGTGAGCACGAGCGCGACCGGTCCGTCCCGGTGCAGGATCGCGACGCGCCACGCTTCGACCACTTCGGCGGCGTCCGCCGGCCGGATGACGGTGAGCCCCGGAATCGCGCGGAGGCTGGCGAGTTGCTCGACCGGCTGGTGCGTGGGCCCGTCCTCGCCCAACCCGATGGAGTCGTGAGAGAACACGTAGATCGTCGGCAAGCGGGACAGGGCGGCGAGCCGGATCGGCGGCCGCATGTACTCCGAGAAGATGAGGAACGTCGAGCCGACGGGCCGCACGCCGCCGTGCAGCGCCAGGCCGCTGAGGATGGCGCCCATCGCGTGCTCGCGCACACCGAAATGGATGTTCCGCCCCCCCCAGTTCCCCGCCGCGACGTCGCCGCCGTTCTTGAAGACCACATTGGTCGAGCCCGCCAGGTCCGCCGAGCCGCCGATCAGTTCGGGGAGCCGCGGCGCGATCGCGTTGAGCACCTTGCCCGACGCGGCGCGGGTCGCCTGGAGGTCCTTGGCCGGGAAGGTCGGCAGCTCGGCGTCCCAGCCCTCGGGGAGCCGACCCGCGAGCCGGCGCTCGAGCTCGGCCGCGAGGTCGGGGTACGCCGCGCGGTAGCGGTCATAACGCTGCTGCCACTCGGCCTCGAGCCGGGCGCCGCGCTCCAGCGCGCGCCGCCAGTGCGCCAGCGCCTCCGCGGGCACGTGGAACGGCTCGAGACTCGGCCAGCCGAGGTTCTGCTTCGTGAGCTTCACCTCGTCCTCCCCGAGCGGCGCACCGTGGGCCTCGGGTGTGTCTTGCTTGTGGGGGCTACCAAAGGCGATGTGCGTGCGGACGATGATGAGGGACGGGCGATCGGTGACGCGCCGGGCCGCGGTGAGCGCCGCGTCGAGCGCGCCCAGGTCGTTCCCGTCCGCCACCCGCGCCACGTCCCAGCCGTAGGCTTCGAACCGCTTGGCGGTATCGTCCGAGAACGTCAGGTCGGTGGTGCCGTCGATGGTGATGCGATTATCGTCGTAGATCCCGATCAGGCCGTCGAGCTTCAGGTGGCCGGCGAGCGAGCAGGCCTCGTGGGAGGCGCCCTCCATCAGGTCGCCGTCCGAGGCGAGGAAGTACGTGTGATGATCGACGATGGTGTGGCCCCCTCCCCGGTTGAACTGCGCGGCGAGGTGCGCCCGGGCGAGCGCCATGCCGACGGCGTTGCCCACGCCCTGGCCGAGCGGCCCCGTAGTGGCCTCGACGCCGGGCGTGAGACCGTGCTCCGAGTGGCCCGGCGTGCGGCTGCCCCACTGGCGAAACTGCTTCAAGTCCTCGAGCGAGAGGTCGTATCCGGTGAGGTAGAGCACCGAGTACAGCAGCATGCAGGCGTGGCCGACCGAGAGCACGAAGCGGTCGCGCCCGAACCAGTCGGGGTTGGCCGGATTGTAGCGGAGATGGCGCTGCCACAGCACGTACGCGAGCGGCGCGAGCGCCATCGGGGTACCGGGGTGGCCGGAGTCCGCTCGTTGCACCGCGTCCATCGCGAGGGCGCGGATGGTGTTGATGCAGAGCTGGTCGAGCGCCGTGTCGCGCGCCGCGGCGGGAGCGGGCGCGCTCGTGCGTGGGGTCACAGCAGCCCGGATTTCGCGGCCTGCCACAGGTTCACGAGCCGGTCGAAGCCGCTCACCAGCACGTCCACCTGCTGCGGGCTGGGGGTGGCCCGGGCGGCGGTCTTGAGCTCCTCGCAGATCTTCGGCATCTCGTGACGGCCCTGCTTTGCGCTCTCCGCCCCGATCTGGTCGAGGAGCGCCAGGATCTGCTGGCGCGCGGGCTCGTCGTTGGGCACCTGCCACAGGTAATCGGCGAGCTGCTTGCCCTCGGTGCACAGCTTCCCGAGGGCGTCCATCACGGGCGGGTGCGGGCGGCGGGGGGCGGGGGCGTCGGAGTTGGTCATGGCGGCTTTTAATCTAATTCCCATCCTGAAGGATGGGCTCGGCACTGCGCTGCCCTTAAGGGCAGTGACGGCCAAGCCCACGCTTGAGCGTGGGAAGACGAGTTGCCGATGACCGCAGTCCGTACCTAGCTTCCACCGTCTCATGCCAGCGATCCCCGCCTTCCTCCTCGCGCTCCAAGCGACACTCGTGAAGCCCGAATCGGGCGAGGTGCACCTGCGTCACGTGCGCCAGCTCACGTTCGGCGGGCAGAACGCGGAGGCGTATTTCGCGGCGTCGGGTCGACTCTTGATCTTCCAGCGTCACGGACCGGCGGAGTCGTGCGACCAGATGTACGTGATGGGCGTGGACGGGGCCGGCCTGCACCGCGTCTCGTCGGGGCGGGGCCGGACCACCTGCGGCTACTTCTTCGACCGCGATCGCAGGATCTTCTACTCGAGCACCGAGCACGCCGGCGCGGCCTGCCCGCCGCGCCCGGACTACTCGCAAGGGTACGTCTGGGCGCTGTACGACTACGACCTGTACACCGCCGCCGCCGATGGCTCGGGGGCGCAGCGCCTCACCACGAATCCCGAGTACGACGCCGAAGGGACGCTGTCCCCCGACGGCAGGACCATCGTCTTCACCTCGTTGCGCGACGGAGATCTCGACGTTTACACCATGGGCGTGGACGGGCGCGACGTGCGGCGTCTCACCACGACCCTCGGCTACGACGGCGGCCCGTTCTTCTCGCCCGACGGGAAGCTGATCGTGTATCGCGCCTACCATCCGTCGACGCCCGCCGACTCGGCCGAATACCGGGCGTTGCTCGCGCGGCGTCTGGTTCGCCCCACACGGATGGACCTCTGGGTCATGAAGGCCGACGGGAGCGGGCAGCGGCAGGTCACGCAGCTCCCGGGCGCGAGCTTCGCGCCGTCCTTCTTCCCCGACTCTCGGCGGATCATCTTCGCCTCGAATTATCCCAGCCCGACCTCGGAGCACTTCGATCTGTACGCGGTCAACGTAGACGGCACGGGCCTGGAGCGGATCACGACCGACAACACGTTCAACGCCTTCCCCATGTTCTCTCCCGACGGCCGCCGGCTGGTCTGGGCTTCCAACCGCACCGGCAAGGTGCCCCACGAGACGAACATCTTCGTCGCCGACTGGGCGGACGGAGGGAGTCGCTGATGCTCGAGTGGTTCCGCGCGTTCCACCGCTCCGCGAAGGGGTGGGACACGTCGATCCTGGTCGCGGTCGGCATCTGGATCGTGCTCCGCTCGTATCTCATCGAGGCGTTCCGCATCCCGTCGGCCAGCATGGAGAACACGCTCCTCGTCGGCGACTTTCTGTTCGTCAACAAGGCGATCTACGGAGGCGAGTTCGAGATCCCGTTCACGGGCGTCCGCTTCTCGCACCTGCCGGGCTATGCCGACCCCCGGCGCGACGGCATCGTCGTGTTCCGCTCGGTCGAGGACTCGACGCCCGACCTGAACATCGTGAAGCGGGTGATCGGCGCGGCCGGGGACACGTTGCGCATGGTGCACGACACCGTGTATCGCAACGGCACGCGGCTGGAAGAGCCGTACGCGCTGCACCTGGCGGGCGGCACGGTGGCCGACCCGGACTTCCGCCTGCAGCAGATCCGGGCGTGGCAGCTGCCGTATTACCGCGGCCGGGATCCAGCGCACTACCATCCCACGACCCACGACTGGGGCCCGATGGTCGTGCCACCGGGGCACTACTTCGTGATGGGCGACAACCGCGACGAGTCGTACGACAGCCGCTTCTGGGGCTTCCTGCCGCGGTCCCACATCGTGGGCAAGCCGGTGATCATCTATCTCAGCGTCGCGAGCGATCCCTGGCGCATTCGCTGGAACCGCATCCTGCGGCGGCCTGCCTAGGGGCGGCTGCTTCCGAGTCAGAACGTCCAGCCCTCGGCCAGCTGCGCCGCTCCCTTGACGGGCCTGGGGGGACCGGTTAAAACCCAACTCCCGTCCTCACATGACCCAACGCCTCCTGCTGGTGTCGCAGCTTGCCGCCCTGTGCGCCGCACCCGCGGCCGTGGTGGGCGCCCAGCAGCGCGATACGGCCGCCCGGACGGCCGACAGCCTGCGGGTCTATACGCTGCCGCCCGCCGTCGTCTCCGTCACCCGCGGCAACCCACCGATCAACCGGATCCCGCAGGCGGTGCAGCTCGTGGACAAGACGGAAATCAGCCGCGCCCGGCCCACGTGGGGCCTCGACGAGGCGCTCGCCACGGTGCCGGGCGTGTACGCGGCGAACCGCTACAACTTCTCGCTCGACCAGCGGATCTCGATTCGCGGTTTCGGCGCGCGCTCGGCGTTCGCCGTTCGCGGGATCAAGGTGTTGCTCGACGGCATCCCCCAGACGCTCCCCGACGGCCAGGGACAGCTCACCAACCTCGAGCTCACGACGGCCGACCACATCGAGGTGCTGCGCGGCTCGTCGTCGGCACTATTCGGCAACGCGTCTGGGGGTGTGATCAGTATCTGGAGCGATCCCGCCGCGCCGAGGCAGTTCGAGCAGGAAATCCGGTTGACGGGTGGCACGTTCGACCGCCATGACCTGAACGTGCTGAACCCGTATGCCGGGCGCACGTGGTATAAGTGGGAGACCAGCTCGCAGTTTCGCGCGGGCTCGGGCAGCGGGCTCGTCACGCTGTCGCAGCTCGCCTTCAACGGGGAGCGTCAGCACAGCCGGGCGGACATGCGAAACGTCAACGGGCGTTTCCACTTCCCGCTCGCCGCGGACTGGTCGCTCGCCGTGGTGGCGGATTATGGCAACGACCCCCGTGCCGACAATCCCGGCGCCCTGACTGCGGCTGAATTGGCGAAGAACGCCGACTCTGCGGCCGCCCTCAACATCACGCAGCGGGCCGGCAAGGATGTGTGGCAGGCGCAGGGTGGAGCGACGCTGCGCCATGAATTCGCGTCGGGAGGCGAGGCGACGGTGACCCTGTTCGGCCTGAAGCGCAATCTGACCAACCCCACCGTGCCAGCCTACATCGATTTGCACCGTTGGGCCTACGGCGCCCGCCTCACGGCCGTACGCCCGGTGCCGCTCGGCGTTGTCCAGCAGCGCATCACGGCCGGCGTCGACTTCCAGCAGCAGCGGGATGACCGGCTCAACTACAGCAACAAATCCGGCCAGCCCGACACCGTGCAGCTCGATCAACTGGAGCACGTGACGGAGGTGGGCCCGTTCGTGCAGAGCGCGGTGCAGGTCACTCCCCACGTGTCGGTCACCGGCGGCCTGCGCTACGACTGGGTGAACTTCCAGGTGGACGACCGGCTCGTCACGACGACCAATCCGGACGACTCGGGCAACCGGCTCATGAGGGCGCTGTCCGGCTCGCTCGGGGTCGCCGTCACGCCGTCCGACGCCGTCACCGTCTACGGAAACCTCGGGACCTCGTTCGAGACGCCGACCACGACCGAGCTCACCAATCGCCCCGGCTCGGCGGGCGGCTTCAACCCAAGCCTGCAGCCGCAGAAGGCCACGACCTACGAAATGGGCGTGCGCGGCGACTGGCGTGGCCGGCTGAACTATTCGCTGGCGGTTTTTCAAGCCAACGTACGGGATCAGCTGATCCCCTTCCCCGATACCCTACAACGCGTCTATTACCAGAATGCGGGACGCTCGATTCACCGCGGCATCGAGCTGGGCGCCAACGTTGCGGTCGGTACCGGGCTCAATCTGCTGGCGGCGTACACGTTTGCGGACTATCGCTACGATCAGTTTCGGTTTCTCGTCGTCAACACCGTCGCGGGCGTTCCCGACACCACCGTACACGACCTGCACGACCGTGCCATTCCCGGCATCCCCAAGCACTGGCTGCATCTCGTCGCGCAGGCCCGCCCGGCATGGGCCGGCGGCGCCTGGGCGGAGCTCGAGGAGACGCATTCGTCGGGTTACCTGGTGGACGATACCCTCGCCACCCGCACCGGCCCCTGGTGGACCACCAGCCTGCGGCTCGGGTGGGACGGGACAGCGGGAAGCGTGCGGGTGAGGCCGTTCCTGGGCTTCAACAACGTGTTCAACCGGTCCTACGTGGGGTCGGTGGTTATCAACGCGGCGCGGGGGCGCTATTTTGAGCCCGCTCCCGGCCGCAACATGTACCTCGGATTCTCGCTTGGCGCTGGTGAATAAGTGGTTGGACCTTCAACGGAGGTAGGTATGACGCATTGGGCTCGATGGTGCGCGACGGTGCTGGTCGCGTGTTTCGTCGCGGCACCGCTGTGCGCGCAGGGGTCGGGTGGAACGGGCGACCCGACGGCCGCCGCGCCACACGCCGTCGTCACGAACGACATGCTGCTCAACGCCGCGGGGAGCGGCGACTGGGTCATGTACGGACACAACTACTGGAACAACCGCTACTCTCCCCTGAAGACCATCAATACCACGAACGTGAAGAGCCTCGTCCCGCGGGCCGTCTACACGCACGGCGCCGAGCGGCTTGGCAGCTTCGAGACGACTCCGGTCGTCGTGAACGGCATCATGTACATCACGTCGCCCGCGACGCCGAACAACATCGTGCGCGCGTTCGACCTGCGGACGCAGAAGAAGCTGTGGGAATACGAGCACAAGAACGCGCCCGTCTCGACCGCGTGCTGCGGCCCGAACAACCGCGGCGTGGCGGTGGCGAACGGCCTGATCTTCCTGGGCACGCTCGACGGCCAGCTCGTCGCGCTCGACCAGGGGACGGGTAAGGAGAAGTGGGCCGTGCAGGTGGGCGACCCCGCCGCCGGCTACACGGAGACGATGGCCCCGCTCGTGGTCGGCGACAACGTCATCATCGGGACCTCGGGCGCCGAGTACGGCATCCGCGGCTTCGTGAAGGCGTACAGCGCGGCGAGCGGCACGCCGGCCTGGACCTGGTACACGCTGCCCGATCCGCTGCACGGCGGCTGGTGGGGCAAGTGGTCCAAGACGACCTGGGAGGGTGAGGACCTGCACCGCGATATCGCCAAGGAGAAGGCCGACTCGGCCAAGTACGCCGACGCCTGGCAGCATGGTGGCGGCTCGATGTGGATGACCCCGGCCTACGACGACGCCACCAAGACGTTGTATGTCGCGATCGGCAACCCCTCGCCCGACTTGGACGGCGGCATCCGCCCCGGCGACAATCTCTGGACCGAGAGCGTCGTGGCGATCAGCGCGACCAACGGCGAGTTCAAGTGGGGCTACCAGGAAGTACCGCACGACGTGTGGGACCTGGACGCCGTGAGTCCGCCCGTCATCGCCATGGTCGGCGGCAAGAAGGCCGTGGTCGAAGCGGGCAAGACCGGATTCGTGTATGTGCTCGACGCGGCGACCGGCAAGCTGATCCGCAAGTCGGCGGCGTTCGTGCCGCAGCAGAGCATGTACGCGCAGCCGACCGCCGAGGGCGTGTTCATGCTCCCGGGCGCGAACGGCGGCGAGGAATGGTCCCCGATCGCCGTGAACCCGGATCTCGCGTACGCGTACACGGTGGGCCTGCACCAGCCGATGCACTACAAGACCCACTATGCCCCGTGGGAGAACGGGCGCCTCTGGCTCGGCAGCGCCTTCGTCCGTGTCCCGGACGACAAGGGTGGTTACTCGGGTGAGTGGGGCAACGTCAACGCGATCGACCTGAACACCGGCAAGATCGCGTGGACCGTGAAGACCGACCTGCCGATGATGGGCGGCGCGACCGCCACGGCCGGCGGCCTGGTATTCACGGGCGAGGGCAACGGCTGGTTCAAAGCCTACGACGCCAAGACCGGCGCGGTCCTGTGGAAGTTCTATTGCGGCGCCGGCGTCAATGCGGCCCCCTCGGTCTTCGAGGTGGACGGCGAACAGTTCGTCGCGGTGGCCGCGGGCGGCAACTTCCAGATCAGCTACCCGCTGGGCAACGCGGTCTTCGTCTTCGGACTCCCCAAGGCGGGGATGTAACCGTGATCCGTCATCCGTCATCCGTCATCCGTAGCAATCGCTGCACCACGGACGACGGATGACGGACAACGGATGACGTCCCTCTCCACACGAGGTTCTGATGGCCAAGGTCGTGTTCGTTGCCGGCCTCCTTGCCCTGGCGACCCGCGCGGTGGCGCAGGATGGAACAGCGTCACCGACCGTCGATCCGCGCTGGCTCGCCGCCGACACGGCCTCGAAGACCGCGATGTTCCAGCTCATCGCGGGCCTGACGGGCGCGAACGGGGCGCTGAATTTCAACGGCTTCCGGGACGGCGAGCTGACCCTCACGGTCCCGTTGGGCTGGACCGTCGTGATGCAGTTCCGCAATCACGACGGCATGCTGCCGCATTCGGCCGAAGTGATCGAGGACACGCATCCTCTGCCCACGCAGCCGGTTACGCCCGCGTTTCCCCGCGCCGTCACCGTCCGCCTGGCCGAGGGGCTCCCGTCCGAGGGGCGCGACGACCTGCGGTTCATTGCGGATAGGGGGGGGTCCTACCTAATATTTTGCGGGGTTCCGGGCCATGGGGCGGCCGGTATGTGGATTCGCCTTGAGGTTTCGGGATCAGTTCGGCAGCCGTCCCTGGCGGCCACTCCTGCGGGCAAACATTAGCCCGCGGCAGCGGGTGTGCAGCGCAAAACGCTGGCGTGGGCTCGTGCGGAAGGCCCCAGGCGTTGAGCAGCACGATCGACTCGCTCTCACGAGGAGGTGGACGCGCTTTCCCTTTGAGTCACAACTGTCGTAGGTGAGAAGCTACACGAGCATTACTGGTGGGAGGAGCACGCTCCCACTCGGGCTTACCTGGCGTCGGCGGATTGCAGCGGCGCCTCGCAGGGCACGAGCGGAAGGATTGAGCAGGTCAACTCCCAAGGAGGGATTCTCGTATGAAGCGTCTCACGCTGTTGTTGTTGGGTCTGGCGTTGGGCGTCAGTGCCACCGCCAACGCACAAGGCCTGACGATGCAGATGTCCAACGGCTGGACGTTCACGTTCGCCGGGAACGTGAACGTGTTCTGGGTGTTCTCCAAGGCAAACGTGAACGCTGGTGACGCCTCGAATAGCAACATCCGCACGGGGCTGCTCCCCACGTTCGCCACCTTCGAGGCCAAGGGGAAAGAGGGAGGGCTGACCCTCGGCGTGCACTTCGGCTTCGCGCCGCAGATCCAGAACCCGGATCAGTGCCACGACAACTTTATCCTAACGTGCACGAACGGCGGCGCTCCGAACCTCGGCACGCAGGCGGGGGCGCAGATCGACATGCGCCAGGTGTACCTGACGATCGGCCTCAAGGACGGATCTCAGATTCTCGCCGGCCGCGAGCTGGGTCTGTTCGGCCGCCAGAACATCCTCCAGGACATGACGCTGTTCGGGGTAGGGGCGGTTGGTGGTGCGCAAGCCGGTGGGACGACGCTAGGCCGCATCGGCTACGGCTACATCTACCCGAACTTCAACGCGCAGCTGACCTACAGCACGAAGCCCGGGCAGGCCCAGCTTAGCATCGGCCTGTTCCAGCCGAGCACCATCGCCGGCAACGGTACCTTCACGTTCACGACCGTGCCGCGTGTCGAAGCCGAGTTTACCTACAACCAGAAGTCCGGCAAGACCAGGTACATGGTCTGGGCTGGCGGGCTGTGGCAGACGACCAAGGACGCCGCGACCGGCGGCACTTCGCTGAGCTCGTTCGGCGGCACTGTGGGCGTGAAGGCGGAGCTCTCCGACCTCTCAGTCGTGGTGACTGGGTACATCGGCAAGGGCATCGGGACCGTTCTCATGTTCGGAGATGCGACTGGTGTCGGCGGCGGTGTGGCGGGCAGCGGCGTCGACGCCCGTCCCTCGGACGGCGGCTACGCTCAGGTCATGTACAAAGTCGGCCCGAAGACGAACGTGGGTGCGAGTTGGGGCTTCAGCCGCTTGAAGAACGATCAGACAGGTGACGGCAACACCGCCGTCATCGCTAACTGGGCGTCGTACACCGTGGGCATCTACCACCAGTGGACGAGGTCCCTGAAGCTCGTCTTCGAAGGCACCCGCGAGGAGCAGGGTGCAGGCGGCGGCGCGCCGGCGCAGGTGGATGTCTCCGGCGGGTTCATGTTGTTCTTCTAAGCGACGAGAGTCGTCGAAACGGCGAGAGTCGTCGAGTCAAGGCGTCCAGGAAACGCGTCGAGGAGAATCGTAAAGGGCCGGGGTTGCTCCCGGCTCTTTACGTTTTTCCTGGACGCTGCTCCTCGACGGTTTTTCTCTTGACGCCCTTATTTGTACCGGTAGGTAATCCTGCCCCTCGTCAGGTCGTAGGGCGAGAGATCGACCGCCACCCGGTCTCCTTGCAGAATCCGGATGTAGTTCTTGCGCATCTTGCCCGACACGTAGGCGAGCACCTCGTGCCCGTTCTCGAGCTTCACCCGGAAGGTCGTGTTGGGGAGCACTTCGCTGACCGTCCCCATCATTTGTATCGCGTCGCCTGCCACGAGGGGCTAGCTCTCCTGTCCTAGGCCCGCACCTGGTGCGGGTCCATCGTTTCGTCGCGCGGCGGCTCCCCGCCCCGCTGAATGTAGGAGGCGTGGCGGCCGCAGCTCTGGCACGTGAGCGTCACGCGCTCCAGCGTCACGCGCTCCGGCGTCGCCAGCACCCGCCCACCCCGGCGCCGCGGCGACCGCACGATGGACCGCGTGCCACACGAGGGGCACACCAAGGGCACGTGCTCGCGGTCGGCCGCGATCAGCGCCAGCGCTTCAGGCGCCCGATACTCCTTAATTCCGCGTCGCCCCACGGTTTGTCTCACGCCTCCAGGCGAAATCTAGTGCCCCCGGGAAGGGGCGCGGCGCGCCACGGGGCTCGGCTTGACACCTCCGGTCCAGGGCGTATCTCTCACCGGAACCGGAGGTTGCAATGGAGCGGCCCGAGTACGAGCCCTTGGCGGAGATCGAAGTCGACGCGGCGAGCCCGTCGCACCAGGGGTTCACGCTCATGGGCCAGGGCCTCGATCACGCCGAGTACCAGCTCGATCTGCGCTTCGAAATGCCGCTCGATCAGCGCACCCGTACGGTGCTGGGCGAGCTCTTATCGCACTCGGATCTCACCATCTCGCGCCGCACGCCCGGCGGTCTCGCCGCGGCGCTGCGCCAGCGTCGCCCCCCCAACCGCGCGTCCCAGCGGTAGTTACCGCAAAAATCCTTGACGGTCCCCAGGGGGGGATGTAGCTTGGCGCGACCTTCAGCGCCGGAGCAGCCTGTTCGATGCCCCCCCCGCCCCCCCCAGCTGAGCTCGGCGGGTCGCAGATCTCCTCGCTGCTCGAGGCCCTCCCCGGAATCGCGAGCGTCCTCCGCAGCCCGGTGGCAGACGCGCTCGTCAGGGCGATTCGCGCCGCCGCCGGCGTGGGCGAGTTCACGCTCGACGACGCCGAAGAGCTGGTGCGCTACGCCGTGCGGCGCGGGCTGATCGGCCCCGACGAGGGGGATCGCGTGCTGGTAGACGTGGAGGGGCCGCTCAAGGCCAAGGGGGGGCGCAGGCCGCCGCACCCGACGAAGCAGCGAGGGGCGGGGGCGGGGGGGGGGGCGGCGGCGGCGGCGAAGCGGAAGGCCGCGAAGAAGAAGTCGCGGCGGTGAGTCAGCGGAAGTATCTGCTCCTCTTGGTGGCCTTGGTCGGGGCGTGCGCTCGCGCGCCCCGACCCGCCGCCGTCACGCCCGCCGACATTCCGACTCTCCTCGCTCAAACCCAGCAGCAACCCACTGACGCCGCGCTTCGCTTCCGCCTCGCCGCCGCCCTCGCGGCCGCCGGGCGGTGCGACACGGCGACGAGCGTCGCGCGCTCGGCCGAGGCGCTCGACCCGGCCGACGTGCTCGGGCCGCTCATCGTGGGGGGCTGCCAGGAGCAAGCGGGCGGCTACGACGACGCGGTCGCCACCTACAATGACTTCGCCGCGCGGCATCCGGACGCCCGCGGCGTCGCGGCACTGCGCGCCAGGGCCCAGTTGGCGCTGCGGGCCGGAGCGGAGCAGACCGCCCGGCAGGCGCTCGCGCGTGAGACGGAATTGGCACAGCAACCTCCACAGGCGGCCACCGTCGCCGTGCTCCCAGTCGCGATTTCGGGCGACTCGAGCTACCAGCCGCTGTCGCGCGGGCTCGCCGAGCTGATCACCACCGACCTGGCGTACCTCCGGACGCTGCGGCTGCTCGAGCGGCTCCAGATCGGCGTGCTGCTCGACGAACTGAAGCTCGGGCAGAGCGAGCGCGCGGACCCGGCGACGGCGGCGCGGGTGGGCCGGCTACTGCGTGCGGAGCGCATGGTGCAAGGGACCGCGACGATTCCCTCGCGGGGTCCCGTTCAGATCTCGGCGTCGGTCGTCACCGGGACGGGGGTGGTGCGGCCGGTAGGTCAGGTGACGGGGCCGTTCCCGCGGCTGCTCGAGCTCGAAAAGCAAGTCGTCCTGGATCTCGCGGCGCAGCTCGGGATCGCGGTCACCGAGGCCGAGCGGCAGCAGATTCTCCGCCAGGGACCCAGGAACCTCGCCGCCTTCCTGGCCTACAGCCGGGGGCTCGAAGCCATGGATCGAGGGCGTTATGGCGCCGCCGCGCGGCACTTCCGCGCCGCGACGCAGGCGGACCCGAGCTTCCAGGCGGCCCGGCAGGGCCAGGAGGCAGCGACCGCGGCGCCGGCGGTGCAGCAGACCTCGGGCGGTGAGATCGTCACCGTCGTGCAAGCGGTCGAGCAGGTGACGGCGGCGTCCGAGCCCGCGGGCGGCGGGGGGGGCGCGAGCGGCGGCGTGCTGTCGTCCACGTCGCTCGACGTCGTGCCCACGGTGGGCGATGCGATCGCACAAGCGGGCGGCGTCACGTCGGGCGCGCCGACGATCGACCGCCAGCTCACCCCGGAAGCGCTCGGGGTGCCGTCGATCATCTCGGTCGTGAACGGCATCACGATCATTTTCAAGCGGCCGCCGTGAAACGCGCCCTCTGGCTCTTCGTCGCCGCGGCGCCGCTCGCGGCGCAGGAGCCCGCGGCAGGCATCGGCACGACGGCGCGCACCGGGGTGGTGTTCGACGGCTACTACTTCGGCCCGGGGTTCGCCTTCGACCACGTGGTCGAGTGGACCGTGCCCGTGACGCTCTCCCGGCGCTTCGGCCCGCGCCTGACGGTCGACGTCGCGACGGCCTACGCCCGCGCGTCCGCGGCGACCGGGGGCCGCACGCTGGAACTCTCGGGCTTCACCGACACCGATGTGCGCGCGAGCTTCGCCGCCGTCCCAGGGCACTTGGTGCTCTCGGTGGTGGGCACGCTGCCCACCGGGAAGAAGACGGTGTCCGACTCGACCGTGCCGCTCCTGAGCGCGCTCGCGACCGACCTGCTGGACTTCACCACGCCGACCTTCGGGTCGGGCGGCGGCCTGACCGGCGGGTTCGCCTACGCCGTCAAGCTCGGCGAGCGCTGGGCGGGCGGCGTGGGCGCGAGCTACCGCTGGCACGCCAGCTACGCCCCCGCGGCGACCACCGGGGATCTCAAGCCCGGCGGCGAGGGGCGGGCGCGGCTCGGCGTCGAGGGCCCGGTGGGCGGCGGCGGCTATTTCCGCGGCGCCGTGGTCTACACGGCCAGCGGAGCCGATACGCTGAGTGGCGGTGGCGGCTCGCGCAGCCTCACCGGCGATCGGATTCTCGTCTATTCCGGGGTCAGCCTGCCCGCGGGCCGGAGCAGCCTCTCCTTCTACGCCTACGACATGCACCGCTTCCGTCCCCGGGCTTACAACTCGACCAACACCGTTGTCGTGCAGGTGCCCCGCGGCAACGTGCTCGCCCTGGGCGCGCGGCTCGAGCGGCCGCTCTCGCCCGCGCTGAACCTCGCGCCGAACGTGGAGTTCCGCCACGAGCTGGCAGACACGAGCGCCGGCAACCTCAAGCTGCTCGGCTGGCTGGTGCGCCCCGGGATCGACATGCGCTACCGCGCGAGCGGTACGGTGGCCTTCCTGTTCCAGGGCCAGGCGGCGTTCGGCCGGTTGGCCAACAACGGCAGCTCCGTCTCGCTCGTGGGGCCGCGCGCCGTGCTGCTGTTGGAGTGGAGCCGGTGACGCGGCGCGGCTGGCTCGCACTCGCTACCCTCGGGACCCTGCTCGCCTGCGCGGAGTGGGCGGGCCCCGAGCTCGCCGGGGGAGGGCCGCGGCTCGCGCTCGTGCCGGTCTTCAGTGTCACCGCGGGGACGGTGTTGTTCAACGATCTCGACCGGCTGCGCGTCGTCGTGACGGGGTCCGGCGCGAGGGCGGGCGTCGTCGTCGCCGATACCACCGTGCCCGTCGATACCGCCGGCGACGCGACCCTCACGGTGCCGATCCTGCTCTTCGGGACGACAGAGACGTACACGGTCCAGCTTCAGGGCATCCGCTCGGCCGACGGTGCGGTGCTGTACTCGGGCTCCGACACGGTGACCGTTCAGGCCGGCCGCGCCACCCGCGTCGACTCCGTACCGGTCTTGTACCGCGGGCCGTGTCAGCTCGGCGTCGGCTGCGTGGTCAGCGTGGCGCCCCAGAACCTGACGTTAAAGCAGGGCGGCTCCTTCCTGATGACGGTGGCGGTCGATTCGCTCGGGGCGGTACCCGTGCCCAACGTCCCCGTGCGACTCGCGAACCTGACGCCGGGACTCATCGCGCTCGCGAGCGATCTCACGGTGACGGCGCTGTCGGGCACGTCGTGCGGGCCGGCGCGGGTCGCGGCGGCGATTCCCGGGGCGGCCGACACCCTGCGGCTCGGCGTGAGTGCCCCGGTCACGATTCCCGCCGTGCTGTTCACGGGCGACTCCGCGAGCGGCCTCTCGAGCGGCGTGTTCTGTAACAACACGAACGGGACGGGACGCTTCCGCGTCAGTGCCATGCGCGGATTGGGCGACGTCAATCCCCGGTATTCTCCCGACCGCCAGCGCGTCGCCTACACGTTCGACTCGACCGGAACGTCGCAGCTCTGGGTGGCCGGTTGGGCGGGAGACACCAACGCGCTCGTGGTGAGCGACACCTTGGGGGCCTCTCGCCCCCGCTGGAGCCCCAACGGGCTGCACCTCGCGTACGAGTGCGGTGTGGCCTTCCCTACCAACGTATGCGTGATTCAGGACGCCACGGGTCCGATCTTGCTCCTGTTCCAGGCGCTGCGGCGGGTGTTCAACGACGTCGTGCCTACTCGCCGCACCGGCCCCGGGAGTTTCGCATGGGACCCCCGCAGTCCTGATCGGCTGGCGTTCGCCCTCGACAGCCTCACGTCGGACCCCGTGCCGAAGACGACGAGTGCGCTCTACGTGGCGGACTTCAATGGGATCAACGTCACCCCGCTCACCCTCACGCCCCTCGACTTCGGGACAGGCGTGTTGACGATCCGCGAGCTCGACTGGTCACCGCGCGGCGACGTGATCGTTTTCAGCGCGACCGACACACTGTCCCAGGGCAAGCTGTATGCCGTCAACAGGGACGGAACTGGAGTCAGACAGCTCACCAAGGGACCGGGCACTGATTCTGACAGCCGGCCGGTGGTCTCCCCGGACGGCAACCAAGTGATCTTTCTCCGCAATACGGGAGGCTGCTCGATCGACTACTGGCGCATCCAGATCGACGGGACGGGCGAGCAACAGGTCAGCGGCGAAGGGTTGTGTGACATCTCCGCGAACCAGGTGGGCCATGACTGGTCGCCTGACGGCAAGGAGATCGTGCTCGTGGGGAGCGAGCCGCCGGGCGGCTATAACTTCTCCATCTACAAGGTGCCCGCCGGCGTCACCCCGGCCACCTATGTGAAGGACCGCGTGCTCGTGAGCCGCGCCGACCCCAGTGGCTTCGTGAACGACCAGCAGCCCAGCTGGCGACCTTAGACCCGGAACCCCCGGACCAACCCGCGCAGCTTTTCCGCCGCCTGGAGCAGCCCTCCGGCAGCGGCCGCCATCTCCTGGGTGGAGGCGCCCTGCTGCTGGGTCGCCGCCGTGACCTGCTGGGCGCTCGCCGCGTGCGCGGTCGCGCGGCCGCCCACCTGCTCCGCCTTCTGCTGCAGACGCGTCGTGGTCTCGCGGTTCGCCTGCGCCGACAAGCGCACCCGCGCCGCCGCCTGCTCCACCAGCTCCACCGCTGTCGCGATCTCGGCGAGGCCGCGGGCCGCCCCTTCGGCGACCGACTCGATCCCGCGGACCTTCGCTTGGCCGACGGTCATCGTCGCCGTGACGTCTTCCATCTGCTCGCGGATCAGGGCGGTGGTGCGCGTGACCTCTTCCGCCGCCCGCGCCGACTCGTCCGCGAGCTGGCGCACTTCCTCGGCCACGACCGCGAAGCCCTTGCCGTGCTCGCCCGCGCGGGCCGCCTCGATCGCCGCGTTCAGGGCCAGCAGGTTGGTCTGCGACGAGATGCGTTTGATGAGCTCCACGAAGTCGTCGATGGACGCGCTCAGCTCGGCGAGCTGCGCCACCTGCTTCGAGGTGGTCTGCACGACTTCGCGCACGTCGAGCAGGGCGCTCCCGGCTGCGGCCACGTCGCCGCGGTGCCGCTCCGCGACCGTGCGGATCTCCTCGCCCAGCTGCGCCGCGCGGTCCGCCGCCTCCGCCATCTCCGCCGTCGCCTTGCGCAGCTCCTCGATCCCCGTGCCCATGGAGCCGAGCGCGGCGCGCTGCTCGTCCGCGCCGCTCGAGATCTCGACCATCGCGGTCGATACCTGGCTCGACGAGGCGGCGAGCTGCTCGCTCACCGCGGAGAGGTCGCCCGCCGATCCCGCGATCCGGTCCGACTCCCCGATCACGTCGCCCACGATGTGCCGCAGCCGGTCGCCCATGCGCTGCATTGCCTCCGCGAGCAGGCGGAACTCGCGCGGCATCTCGCCCGTCGTCACCGGCCGCAGGTCCCCGCCCCCGAACCGCTCGGCGGCGGTGACGAGCCGGCCGAGCGGCCCCTGCACCGACTGCAGCGTGTACCGCGACAGGAAGAATCCCACCAGCAGCAGCGACACCACGAGGACCCACAGTTTCCGCTCGCGGTCGATCGAGTCAGCGGCAAGGCGCTCGGCGGCCTGTGTCGCCTTGTCGGCCTGCCGGCGTGACAGGTCGCGCACCAGGCGCGTCAGCTCCGCCGCCTGCGGCCGGACGGCGCTCACCCGGGCCACCGCCTCCGCCTGGCGCCCGAGGTCCGTGAGCGCGTGCGCGATGGCGTATTCGGTCTCGATAGTGGCGTGCAGGTGGCGTAACCGGTTGATCGCGAGCCGATCCTCGACCACGAGGCCGCCCAGCGCCGCGAGCCGCCGCTCGTAATCGAACGCCTCCTCGGCCGACGCGTCGAACAGCCGGCGCGCGTCCGTGCCGGGCGTGGCCAGGTACTGCTCCGCGGCGCGGATCTCCTCGAGCACGCTCGTCACGAGCCCGCTCCCGATCTCGGTGGACGTGCGCAACGCCGCCAGCTCGTCGGCCGTGGCGCGCCGTACCCGCCGCAGCATCGTCGCCCCGCCGATGGCGGTCGCGACCAGGCCCGCCATCAACAGTACGAGCCCGAGCAGGATGCGCGCGCGAATCGTGTCGAGCGGCCCCCGCATCACTGCTCCGCTTGGGCGACGAGCCGTCCGTCGCGCACCACGCCGATCACCACCGACTTCGCCGGGACGTCCCCGCTCGTGTCGAACGCGATCGTGCCCGTCACTCCGTCGAACGCCGCCCGGCCGTGACCCACCCCCGCCAGGTAGGCCCGAATCGCCCGCCGGGCGGCGCCGGCCTCGTCGACGGCGCGCGCCAGCAGAAACACGGCATCGTAGGCGCCTGCGCCGCGATGGTCCGGTCGCTCGCCCTGATACGCGCGCGCGTAGTCCGTGACGAACGCCGCGTTGCGCTCGTCGCGCCGGTCCGGCAGGTACGCGGACGACAGCCGGACGCCTTCGGCGAGCGGGCCGTCCGCTTCGATCCCGGTGAGCGCGTCTCCGCCGAGCACCGGCCAGGCGACGCCCAGCGCCCGCATCTCCCGCAGCGCCAGCTCGGCCCCGGGTCGCTCCGCCGCGAGCAGCAGCACGTCCACGCCGCCCCGCCGCATGTGGGACAGATACGGCTCGAGCGACGGCGTCGTCGGCACGTACGGATCCGCCTCCACCACCGTCCCCCCCAGCCGCGCGAACTCCGCGGCAAACGTGCGGCGCACGCCGCGCCCGTAGTCGTTGTTGACGTAGATGATCCCGGCCCGGCGCGCGCCGAGCACCTGCAGCGCGAAGCGCGCGAGGTGCGGGCCGTGTTGCAGGTCGCTCGGGCACACCCGGAACACGTAGGGACTGATGCCGCTCAAGTCCGGACTCGAGGCGGAGGGGGAGATCATGACCACGGGGGTCGCGCCCGCTCCGTACACGCGCGCCGCGGCAAGCGTGGTGCCCGAGGAGAGGTGGCCGATCACGGCGACGACTGCGGGATCGGCGTACAGCTGGGCGGCGATCCGCACCGCCACGTCCTCGCTTCCCGAGTCGTCCGCGACTCGGAGCTCGAGCGGGCGGCCGCGCAGACCTCCCTTGGCGTTTATCTGGTTGACCGCCAGCTGCGCCGCCTTGAGCATCGAGGCGCCCCGCGGCTGTCCAAATGGTCCCGCGAGCCCGAGGACGACCGGGCCGCCCGACCCAGAGCACGCGGCGAGCGCGAGAGCGACGCCGACGAGAGCGGTGCTGCGCACGAGCCCTCCTCCAAGTGTCGTCGAGGAAACGGGATGACCGAAACATTGCCCGCCGCCCACAGGATTTCCACCCAGTTTTCCAGACCGATGTGGACAAACGGCGTTTGCCCCGGCGCGAGGCCGGGATAGCTTCATGCAGATGGACACGCTGCGCGGTCTCTGCCGGCTCGTCGACGCTCTGGAGCGGCTGCTCACCGCTCGAGACGCGGCGGCGTTCGAGCGGGTCTGGGAGGCGTCCCATCTCGACCGCATGGCGTGGGAGGTGCTGGCGCTCGCGCGGCGCGCCGACGCGGCGGACGCTCCTCCCGCACCCCGCGCCCCCCTCGAGCGGGCCCTCGACCAGGTCGATCGACGCCTGCTCGCGGTGCTGGATCGCTGCCGGGCGTTCCTCGATCGCCACCTCGCGACGTTCCGCGTCCCCGAGCTCGAGCGCTGGCAGCACGCCGCGGCGGCGGCGCTCGTCGGCGCGCGCTGGGGGGTTGCGGGCCTGCGCACCGTCATCGCCGACACCGGCGCGCCGCTCGGCCGGCGCTATTTCGCCTTCCTCGCGCTGGCCGAGCGCCACCCCGAGGGCGCGTGGCCGTTGTTCGAACGCTACCTCGTGACCCCAGGCGCCCACCACGCCTTCGTCGCCGCCGCGGTCGAGGCGGCGCGGTATTACCCGGGACACGCCGACGTGCTGGTCCGGTTGTTCGAACGGATCCGCGGCGATCAACTGCTGCGGCGCTTCCTCGGCCCGAAAATCCTCGAGTCCCTCTACGTCCTGGGCGAGTCGCTGAGCCTCCCGCTGTTCGAGGAGCTGCTCGTCGCGGGCCACACCGATCCCGACGTGGACCGCTGCGAGGTCACCCGCGCGCTCGTCGCCGTGCGGAAGCTCACGGGTCGGCTGGCGCCGAGCGCCAAGTTCGGCGACGGCGACGAGGCGACGCTGCGCCGCACCCTGGACGATGCCGAGCGGCGCTTCGAGGAGGCCCGCGACCGCATCGTGCCCGTGGTCGTTATCTAAGGGCGGCAAATGGCGGCAGGGGCGGCAAAGGGGCACGTGCTCCGGAAAGCATGCCGTCTCTGCCGCCCTTGCCGCCCTTAACGCCCCGCCACGAATCCCCAGAGCTTGTCCCGATACTCCCTCCCTCCCACGTCGTAGGTGTCGTTGTGGCCCGCGCCGTGGATCAGCACGACTTCCACCGGGCTGGCCGCCGCGGCCGCCACCGCCATGCCCATCGCCGTCGGGGCGAGCCGGTCGGCGGTGCCGTGGAGCAGCAGGACGGGACAGCGCACCAGCCTGACGTGCCCGAGGTTGTCGAGCGATAGCCGCAGGCCGAGCCGCGGCAGGAAGGGGTACAGGTGACGCGCCATCGCGGCGGCGCTCGTGAACGGTGACTCGAGGATGAGACCCGCGACGGGGTGCCGGGCCGCGGTGTAGCTCGCCACCGCGGTACCGAGCGAGCGGCCGTACACGTGGATGCGGCGGGCGTCCACGCCGGCCCGACCCGCGAGCGCTGCGTACGCGGCCTCGGCCGCCGCGTAGAGCCCGGCCTCGGTCGCTCGCCCCTCGCTCCCGCCATAGCCGGGATAATCGACCACCAGTAGCGCGGTTCCGGGCGGCTGAAAGTCGCGCAGGATCGGCCAGATCCCTGCGATGTTCTCTCCGTTGCCGTAAAACCAAAGCAGGGCGGGCGAGGGCGGTGCGGGGTGGTGGAGGGCGTCCGCCGCCCTCGGTGCGAGATACCACCCGGCGAGCCTCGTCCCGTCGCCGCTCACCAGCTCGATGCGCTCACCGTTCGCGATCCCCAATCGACGCGGATCCGGCACCGGGGCGCGTGGGGCGGGAAACGCGAGCCGCTCCTGGAGCAACCAGGCGAGCAGCACGATCAACCCGTATCCGAGCGCCACGCCCGCCACGATGCGCAGCACGAGCATAGGCGGAACTTAACTTGCACCGTGCGCCCTGAACACAAATCTTTGGAGCCGTGACGACCCAGCTGACCTGTCCTTCGTGCCGCGCCGCGATCCCCTCCGGCTCGGCGTTCTGCCCGTCGTGCGGCACGCCATCTCCCACGGTGATCACAAACGAGCGCGTCGTCCGAGACCCTGCCGCTGCCGCGCCGGCGGCCGCGCTGGCGGGCGTCCCCACCGCGCAACGCCTCGCGCGCGCGCTGGGCGATAAGTACGAGGTGCGGCGGCTCGTGGGCCGTGGCGGCTTCGCGGAGGTGTACGAGGTGTGGGACAAGGATCTCGACCGGCGGCTCGCCTGCAAGGTGCTGCATCCCGAGATCGCCTGGACCCCCGGGATGCTGGCGCGCTTCCGCCAGGAGGCCAAGGCGCTGGCGCGGCTGCAGCATCCCGCCATCCTGCCCATCCACTTCGCCGGGGACGGCGAGGGACTCGTCTATTACGTGATGCCGTTCGTCGAGGGGGAATCGCTCGCCGACGCGCTGCGGCGGCGCGGGTCCTATGGCGCGAGCGAGGCGCTCGCGATCGCGGAGCCGATCCTTCAGGCACTGGCTCACGCGCACGCGCAGGGACTCGTGCACCGGGACATCAAGCCGGACAACGTGATGCTCGAGGCGAAGACCGGCCGGGCGCTGCTGCTCGATTTCGGGATCGCGAAGCTCCTCGGGGCGGGCGAAGGAGGGACCAAGACTGCCACCGGGTTCACGGTCGGCACGGTGCAGTACATGAGCCCCGAGCAGGCCCTCGGCCAGGCGAACCTCGACGGCCGGAGCGATCTCTATGCGTTCGGCGCCATGCTGTATCAGATGGTGACCGGGGCGCCGCCGTACGACGGCGACTCGAGCGCCGAAATCGTCGGCAAGCACCTCGCCGATCCGGTCCCCGTCGCGAGCGACGTGAACGCCCGCATCCCGCGCTGGTTGTCCGACGTCATCGTGAAGTGCCTCGCCAAGAAGCCGGAAGACCGCTTCCCCAGCGCCGACGCGGTGCTCGCGGCGCTCGGCGCCGGCCGAGAGTCGAAGCCGGGGAAGCCGGTCGGGGCGGCGACGCTGGAGCGGCAGGTGCGACGCTCCGGGGAGGTGCGCTCGCGTCCCCGGGGGGGACGCGGCCGGTGGGTCGTGGGTGGGGGGGCGGTGCTCGCCGCCCTGCTCCTGGTCGGGTGGCTGGCCCGCCGGGGCGGCTACGTCGGCACCGGCATCGCGTTCGTGCACAACGCGCTGGTCGAGCCGGTCGAGATCGTCCGGGACGGGACGCCGGTGGATACGGTGGCACCCGACGCCACGGCGCGGCTCGTACTCGGGCGCGGCGGCCCGGCCGGGCTTCGCTGGCGCCTCCTCAGGCCCGGCAATCCGCCGATCGGTGAGCCGATGGAGGGCCCGCTGCCCGCGTTCCGGCGTGTGCGCGGCCGGCGGGTCGCGGGCATCACCGCCGCCGTGGAGGGCCAGAGCTATTTCGCGCCGCTCGTCACCAACACCAGCGCGTCGGATATCACGCTCGAGGTGAATGCCGGCTCCGCGGCAGCCGTCCGCTGTAACTGCCTGGTGCCCAAGGGAGCGGTCCGAACCCACGTCGGCTATTACCGCCTCTATCTGAACTCCGCCGTCACGGCCTACAACAGCGCGCACCCCTACGTCGGCCCCCACGCCGACCGCGGTGGGTTCGCCACCCGAGTGGCGCCGACGAGCGGTGCCGTGCTGCTGACCTTCTGAGCGCGTGACGCCCGAACTCATCTCGCGGGCGCGCGGCGCCCTGTTGGGGCTCGTGGTCGGCAACCAGCTCGGCGTCCCCACCGAACGCCTCGGCACCGCCAAGGCCATTCGCGCAGCGTTTCCGCACGGGGTGCGCGACCTCGCCCCGCCCCCTCCAGGGTCGCCGTTCGACGACGACGCCGCCATGGCGCTGCTGCTCGCCGAATCCCTGGTTGAGCAAGGGGACTTCGACGCCAACACGGTCGCGGAGCGGTGGGTGAGGTGGATGAAGCGGGACGGCCGCGGCATTGGCCCGACCACCCAGCGGGCGCTGCGCCTCATCGAGCGGGGCACCGAGCCGTTCGAGGCGGGCCGCCTCGCCCGGAGCGCGGGCGCCGCAGCGTCGAACGGCGCCGTGATGCGATGCATTCCCGTCGCGCTGCGCTATCACGACAACGTCGACAAGCTGGTGCGCGTCTCGACTCAACAGGCCGCCATCACCCACGCCGACGAGCGCTGCACGTGGGGAGCCGCCGCGGTGAACCTGGCTGCTCGGGAGTTGCTGCACGGCAATGCCTACTTCGTGGAAGAGGTGCTGCATCGGGTGGAGGGCGCGGCGCCGCGGCCGCTGATCGAGGCCATCCGGCGGGTGCCCTGGGAGCAGGAAAGCGACCTGCCGATCGCCGTTCCGGGCGAATACGGTTTCGTGCTCCATTGCGTCGAGATCGCGTTCTGGTGCGCCATGCACCGGCCGTCGCTCGAGGACGCGTTGATCTTCCTGGTAGAGGCGGGCGGGGATACCGACACCAACGCCTCTCTGGCGGGAGCCCTGCTGGGTGCGCGCGACGGGGAGGCGGGCATCCCGCCCCGCTGGCTCGACCAGCTCGGCACGGCAAAGGGAGTGTCGCAGCTGGCCGAGCGGTTGGTGCGTCGGGAGGGGTAGCGTTTACGGCTTGCGCCTCGCGGCTTGCTTCACGTACCGGCTGTTCCTGTCCAGGACGTCCCTGTCCGTCAGGGTAATCGAGACCCACCGCGCTGGACCGCGACTGCGCCAGCTGAGCCGCACGAACTTGCGGCCGTAGCTCCACTCCCACATCCCGGCGTGGGCGCGCCGCGGCCGCCCGAACACCCGAGTCACGTCGCGCTGTGTCCGAGCGACCAGCGCCGGTCCGCGCTTGTCGTGGAACCCCGCCGAATCGTACAAGGCGATGATATCCGCGCGCTGCTCAACGAAGTGCCCGCCCAGGTAGAACCGAGCGCCGTCGGCGGGATCGCGGATCACGACGCCGCACTCCATGAGCTGCGCCGTCCGCGGCGACGTGCGGCAGGCGAGCACATCATGGTCGGCCAGGGCGTTGGCCCGGTCGACGAACGCGCGGTAGCTGAGCCCGGGGGTGAACCCCCGGTAGCTCGGGGGCGCGGGGTGCGCGGGTGGGGACGGGGGCGGGGGCGGGGGCGCCTTGGGGGGGGCAGCCTGGCTGCGGGCGACCAGGGGCAGCAGCAGGGCGAGGAGTCCCATGCGGATGGCACGCATGGCCCAATATACTGGCCCCCCCTGCAAGCGAAACCGGCCCGGGGGGCTCCCCGGGCCGGCTTCTACGAGCGTCAGCGTCGTTCAGACCTTGCGGACGTTTTGCGCCTGCAGGCCCTTGGGACCCTGGGCGACCTCGAACTCGACCGTATCGCCCTCGGCGAGGCTGCGGAAGCCCTCAGCCTGGATCGCCGTGAAGTGGACGAACACGTCCGGACCCGACTCCTGCGCGATAAAGCCAAAGCCCTTTGCGTCGTTGAACCACTTCACCTTACCCTTTGCCATACCGTTTCTACCTCTGCACTAAGGGGCACAGCCCCGGAACATGTGCGGCCCTGGCCACCGCGACCAGAGACGGGCTCAAACAAAAACCGCGAGACAAGTGGTCCTCGCGGAGCGCAGACAAACCGGTGACGGTGCCACGTATGCTTGAACCGGGGCCAAACCTAGGATGCCGCCTCACCCCTGTCAATAGCGCCACCATAGTGACACCATACCGCCATTATTGCCGCCTGCTCGTCTTGGACGTGTCGTCCTTCACCGGTAGCCCCAGCGCCACACGAAAGTCGCGCAGCGACGCGTCGTAGGTCTTCATCCGTTTGCCGAGATCGGTCGCGATCGGGACCGGAGCCGCGGCCGCGTTCTGCTCGCAGGTGGGCGTGAAGGCGATGAGCGAGTCGAGCTGCGTGACCAACCGACGGGCAATTGGCTGAATGGAGTCGGTGTACACGGTGGGATTCAGGGCCGGCCGGCCCCGCCGCATGAAGGTGCGCGCGCTGCCGCACAGTCCAGCGAGAGAGCGCCCGGCTCTCAGTTGGCTCGTGCCGCCGCCCGTCGCTTGCGCGCGTGTGACGCGATTCAAGCCGTCCTTGAGTTGGGCGATGCCGCGGGTCGCCGTACGCAAGCCGCTGAGGAACCGCTGCTGCTCGGGCGTGGGAGGCAGGGGAGGCGCGGGGGACGGGAGCGCGTGCGCCGATTCCGCCCGCGTCGAATCCGGTGCCGGCGGCACGGGTTGCTGCGCGCTCAGGGCGGTCGCGGCGACAAACCACAGCACGGCCAGGCAGCGCATCGGCGGTCCTCTATCCAGTGACTGGAAGCCCGGGTATAATGTCACAAATGACCGTTCCCGCAACCTCGCGTCAGAGCCGGATGTTCGAAGACCGCGCCGATGCGCTCGCCCACTTTTTCCTGCGGGCAGGCGAGGCGCCGCGGCTGCTCGCATACAACGACGCCGTCGGCTGCCCGCTCGACCAGGCGCTGGCGGCGATCGAGTGGACCGCCGCGGTCGGGATTCTCGCGCAGGACGACTTGATCCACGCTGCCCGCCTCGGGCCCGATGCGGCGGCGGCGGTGGTCGAGCGCAAGGACGGCGAGCAGCGCGTGTTCATCTACTTTGGCCCGCGCATGGACGCTCCTCCCGCCGACCCATACGAGGGTTCCCTCCTGTACGACGAGCCCGGGGTACGGGCCTACATCTTCGCTCAGCGGGTTCACGCCATCGCGCACTTCCTGCGCGCGACGCAGGGAAGCGGTGCCGTCATCTCGTTGCTCGGCCGCCGTGCCCCCGAGCTGCGCCACATCCGGCGCTGGCTCCAGGTGCTGTTCAGCGAGCCCTTCGCCGCCGAGAGCTCCACACAGCTGCTCGCCGGCTGGTTTGCCACCGCCGGCGCCGGGGTGCTGTTCATCCCGCCACATCCAAACGAGCCCTACAGCTACTACGAAGTCGGGCTCGACACCTGAGCATGCTTACCCCGTTGCTCGCGCTCTGGGCGGTCTCGACCGCCCAGATGCCGGATACCACGGCCCGGGTCCGCCACGGCGCCGCACGGCAGGCCTTGAACGACTCGATCGCGGCGGTGCAGGCGGCCGCGGTGGCCTTCCGGGTCGACCTCGGCACGGCCTCCAGCGATCTCGTGCTGGCGCGCGCGCGACGCCTGCGGGAGCGCTGCGCCGCCGCGCGTCGTGCGGCCCGGTCGCTCGCTCTGCTGCTCGCCGACGCCGCTCTCCCCGCCGGTGAGCGGCGCGCGCGGCGCGATCTGGCCGAGCTCGAGCGCGTCCTGCAGAAGTGCGAGCGCGATTACGATCCGGGAGCGCCGGGGGTGAACGCCGACACGCTCAAGGCCTGGGGGCCGTTTCGCCTCAACCAGCTCGAGCTGGAGCTGCGGCGGTACGCCCCGGGCGTTCAGCGCCTTCCGGGGGCGCCCGGAACGCGGTGATGTGGGGACGTGGACGATGTGGATTCACAACTCCACATCGTGTGGACGTGCGCGGCAAAAACCGACCGCGCCGAGGGTTAGCGTCCACAAGGCGTGCACATGCAGATGGGCTAACCCGAAGAAACATCGGCACTTGCGCGCTTTTTCGAGACCTCTATATTGTTGCCACGCGGCTTGGAGGGAAGGGTCGGGACCTGGTGTCCCAGCCACGCCTTCAAGACGGGTCCGAGCGGAAATTCCGGGGAGGCCGCCGACGCAAACAAGGGCTCAGGCGGCTGGCGATCCGGGAGCACGCTCTCCGGCTCGGATAGGTGGGGCCTGTCGCGTGCCTCATCCACGTCGACGTGGTGCCTCGACGTGCAGTGCGGAAGGTCGGTCCGCGATCCGATCTGAGCCGCAGCACCCACATCGGCGAACCTTGCGGCCCGGCCAGGCTGCTTGGGGATGGAAGCCGGAGCTCCTGTTCGCCCTACCGAGCGACGCATCAGTCAACCGGTGGCGGCAGGATGAAGAACGGAGGGAGCAATCCCCCGGCTCCGGGTAGCCGATGTGCTGGAGCCCCCGGGCGGCGCGTGCCGTCCCGGGGGCTTCGTGTTTATTTTCACCCCCCATGATGGCGACCCTGCCGCTCGCCGCCCTTGGTGCCTCCCTCGGCCTCTGGGCCTACGGCACTTACGAGCCCAATAGCCCGCTCTTCGGGCGCGTGATCGGTCGCGGCCCCGGTGCGGGACGGGTGGCCTATCTCACCTTCGACGACGGACCGAACCCGGGTGCCACGGAGCCGATCCTCGACACGTTGGCCGGCCTGGGCGTGCCTGCCGGCTTCTTCATGGTGGGCGAGCACGTGCGGCGCTTCCCCGGGATCGCGCGCCGCGTGGTCGCGGCGGGACACGAGGTAGGGAACCACACGCTGCGCCACCCCAAGCTGCACTTCCGTGGGCCCCGACGGATCGACGCCGAGCTCACGGGAGCGCACGCCGTCATCGCAAACGCCACCGGTCGCGCGCCCCGCAGCTTCCGCGCGCCGCACGGCTACCGCAATCCGTTCGTGACGCGCTCGGCGCGGCGGCTCGGCTACACGGTGTTCGGCTGGACGTTTGGGGTGTGGGACTCGGACCCGCGCGTCTCCGCTGCGGAGATCCGGCGGCGGGTGGCGCGGAAGCTCCGACCCGGGGCCATCATCCTCCTTCACGACGGCGACGGCTACGATCCCGCGGGCGACCGCCGCCGCACGGCGGAGGCGCTGCCCGGGATCATCGCCGACGCGCGGGCGGCAGGCTACGTGTTCCGGCCGCCGGCGGAGCTCATTCCGTGAGGGCGCGCCGCTGGCGTTGGGTGCTGTGGCTCGCCGGGCTCGTCGGGGTCGCGCTGGCGCTCAAGTTTCTCACGGGCTTCCCGTGGCGCGTGACGGTCGCCGCGCTGCTCGGCGCGAGTCCGCCGCTCCTCGCGGTCGCGTTCGTCGTGAATCTCTCGTCGCTCGTCGCCAAGGGGTGGGGGTGGCATCTCATCCTCAAGCCCGTGGCGCCGCACCGCTGGCGGGTGGCCCAGGAGGCGAACCTGGTGGGTGCGGCCGTCAACGACCTGTCTGTGGCCGTCGCGGGCGAGGCGGCGCGGGTGCACGTGATCGCACAGCGGGGCGGCGTGCCGGTCGCCGCCGCGCTCTCATCAGTGGTGTGGACGCGCGTAGCGGAGGCGCTCGCCCTGGCGCTGTTTCTCGTGATGGCGCCGAGCGTGCTCGCGCTGGAGTCGTGGCTGCGCGCGCTGCAAGTCGGTGTGGGGCTCACGCTCGGGATCGTGCTGCTGTTGGCGTGGGCGCGCGGCTGGGCGTGGCTCGCCGACCAGCTGCCCGACTCGTTGCAGTCCCGGCTCGCGGTGCTCCGCACGATGGGACGGGGCGGACGGCTGCTGTGGCCCACCGCGCTCGCCCTCTACAACTGGGCCGCTCAGTGGGCGACCTATCATCTGGTGCTCCGCGCCACGCACGTTCCGGTATCGCTCGCCGCCTCGTTCACGGCGCTCATCGCCGCGAATCTGAGCGGCCTGCTGCGGCCCACGCCGGCGAACGTCGGCGTGACCCAGGCGGCGCTCGTCGTGGGGTTGCTGCCGTTCGGGGTGGCGCCCGAGCAGGCCGTCGCGGCCGGGCTCGCGCTCCAAGGGCTGCAGGTCCTGCCGGTGCTGCTGCTGGGCGCTATGGTGACGGGCTGGCGGCTGCTCAAGCTCGAGACGGAGCTCGCCGGGGCGGCCGGGGCGGCCTAGCCCTTGACGACCCCCACCGGCCGGAGCTGCGCCACTTTCCGGCCGATCCCCGCGGCGTGCACGACGTCCACGACCCGGGCCACATCTTTGTAGGCTTCCGGCATCTCCTCGTCCACCGTGGCGCGGGTCGCCGCACGCACCACGATGCCCCGTGCCTCGAGCTCCTTCGGAATATTGCGGGGCCGGGCGAGCTGTTTGGCCTTGTGTCGGGAGAGGCGCCGTCCCGCGCCGTGACAGCTGGATCCAAACGTCTCCCGGAACGCTCCGGCCGTCCCGACGAGCACGTAGGAGTACCGCCCCATGTCGCCCGGGATCAGCACCGGCTGGCCGATGTCCCGGAACTGCGGCGCGAGCTCGGCGTGCCCCGGGGGGAAGGCGCGGGTCGCGCCCTTGCGGTGGACGCACAGCCGCCGTGACCGGCCGTCCACCTCGTGGGTCTCGTGCTTCGCGATGTTGTGGCACACGTCGTATACCAGGCGCGTGCGCTCGGCGGCGTCGGGGCCGAATACCTTGCCCAGCGCGAGGCGCGCGTAATGCGCCATCAGCTGGCGGTTGGCGAACGCGTAGTTGGCCGCTGCGTTCATCGCGCCCCAATAGGCACGCGCCTCGGGCGAGGAGAGCGGCGCGCAGCACAGCTGGCGGTCCGGCAGCGGAATGGCGTACTTCGCGGCGGCCCTGATCATGCCGTCGAGGGAGTCATCGCACACCTGGTAACCCAGGCCGCGCGAGCCCGAGTGGATGAAGACGGTGAGCCGGCCGGGCTCGAGTCCGAGCCGCTGGGCCACGGCGGCGTCGAACGTCTCCGCCACGTAACCGACTTCCACGAAGTGATTGCCGCTGCCCACGGTGCCGAGCTGGCTCTTGCCGCGCTCCTTGGCGCGCTCCGACACCGCGTCCGGGTCCGCGGCCGGCAGCTCGCCGTTCGCCTCGATCGCCTCGAGATCGCCCGGGAAGCCGTACCCCTGCTCCACCGCCCAGCGGGCGCCTTGGCTGAGCACCCGCTCCAAGTCACGGCGTCCGAGCTTCACGTCGGAACGCGAGGCGCCCACGCCGGAGGGGATGGTGGCGAAGAGCGTGTCCACGAGCTGCGCGAGGCGCGGGCGCACATCGGCGATCCCGAGCGGGGCGACCAGCAGCCGCACGCCGCAGTTGATGTCGTAGCCCACCCCGCCGGGTGAAACGACGCCCTCCTCCTCGTCGAAGGCGGCCACTCCTCCGATCGGGAACCCGTATCCCCAGTGGATGTCCGGCATGGCGATCGCGGGTCCCACGATCCCGGGAAGGTGGGCGACGTTCGCGACTTGCTGGACGCTCTGGTCACCCTCGAGGTCGCGCATCAGCTCGGCGTCCGCGAAGATCAACCCCTCGGTCCGCATGCCGCCCTCACGCGGGACGCGCCAGCGGTACTCGTCGATTCGCTCAACGCGCATCGGTCACACGTCGAACACGATGGTCGTGCGGTACCCGCCCTCCCCCTCCGCCACCCGCACCTCGGCGCCGTGTCGCGTCACGGCCTTCACCTCGCGCTGCGCCTGGTGCTTCGCCGGGTCGTAGGTCTCGCCGGCGATGCCGCTGGCGGTCACCTTGGCGGGGAGGAACCGATCGGTGTCCCACAGGTAGAGGGCGTCCGTGAGGAAATGGATCAGCCGCTCGGTGGGATCGGCGCCCCGCGGCTCGATCGCCCGCTCCACGGCGGGCGTCACCGGGCTCGTGCCCACGAGCAGCTCGCGCAGCGCGTCCAGCCCGGCCTGGTAAAGACCGAGCTCGCTCCGCGCCCGGAGCTCGACAGCCACGTCGGCGGTGTGCGGCACGAACCGATAAGGCGTCAAGGGAAGGCGTCCAGGAAAGGCGTCGAGGAAAGACGTACCGAGTCAGCGAAAAACGATCCCTTGCGAGCGCAGGCCCTCCCTAGCTTACGCCCGGTGAGCCCGACCTACAAGATGCCCGACGTCACGGCCCTGCGCCGCGCGGCGATCGTGGCCGAAGCCAACAACGCGCTCTGCGCGGCGCGCTGCTCGGCCCAGCTGGCGGGCCTCGAGACGCGCGAATTCGTGGTCCGGGAGCTCTTGCTCACGGTCATGGAACAGATCGACCGCGCCGCGACGGCCGTGCGGCAGCTCCACTAAGTCTGCCGCCGCAGCCGCGGCAGCTCGGTGTCCACGTCGTGCGCCTTGTGGAACGGGACGCGGGGTCCACGAATCGGGAGCAGATGGGCGATCGAGTTGGCGTAGAACTCGAGCAGCGGCCGCCCGCCGGGGAGCACGATCATGCTCCCGCCGTCCTCCACGACCAACCGCCGCATCCGCAGCATGCGCCAGGCGCGGTCCCACACCTCTCCGATGCGGGAGCCGCCGCGCACCACTTTGGCGTTCACGTCCCGCAGGCGGTCGCGCAGCTGGTCCATGCGCTCGAGCACCGCCCCCTTGGGGACCACGGTCTGCTCGAACGACAACAACGCGGCGGCGGCGAGCGGCACGGGCGTCACGGGGATGATCGCGCCGATCCGCTCCATCACGAGCGCGGCCAGGCCCTGGAGTTTTCCCAGGCGCTGCTCCTTGGGCAGCTCGAGGACTCCCGGCGCGGTCGCGACCCACTGCCGGAGCGAGAGCGGCGTGCCGAAGTTGACCGCCGCCCGCCCGTAGCGCTTGAGCCTGCCGGTGGCGAGGCGCAGCACATTGCTCGCCACGTACGTCGTGACGGTCCAGAGCTGGGACAGCCGCCCCGGCCGGTCGCGCTCGTCTACCAATTCGCGGATCAGCGCCCGGTCCTCGAGCACCCGGTCGAAGTTGATCCCTACGGGCACGAACCAGACGTCGCGGTCGAAGTCGGGATCGAGGAGCGTGCGGCAGATGTAATCGAGCAGGCCGAGCTTGGGGGGTCCGAGCCGCCCGTCGCGGGACAGGCGGCCCTCGGGGAAGAAGCCCTGCGTCACGCCGTTCTTCGTGATGAGGTGGACGTAGCGCTCGAGGACCGCGTGGTACAGCGGCTCCCGGAACCCGCGCCGGATGAAGTACGACCCGAACGACTTGAATACGTATTCGAGCGGCCAGACGCGGGCCCACTCGCCCACGGCGTAACTCACGTGCGCGCCGTAGGCGAGCACGTAGGCCACCACGAGGTAATCGGCGTTGGAGCGGTGGTTCATCATGTAGACGACGACGTCCTTCTTGGGGATCCGCTCGAGCGCCGCTTCGTCCTGGTAGTCGACGGTCACCCGGTACAGGAGATTCAGGACGATCTTGGCGACGTTGTAGCCGATGCGGTAGTACGACAGCACATTGAGCTGCGGGACGATCTCGTCGATGTATTGGCCCACGCGGCGGTGCACCTCCGCTTCCCCGAGGCCGTGCTCCTGGGCGTGACGCCGCACGGCGGCCTGGACCACGGGATCGGCGGCGAGGGCGAGCTTGGCGACTCGGGGGTGCTGGAGGTGGTAGCGCGCGAGGCGGGCGCGGAACTCGTGGATCGTGCGGAGCGCCCGGCGGCCGAGCCAGCCGGTCACGCGACGGTGCCTCCCTCCTTTTTGAGCTGGGCGTATCCCATACCGCGAAGGATCGTGATGCGCTTGGCCATGGGCGGATGCGTCGCGAGGGCGTCGGCGAACAGGCCCTCGTGCGCCGTGAGCCGCCGGCCGAGCGGGTCGGCGATGCAGAGATGCGCCGCCCCCCGCTTGATGTGCGTGGTGGGCGCGTCCGCGCTCTCGATCTTCTGCAGCGCGCTCGCGAGCGCGAGCGGGTTGCGGGTGAACTGCGCGCTCATCGCGTCAGCGAGATACTCGCGCTTGCGGCTGACGCCGAGGGCGAGCAGCTGCGCGATGAGCGGGGCGAGGATCCAGGAGATGATCCACACCACCAGGAGGATGAGAAGCAGCGGGCCGGCGCCGCCTTTCTTGCCTCCCCCCCCGCCCCGCCCCCCACCCCCGCCGCCACCCGACCCGCCCCGCAGCACGCGACTGGCGCCGTCGTGCATCAGCGCCACGGCACCGACGAGGGCCGCGAGGGTGGTCATGAGCCGCACGTCGAGGTTCTTCACGTGACCGAGCTCGTGCCCGATCACCGCCTGCAGCTCGTCGCGCGTGCACAGGTCGAGCAGGCCCTGCGTGACCGCGATGTGCGCGTGCAGCGGCCCGGTGCCGGTGGCGAAGGCGTTGGGATCGGGGTCGTCGACGATCCAGATGCGGGGTCGCGGCACGCCGGCGGCGATCGCCATCTCTTCCACGACGTTGACGAGCTGCCGCTCCTTCGGGTCGGTGGCGTCGACGACCTCGCGGGCGCCGGTCGACCACAGCACCTTCTCGGGTCCCGTCGCGTAGGCGTACCAGGCCATCACGGCCGCGACCAGGGACAGCGCGATCCCGAACCACGGGAAGGTGTGGTGGTACGCCGTGGGCGGCTCGGCGAGGGTGTAGAGGTGGTAGATGTAGTCGCCACCGAACCCGAGCCAGGCGAAGAAGACCACGAAGCCAATCACCAGCAGCGCGGTGCGCCGGCGATTGGCTTCTTGTTGTTGAAACAGGTTCAGCGCGGTCTCGCCACTCACGGCTTCGGCTTCATCGACAGGTCGACCTGCGGCACGGCCCGGTCGGCCTGTTCCTCGATCTCCCACAGGTCGGCGGGCTGCGCCCGGGCGACCCCGGCGACGAGGTTGGTGGGAAACTGCTGCTGCTTGGTGTTGTACTGCGTGGCCGTGTCGTTGTAGAGCTGGCGCGCGAAGGCCACCTTGTTCTCCGTGGAGGTGAGCTCCTCCTGCAGTTGGCCGACGTTCCCCGTCGCCTTGAGCTGCGGATACTGCTCCACCACCACCATCAGGCGCTGCAGCGCCGACGACAGGGCGTTCTCCGCCTGGCTGATCTGCTTGATCCCCTCGGGGCCGGCCGCGTTCACCTTCACCGCCTGGTTGCGCGCCTGAATCACCGCCTCGAGCGTCGACTTCTCGAAGTCCATCGCCCCCCGCACCGCGTTCACGAGATTGGGGATCAGGTCGTGACGCCGCTTCAGCTGGACGTCGATCTGCTTGAAGGCGTTGAGCGTCTGGTTCTTGAGGGAGACGAGCCCGTTGTAGGCCCCCACCATCCACAGCGCGACCACGACGACGAGCACGAGGAGAATCAGCGAACCACCCATGGGGGCTCCCGGTTGAAGGGGTCTCTGCCCGAGCCTCTACGCGCCCGCGTGCGGCAGGAGTTTCGCGATCGCCTGGCGCACCGCCTCCGCGACGGCCGTCTCGTCGGGTCCGAGACGGGCGAGCGGGTGGGCCGTCTCGACGTGCAGCTCGACGCCGCGCCCGACGGGGATGCGCCGCCAGGAGCTGGGACTCTCGGGGTCGCGCCCGGCGTCGCGCGCGATCCAGGCGGTGAGGGCGCGGCCGGACTTGCCGCGCGGCGGCGCGCCCTTGCTGCGGAGCGGGAGTCGGTCGGGCACGGGCAGCGAGACCCCGAGCGCCTGCGCCGCGCGTCGCTCGAGCACGTCGCCCGTCTGATCCTGCATGTCCTTGGTGATCGCCGCGAGCGTGCCGCCCTCCATCTGCCGCAGCTTGATCCACAGCAGCTGCAGAAAGTGCCGATAGGAGTACGTCGCCGCCGTGCCGCGTCCTTCGGGCGGGCTCACGAGACCCTTGGTCACGTAGAACCGGATGGTCCGCTCGCTCGGTTGGGCCCGCGCGGCCGCGTTGATCGGCGTGACCGCGGAGGCATCCAGCACCGCCCCCACCAGCGCCGCCAGGTCCCGGAGGTTCCACGGCGCCAGGTTGCGGTACTCCCGCAGGATGTGGAGCGGTTCCGGCTGGGCGGCGCCCGTCACGCTCCGGCCTTTCCGCGCTCGCGTTCCGGCCGGCGCCGCAGCACCTCGCCCAGCCAGTCGGCCACCTCGCGCAGGGTGAAGGGCTTGCGGATCAGCGTGCAGGGGTGGCGCTCGAGCCAGGTGCGCACGTCGTCGGCCTCGGCGTCTCCGGTCATGATCGCGATCCGCCCCTCGAGCGAGGGCCAGCGATGGACGATGGCCAGGTACAGCGCCAGCCCCGACATGGTGGGGAGCTGGATGTCGAGCAGCACCGCGTCGGCGGGCTCCGAGGCGAGCAGGTCGTACGCCGTCTCCGCGCTGGCGGCGCCGATCACGCGGAAGCCGAACTGGCCGAGCGAGCGCTCCAGCACCCGACGCAGCGACGGCTCGTCGTCCACGACGAGGAGCGTGGGAAGGGGGGGGCGGGGGACGGGAAGAGGGCCCGGTTCGGTCATGAGCTCAAGGCTTCCACGCGCGGCGGCGTGAGGAAGCGCTGCACGACGCGCTCCAGCGCCTCTTCGGGACTGAGCGACAGCCGCATCTCGCCCGCGGTGAGTCCCAGGTAGGCCCGGGCGTGCAGCTGCAGCGTCTTGGCCTGCGCGTAGCCGAGACGCTTCGCCACGTCCTCGATCGTGAACCCCGGGTCCTGCAGCAGCCGGTGGGCGTACAACACGCGGGCCGCGGCGAGGAAGTGCCGCGGCGACGGGAGGCCGACGCGCATGAACCAGCGCTCGCAGGTGCGCCGGTCCACACGCGCGCGCGCGGCGACCTGGGTGACCGTCTGCACGTCGCCCGGCGAGCGCAGCGCCTCCTCCAGCACCCAGCGCAGCTGGCTCGGGAGCGGAGCGAGCGCACCCGCCAGCTGGTCGAGCAGCTGCCGCGACGACGACCGCGCTTCCTCTTGCGCCAGCACCTCGCGCAGCCGCACCGGGTGATCATCGTAGTGCGCGAACACCACGTGCTGGATGCCGCGCTGGCCCAACGCGAGCAGCACGCCGGCGGAGCGGGGGGTGAGCGTCGTGTACAGGATCAACGGGAGGGAGGGGAACAGCACGCGCAGCCGCTCGATCTCCTGGGACCGCGCTTCGCCCGACAGCAGCGGATCGACCACGGCCAGCTCCACCGGACGGCTGCGGATGGCGGCGAGCACCTCGTCCCAGTTGGGAGCGCGGGCGACCGTGAACCGCGCCCCTGCGGCGCGGCGCACTTTGTGGTACTCCAGGTCGGGAACGGCGGCTAGCACGAGCATAATGTCGCAAAATCGCCCTACGATGCCGCAAAAACGCCCTAAAAATCGTCAGTACCCGCAGCCAAGTTGGACCGCGTTCGTGCGGTCCTCATCCAACCCGGTCTGCGGAGGTCTCCATGTCCCGTCCGATTCGCGCGCTACTCGCCCTTGTTCTCGTCTCGTTCGCCCTCGCCGCTGCCGCGTGTGCCGATGCTACCGCTCCGCGGCCCACGGCGTCGTGCGACATCAGCAACAGCAATACCTGTCACTAACGCTCTCACCCGACGAGCCGGGCTAGCGAGGCCGACACCTCGCGCAGCTCTTCAGTGTCGAACACAGGCTCCGCGGGCGCGGCAGGCTCTACTCGAAGCGCCTGCTCGCACTCGCGGAGTCCGTTCTTTATCCGCTCGATCCGGAACTCGGATTCGTGCAGGCCGGCGGCCGTCGCCACGTGCAGCGCCTCTTCCATCAGCGCCTCGGCTCGGCGATACTGGCCGAACCGCGCCTGCCCGATCCCTTGCTTGAGATAGAAATCGGCCAGAATGTTCGGCGGCATGTCCGCAACGCGTGCCTCGCAGCGCTCCCGCCAGCGCGCGAACCCAACCCGGTCGCGTCGATAGGACGCACAGTGCATCAGCTCGATGAGCGCGTTGGTCAAATTGTCCTGGTTACCACCCCGGTGCACGACCTCGGACAACGCGCGTTCCGCCCCTGTGGCATCGCCTAACATGAGGAGAGTGACGCCGAGGTCGTTCAGGGCGCGCAGCCGCGAGTCTTCTTCCTCGTACAGCTCGAACGCCCGCCAGAAGCGCGGCACCGCTTCGTCGGGCTGGCCCCGGTAGAACGCCGTCGCGCCGATACCATGCTCCGCCCGCGCCTCCGCGTCGTGGAGGTCCGCGGCACGGGCGTCCGCGAGGATCGCCCGCAGACTGCGATCCGCCTCGGCCAGGTTGCCCCGCCCCAGCACCGTGTTCGCGCGCCCGATCCGGCTCAACAGCTCCGAGTAGCGGTCGCCGCGCGCCGCCGCCAGTTCGCCGGCCTCCGCGTACGCCGCCTCCGCTTCATCGAACCGGTTCAACTTGCGGCTCACGCGCGCGATGCGCAGCCGCGCCGCCACCGCGTCGCTCGCCGCGAGGCGCTCGCCGCCCACCTCCAGCAGCGTGGCGAGCACATCGAGCGCCTCGTCCAGGCGCAGCTCGTCCTCGAGGAAGTGCGCGTAGGCGAGGAGCGCGGGGACGACCTGGCGCACGTCGCCCAGCCGATAGGCGTCCGCCGCACTTGCTGTCGTGCCGTGCACATGAGCGCCCTCGGGCGACGTCCCGCGCAACTCGCGGCAGAACCGGTCGGTCGCGACGCACTGGTAGTGGAACGCGTCCGGCGACACCGGCTCCCGGCCCGGCGCCAGCAGGTCCACGAGGCGCAAAGCGAGGAACGCCCCCTGACCCAACCGCGCTTCGAGGGACGTCGGCGACGCGTTGCCCGATACTCTCTGTAGGAAGATCGCGTGGGGCAGCGATTCGACCCGTGTCTGCGAAACCGGCATCCGGTTCTCTCCCCTAAGCCGTGGCACAGCCGCCCCCCGCTGGCAGCCTCTGTGCCTCGCTGCAAGGCATGGTAGGCTCACAACATAGCGCTTTCCGGACCGGCGCGTTAGGTCGCAGTTTCCGCATTTTCAGGCTTTTCGCCGCGTGGTTTCGGTGCCGGAGCCAGGGGCGCTGCTGCCCTAATTGGCGCCATGCGCCGGGGCCTGTCCCTCGCCGAGCTGGTGGTCGCGCTGGCCATCGTCGCCGTCGTGACGGCCGTCACGCTCCCCAGCGTCGGCGGCCTCCTCGACTGGATCGCGGTCAATACGGCCGCGCAGGATGTCGCCACGGCCCTGGCGGCCGCGCGGAACGCCGCGGTGATGCAAGGGTCGCGCACCCGGCTCACGATCGCCCCCGACACTCTCCGCATCGACCGCTGGCGCGGCGACTCGTGGGACGCGGTGCTGCGGTGGCCGGGGCCGCTGGCCCACGGTGTGACCCTGGAGGTGTCGAACCCCGAGGTGGTGTTCGACCCGATCGGGCTGGGGTGGGGCGTCTCGAACACCAGCGTCGTGATGCGGCGCGGGTCGCGGATCGAAACGCTGACGGTGTCGCGAGTCGGCAGGGTGAAACGCTGGTAGCCGGCGCTGCAACCAAACCGGTGGGGTGTGCGTCTAATAAACCGGGAGGGGGCACGGAGGACGCGGTAAGGGTGAAACCTTCTGGGCCCCGTCCCGTACAAAGGGAGACACTGGTCGCGGCCGAAGTGTGACGGCCACTTCGCCCGACCGCCAACCCGGGGAGGAGTAAGCCCCGGGTTTGGTTTTCTAGGGCGCGGTCTGCGCCACGCCGACCGCCTCGAAGTCGAACGTCACGCGATCCGCAACGCGCACCGTTCCAGCCGGCCCGCCTCGGTATGGCTTGATCCCGAAGTCGGTCTGCTTTACGGAAAAGCCGCCCGCGGCCCGCAGCGTGTCCGCCCCGACCTCGACCCTGACGTCTACGGCCACATCCCGGGTCTGGGCGGCGAGCGTGAGCTTCCCGTGCACCCGGAACCCCCCCCCTTCCTCCATAGGCGTCACGCTGTCCGACACGAAGCTGATCTCGCGGTACTGGTCCACGTGGAGGACCTCGGTGCGCATCGCCTCGGTCACCTTGCGGATCTCCGCCGTGTCGGGGGGCGTGAGCACCTCGAGGCTGTCGGCGGGCACGATAATCGTGACGCGGGAGCTCGAGGGAACCGCCGGATGGTAGACGATGCGTCCGGAAACGGCGCGCGCGCGAATCACGTGGGCGTGGCCGGCGAAACCGAGCAAGCCGGCTTTGCCGGTCTTCACTTCGAACCGGCTCGCCGCCGAGAGCACGTAGATCACGGAGTCCGGCGTACCGCTCTGGGCCGATCCGAGAGCCGGGAGCAGCACGAGCCCGAGCCAAAGCATTCGGGACACCGTTACACCCGACCTGGGCTCAAGAAGCTCTTCAGTCCCGCCTCGAAGGGCAGCGGCCGGATCCCGAACACGGACTCGATCGCGCTGGCGGGGGTGGCACTACCTTCCACTAGCATCTGGAGCTGGTCGCTCGTGAGCGGCGCCGCCCGGCCGAGCAGGTCGAACACTCGCGCGGCCGCCCGCGCCGTGGCGAGCGGCAGGTGGACCAACGGGCGCGGGGCGCCCGCCGCCCTGCCGATCGCCAGCACGAAATCTTCGTACGTGAGGACGGCGGGGCCGCCCAGCTCGTAAGCGCCGACCAACCCCGGATCCTCGGCGGCCCGGGCGAACGCGAGCGCGACGTCCTCGATCCAAACGGGCTGCATCGCGTAGCGGCCGTCCCCGAACACCGGGACCACGGGAGACCAGCGGTGCAGCCGGGCGATGACGCGGATCGGCACATTCTCCGGCCCGCTGATGAGCGAAGGGCGAAAGATCGCGTGGGATAGTCCCGAATCGCGCACCAGGTCTTCGGCCCGCCGTTTGGTGCGGTGGTAGCGGGTGGCGCCGGGCTCGTCGCGCGCGCCCACTGCGCTCATGTGCACGAAGCGGCGCACGCCGGCCGCGCGCGCGGCGGCGAGCAGGCGGCGGGTTCCTTCCACGTGTACGGCGTCGAAGGTCGCGGGCCCCGCCTCCACGATGATCCCGACGAGGTGAATCACGGCATCGCTGCCGCGGACGAGCGCGGCGAGCGTCGTGGCATCTGCCAGGTCGCCCGGCACCAGTTCCGGGGCCGGCCCGAGCAGCAGGCGCGCCGGCTCGGGACGACGCACCAGCGCCCGGACGCGGTGTCCCCGGCCGGTGAGCGTGGCGGCCACGTGCCGACCTACGAATCCTGTCGCTCCGGTGACCGCGATCTGCACGAGTGCGCGAGCTCAGTCCGTGCCGACGCTGCCCTCGTCGAGGAACACGAGCGTGCGGCGGCGGGCCACGACCGTGGTCAGCGCCTCGAACACCTTGGGATCGAGCACCGTGCCGGCCAGGTCGGTCATGCGCTCGACCGCCTGCTCGGCATTCATCTTCTCCTGGTAGGACCGCGACGTGTTGAGTGCGTCGAACACCTCGGCGGTGCCGATGATGCGGGCCGCCAGCGGAATGTCCTCGCCGCGCAGGCCGTCCGGGTAGCCGGTGCCGTCCCAGCGCTCGTGGTGTCCCCGCACTGCCGGAATGATGTCGCCAAGGTGCGCGAGCGGCGCCAGGATCTGGGAGCCGATGAGGACGTGCTGCTTCACGTGCTCGAACTCCTCGGGAGTGAGCGGACCCTGTTTGTTGAGCACCGCCTCGCGGGTGCCGATCTTCCCGATGTCGTGCAGCCGCCCCGCGACGCGGACGGCCTCCACGGCCTCTTCCGACAGTCCCAGCTGGTGCGCGATCGTGGCCGAGAGGTCGGCGACGCGGGCCGAGTGCCCCCGCATGTACGGATCCTTCGCCTCCAGCGCGTTCACCAGGGCTTCGAGCGTCGCGACCGAGATGCGCTCGAGCTTCAGGCGCTCCCGGTGCAGCTCGGCGGTGCGGGTTGTGACCTCCTCCTTGAGCCACTGGCTCAGGTGCCGGCTCTCGAGCAGCATCTCGCGGCGCTTCAGCGCGCGCTGCACCGCGCGGCCGAGGTCGGCGAGCTCGATCGGCTTGGTCAGGTAGTCCAGGGCCCCGCGCTGCATGCACAGCGCGGCGCTGGTGGCGTCGTTGACGGCGGTGAGCATCAGGATCGCGAGCTCCGGCTCGATCTCGATCGCCTGCGGCACCAGGTCCACCCCGCTCGTGCCCGGCATGCGGATGTCGCACAACATCAGCGCGATGCGGTGGCGGCGCAGCTGCTCCAGCGCCTCCTCGCCCGATCCGGCTGCGTAGACCTCGAACTGCTGCTGTACCAGGAACTTCTTGAGGGCGTTCCGAATCGGCTCCTCGTCGTCCACGACCAGGATCTGGGCGGGGCCCGTCGTGTCGGCCACTCAGGACTCCTTGGTTGATGCACTCAGAAGATGACGCCGCCGGGTCGGCCTGGATAGGCCCCGACGGGACGCAGCGGCGGGCCTCAAGACTCCGCCGCCACGAAGGTTACATCGACCGCTCGCGGGAGCAGACCCGCTTGGTGCGCCCGCGCCAACAACTCGTTCACCGCCCGGCGGCCGGTGGGGCCGCAGTCCACCGTGTAGGCGTTCACGTACATCCCCACGAAGCGGTCCGTGCGCGAGTCGTCGAGGCCGCGGCTGTAGCCTCGCGCGTGCGCCAGCGCTTCGCGCCGGTGTGCGAGGCCGTACTCGATGCTGGCTTTCAGATCGCGCGCAATGTCGCGCATGAGCTCAGGCCCGAGGTCCCGGCGCACCACGTTGCCGCCGAGCGGGAGGGGGAGCCCGGTCTCCGCACGCCACCACTCCCCCAGATCCGCCCACAGGTGGAGGCCCCGGTCGGCGTACGTGAGCTGGCCTTCATGGATGAGCAAGCCGGCGGCGGCGCGCCCGTCCGCCACGTAGTCCTCGATCCGATCGAACGGCACGACGACGTGGCGGACCGCGGGCTGGTACAGCTTGAGGGCGAGAAACGCCGTGGTGAGCTCACCCGGGACCGCGATGAGCGTGCCGCTGGCACCGAGCGCGACCCGCGGGTCGGTGGGGCGGGGTCCGCGCGCGACGATGCGGGGCCCGTAACCGTCGCCAAAGCTCGCGCCGTGCGCCAGCAAGGCGTAGCGGTCGGCGAGGTAGGCGTAGGCGTGGAACGACACCGCCGTCACCTCGAGCTCGCCCTGCAACGCGCGGCGGTTCAGCGACTCGATGTCCGAGAGCTCGTGGAGGTAGCGCCGGTCGCCCGTGTCGATCTTCCCGGTCGCGAGCGCCCAGAACATGAAGGCGTCGTCCGCGTCCGGGCTGTGCGCCAGCCGGATCGTGCGGATCGAGCTAGCGGCCCTGCCGGGGGGCGCCACTCGTCTTCCCGCTGGTAACTTCGGTCGCCTGCTCGTGAAACGCGTCGAGGTTCTGGCCGTGCTCGGCGTACTCGGGGCGCTGCTTGGCGCGTTCGTCCTTCTCGTTGCGCAAGAAGTCGCGATAGGCGCGGAGCGCGCCGGCGGGGTCGCGCTCGAGCTCCAGGGCGCGAGCCTTGAGCATGAAGGCGAACAGGTGAGTCGGGACCGCGCGGCGGATCGTGTCCGCCTGCGCCAGCGCCGCGGCCGCGTGCCCGCCGGTCAGGTCGAGCACGCCAATGTGATAGCGCGCGTCTACATCGAGGGCCGGCAGCATGGCATACGCCTGCAACGCCATCGGGAGGAAGAACTCGGCGCTGTCGGGCTTGCCCTGGGAGTGCAGAGACATGACGCGGTTGTAGAGTCGGGTCGCCCGTTCCTCGGGGGACATCTGCGAAATATCGGGAGCAGGGAGCAGGGAGCCGGGAGCAGGTGCGGAAGCGGGCGCTCCTGCTCCCGGCTCCCTGCTGCCTGCTCCCAGTCTCAGCACCAGGACCGTCAGCAGGGCACCTACCGCGATCCCCGCGACGCCCCACGGCAGGCCGCCGCGCCACCCGGCGGCTTGGGGGAGGGCACCGCCGACCTGAGCGCCGCACTTGTGACAAAACCTGGCCGTCCCGGCCAGCTGGGCGCCGCACGCGTGACAGTTCATGGCAGCGGGAATCTAACTGGCACGATCGGGCGGGGCAGCGCATAGTGTAGCCATGAGCGCCGCCTTCCCCGGCCAGGACCGCGCCAAGCACATGGGTGAACTGAAGCGTGGCGACGAGCGCTGGGACGTGTTCATCGAGATGCAGCCGGACGCCGAGGTCGCCGCCGGCGCCGTGCGCGGGCGGCTGCACTTCGTGAGCGGGGAGCGGCGGCGCACGACCGGCTGGATTTTCCTTGAGCTGTCGGAGCGGGAGATCCAAGAGCGCTTCGGGGAATTTTCGGCCATCGAGCTGTGGCACTTCGTGGCGGCGCTCGAGGGCTGACGTCGTGTGTTGAAAACCATGCACGCCGTGCATGATTCCGGTGACAGCCCGCATTCTAGGCGCGCCGGGGCCCGGACTGCGGCGGCGGTTGTTGCAGAGCCGACACAGAATGGTTGACGCCGCGCAACGGCCCCTGTACCTTCCCGTATGCCTGCGGTAGCCCAGCGATACGAGATCGTCGAGAGCCTGGCGCCTCGAGCCCGGTGCCGGGCTCTCGTCGTTTCATGGCATCAACCCTGCACGCCGACTCACCAGAGCCTGCCGAGGAGAGAGACCTTATGACCGCGACGCTGGAGCCGACGACCACGCCCCAGGCGACGAAGCCCACGACCGGCGCCGCCCCCGCCGACGTCATCCGCAAGGCGCGGGACGCCGGGGTGCAGGTGGTGGACGTGCGGTTCACGGATCTGCCGGGGACGTGGCAGCACTTCTCGATTCCCTTGAAGGAGCTGACCGAAGAGCTGTTCACGGAGGGGATCGGGTTCGACGGCTCCTCGATCCGCGGGTTCCAGGCGATCAACGAGAGCGACATGCTGCTGGTGGCGGACCCCGTGTCGGCGTTCGTGGATCCGTGTCTTGAGGTGCCGACGCTGTCGCTCACGTGCGACGTGGTGGACCCGGTGACGGGGGCGCGCTACTCGCGCGACCCGCGCTACGTGGCGCAGAAGGCCGAACAGCATCTCGTAAAGACGGGCATCGCGACGACCGCGTACTACGGGCCCGAGGCCGAGTTCTACATCTTCAACTCGGTACGGTTCGACCAGAACGCGCACGAGGGTTACTACCACATCGATTCGGAAGAGGGCATCTGGAATTCGGGCGCGAACGGCGGGGGTCCGAACCTGGGCCACCGGCCGCGGCACAAGGAGGGCTACTTCCCGGTGCCGCCGGTGGACAAGCTGCAGGACCTGCGCTCCAGGATCATGCTGGCGATGATCGCCGCGGGGATCGACGTCGAAGTGCATCATCACGAGGTGGGGACCGCGGGGCAGACGGAGATCGACATGCGGTTCACCACGCTCACACGCATGGCCGACCAGCTGATGATGTACAAGTACATCGTCAAGAACGTGTGCGCCCAGCACGGGTACACGGCGACCTTCATGCCCAAGCCACTGTTCGGTGACAACGGCTCGGGCATGCACGTCCACATGAGCCTGTGGAAGGACGCGAAGAACCTGTTCTTCGACGCGAAGGGGTACGGGTTGATCTCGGAGACCGCGCGGTGGTACATCGGCGGGCTCATCCACCATTCGCCGGCGCTACTCGCATTCGCGGCGCCGACCACCAACAGCTACCGGCGACTGGTGCCGGGCTTCGAGGCGCCCATCAACCTGATCTACTCGCAGCGCAACCGCTCGGCGATCTGCCGCATTCCAGTCTACTCCAAGTCGGCGAAGGCGAAGCGGATCGAGTATCGGGCGCCCGATCCTTCCTGCAACCCGTACTTGACGTTCGCGGCGTTGCTCATGGCGGGCCTCGACGGCGTCAAGAAGAAGATCGAGCCGCCGGAACCAATGGACGTGGATCTCTACGACCTTGAGCCCGAAGAGCGCCAGCACGTGAAGAACACGCCGGGCTCGCTGTCGGAGACGCTGGCGGCGCTCGAGGCGGACCACGCCTTCCTGCTCGAGGGCGGGGTGTTCACGCCGGATCTGATCGACACGTGGCTCGCCTACAAGCGCGCCAGAGAAGTGGACCCGGTGGCCCTGCGGCCGCACCCGTACGAGTTCTTCCTGTACTACGACGTGTAGGTCGAGGGCGGTAACGGGCGGCAACGGGCGGCAGGGGGGACGGAACCCTGCCGCCTTTTTGCCGCCTTCTGCCGCCTTCTGCCGCCCTCTATCTTAGTGCCCATGACCGCCACCGCCGCCGACACGCGCGACATCCTCGACGAGCTGAAGAAGCGCCGCGTCCGGTTCCTGCTGCTCCAGTTCACCGACCTGTTGGGCGTCAACAAGGCCGTGGAGGTGCCCGCCTCCCAGTTCGAGAAAGCGTTGGCCGGCGAGGTGACGTTCGACGGCTCGGCGCTCGAGGGGTTCGCGCGCGTGGAGGAGGCCGACGCCCTGCTGGTGCCGGATCTCCCGAGCTTCCGCGTGTTCCCCTGGGAGGGCGCGGGCTCGGATGGCACCGATGGGACGGCCGGGGGTGGCGGGGGTGGCGGGGGGGGCGGGGGGGGCGTCGTGGCGCGGCTCATCTGCGATATCCGCTATCCCGACGGGCGGCCGTTCGAGGGGTGTCCCCGCACGACCTTGAAGCGACAGATCGAGCGGGCCGCCAAGCTGGGCTTCACGATGCGCGTCGGGTGCGAGGTGGAGTTCTTCATCTTCGAGCAGAGCGAGCGTGGCGAGCCGACGACTCGGACGCTCGATGCCGGCAGCTACTTCGATCTCGTCCCGGTGGACCGCGGAGAGCAGGCGCGGCGCGTCATCGTGGCGGCGCTGGAGGAGATGAAGCTGAGTTCGGAGGCGTCCCATCACGAGGTGGCCCGCGGCCAGCACGAGATCGACCTGGGTTACGCGGACCCGCTCACGATGGCCGACCATCTGGCGAGCCTGCGCTTCGTGGTGCGGACCATCGCGGTGCGGCACGGCCTCGTGGCGACCTTCATGCCCAAGCCGCTGTACGGCCGCAATGGGTCGGGGATGCACACGCATCAGTCCCTGTTCGCCAAAGGGAAGAACGCCTTCTTCGACTCCCAGGGGCCGATTCAGCTCTCCGAGGTCGGCCGCTGGTACATCGGAGGCCTGCTGCGGCACGCGCGCGGCTACTGCGCCGTGACAAATCCGCTGGTGAACTCCTACAAGCGGCTCGTCCCCGGCTACGAAGCTCCCGTGAACGTCTCGTGGTCCACCCAGAACGTGTCTCCCCTCATCCGAGTGCCGGCGCAACGCGGGGAGGCGACGCGCTGCGAAAACCGTATGCCCGACCCCTCGGCCAATCCCTACCTCGCGCTCGGCGTGCAGCTTGCGGCCGGCCTGGACGGCGTCCAGGAGCGGACCGATCCCGGTGAGCCCGTGAACAAGAACATCGCCCGCATGTCGTACCGCGAGCGCCGCCGGTTTCGCATCGACGACCTGCCGCGCGACCTGCACGAAGCGCTCGACTATCTGGAGAAGGACGCGGTGATCCGCGAGGCGCTGGGCGACCACATCTACGAGCGCTACCTCGACGCCAAGCGCGAGGAATGGCAAGAGTACATCGGGCAGGTCAGTGAATGGGAGCTGAATCGGTATCTGGGGCAGTACTAGACTGCGTCGAGAGGCACCTCGTCGAGGAGCGTCGTCGAGGACAAACGTTGGTGCATCAGCGGTCTGGCGGCGGCCTGTCGTGGAGGCGCGTCAGCAGCTTTATCACGAGGGTCGTCCGACTCTCGAGCGTTCTGCAGTGTAGCGCCCGAGCTGGATCGTACTCCCGAGCAATCCGGACTTGCGCGCGGAGTTCGTGCGCCGAGCCTCGGGCGTAGCGCAGGAACTGGCGGAATTCCGGGATCGTGCCCCGACCGCACGCCTCGGCGATATTCGAGCAGATCGAGAGCGCCGCCCTAACCAGTTGGTCTCCGCGGGCGTAGGCACCCGGCCCCCTGAACGTCGTCGCGAGAGCGAAGCAATCTTTGGCAACCTCGGAAGCCACTCTGTGAACCAGCAGTTGACCGGCGTTGGCCTGTAGGGTCATGACGCATCATACGGACACCCGCCGGCCGAGCCGGCACCTTTTCTACGCGTCTCCTGGACGTTTTTCCTCGACGCTCTTGCTCTCGACGTTTTTCTTGGGTGCCTGCGACGCCACCTCGCGCCCCGGCGACACGCTCGGCCTGCAGACCTCCGCCCGCTGGGAGTGGCACGCGCGCCTGGTCGTGGAGCGCGACCCCACGCTCACGCTCGTGCGCCTGCGCATCGACACGACGCAGGGAGGCGGGGACGTGGGGCTCGCGCGCTACGACTTCAATCCCTCCGCTGCCGAGGGAGATGAGTACGAGCTCGCGCTCGGGCTCGACTTCGGCCGGGTGCGGGATTTGCGTCAGGACGTGCCGTACACCCTCGGCCCCCCCCCCGCCGCCCGCATCCCGGCGTACGCGACCGTGACGTGCTTCTGCCGCCCGCTCCGGCCGGATTCGGTGCGGGGCACGTTTCGAGTGGCGACCCGAGGGCTCCGCCAGATCACGGGCCGGGTCGACGCGACGCTGTATTTTACGGAGTGGAACGATCCCGCTCGTCACGTGACCTACTCGCTCCATCAGCGCATTGATCTGGTCAAGTAGGCCGGATAGACGGATAGGCGGACCGGCACTCGCCGTGGCGGTGGCGTTTCTATCCGTCTATCCGTCTATCCGGCTATCCGCCCAGACCATCGACACGATCATCGTGGTGAACCGCAACGTGTTCAACCTCGCGGACGATGCGCCGGGCTTCCTCGCGCACGCGGCCAACGCGCTGCACGTGACGACACGCGCGGGCGTGATCCGGCGCGCGCTGCTCGTCAACCCGGGGGATCGCTACGACTCCGCCCGGGTGGCGGAAAGCGAGCGGGCGCTCCGGAGCCTGTACGTCTTCAGCCGGGTGCGGATGGACACCACGCGCCTGGACGGGCGCCTCGCGCTGCGGGTCGCGACCACCGATGGCTGGAGCACCAAACCGCAGCTCGGCTACTCCGCCGCCGGCGGGGACGTGACGTGGCTCGCGGGGCTCGTCGAGGACAACCTGCTCGGCACCGCCACGTCCTTGATCGCGGTATACAACCACACGCCGGACCGGAACATCTTCACCCTCGGGTATGTGAGCCCCCACTTCTTCTCGCGCCGCGTCCGGCTCCAGGCGCTGTACAGCGCCAAGACGGACGGGAAACGGGGGGACTGGCTCGTCGGCGTGCCGTTCTACGAGACGGCGGCCCGGCACGCGCTCAGCATCGATGGCCAGGCGGCGTCGGAGCGCGTCCTGGTGTTCCGCGACGGCGCCCACGACACCACGCGCACGGTCGTCCCTGACACCACGGGCGCGGTGGAACGACGCGCGCTGCGGTTCGGCGTCACCGCCGGCTTCGCACCCCACGCGACGACCCGGGACTACCTGAGACTCTGGGTGAGCGGGCGGTGGCGGCGTGAGGACTTCGCGCCGGAGACCACGACGGTGTTCCCGCGCTCGACGTTCGGCGCGGTGGGCGCGGGACTCGACCTCGGGCACGTGCGCTTCCAGGTGCTGGAGCGGTTCAACTCCTACGCCCGGCGCGAGGACGTGGACCTGTCACAGCTGTTCCACGTCGGCGTATGGGCGGCGCCGCGGGCGTGGGGCTATCCGTCCGACCGCGCCGGCATCGGGACGGAGGTGGCCGCGCAGCTCTCGGCCCTGTGGCCCGGCGGGTTCGCCGTGCTCAACGCGGCGGGCAATGGGGTGTTCACCGCGGGGATGCCCGACTCGGGTCGCGTGGCGGGCGCGCTCACGGTCGCGAGCCAAAACCTGCGCGGCCAGACCCTGATCTTCCACCTCGAGGGCGCCCGCCTCCGTCGGCCGGCGCCGGATGCGCCGTTCGATCTCTGGAACGACCACAAGGGACCGCGCGTGTTCGGCATCCACCAGTTCACTGGTACCCGCATGGCCTGGCTTGCCGTCGAGGATCGGGTGCTGGTGGCGGACGACGTGTGGGGGCTGATGGGCGTGGGTGTCGCGCCGTTCTTCGACTACGGTGGTGCCTGGTACGTGGACGAGCCGGCGCGGTTGGGAGGGGACCTCGGCGTGTCGCTGCGCATCGGCCCGACGCGCGCCGTCCGCGGCGACGTGGCGGAGTTCGCCATCGGCTATCGCTTCGGGAAGGGTTTCTCGGGCAGTCGCTGGGGGTTCGCGATCCGCAAGGGTGTGACTTACTGAGCGTGGGAAAGGAGGACCCATGGAGATGCAGTCACAGGGCGCTGGTACGGGAGAGGCGACACTATGGGCGGCCCGTGTCGGCCTGGGCCTCGCGCTGATCGGGCTGATCATGGAGGTCGCCTCGGGTTGGGGCTACCGGCACGGGTGGTGGGGCCTGCGGGTGGCCCTGCGCTACCTGTTCGCCTACGGGGGCGTGGTCGCGATCGTCGCCTGTGTCGTCTCCCTCGTCGTGCTGGCGCTCGCCATCGGCACGAAGTCGCGCGGGGCCGCACTCGCGCTGCTGGGCGTGGTCGCCGGCGCGGTGCCCGGCGTGCTGTTCTATCGCCAGTATCGGCTGGCGCGGAGCGTGCCGCCCATCAACGACGTCGCGACCGACCTCACCAACCCCCCGGGCTATGTCACCGCCGCGACGAACGATTTCTGGAAAGGGAAGGACATGAGCTATCCCGCCGGATTCGCCGACTCGGTGCGCCGCGGCTATCCCGACCTGGGCTCGCTGGTGCTCCCGGTCTCCGCGGCGAAGGCCTACGGCCTCGCGCACGCGACCGCGATGGGCATGTCGGGCTGGGAGGTGACGGGCAGGGACTCGGCCGGGGGGGGCGGGGGGGGCCGGGGGAGCGGGGGGGGCCGCATCGAGGCGACGGCTACGACTGCGTGGTTCGGCTTCAAGGACGATGTGGTGATCCGGGTGACACCGCGCGGGGCGGACAGCGCGGTGGTGGACATGCGCTCCAAGTCGCGCGTGGGGAAGAGCGACGTAGGGGCGAACGCCGCGCGCATCGGGGACTACTTCGCCGCGCTCAAGCAGGCAGCGCGCTAGCGACCGCGTCTCTGCTTCGTCTGCTTCAGCTTCGCCGTCTCCCGCTGCATCAAGGCCTCCGCCCGGCTGAAAAAGTCGAGCAGGAAGGCCAGCTGCGCGTCGCTGTACTCGGCAAATCCCTCGGTCGAGGCGCGGGCGAGCGATTGGAACAGCGCCGTCGCCCGGCGCATGATCGCCGAATGGTGGATCAGGTGCACCATGACCCGCCGCCGGTCGTGCGGGTCGCGCTCGCGCCGGACCCACCCTGCCCGCTCCAGGCGGTCGAGCACGCCCGTGATGGCCCCCGTCGTGAGTCCCGCCCGATCGGCGAGCTCGCCGGCGGTCATCGGTCCCTGGCGGGCGATCAAGTCCGCGTACTTGTGATCGGTGGCGGAGAGCCCGAGGCGCTCGGCCACGGCGGCGTGGAACAGGACCGTCGCGGTGCTCTGGCGCCGCGCCGCCTCGTTCAGGGCGGCGAGGAGCTCCGCGCGCGTGGTCGGGGGCTTGACGGCGGCGGTCGACATTCCCTAATCAACTAAAAGTCTCATATACTTAGTTAATTACCGGCCAAACTACACTAATCCCCCCGGCGATCCGCGGCAAGAGACCCGGTGAACTTCGGGCGTCTGATCGGTGTTATCCCGCTCATGGTGCTCGCAACGAAGCCGGCGGCCCGACGGTGCTGAGACGCCTGATGATCGTGGGCGGCCTGTGGGCGCTGTTCCACGTGTACGTGGGGCAGCGCCTGCTGGCGCACGCTCCGCTCGCCCTGGGGTGGCGGGCGCTCGGGTGGGGGGTGATCGCCCTGCTCGCGCTCGCGCCATTCGCCGCGTTCTTCGCCGCGCGCTCGCGACGCGGCCCGCTCACGGGCGCGCTCGAGCGGGTCGGCTTCACGGCGATGGGGCTGTCGTCCCTGCTCATCGTGTTCGTCCTGGCGGGCGACCTCCTGCACCTGCGAGCGTGGGTGGGAGCCGGGATGTTCGCCGCCGGCGTCGTGGGCGGCGCGCTCGTGGTGCTGTTGCTCGGCTCGTGGCGTGCGCGGCGGCCGGGCGTGGTGCGCGTGGAGGTGCCCATCGCCGGACTCCCCCAGGACCTTCAGGGGTTCCGGATCGTGCAGCTCTCCGACCTCCACGTGGGTCCGACCCTGAAGCGCGACTTCGTGGAGCGCATCGTCGAGACGGCGAACCGGCTCCACCCGGACCTGATCGCGCTGACGGGCGACGTGGCGGACGGCTTGCCGCCCGCGCTGCGCGAGGAAGTCGCGCCGCTGGGGCGGCTCACGGCTCCGCACGGGAAGTTCTTCGTCACCGGCAACCACGAGTACTACTGGGACGCCGCGGGCTGGGTGCGCGAGCTCGAGCACCTGGGCTTCGACGCGCTCGTGAACTCCCATCGCGTGATCAGTCAGGGCGCGGGGCGGCTCCTGCTCGCGGGCGTGACCGACCACTCGGCGAGCCGGCTCGTGCCGGGCCACGCGTCCGATCCGTTCGCGGCGATGGCCGGCGCGCCCGAGAGCGACGTGCGCGTGCTGCTCGCCCACCAGCCGAAGAGCGCGTTCGCCGCGCGCGCGGCGGGCTTCGATCTCCAGCTGTCGGGGCACACGCACGGCGGCCAGTACTTCCCGTTCAACCTGCTCGTGCGGCTGTTCCAGCCGTTCGTCGCGGGGCTGCACCGGCTCGAGGAGATGTGGCTGTACGTGAGCCGCGGGACGGGCTACTGGGGGCCGCCGCTGCGGCTCGGCGCACCGGCCGAGATCACGCTCATCCAATTGACGCGGGCCTGACAACGCCCGCCTTCCCTGGCGTCGTGTTCTTCACCGCGTTGGAAATCATCGGCGCGCCGCTCTTTATTTACTGGCAGGACCGTGTAGCCCAGGCTGCCGTCACGCCGTAAGGAGCTCCCATGAGCCGGCTTCTCGCCTCGCGTCGGCGCGTGTTCTTCGCAGCGCTGGGTCTCCTGCTGGTGCTGGACGTCGGACGCTCGATCCTCGGCCGGCTGGGCTACGCGCACCCCACGGCCACGTGGCAACCCGATCCGGCCGTCTACGCCGATCTCACCTGGCCGCCCGGCGCCGACCTCGCAGCCGACGTGCCGCTCGGCCGCCGCGTCTACGCGCAGCGCTGCGCCGTGTGCCACGGGCCGGATGGGCGAGGCAACGGGCCCGCCGCTCCCTCACTGATCCCGCGCCCGCGCGACTTCACCCTCGGCCAGTTCAAGTACAAGTCCACCGCTGCGGGCCAGCCGCCCACGGAAGCCGACTTGATGCACGTCGTGGCGACCGGCTTGCCGGCGAGCGCCATGCCCTACTGGCGCGACATCCTCGACTCGGTTGAGACCCGCGCGGTGGTGGCGTACGTGAAGAGCATGTCCCGAGGGTTCGAGCGGCCGGCACCCGCGCCCCTCGCCGTGCCGCCGCGTGCCGCGCCGACGGCGGCGAGCATCGCGCGCGGTAGAGCGTTGTTCACCACCAAGGGGTGCATCGCCTGTCACGGGTCCGATGGGCGGGCGCGCCTGGTCCAGAAAGACGCGAAGGGCTACCCGCTCGTGTCCCGCGATCTGACGGCCCCGTGGACGTTCCGCGGCGGCAGCGAGCCGGAGCAGATCTGGCTGCGTCTCACGACAGGCCTCGCCCCCGGTCCGATGCCCTCGTTCGCCGCGACCACGACGGCGGCCGAGCGGTGGGACCTGGTGAACTACGTCGGCTCGCTCGCCCGCATCCCGCCGTGGGCACCCGGTGGCAGGCTCGACGGTCCGGGCCAGCAGGCCGATCGCGTGCAGCGGGGGGAGTACCTCGTACACGCGGAGATGTGCGGCCTGTGTCACACGGCCATCAACCGCACCGGCATCTACCGTGCGGACGACTTCTATCTCGCCGGTGGGATGCGGGTGGGGATCTACCCGCACGGGATGTACGTCAGCCGCAATCTCACGTCCGACCGGGCGACCGGCCTCGGCATGTGGACCGAGGAGCAGATCGCCAACGCCATCCGCAACGGTCGCTCGCCGAAGCGGGTGCTCAGTCCGCACGCGATGCCGTGGATCTTCCTGCACGCCCTCACCCAGGACGACGCCCTCGCGATCGCGAGCTATCTGAAGACGCTGCCCCCCGTGCGGAACGAGGTGCCGGCGCCGCTGCACTACGGCGTCGTCGAGACCATCGTCGCGAAGGTGGTGGCGGGGTTGCCCGCGGCTGGCCCCACGCTGCTCTCGTACGCCGACGGCAACTTCGGCCAGACCACCACAGGCCCGCCGCGCGACCTGGGACAGCGGATTCTCGTGGACGCGCAGTGGCTCACCCTGCTGCTCGGCGCGGTGTTGTTCTTCTTCGCGGGGCCTCCAGAGCGCCGCCTGCCGCACGGAGCGCGTGGCTGGCTCAAGCTTGTAGGCGTGGTTGGGGGGATCATCCTCCTGGGCGTGTTCGGCGGGGTGCTGTACGCGACCCCCACGTTGCGGATCATTCCGCCGGAGCAGATCGCCGGGGGCATTGACCGGACGATCCCGCAGCTCAACCCGGCCCGGTTCGGGAGCCCCGAGCGGGCGGCCCTCGCCGCCCGCGGCCGCTACGTGTTCAGCGTGGCCTCGTGTGCCATGTGCCACGGATCGGACGGCAGCGGCGGGTTGAAGATCAGCTGGAAGCCGTTCGGCACGTTGTGGGTGCGGAACATCACACCGGACTCGGCGACCGGGATCGGCGCCTGGAGCGATGCGGAGATCGCCCGCGCGATCCGCGCCGGTGTCAGCCGCGACGGCCGGGCGCTCCACTGGCAGGGGATGATCTGGGACCACGCCTCGAACTGGGACGAGGAGGACATCCGCGCGGTGATGGTCTACCTGCGCACCATCCCCCCAGTGCGCCACGCCGTCCCCGCGCCGCGGCCGCCGGCGCCGGATGACTGCGTGATCTACGGCTTCTGGGTGAGGCCGAGCGCCGTGCCGGGGTGTCGTTGATCAGGGTTGAACTCTGACGGCCACCTGAACGCGTACACGGTGCGCCGACTCTCCCTCCACGAGGTGAACATGCACATGCTATTTCCCGCGCTGCTGCGATTCACGGATGTCGGCTTACTCCTCCTGCGCCTCATGGTCGCCGTCGTGTTCTTGGATAGCGGATGGAACCACCTCAAGAACCCGGTCGAGCGGTCGAAGAGCATCGGTGCGAGCCCCCGCTTCACGGTATTCCTGGGCAGCGCGGAAGTGGTCGGCAGCATCGGCGTCGCCCTCGGGCTCCTCACACAGCTCGCCGCCATGGGGCTGATCTTGATCATGCTCGGCGCGATCCAGAAGAAGATCTTCGTGTGGAAGACGGGGTTCTGGGGCGGCCGAGCCTACGGCTGGCACTACGATCTGATGCTGGTCGTGATGAATCTCGTCATCGTCACGACCGGCGGCGGCAAGCTCGTCATACTCTAGGGAGGATCGCATGCACCAGCGCCTCTGAGTCGTGGCCCCGCTGCTCGTCGCCATCACCGCCCCGGCGCAGCAGGCGCCGCGCCAAAGCGACCAACCTGTATCTCCACGCCGACGGGACGCTGTCCTTCGACGCGCCTGCACCGGAGGCGCGCGGCGCCACCTATCGCGCGTACGTTTCCGACCCGGCGAATCCCGTCCCCTATCGCCAGCGCCCGATCACACCGACCTACCCCGCCGGCGATTGGCGGACCTGGGAAGTGCAGGACCAGCGGTTCGTCGACCAGCGGCCGGACGTCGTGACGTTCGTGAGCGTACCGCTCGACCACGACCTCACGAATCACCGGCGAGGTGGCGGCCGACCTGTTCGTGTCGACCTCCGGCAGCGATGCCGACGTCGTGGTCAAGCTGATCGATGTCTATCCCGAGGACGCGCAGCCGAACACCTGGGACCCGGAGGCCGGTCCCGCGCCTGGGCAGTATGCGCGCTCCGTCAACGGCTACGAGCTACCCATCGCCATGGAGGTCCGGCGCGGCCGATATCTCGCGAGCTACGAGCACCCGCACCCGCTCACTCCGAACACGCCGCTCGAGTGGAAGATCCCGCTCCGCGACCGGGACCACGTCTTTCTGAAGGGTCACCGCCTGATGGTGCAGGTGCAATCGACCTGGTTCCCCCTGATCGACCGCAACCCGCAAAAGTTTGTCCCGAGCATCTACGCCGCGACGGCGGCCGATTTCATCAAGGCGACCCAGCGCGTGTACTGCTCCCCCACCTTGCCGTCGCACATCGCGCTGCCTGTCGTGCCGTAGGTCGGCCTGGAGGTTCGCGCTGGTTTGGGGAGTGGGTTGAGTTGACAGCTGACGGCTCGGCGGTAGGATTGCCCGCATGCCGATTCCCACCGAGCCGATTGGCAGCATTCCGAGACCCCCCGAGCTCGTCGAGGCAATGCGGCAGCTCGCGTCTGGCCGGAGCTCGCCGGACAGAGTGAGACCGCTGTACGAGCAAGCCGTTCGCGACACGATTCAACGCTTCGAGGCCACCGGGTCTCCCGTGATTACTGATGGAGAACAGTCCAAACCGAGCTTTGTCAGCTACCCGATCCACGGGCTTGAGACCCTCGCGCCCGACGGCGTCACGATCGCCTTCGCGGACGGTCATGTCCGCCAGCTCCCGCGACTGACGGCAGGTCCTTTTCGATACCGCACCTACGCGGATTCCTTCTTGGAGGAGGCAAAGAAGCACGCCCGGGTTCCGATTAAACAGGCGGTCATCTCGGCCTCGGCGCTGAGTTTGCTCTATCCTCAGGGCGGCGTACCAGGCTACACGAGAGAGGTGTTCCTGGACGACCTCGTTCGCGAGGCCGAGCGCGACATCCGTCGTTGCCTGACGCAGGGTGCCCACATCGTGCAGATCGACTTCACGGAAGGCAGGCTCGCGGTAAAGCTCGATCCGACGAAGCAGCTGCTCAAGGCCTTCGTCGGCCTCAACAACCGCGTGTTGGAACGGTTCACGCGCGCGGAGAGGACGCGGATCGGTGTCCACACTTGCCCCGGCGGCGACAAAGACTCAACGCATAGCGCGGATGTGGACTATGGGCAGCTCTTGCCCAGCCTTTTCGAACTCAACGTCGGAAACTTCTACATCCAGCTCGCGAGCGAGAAGGACCGCGGCCGGGTCCTCGCTATCATCAAGGAGCACGCGAAGCCCGACCAGAAAATCTTCGTCGGCGTGATCGACCCGATCAATCCGATAATCGAAACGCCCGAAGAAGTACGCGATCGCGTCCTGGAAGCCGCCGAATTCATCCCTCTCCCTCAGCTCGGTACAACGGACGACTGCGGATTCGCGCCGTTCGGCGACGACACGTCCACTAGTCGCGACATGGCGTTTGGGAAGATCAAGGCGCGGGTCGCCGGCACGAAGCTCGCTGCCCAGGTGCTCGGAGTCTGACGCAACCTCCTCACGCGAGGCCGAATCGCTCCATGCGGGTGTAGAGCTTGCTGCGGCTCAGGCCGAGCAGCTTGGCCGCTTTGGATCTGTTCTGGCCGGCCTGTTTGAGGGCGCCCTCGATGAGCGTGCGCTCCATCGCCTCGAGGTCCACCCCGTGAGCCGGAAACGCCTCGACCGCGGGCTGGGCGGCCGGGGGGACTTGGGGAGCCGCTGCGAGCGGGGGCGGGGGCGCGCTCTTCGGCGACTCGGCGTGCCAGGGCAGATGCTCGGGGTTGATGAGACCCCCCTCACAGAGAATCAGCGCCCGCTCCACCGCGTTGCGCAGCTCACGAACGTTCCCCGGCCAGCCGTAGGCCAGGAAGTGCTCGCGCGCCTCGCGCGAGATCCCCGCGGCCGGCCGCCCGAGCACCACCGGCCCGAGCTCCTGCACGAAGTGCTCGAGCAGCGGCAGGATGTCCCCCGGGCGCTCCCGCAGCGGGGGCAGGTGAATCGCGAAGACATGTAGGCGATAATACAGATCCTCGCGAAACGCGCCCCTGGTCATCGCCCCCTTCAGATCGCGGTTGGTGGCGGCGATGACGCGCACGTCGGCCTTGAGCATCCGCGTCCCGCCGAGCCGCTGGAACTCCCGCTCTTGGAGCACCCGGAGGAACTTCGCCTGCACGGCCGGGCTCATCTCCCCCACCTCATCCAGAAACAGCGTCCCGCCGGCCGCTTGCTCGAGCCGTCCCGCGCGCGCCGCCACGGCTCCGGTGAAGGCCCCCTTCTCGTAGCCGAACAGCTCTGATTCGAGCAACGCCTCCGGGAGCGCCGCGCAGTTCAACGCGACGAACGGCCCCTCGGCCCGGCGCGACCCACGGTGGATCAGGTGCGCCACGACCTCCTTGCCGGTCCCCGATTCCCCGGTGAGGAGCACCGTTGTCTCAGCGGGGGCCACTTTCGCGGCTTGACCCAGCACGTCGCGCCAGGGTTTCGAGGAGCCGACCGGCGCGTGACGTCCCTCGGCCTCGAGCTGCGCCGCGAGGCCAGCGACCCGGGCTTCGAGGCGGACGGCCCGTTCCTGGGCTGCGGCGCGCCGGCGCTCTTCCTCGGCCAAGCGCTCGTGGGCGAACGCCAAGGCCACCAGGTCGGCGATGCGCCGCCCCGGTGGCACGTCCGCTTCCGTGTAGGGATCCGGCGCGCGTGAGAGGAAGTTCAGAAAGCCCAGCACGTCCCCATGCAGGCGCACGGTCAACCGCAGCCACGACGGGTAGCCCATTCGGACCCAGGGCGGACCGGGGTGCCACTGGAACGGCTCGTCGGCGCCACTCGAAGCCGTACGCACCAATCCCTCGAGCCCCGCGGTCTTCCCCGGCAGCATCCGGAGGTGGCGAAAGATTGCGAAGTCTTCCTGGGCCAACCTGGGCGACGGCGGCGCGAAGGAAGTCCCGAGGAGTGGGGCCCGTTGGTCGTCTTCGGAAACGGCCACGACGCGGTAGCGCTCGCCGTCCTCCGTAACCAGCCCGAACAGGAGGCAATCGTGCGGGACGGTTTGGCGGGCCAGCGCGGAGATCCGGGCAAAGACCTCTTGGACATCGAGGCTCTGGGCGAGGACGTTCAGCAGCAGTCCGAAGGTCTCTTCGGTCGAGCCGGCAGCCATCTCCAGGCATATTCTACTCGCCTGTCGGCTCCCGCGCACTTCTGCTCAGCCGTCCGCACCCCACGATGCCGGCGCCGCACGACCACGTGTGACCGTGGTGCCGCCGAACGCTCGGCGGTGCAGCGACTTGCCTTGCGTGGTCGGTGTTGCCTGCCGACTGGCACACGGCATGCGAAAGCGGTGCGCATGCCGACCGTGACTTCGCGCGACGGGATTCCGTACCGTCGCCTTGGACGCACCGGAGAGATGGTGTCGCTGATCGGCGTGGGCGGCTACCACCTCGGGAGGCAAGCGGACGAGCAGGAAACCATCCGCATCGTCCGCACGGCCGTCGACAACGGAGTCAACTTCCTCGACAACTGCTGGGACTACAACGGTGGGGCGAGCGAGATCCGCATGGGAAAGGCGCTGCGCGACGGCTATCGCGACAACGTGTTTCTCATGACCAAGATCGACGGTCGCAACAAGGACACGGCGGCGCAACAGATCGATGAGTCGCTGCGCCGGCTCGAGACCGACCGCATCGACCTCATGCAATTCCACGAGGTGATCCGGATGACGGACCCGGAGCGGGTGTTCGGGACCGACGGTGCGCTGGAAGCGGTGGTAGCGGCGCAGCGCGCCGGCAAGATCCGCTACGTCGGGTTCACTGGCCACAAGAGTCCCGCCATCCATCTCCGGATGCTCGACACCGCCCGGGCGAACGGGTTCACGTTCGATGCGGTGCAGATGCCGCTAAACGTGATGGATGCCCATTACGACAGCTTCGAGAAGCAGGTTGTGCCCGTGCTGGTCGCGCAGGACATCGGCGTGCTGGGGATGAAGCCCCTGGGCGATCCGTTCGTCCTGGTGAGCGGCACGGTGACGGCCGTCGAATGCCTCCACTATGCCATGAACCTGCCGACGAGCGTCGTGATTACGGGGTGCGATTCACTGCCGGTGCTCGAGCAGGCACTGCACGCGGCGCGCACCTTTCGCCCGCTGAGCGAGGCTGCCGTGGCGGCGCTGCTCGGCCGGACGGCGCACGCCGGGGGCGATGGGAAATACGAGCTGTACAAGACGACCCATCATTTCGATGGGACATACCAAAATCCACAATGGTTGGGGTGAGACGATGCGCGTGGGCTTTATTGGCGTGGGAGCGATGGGCAGCCGCATGGCGGGGCGGTTACTGGCAGCCCACCACGAGGTGGTCGTGTACGACCGGACCCGGGAGAGTACGCTGCCCTTGCAGCAACGCGGCGCGAAGGTGGCGGCGACGTCGAGCGAGCTGGCGGCCGGCGTCGACATGGTGTTCTCGAGCCTCACGAACGACGCCGCGCTGGAGCAGGTGATGTTCGGGCCCGATGGGGTTCTGACGGGCGCTCGCGCCGGGGCGACTGTTGTCGACATGAGCACCGTGAGCCCCCGCACGTCGCGCCGACTGCACGAGGCGGCTCGCAGCAAAGGCGTCTCAGTGCTCGACGCTCCCGTCTCGGGAAGCACCGTTCAGGCGGAGCAGGGACAGCTCGTGATCTTCGTGGGGGGCGAGGAGGACGTGTACCAGAAGTGCCAGCCCATCCTCGCCGTGCTGGGCAGTAAGACGTTCTATCTCGGGCCCAGTGGCGCCGGCACGACGATGAAGCTGTGTGTCAACACACTGCTGGGGCTGGGCGTCCAGGCGCTGGCCGAGGCGATCGCACTCGGCTCGAAGGCCGGGCTGCCGCGCGAGCGGTTCCTCGAGGTCCTGGGTGAAACCGCGGTGGTCTCGCCCAGTCAGAAGTCCAAGCTCGAGAACGCTCGCAAGGACGAGTACCCCGCCGCGTTCGCGCTGCGGCTGATGTTCAAGGACTTCGGGCTGATCCTGGAGACGGCTATGGAGTTGTCGGTCCCGATGCCCGCGACGGCCGCGGCCGTGCAGGTCGCCGCCGCGGAGCAGGCCCGGCAGCTGGCCGCGCACAGTGATGAAGACTTCTCGGTAGTCGTCCGAGCGATGGAACGGTTGGCGGGCGTCGCCCGGGCGCAATGAACGTGCGAGCGGCCGTCCTGCTGGCGTCCTTGTGGGCGTCGACCCCGCCGGAGGCGTTGCGCGACCCGGCCGTGGTGGCGAGCCACGACGGCGTGCTGGCGCTGACGCTCACCGCCGCGCGAGGTCGGGTGCAAGTCGGGGGGCGGCGGGTCACCGCGGAGGTGTACAACGGGAGCTACGTGCCGCCGACACTCCGCGTGCAGCCGGGCGACGTGGTCCGGCTGCGGCTCGTCAATGCGCTCGACGAGACCACGAACCTCCACATGCACGGCTTGGCGGTTTCGCCGCTCGGCAACTCCGACAACGTGTTCCTGCACATCGCGCCCGGCCGCGCGCAGGACTACGAGATCCGCATCCCTGCAACCCACGCACCGGGACTGTATTGGTACCATCCGCACCCCCACGGCCGCTCGGATGAGCAGGTGAGAAACGGCATGTCCGGCGCGCTGATCGTCGAGGGCCTGCTCGACCCGTTTCCGGAGCTGCGCGACTTGCCCGAGCACGTGCTGCTGCTCAAGGACGCGCAGATCGGGCGCGGGCAAATCGTGCATCGCGGGATCGGCGACGACGCCGTACGCACGCTGAACGGCATGCTCGATCCCACGATTACGCTCCGTCCCGGCGAGACCCAGTTGTGGCGCATCGGGAATGTCGGAGCTGACCTGTATTACCTGCTCACGCTCGACGGACACCGCTTCTACGAGGTGGCGCGCGATGGTCACCGCCTCACCCATCTAGTGCCGAAGCGGCAGCTGCTGCTCGAGCCGGGGGCGAGAGAGGAAGTCCTTGTGCAGGCGGCCGGCCCCGGGACCTATCAGCTCCGGACCGCCGCGTTCGACACCGGGCCGCAGGGCAACCAGTACCCGGGGGCCGTGCTCGCGACCGTGCGTGTGGAAGGGGCGGCAGTCCCCCCGCTCGCTCTTCCCAAGAGGTTGCTCCCCGTTGCCGACCTGCGCCGCCAGATCACGAATCGCCGCACGATCGTGTTCTCCGAATCGGCCGACGGCGACACGTTCTTCGTCGACGGCCGCACCTTCGACCCGAACCGCACCGACACCCGCGTGAAGCTCGGCGCGATCGAAGAATGGACCATCCGGAACGAGTCCGGCGAGCTGCACGACTTCCACATCCACCAGACGCACTTTCAGGTGACGGAGGTGAACGGCGTGCCGCAACGGTTCGACGGGTACCAGGACATCGTCAACGTCCCGGTGCACGGCGAGGTGAAGGTGGTCATCCCGTTCACCGATCCGGTCATCGTCGGCAGGTTCGTGTATCATTGCCACCTGCTGTCGCACGAGGACAAGGGGATGATGGCGACGATCGAGGTGACGCCCTAGAGCTACGCGAGCCCGAAGCGCTCCATGCGGGTGTAGAGCTTGCCGCGGCTCAAGCCGAGCAGCTTGGCGGCCTTGGATTTGTTCTGGCCGGCCTGCTTGAGCGCGCGCTCGATGAGGGTGCGCTCCATCGCCTCGAGGTCCACCCCGTGAGGGGGGAAGTCTCCGACAGGGGGTTGGGAAGCGGGGCCAGCGGGTAGGGGCGGGGGCGCGCTCCTCGCCGACTCGGCGTGCCAGGGCAGATGCTCGGGATTGATCAGGCCTCCCTCGCACAGAATCAGCGCCCGCTCCACCGCGTTGCGCAGTTCTCGCACGTTGCCCGGCCAGGCGTGGGCCAGAAACTGCTCGCGCGCCTCGCGCGAGATCCCCGCCGCCGGCCGCCCGATGACCACCGGCCCCAGCTGGTTCAGGAAATGCTCGAGCAGTGGCAGGATGTCCTCCGGGCGCTCCCGCAGCGGCGGCAGGTGAATCGCGAACACGTGCAGCCGATAGTAGAGATCCTCGCGAAACGCTCCCCTGGTCATGGCGACCCGCAGGTCGCGGTTCGTCGCCGCGATGACCCGCACGTCGGCCTTGAGCATCCGCGTGCCGCCGAGCCGCTGAAACTCCCGCTCCTGGAGCACCCGGAGGAACTTCGCCTGCACGGCCGGGCTCATCTCGCCCACCTCGTCGAGAAACAGCGTGCCGGCCGCGGCCTGCTCGAGCCGCCCCGCGCGCGCCGCTACGGCCCCGGTGAAGGCCCCCTTCTCGTAGCCGAACAGCTCTGACTCGAGTAACGCCTCCGGGAGCGCCGCGCAGTTCAGCGCGACGAACGGCCCCTCCGCACGGCGCGACCCGCGGTGGATCAGGTGCGCCACGACTTCCTTGCCCGTTCCCGATTCCCCGGTCAGGAGCACCGTTGTCTCAGCCGGGGCCACTTTCGCCGCTTGCGCCAAGACCTCGCGCCACGATTTCGACGCGCCAATGGCGCGGTGGCCCTCCGCTCCTTCCAGCTCCGCCGTGAGCCGGGCCACGCGGGCTTCGAGCTTGACGGCGCGCTCCTGCGCCTGGGCGCGCCACCGCTCCTCCTCGGCCAAGCGCTCGTGGGCGAACGCGAGAGCCACAAGGTCCGCGATGCGGCGTGCCGCCGGCAGGTCGGCCTCGCCGTACTGCTCCGGCGCGCGGGAGAGAACGTTCAGAAAGCCCAGCACGCCGCCTCGCAAGCGGACGGTGAGCCGGATCCACGACTCGTACCCCCGAGCCCACGGCCAATTGGGGTGCCACTCGAACGGCTCGTCGGCGCCGCTGGAAGCCGTGCGCATCTGGCCCGCGCACCCCCAGGTCTTCCCCGGCAGCGTCCGCACGTGGTGGAAGATCGCGAAGTCCTCCTTGAGCAACCGCTGCGACAACGCCGACAAAGGAATCTCCGCGGGCGCCGCCTGCGAGTCCTCGGAAGAAGCGACGATGCGGTAGTGCTCACCGTCGGCCGTGATCAGACCGAACATCAGCCGATCGTGCGGGACGGTTTCGCGGGCCAGCGCGGAGATCCGGGCGAAGATTTCACGGACGTCGAGGCTCTGCGCCACGACGTTCAGCAGCGGTCCTAAGGTGTCTTGATCCGGGCCAGCGGCCATCTCGAAAGAGATTCTATGCGCCGCGCCACTGCACGCTAGAGCGCTGTCGACTTGTGTGCACTTGTGCTTGGAGTTCGTCAACACCCCGAGCGTCGCGGCGCCGCGCCGTCCGTCTCATGGAATACCGAACCCACGACCCCACAGGGACTTTGGCGCTCGCGCGCCCGCGCCGTGCACCTGGCATGCCGGGTGCAAAGGCCACGCGGCGACCACGATTTCACACACAAGGAGAAGACGATGCGAACCACACAGCTTCTGACGGCAGCCGCCCTGCTCGCGCTGGGGGCCTGCGCCCCTGCTATCAGCGTGCGCACGGCGCTGAGCCCGGACGCGAGCCTCACTGGGCTGCACACGTTCCGTGTGCTACCGACCCCCCAACCGAAGATCGCGAGCGCCGTCTCATCGACCAACGACCCGATGCTCGTGAACTCGATCTCGAACCGGGCGCTCCGTGCCGACCTGGCACAGGAGTTCGCGGGCCTCGGCTACGTCGCGAGCGACAGTAACCCTGACTTCTGCGTCGCGTACTACGCCAGCACCAACCAGAAGCTCGACGTCACGTACTGGGATTACGGTTATGCGTGGCGGCCGCACTGGTGGAGCGGCTGGGGACGCCGGTGGGGCCGTGGCTGGGGAGGGGACTGGGGGATCCAGAGTCCAACGGTGACTCAATACACCGAGGGAACCGTGATCGTCGATGTGATCGACCCCAAGACCAAAGACCTGTTGTGGCGTGGCCAGGGGGTCGCCGCGGTTTCGGACGACGAGGCGCAGTACGAGCAGGTGCTCAAGAAGACCGTCGCGGCCATCGTCGACAAGTTCCCCGGAGCGTCAAGCAAGGTCGCACTGGCGCAGTAGGCGCGCGGACCGATGACGCATCAAAGCGTGGAGATCCTGATCGGCAAGCTCGTCACCGACGAGGAGTTGCGAGAGGCGTTTCAGCAAAATCCTCACGGAGTGTTGATGTGGCTGCTGCGGCAGGGTCTCCAGCTGAGCCGACTCGAGATCGAGGCGCTCAAGTCCATCAAGCCGTCGGACTTGAGCGGTCTCGCTGACATGATCGACAGACGCCTGCAGAAGGCGTCGCTGAGGAGGGCACCTATGACAGACGCAGTTCGCGACACGGACACGCTTCCCACGGCGCCGCTCGGCACCACCGGCATGCGGATCACGCGCGTCGGCTTCGGCGCGTGGGCGATCGGCGGCGGCGGCTGGACCTTCGCCTGGGGCAACCAGGATGATGCGGACTCGATCGCCGCCATCCGTCACGCCGTCGAGCGCGGCATCAACTGGATCGATACGGCGGCGGTGTACGGCCTCGGCCACTCCGAGGAGATCGTCGCCCGCGCGCTGCGCGATATCCCGGCCGACGACCGGCCATACGTCTTCACCAAAGCCGGCCTGGTCTGGGACGAGCACGACCATGCCGCCCCGCTGCGCCGCGTGGGGGATCCCCTGAGCCTTCGCCGCGAGGTCGAGGCCTCGCTCCGCCGGCTCGGCGTCGAGCGCATCGACCTGTACCAGATGCACTGGCCCGCCGAGGACGGCACTCCGCTCGAAGACTACTGGGGCACACTCCTGCAGCTGAAGGAGGAAGGGAAGGTCCGCGCCGTCGGGCTCTCCAATCACGACGTCGCGCAGCTCGAAGCGGCGGAGCGGCTCGGACACGTGGACACGCTGCAGCCGCCGTTTTCCGCGATCCGCCGGGAGGTCGCGGCTGCGGAGCTCCCGTGGTGTGCCGCGCACGGCACCGGGGTCATCGTATACAGTCCGATGCAGTCGGGACTCCTCACGGGCACGTTCAGCGCCAAACGCGCTGCCCAGTTGGATGCGGGTGACTGGCGTTCCCGCTCTCCCGATTTCACCGGTGAGGGGTTACGCCGTAATCTCGCGCTGGCCGAGGCGCTACGACCGATCGCGGAGCGACACGGCGCGACGGTCGCTGCGGTGGCGGTGGCCTGGACGCTCGCCTGGCCAGGCGTGAGCGGCGCCATCGTGGGCGCGCGATCCTCCGCGCAGGTGGACGGTTGGATCGGCGCGGCGGCGCTCGCGCTGACCGACGCGGATTTGGACGAAATCGCCGGCGCCATCAAGCGCACGGGTGCTGGAACGGGGCCGGCCCGGCCGTGAAGGCACTGGCGCTGGTCATCGTCCTGGGGTCGAGCCTTCCCGCGACCGGTCGGAGCCAGGAGCCGGACCCGTCCGCGCTCGGGCCCCGGCTGTCGCTCGAGACGGTGGTCGCGCGCACGCTCGCCTACAGTCCGGGCGTGGCCGGCGCGCAGGGCGCGGTGCGCGACGCGGCCGCCCTCCGGCGTGTGACACTCGGGGCGTACCTGCCGACTGTGGCCCTCAATTCGAGCGCGGGCTGGACCGATCAATCCCTTGCGACCGCCGGTGTGTCGGGCCCCGCTCTCGGGAGCACGCTGAACGCGTACGGCGCCGGACTCGCGGCCGCGGTCGACGTCTTCACGGGCGGCCGCCGCGGCGCGCAACGGAGCCAAGCCGAGGCGATCAGCCAAGCTGCGGACGCCGGGCTCGTGCAGCAGCGCTACGCGACGATGCTCTTCGCCAAGCAGGGCTACTACGACGTGTTGCGCGCGCACGAGTTGGTGCGCGTCGCCACGGAATTCGTCGCGCAGGCCGAGCTGGGACTCGGCTATGCCCGGGACCGTCTCGCCGCGGGCACCGCGACGCGGGCGGACGTGCTGCTGGCGGAGCTGGCGCTGTCGACGGCCCGTCGCCAACAGCTCGCGGCCCGCGATACGCTCAGCACGACCAGCGCCGCCCTGGGCCGGCTGGTGGGTGCCAACGGACCCGTCGATGCAGACTCGTTGAGCACGCTCGAGCCCGCGCCGCTCGCGCTCGGCGATTCGGCCGTCCTTGCACTGGCACCGGCGGCTGCACCCGCCGTCGCGCAGGCTCAGGCGCTGGCGAATGCCGGCGCCGCGGCCGTCCGCGCCTCCGAGACTCAGTACCTCCCGACGATCTCGCTCGGCGCCGGCTACAACTGGTCGAACGACGGGCGCGTCACCGGAGCGCTGCGGTCGGGGTGGATCGTCGCGCTCACCACGTCGTTCCCGCTCTTCAACGGGTTCGTGCGCGAGGCATCCGTCACGCAGGCGAAGGTCGCCGCCGATGTGGCGACCGCGACCTCGGCGGATACGAAGCGCTTCGTGCGTGCGGAGTCACAGCGGCTGGTCGGCAGCCTTCGCGTCGCCGAGCAGGACATCACGCTGACGCGCGACGCGGTGCGGCTTGCCGGCGAAGATCTGCGCGTCATCCAGGCGCGGTATCGCGCCGGCATCGCGACGATTCTCGATGTGCTCACTTCCCAGACCGCTCTCATTCAGGCCGAGCTCGATCTCGTGAGCGCGCGGTTCACCTATCAGGTCGCCCGCGCCTCGCTCGAGGCGCTGCTCGGACGGGACCTATGAGGCATCAGCCATGATGTGGATCGTCCGGGTCGCGCTGCGGCGCCCCTACACCTTCATCAGCGGCGCCATCCTCGTCCTCATCGCCGGGCTGGTGGCGATCATGACGACGCCGGTGGACATCTTCCCGGCGATCCCGCTCCCGGTCGCCACGGTGATCTGGCAATACAACGGCATGTCGCCGGAGGAGATGGAGGAGCGGATCGTGTCGATCGTCGAGCGGTCCTACTCGGTCACCGTCAACGACATCGAGCACATCGAGTCGCAATCGTTGACCGGCGTCGCGGTGATCAAGGTCTTCTTCCAGCCGACTGCCGACGTGGCGACCGGCGTGGCCCAGCTCACCGCCGTATCCCAGAGCAACACCAGGACGCTGCCGCCCGGGACTACGCCGCCGATCATCCTGCGCTTCAACGCGACCGACGTGCCGGTCCTCCAGATCGGCATCGGGAGTAGCACGATGTCGTCGGCCGAGCTCAACGACTACGTGCTCAATGTCGTCCGCCCGCCGCTCGCGTCGGCTCAAGGCGCGTCCATCCCGTACCCCTATGGGGGCGCGCCCCGGGTGATCAACGTCGACCTCGATCTGGCGCGACTGTACGCGAAGGGGCTCTCTCCGTCGGATGTGAGTGCCGCCGTTAACGCGGAGAACGTCATCCTGCCGGCGGGGTCAGCGAAGCTGGGGACCCGCGAATACAACGTGCGCCTGAACTCGAGCCCGGACATCGTGGCGCAGCTGAACGACATGCCGATCAAGCAGGTCAACGGGGCGATGGTGTACATCCGGGACGTCGCGCAGGTGCGCGATGGTGCCGGCGTGCAGACCAACATCGTGCGCCAGAACGGCGCGCACGGCGTGTATCTCACGCTGCTCAAGACCGGCCACGCCTCGACCCTCGCCGTGGTCAACCAGGTGAAGGCTCTCCTCGCCCGGATCAAACCCTCACTGGCGCCGGGACTCGACGTGCAGTACCTGGCGGACCAGTCGCTCTTCGTCCGCGCCTCGATCTCGGGGGTCATTCGTGAAGCCGTCATCGCAGCCTGCCTCACGGCCCTGATGATCCTCCTGTTCCTCGGGAGCTGGCGCAGTACGCTGATCATCGCGACCTCGATTCCGCTCGCGGTGCTGTGCTCGATCATCTGCCTCGCGGCGCTGGGACAGACGCTCAACGTGATGACCCTGGGCGGGCTCGCGCTCGCGGTGGGCATCCTGGTGGACGACGCGACGGTCACGATCGAGAACATCAACCGCAACATGGAGGAGGGGAAGGAGATCTTGCAGGCGATCATGGACGGGGCGGCGCAGATCGCGACCCCGGCATTCGTCTCCACGATTTCCATCTCGATCGTGTTCGTGCCGATGTTCTTCTTGAGCGGTCCCGCGGCTGCGCTGTTCCGACCGCTCGCGATGGCGGTCGTGTTCGCCGTGCTCGCCTCGTACGTCCTGTCGCGGACCATCGTGCCCACGATGGCCCACTATCTCTTGGCCGCTGACGCGCACCGTCTCGCCGCGGGCCGGACGGCGGCGCGGGGTGCGATCGAGCGGGTGAGCGCGCGGTTCGAGGCGGTCTTCGAGCGCTTCCGGGGAGCCTACCGCGACCTGCTCGCCTGGGCCCTCGAGCATCGGCGGCTGGTGCTCGGCGCGGCCGCCGGCGTCGTCGCCCTTGGTGTGGCCCTGGTTCCGTTCGTCGGCGAGGACTTCTTCCCGACGACGGACGCAGGCGCGTTCCAGCTCCACGTGCGGGCGCCCGTCGGGACGCGGGTCGAGCAGACGGAGCTCATCGTCGCCGGCGTGGAACGCGCCATCCGGCGCGTGATCCCGCCGGCGGAGCTGAGTCTCGTGCTCAGCAACGTCGGCATCAACCGCAACGCGATCAACCTGGCGACCAGCGCCAGCGCCACGCTGAACGCGGCGGACGCCGATGTGCTCGTCCAGCTCGGGTCGAACCGGAGCGGCTCGACGTGGGATTACGTGCGGCGCCTGCGCGCCACGCTCCCGAACGAGTTCCCCGGCGTGACCTTCTTCGCCGTGCCGGCGGACATCGTGAACCAGGTGCTGAATCTCGGGCTGCCGGCCCCGCTCGACGTCCAGGTCGTGGGGGCGAACAAGATGGCCGACTACCAGACCGCCACCCGTCTCGCGGAACAGATTCGGCGCATCCCCGGCGCGGTCGACGTCCGCGTGCAGCAGGTGGCGAACTACCCGGACCTGTTGTTCTCGGTGGACCGGACCCTGGCGCAGCAGATGGGGCTCACGCAGCGCCAGGTGGCGAGCAACCTCCTCGTCTCGCTCAGCTCGAGCGCGCAGACGGCGCCGAACTTCTGGCTCAACCCGCAGAGCGGGATCAGCTATACCGTGCAGGTCATGACGCCACCGGACAAGATCACCTCGTTCGAGGGGATGACCAACACTCCGGTGACGGCGCCCGGTCTCTCGACGCCGCAGCTGTTCGGCAACCTGGTGACGGCGCGGCGCCAGACCTCGCTCGCCGTGGTGAACCACTACAACCTGCTGCCGGTCGCCGACGTCTACGCGGCCCCCGACGAGCGCGATCTCGGCGGCGTCGCCGCGGACGTCGACCGGGTCATCGCCCAGATGCGGCCGTCGCTCCCCAAAGGGACGAGCATCGTGTTGCGGGGCCAGGTGGCGAGCATGCGGTCGTCGTTCCTGGGGCTCGGGTTGGGGGTGCTCTTCGCCATGGTGCTCGTGTACCTCCTGCTCGTGATCAACTTCCAGTCCTGGCTCGATCCGTTGGTGATCGTCGCGGGGCTGCCGGGGGCGCTCGCGGGGGTCGTGTGGATGCTCTTCACCACCCAAACCACGTTCAACGTGCCGTCGCTGATGGGCACCATCATGGCGCTCGGCGTCGCCACCGCGAACAGCGTGCTGCTCATCACGTTCGCAGATGACGAACGTCGGGAAGGTCGCTCCGCGCTCGAGGCGGCGCTCAATGCCGGCTTCGGCCGCCTCCGGCCGGTCTGCATGACGGCGCTCGCCATGATCATCGGCATGCTGCCGATGGCACTGGGCCTGGGCGAAGGGGGGGAGCAGAATGCCCCGCTCGGCCGCGCCGTGATCGGCGGGCTGCTCGTCGCCACATGCTTCACCCTGGTGGTCGTGCCGGTGCTGTACAGCATCCTGCGCGTCGCACCGCCCACACCACCGATTGTCATCCCGGAGGGACACGCATGAGCGCCGTACCGGAGATTCAGGAGCAGCCCCACCCCAGCGAGGGCGATCACCGACCCGCGCCCGCCGCGCCGCGGCGCCGGGGGATCAGATGGCTCGGTGGCGGGATCGGAGGAGGCGTGTTGGCGGTCATCTTGCTGACGGGCATCGCGCCGCGCGTGGCGCAACACCACCGGCTCACCGCTGCCGCCGCGGCCGTCGGTGTCAGCGTGCCCACGGTGAGCGTGACGACGGTGACGCACGACACGAGCCCGTCGAGCGTCAGCCTTCCGGGCGCGCTCACGGCGGTGCAGACCGCCGCCATCTACGCGCGGACTCCGGGTTACGTGCGCCGGCGCCTGGTCGACATCGGCAGTCGCGTGCGCGCCGGGCAGCTCCTCGCCGACATCGATGCCCCCGACCTCGATCAGCAGGTGGCGCAAGCGCGAGGGGTGGTCGCGCAAACGCGCGCCGCACAGGAGCTCGCCCAGGCCAACCTGGTGCGCTGGCAGGCGCTCGCCGTCGACAGTGCGGTGACGGCCCAGGAGGTCGACCAGATGCAGGCCACCTTCAACGAGGCGGTCGCCAACTCGAACAGCGCCGAGGCCAACCTCGAGCGGCTGCTGCAACTGCAGGCGTACGAGCGCGTCGTCGCGCCGTTCGCCGGCGTGATCACGGCGCGAAACGTGGACCCCGGGGCCCTGGTCGGAACCGCGGGCGGCGTGAACGCGACGTTGCCGGCGGGAAGCGGGAGCGCGCCAGGGAGTCTGTTCACGATCGCGCAGGCCGACACGCTGAGCGTGTATGTGACCGTGCCCGAAGACTACGCCGCGGCGGTGGCGGTCGGGAAACCCGCGGTCGTCACGGTCCCCGCGCTTCCCGGCGACACGCTGCGCGGGCGCGTGGCTCGCACCGCCGGATCGCTCGATGCTACCGCCCGTACGCTGCTCACGGAGGTGCGGGTGGCGAATCCAAAGGGTGTGTTCCTGCCCGGGATGTACGCCCAGGTGCAGCTTGCACTCGGGGCGGGCACGCCGCCGCTGCGCGTCCCCGCCACCGCGCTCGTGATCCGTGACGGCCCGCCGCAGGTCGTGACGGTGGGACCGGATTCGACAGCGCGCTACCAGACGGTGACCATCGGTCGCGACCTCGGCAGCTGGGTGGAAGTGACAGGGGGGCTTGCCCAGGGCGTGCACATCGTGATCAACCCGCCCGCCGACCTGCAAGATGGAGCGCGCGTACGCGTGGCGAGCGCACGATGAGCGCGAAGCACGAATCCTGGGGCCACGGCGGCCCCGAAGCCAGTTATGACCGGGAGACAACAATGACTTGCACCAATCGACTCGAGCGGAGATTCACTCTGCCGAAGCGGGCCGCGCGGCCGTCCCTGGCCGCGCTCTTAGCCCTCAGTCTCGCCGCGGCCATCGTGGGTTGCACGCGCGCGGCGGGCGATTCCGCAGTGCGACGGACTGGCGGCGCTGCGGACGAGCCGTTCATCGCCGCCAGCGGTGCCGCAATGGAGCAGATGATGAAGGCCATGGCAATCCGGCCCTCCGGTGATGTGGACCGTGATTTCGTCGCCATGATGATCCCGCATCACGAGAGCGCGATCGCCATGGCGAAAGCCGAGCTCCGTTACGGCAAGAATGAGCAGCTGCGGCGCATGGCGCAGGAGATCGTCGTGACGCAGCAGCAGGAGATCGCGGCGATGCGGCTGGCCCTGCGATGAGACCCGTCGTCGCCATCGCCGCGCTCGTGGCGGCCACAGCCCTCACACCCGAGTGCAACCTCGCGGGGCAGGGGATTCCCATCAGTCACCGCGACCGGGTGTACGCGGCGGAGCAGTTCTCAAACACCGTTTCCGTCACCGATCCCGCGGCCAACCGGCTGGTCGGCGTGATTCGCCTGGGAGATCCGGCGCCCGGCAATTTCAGCCCCCTGTACCGCGGGCAGGTGCTGGTGCATGGCCTGGGGTTCTCGCCAGATCACCGCACCATGGTCGTGGTTTCGATCGGCTCGAATTCCGTGGCATTCATCGAGACTGCGACCAACACCGTAAAGCACATCACGTACGTCGGTCGCTCGCCGCACGAGGCGTTCTACACCCCGGACGGCTCCGAGGTATGGGTCACGGTGCGGGGCGAGAACTATGTCGCCGTCCTGGATGGTCACACCTACGAGGAGAAGACCCGGATCATCGTCCCCGGCGGACCGGGCATGCAGATCTTCTCCCCCGACGGCCAGTACGGGTACGTCTGCTCCTCCTTCACCCCCGAGACGGTGGTGATCACGGTGAAGGATCATCAGATCGTCGGCCGGATCCCCCAGGAGACTCCGTTCTGCCCCAACATCGCCGTCACTCCGGACGGTGGGCAGGTCTGGCTCACGCTGAAGGACGTCGGCAAGACCATGGTCTTCAGCGGGCGCCCGCCGTTCGCGGTGCTGAAGACCCTTGCGACCGGACCGATCACGAACCACGTGAAGATCGTGCGGAATTCGAGCGGCACGTTCGCGTACGTGACCGTCGGGGGCTTGAACCAGGTCCAGGTCTTCCGCACCGACGATTTCTCCAAGGTGACGACGATCCCGGTCGGGACGCTGCCCCATGGGGTGTGGGACTCGGGCGACGGCGCCCAGGTCTACGTGGGATTGGAGAACGACGACCGACTGATCGCCATCAACACCGTGACCAATCAGGTGGTCGCGACGATTCCGATCGGGCAAGCGCCGCAGGCGGTGATCTACGTGTCCGACGCCGTTCCGACCGGGGCAGGAACAGAAGGTCTCCAACCCCTCGGCGTCGCCGGAGAGGCGGCCCACATTACCCTCGCGGCGCCCGGCGGCGGCGAGCCCACGAGCGTGTCGCTGTTCGATCAGGGACTCATTCAGGTGCTGCAGGCCGCGGTGACCGGGCTCAAGCCCGGTAAGCCGTACGTGCTCGCGCTGGCGCGACGCCGGGACGGGGGTGGGGGTGGGGGTGGCCCGCTCGAGCCGCTCGCGGCATTCACCACCAACCCGGCGGGAGCGGCCGTCGTCAATGCGATCGGACCGATCCGGCAGATCGTGCGGGCTTCAACGCCTGCGGAGCGCCGCTACCTGGTGATCGCGGCGGGCACGCCGGCTCAGCCCGGGCCGGTGGTCCAGACGCAGGTCGACTGACGACCGGGGGCGGTTTCCACCATGACGCCACACAGCGACAGCGGGATTATCGACGAGCGGAGCCAACATTCCGTCGAGCAGACGGTGGAGAGGCTCACCGCCCTGCTCCACGCCAAAGGCGGCACGCTGTTCGTGCTGGTGGACCACAGCGGGGAGGCGGCGAAGATCGGAATGACGATGCCTCCGACCAAGCTCCTGATCTTCGGCAACCCCAAAGCCGGCACGCCGCTGATGCTTGCCGCGCCGAGCGTCGCCATCGACCTGCCGCTGAAGATCCTGGTGTGGGAGGATGCGCAGGGAAGGGCTTGGCTCTCCTACAATAGTTCCACGTACCTGAAGGAGCGGCACGGCGTGCCCCAAGCGCTGTTGCCAAACATCGCGGTCGTGGAGACCCTGGTGCGCGCGGCCGGTGAATAGCGCGGCGGGCCGCTAATCGATGAGCCCGCGCTGCTGTGCGTGGGTCACCGCCTCAAGGCGGGTGTGTGTGCGAAGTTTGCGGTTGATGTGGTGCAGGTGGTTGCGGAGTGTCTGGGCGGAAATGCTCAACTTGCGGGCGATGGTCGCGGAGTTGCGGCCTTCGGCGAAGAGCTTCAGGATGCGGCGCTCCTGCTCGGAGAGCGGCTCGACCGGTGCGTGATGGGGCTCGTCGTCGGCGAGCGCAACGAGTTGTCGCGCGACCTCGAGCATGCGGTAGGACCGCTCCTCGTTGCGCCGGCGCTGGTCGACGTCGCGCTCCAACCGCACGAAGAGCCGGCGTCCCGTACGCTGGTTGTCGAAGACGATTGTTGAGACGTTCACCCAGATCCGGCCCCCAGACCGGGTGCGTACCTCTAGGTCGAAATTCGGGATCCCGCCGGACGTTCCGTCCCAGCGACGGGTCGCCGCTTCGGGGCCCCCAGCGAGCGCGCTGGTGCCCAAGGTGTCGCGCGCCTCAAGCACCGCATCGATGTTGCGGTGGAGCACTTCGCTCGCCGAGTAGCCGAACAGCCGCTCAGCCGCCCGGTTCCAGGAGCAGATCTCGCCGCCCTCGGTGACGGTGTACGCGGCGTCCGCCGTCTGCTCGAGCAGCGTGAACAGCTCCGTTTCGAGCATCGCTCCCCTCGCTACCTCCCCGCCGGAAATGCTAGTGCTTCAGCCCCACGTCGGCCAGACCGGCATTCGCGCGCGGGACGCGCGTCTCTCTACACGGTACGAACGCTTCATTGCCGCCCTGTGAGCCAATCGATAACCATACGTCCGTAGCGCACGCATTCAGAGAAACGCGGCATACACAAGGAGATTCAAGCATGAAACGTCTCGCACTTACTGCCCTCGCCAGCCTGCTCGGCGTCGGGATACTCGTCGCGTCGCCCGACACCGCGGCGGCCCAGAAGAATGCGGAGCCCGCCAGCGCGTACAGGATGCACCCCGACACCTCGGCGGCCCGGATTCACGAGCCGCCGGGCGGCGCGTACAAGAAGGTCAGCACGCTCGTTTCGCTCCCCGACTTCGTTCCCGGACTCGGCACCCTGTACGTCGATCCTGCCACGCTGCCCGCGGGGCCGTTTCTCGCCTATGACCACCAGGGCAACCTGGTGAGCTCCATCTACATGATCCCGCTCAAGGACATGAACGCCCAGAAGGCGTTCAGCGGCCTCAAGGTCGCCCGGGAGCGCGTCGATCACGTGGACATCGTCTTCAACGCGGGACATCCGGGCGTGGCGGAGCCGCACTACCACGTGATCGTGTGGTATGTCTCGCCGCAGCGCGCGGCCCAGCTTGCCAAGTGACGAAGCCGTCGCGTCGCGAGTTCCTGAAAGCCGGCGGGCTGGCGCTCGTCGGCTTCGGGCTCGCGCCGAACCGGCGCGCGCCCCTAGCGGCGCTCCTCGGAGTGCGGCCCCGTTCGACGGCCGCTCTCGAGGTGATCGAGATGCGCAGCGACGCGCTCGGCTCCCGGGTATGGTTCGATCCGATCGGGCTCTACGTGGAACCGGGGGCGACGGTGCGCTGGATCGTGCGTGAGAACGTGCACACGGCGACCGCCTACCACCCGCGCAACGACAATCATCCGCTGCGAATTCCGGAGAGGGCCGTGCCCTGGGACTCGGGGTTCCTCGTGCATCCGGGCGATCACTTCGACGTCACGCTCACCGTCCCCGGGGTCTATGACTACTACTGCATGCCCCACGAAGCTGTGGGGATGGTCGGCCGGATCGTTGTGGGGCAACCGCTCGGGCCGGGCGCCGAGCCGTTCGACTACTGGGTGGGCAGGCCGGGAACCGACAGCTGGCACCACGTCCCCGACGCAGCCCGGCAGAGCTTCCCGAGTATCGCGCAGATCCTCCACGAGCGCCGAGTGCATCCGGCCGGGCCGCGGAGGTGAGATGGGCAAACACAACTCACTGCGGGAGGGCGCGAAGCTCGGACTCGTCGTTGCGACCAGTCCGGATCTTCGGCGGGAGCCTGATCGGTACGGCAATCGCGATCGTCATCCTCTCTCGAGGGCATCCGCTCGCGGCAGAGCTGCCGCAAGCTGAAGAAGAAGACAATGACTGATCGGCACTTTGTGTGGTGTAACCCCAACTCGACGGAAGGATCTAGAACGATGCCTAGACTCGGTATCGCGCCGCCGGCCGGTAAGTGGCGCCGGCCAACAACCGTGGGACGGACACTCACGGCGATGGTGGGGTTGGTCACCCTTTCGCTCGCCGGTCCCGCCAGTGCCCAGCAGCGGCGGGTGGATCCGACCTGGCTGACCTTCGATGTCGCTGCCAAAACCGTCCGCTTCCAGTTGATCGCTGGGCTCACCGGGCTGAACGGCGCCCTGAACTTCAACGGGTTCCGCGACGGGGACCTCACGCTTGTAGTGCCCATCGGGTGGCAGACGGAGATCGACTTCCGTAACCATGACGGGATGTTGCCGCATAGCGCCGAGGTGATCGCTCCGCAGACGCCGTTGCCGACGCAGCCCGGAGATCCCGCCATTCCGCGTGCCTTCACGCTCAGGCTCACGCAGGGACTTCCTTCGGAAGCGACGGACATGATGCGCTTCGACGCGCAGCTGGCGGGGGACTACCTGATCTTCTGCGGCGTGCCCGGACACGGCGCCGCCGGGATGTGGATCCGGCTGCGAGTTAGCGCGACGGCCAAGACGCCGGCCTTGTTGCTCACGCCAGCGGGAGGCTCAAGTTGAGACTCAGCGACTGGGCGTGAGACGTAACGAGCTACTGCTCGCCGCTGTTCGGCTCCCCCGAGCTGCGGCCAACGCAAAGGAGACAAGGCTGCCGCAATGATCGCCCGGCGCGGCGAGATATTTCCGGGATTCACGCTCCCGGCCAGCGACGGCTCTTCCGTTGTCTTAGAGAGCTATCGGGGGCGGACCAATCTGGTTGTCGTCTTCGCCGCGGACAAAATGGACGAGAGCCCGGTCGCTATGCTGCTGGAGGAACTCGTAGCGCGGAGGGAAGAGTTCACCCTAGAAGCAGCGCAGGTGCTCGTGGCAGTCACCTCGCAGCCCGCCGCCGTTGCCCAGCGCGGCCGGTGGACGTTTCCAGTGTTGGTGGACGACGGTGCGCACATCCATCGCAACGTGGGCGCGAGTGACGCTGCGGGAAGACCTGCGCCCGCCGTGTTCGTTACTGACCGGTTCCGCGAGATCTTCGCCGCGTACCTGCCAGGGCACGGCTCGGCACTGCCCGGCGCGAAAGAGATTCTCGACTGGCTCGTGTTCATCAACATCCAGTGTCCGGAATGCGGCGTGCCCGAGTGGCCGATTTAGTTGAAAGGAGCATCCCATGATCAAGCTCAAACGTGCCTATGACCCCGCCACCGGTGATGATGGCGCACGCTTCCTCGTGGAGCGACTATGGCCGCGGGGTGTCAGGAAGACGCGCCTGAAGCTCGATGGGTGGCTGAAGGACGTCGCACCGAGCGCGGATAGGCGGCTATGAGCGTGTGGCGCGACGCAGTACGGTTCGGGCTCGCGCGAGGCGACTCGTAGTGGCTGGACAGCGCGTCTTCTCCGGCGTCCAGCCAACCGGGAAGATCCATCTCGGCAACTACCTGGGCGCGATCAGCCCCTGGGTCGCCGCGCAGGTGGAGCACGAGGCGATCTTCTGCATCGCCGATCTGCACGCATTGACGATCCCCGAGGCTGTGCGGGCCACCTACCTCCGGGCCAAGGTGCGCGAGACGGCGGCCGTGCTTCTGGCTTGCGGCATCGATCCCGCGCGCGCGATCCTATTCGTTCAATCGCGCGTCGGCGCACACGCAGAATTGGCATGGCTCCTCAGCTGCGTGACGCCGGTCGGCTGGCTCGAGCGCATGATTCAGTTCAAGACCCGGTCCGCCGCTCTCGAGAGTGTAGGGACGGGGTTGCTCGCGTACCCTGTGCTGCAGGCGGCAGACATCCTGCTCTATCGCGCTGACCTAGTCCCCGTCGGTGAGGATCAGCGGCAACACATCGAACTCACCCGCAACGTCGCGCGGCGGTTTCACGCCCGCTTCGGGGAGGTCTTCACGCTCCCGGAAGCGATGCTCCGGCCGAGCGGCGCGCGGATCATGGGCTTGGACGATCCGAGCGCGAAGATGAGCAAGAGTCTGGGAGAGACCCGGAAAGGCCATGCGATCGGCCTGGTCGATCCGCCAGATGTGATCCGCCACGCGATCACGCACGCGGTCACCGATTCCGGGCGTGAGGTCCGGCGCGAGCAGGCGTCCCCGGGTGTGACCAACCTCCTGACGATCTATGAACTGCTGTCGGGCCGGAGCCGTGAGGCAGTGCAGGCCGCGTTCGTGGGAAAGGGCTACACCGTCTTGAAGCGTGCGGTCGCGGACTTGGTCGTCACGACGCTCGAGCCCATTCGGCAAAGGTACCTGGATCTGTCGGCCCAGCCGGAGGCGCTTGATGCCAT